>Ga0180429_10004397_pt1 | contig 11272 bp, 10 predicted proteins | sample SS_ome_FD_132428 | JGI IMG/M metagenome (GOLD analysis project Ga0180429, IMG submission 132428) | Hypersaline lake sediment archaeal communities from the Salton Sea, California, USA - SS_1_S_1 metaG | ecosystem: Environmental > Aquatic > Non-marine Saline and Alkaline > Hypersaline > Sediment ... | reverse complement strand
GATCACGCAAAAAGTGTACGGCCTTGCCGGGAGGCGCCGTCGACGACGATCTGGCGGTGTGCAGGGGGGATCCCATCAAGACCATATCCCTGTCCGAGGTTGCCCGTGGATCACGAACCATTATACATGAACCGGGACCGGTCACTCATCCCAAACGACGCTCACCACAAGGGAATGGAGCGTCCCCATCACCTGGCCGCATGCAGCAAATCCCTCATCCCGTATCGCCGGATCTTCTTGTAAAGCCCCTGGCGCGACAGGCCCAGCCGTTTCGCGGCCACGGACTTCAGGCCGCCGCTGGCGCCGATGGCCTTGCGGATCAGATAGCGCTCCAGCAATTCCGTGGCCTCGTCCATGGGGCGCAGGGTGGCCAGGTCGGCGGGGTCGACCGAGCGACCGGCCGCGCGCTGCACGGCGGTCGAGAGCTGGTCGAGATCCATGACGGTCTCCCCCGGATGGAGAGCCAGCCAGCGCTGCACCTCGTTCTCCAGCTCGCGCACGTTGCCGGGCCATCGATAGGCCTGCAGGGCGGCCAGGGCGGCCTCGATCAGGACGATGCCCTCCGGCGAGCGTCCCCGCCGCACGAGCATGTGGGCGAGCAGGTGGGTCAGGTCCTCAGGGCGTTGTCTCAGGGGAGGGATGGTGATCTGCACCACCTTGAGGCGGAAGTACAGGTCCAGACGGAAGCGGCCGGCGACGATCTCGGCCTCGAGATCCTTGTGGGAGGCCGCCACGAACCGGACGTCCACCGGCCGGCTGCGCAGCTCGCCGATGCGCCGGAGACGCCGCTCCTGCATCACGCGCAGGAGCTTGATCTGCAGGGCCGCGGGCATGTCCCCGATCTCGTCCAGGAAGAAGGTGCCGCCGTCCGCGGCCTCCAGCAGGCCGATCTTCTCCTTGCCCGCGCCGGTGAAGGCACCCGCTTTGTGTCCGAACAGCTCGCTCTCGAAGAGGGATTCGGGAAGCGCTGCGCAGTTGATCCCGATGAAACGCTTCTCTCGCCGCGCCCCCAGGCGGTGGACGGATCGCGCGAGCACCTCCTTGCCCGTGCCGCTCTCGCCGCTGAGCAGCACGTTGACCTGGCTGCCCGCCACGGACGTCACCTCCCGACAGCACTCGGACATCTCCCGCGAGACGCCCACCACGCCCGGCAGACCCGCCACGAAGACGGGCTGCGGCAGGGGCACGCCGGGCGGACCGCTCCCGACCGTCGCAGACACGAGACCCGGCGCGCGGGGCTCCCGCGGGAAGAGACAGGCCTGGCCGGGATCGGTCATCGGTCCGGCGCCGCAGGTGACCGCCGGCTGCAGGCTGTCCAGCAGGGGTGAGAGCTTGCGGGCGAGCGCCCGGATCCACTGGGCGACCGCGACCGCCCAGGGATCCTCGTCCGTGCAGACGGCGGCCACGGCGCCGGCGTGCGCTTCCGCCGGGGCGACGGGCGCCACGACGAGCCGCCACGCGTTCCGGTCGTCACCGGTGGACAACCGCCGCTCGCTCGGCTCTCCCTCCGCCGCGGCGCGCCAGAGGGGACCCAGCGGCGGACGTGCGAGATTCGCCGGCAGGGTCCGGCCGGCCCGCCAGGCGCGTTCCAGCAGGATCCGCAGGGACGAGATTCCCCCGCCGCCGGTCCGGGCCCGCACGACCCAGAGACGGCTGCCGCCCCCGCCGAAGGGATAGCTCCTCAATTCGTGGTCCCAGAACGCTTCGCAATCGCGCATGCCCGCTCCTCCCGGTGACCGGCGGGACATGCAGGGGACGCGCCTGGCGGCCGCCCCCGTTCAATCTTCAGCAACTCGCCATATGGGATGATGTTAGAAGGTGTTCCTCGCGCCCTTGATGAACCGACGCGACACCGCCGGGACATCACGGACCTCCACAAGAACGGCCCGATAGCACGCGGCCCGGGCTATCGCCTCGGGCCGCAGGGGGTTCGGGATCTGTCACCGGAACGGTACAGTGTGGGACGCGGATTACAGGACGACGTCGACCTTGTCCTCGCCGGCGACGATCTCGCCGATGGGGAGCGCGCCCGATCGCGCGAGCAGGCCCGGATCGGTATCCGCGGGCAGCACGGCCACCAGGCCGATGCCCATGTTGAACACGCGGTACATCTCCTCCGCGGGCACCTCGCCCTTGTCCTGCAGGAAGCCGAAGAGGGGCGGCACGGACCACGACGCGGTCTCCACCCGCGCGCACAGGCCGTCCGGCACGATGCGGGGGATGTTGTCGGTGAAGCCGCCGCCGGTGATGTGGGCCAGGCCGTGGATCGCGTCGCGGCCCAGCGCGCTCCACAGCTGGCGGATCTCGGACAGGTAGCTGCGATGGACGGCCAGCAGGGCGTCGGCCACCGTCTCCCCGCCCAGGGCATCGGGCCGGTCGTCGACCGCGCAGCCGGCCACCTCGAAGAAGACGCGCCGGGCCAGGGAGTAGCCGTTGGTGTGCAATCCCGTGCTCGGCAGGCCCCAGAGCCGGTCGCCGGCGACGATGGCGGAACCGTCGATCACGTGCGCCTCCTCCACACGGCCGACGATGCAGCCGGCCAGATCGAAGTCCTCGTCCCCGTAGACGCCGGGCATCTCCGCGGTCTCGCCGCCGAGCAGGGCGCAGCCGTTCTCGCGGCAGGCCCGGGCGAAGCCGGTCAGCACCTGTTCCAGCACGTCGTCCCGCAGCTTGCCGGCGGCGAAGTAGTCCAGGAAGAAGAGCGGCTCGGCGCCCTGGACCAGGATGTCGTTCACGCAGTGGTTGACCAGGTCCTGGCCAACGGTGTCGTAGCGGCCGGCCATGGCCGCGATCTTGACCTTGGTGCCCACGCCGTCCACGCTGGCCACGAGCAGGGGCTCCCCGGGCGCGGGGCGATACAGCCCGCCGAAGGCGCCGAGATCGCTGCGCACGCGTTCGTCCCAGGTGGAGCGCACGGCGTCCTTGGCACCGGCGAGCGCCTTCTGGGCGGCATCGATGTCCACCCCGCTATCCGCGTATTTCATGAACTTCCGTTTCCGTGACGGGCTCGATCTTGGCCGGGGCGGGATGGGCCACCTGCTGGATCTGCCGGATCACCTTCTCCACGTCGGAGTCGGGTATGACGTCGAATTCGCCGCGGGCGTAGAGGCTCAGGACCGTGTCCACGACATCGGCGTTGAACTGGGTCCCGCGGTACTTGCGCAGCTCGCCGAGGGCCTTCTCCACGGGCAGGGCCTGGCGGTAGGAGCGGTCGCTGGTCATGGCGTCGAAGGCGTCGCTGACGTTGAGGATGGCGGCGCCGATGGTGATCTCCTCGCCGCGCAGGCCGTCCGGGTAGCCCTTGCCGTCCGGGCGCTCGTGGTGATGGCGGACCAGGTCCACCGTCTTGGGCAGGAACTTGATCTGCTCCACGATGCGCGCGCCGATGGCCGGGTGCTCCGTGAGGGTGGCGAACTCCTCGTCCGTCAGCCGGCCGGGCTTGCAGATGATGTCGTTGGTGATGGCGATCTTGCCGATGTCGTGGAGCAGGCCGCCGTATTCGAGCAGCTCGAGGTCGGCGGGGGACATGCCCATGGCCCGCCCGATGGTCACCGCGTACTGGGACACCCGGTAGCTGTGGCCGTGGGTGTAGGGCTCGTCGGCCTCGAGGGTGGTCGCCAGCACGGCGATCGAGGCCATGTGGGCTTCCTTCTGCTGCTTGTGCGCCCGGCTCATGGCGTAGACGACCCAGATGATCGGCAGGTAGATCAGCAGCGTCCAGGGCCCGGCCTGGCGGTAGAGCAGGATGACGATGGCCGTGAACGGGAGCTCCATCAGGCCGGCCACGGCGCCCCAGCGGATGTCCCGGTGCCAGACCTCGCGGAAGGGAATCTGCCGGTCGAGGCTCATGATCCCGGTCACGATGGCGCTGTTGACCAGCGAGTAGGCCAGCAGCGTGACCATCAGCGGCATCAAAAACAGGGCGTTGCCGAATTCGCCGTGGAAGGGCAGGGCGTGATACGTGAGGCCGGCCAGGCCGGCGGCGATGGCCAGCATGGACATGTTGAAGAACATCTTGCGGGGCGGCGTCGAGCGCAGCAGCAGGCCGCGCACCAGCGTGGAGCAGGCGTCCATGACCACCGCCACCAGCGGTCCGAAGAGCACGAGCATGGACAGGGCGAGGGTGCGCGAGGAGAGGATCTTGCCGCCGCCGCGCATCTGGGCCTCGGACATCTTGGTGTCCGCCACCAGCAGCACCAGGAAGTAGAAGCCCCAGCCGAGCCACTCCGCCCGTTCCGGGCGCTGGGAGAGGACGAGATAGGCGAGCAGCCCCGTCCCCAACGCGAGGATCGCGTAGTAGTAGAGGGAGAAGGCCCTGCGGTTCCTGAATGGCTGGGGTGCTGTCAACGACGTTCCCTCGGTCGAACGGCCCCGGCGGCGCGCCTCGGCGCGTCCGCGTTCCTGTCGGCGGACCGGCCCCCCCCCGGCGTACCGATTCCTCTGTTACGTTCTTCGGCAGATGGTGATGGAGGCTTGAGGCGTCATGCAGGACCGGCACCTGTGGGGTCGTGGTCGTTACCACTCCCACCTATAGAACAGACCCATGATGAAGTTGAGCATGATGCCACCTCCGTTCCGGTGAACGTGCTGAGTTGCAGCGCTTGGATGACACGCTCCGCTCATGAATCGGATCCGTTCCGCTCCGCTCGTCGCATGGGCGGCACCGGTCCTGCAATGTCAGTTAAGCGGCCTCGCGGGCTCCTCCTTGAAGTTGAACAGCGTCAGACGCCTGTTGAGGGCGTCCAGGACAGCGTAGACGCTGGCCTCGCGCGCGTTGAAGCGCCGGGAGCAGCATCCGTAGTAGCGTTCGCTGCGGCGTCCCTCGACCAGGTCGACGGCCGCCACGCTCAGGTCCTCGCCCGCGACCTCGGCGATCCGCAGGTCCGCCAGGCTCAGGGTGACCGGCTCGTCCAGCAGGTCCTGAAGCGCGCCGACGGCGGCCTGCGCCAGGAGCTGGGCGTCCATGCCGGGATGATTCGGTCCTTCCCGCTCGTAATTCGCCTCGGCCGTGCCGCGGGCGAGTCCGACGACGGCTCTCAGCATGGCGCCCCGGCTCTCCAGGGCGATGCGGGTGCATTCGACCCGCGCCTGCGGGGCGTCCTCCACCAGCACGGCCGGACGGGGCAGGGTCTCGATGCCCTCGGGAGCGGCGGCCGGCTGCGGCGCCGGTCGTGGTCCGGAAGCCTCGGCCGGAGCGGCCGGCACCGGCTCGGCCCGATGCGCGGGCGGCTCCGCATCCTTCGACGGCTGGGGCTGATCCGCGTCCAGGATCTGCACCACGCCGATCTTCTTGTAATAGACGTCGAGATTCAGGCGGGCCTTTAACAGTCCCTCCACGTCCCGCACGATGTGCCGGGGATCGCGCGAGGTGTGCGACACGACGTGCACGCCGGACACTTCGCCCTCGTCATCGAGGTCGATCCTGCACTGCCGGACGCCCTGAATCTGGCAGATCCACCGTTCGGCGTCCCTGACCCAATCGTCGTCGTGATGTTCTTCCAAGATGTGCCCCCATTCTCCTCCGTGAGGCCGTTGTGCGACGGGATCCGTCGGGCGGGAGTCTAGCAGAGAGATCGGCATTCGTCCAACCCATGATCGCACCTGAGAGCAAAAATGCGCCGAATCCGGGGTCAGGGGGTCATCATGGCGCGCAGGCCCGCCACGCGCGCCTCGAATTCGGCGTCCGTCAGGCGGCACAGGCGATCCACGCTGAAGCCCTCGGGACAGAAGCTGGCCATGGCGGTGCCGCTCAGCATGGCGTGGCGGAACACGGCCTCGCCGCTGTCGCGATCCGCGTCGGCGGCGGCCAGATGGCCCACGAAGCCGCCCGCGAAGGTGTCGCCGGCGCCGGTCGGGTCGATGACGTCGGGCAGCAGCACGGCGGGTACCGCCAGCACCGAATCCGGTCCGAAATAGAGGGCGCCGTGCTCCCCCTTCTTGATCACGACGCGACCGGGGCCCATCGCCCGGATGGTCGCCGCCGCCTCGGCCAGTCCCGTGCGGCCCGAGAGCATGCGCGCCTCGCCGTCGTTGAGCAGCAGCACGTCCACCTTGGCCAGCACCTTCGCCAGGTCGTCGGGCGTCGTATCGATCCAGAGGTTCATGGTATCCAGCACCACCAGGCGCGGCTCGGCCAGGCTGTCGCGGACCAGCGACTGGAGGGCCGGATGTATGTTGGCCAGGAAGAGGTACGGCGTCCGCTCCCACCCGGGAGGCAGCACGGGCTCGAAGTCCTGGAAGACGCCGAGCTCGGTCGCCAGGGTGTCCCGCTCGATCATGTCGTCGTGGTAGCGGCCCGACCAGTGGAAGGTGTCGCCCGGCACGCGCGTCACGCCGGCGATGTCGACGCCGCGCGACGCGAGCAGGTCCAGGTCCTCCTGGCGGAAATCCTCGCCCACCACGCCCACGGCGCGCACCTGCGCGAAACGGGACGCTGCCAGGGAGAAATAGCTGGCGCTGCCGCCCAGCTGGCGTTCCCGCCGCTCGCGGGGCGTCTCCACGGTATCGTATGCGACCGAACCGACGACCAGGATCGACATGTCAGACCTTCTCTCCCATGTGCTCGGGCGCCTCGATGCCGATCAGGTCCAGCACGTGGCGCAGCACCTTGCGCGTGAGGAGGCAGAGGTGGAGACGCGACTCCGTCACGTCCCGCTCTTCGCCGAGGATCACGCAGTTGTGGTAGAACTGGTGGAACAGGCCGGACACCTCGTGGGCGTACGAGGTGAGGCGATGGGGCTCGCGGTTCGCGGCGGCGCCCGCGACGACCTCGGGCAGGCGGATCAGCTCGCGCACCAGACGCCGCTCGCTCGGTTCAGCCAGACGGGCGAGAGGCTGCGGGGCCGGCGTCAGGTCACTCCAGTCGGCCTCCTCGGCCTTGCGCAGCACCGAGCAGATGCGCGCATGGGCGTACTTGACGTAGTAGACGGGATTCTCGTTGGACTGCTCGCGGGCCAGGTCCAGGTCGAAATCCAGATGCGAGTTCGGCTTGCGGGTGAGGAAGATGTACTTGGCCACGTCGGCGCCCACGTCGTCGCAGAGGGAATCCATGGTCACGAACTGCCCCTGCCGCTTCGACATGTCCATGGGACGGCCGTTCTCCACGAAGTTCACCTGTTGCAGGATCTGAACCTCCAGCCAGTCCGCGGGCACGCCGAGGGCGACCATCGCGCCCCGCATGCGGGGGATGTGGCCGTGGTGGTCGGGCCCCAGGAAATCGATCGCCCGCTCGAAGCCGCGCTGGAACTTGTGGTAGTGGTAGGCCACGTCGGCCAGGAAATAGGTCGGCGTGCCGTCCGAGCGCACGATGACGCGATCCTTCTCGTCGCCGTGGGCGGTGGACTCGAACCAGGTCGCGTCGTCCCGCTCGAAGGTGGCGCCCGCCTTGCGCAGATGCTCCAGGGCGCGCTCGACCCGCTTCGACTCGTGGAGTTCGGACTCGAAGTACCAGGTGTCGAAGCGCAGGCCGAAGCGCCGGCAGGTCTGGCGCTGCCAGGTGAGGATCTTCATGAGGGCGTACTTGGCGAAGCAGCGGATCGACTCGTCCTCGGGCAGCGCGGCCCAGTCGTCGGTGTTGCCCGCCGGCGCCGTCACGCGCTGGAAGCTCTCGTCGTTGAAGACCTCGGCCTGCTCCTGGATGGCCTTGCTGCTCAGGCCGATCAGCTCCTCGGCCATCATGGAGATGTAGCGGCCCTTGTAGCCGTCCTCCGGGAAGGGCACGCTGTGGCCGAGCATCTCCATGGTGCGTGCGCGCAGGGACTTGCCCAGCATGTGCACCTGGCGACCCGCGTCGTTCACGTAGTACTCGGCGTGGGCGTCGTAGCCCACGGCGTCCAGCAGACGCACGAGGGTCGCGCCGAAGGCGCCGGCCCGGGCCGAGACCACGTTGAGGGGCCCGGTGGGATTGGCGCTTATGAACTCCACGTTGATGCGCCGGCCGCGGCCGATGCGGATGTCCCGCAGGGCGCCCTCGCCGTTCCAGATGTCCAGCAGCAGGTCGATCTGGTAGGCGGGCGCGAGGCGGAAGTTGATGAAGCCGGGACCGGCGATCTCCACCGAATCGATCACGTCGTGGTCGAAGGTGAGCTTGGCCGCGAGTTCGCCGGCCAGCTCGCGCGGCTTGCGGCCGAGCCGTTTGGCCGTGACCATGGCGACGTTGCTGCTCAGGTCGCCGTGGCTCTTGTCCCGCGGCTTCTCGACGGCGATCTCGATGTCCTCGTCGAAGAGGCCCAGGCTCTCGAGACAGCGGCCGATCTCCTCCCTGATGATGTCGTGGATGGTCATGATCCCTCTCCCGCCTCGGGACCGCCGGACGCGTCCGCGCCGCGGCGGACCAGGGACAGGTCGGGGTGCCGCCGCACGACCTCGGGCCGCCGGAAGTGTTCGGGGTCGATCTCGCAGCGTCCGGCGTCGCTCCAGAGGCGCTCGAGCCGGTAGTACTCACGCGCACGCGGCTGCATGACGTGGACGATCACGTCGACGAAGTCCAGCAGGATCCAGGTCGAAGACGCGGAGCCCTCGGTGTGCAGGGGCTTGTGCCCGGCTTCGGCCAGGTCGTCCGCGATGCCGTGCCCGATCGCATCGACCTGCACGTCGGACAGCCCGGTGCACATGACGAAATAATCGGCCACGTCCGACCGGCCGCGCAGGTCGAGCACCAGCACGTCCTCGGCCTTCCTGGCCAGTGCGGCATGGGCCGCCAGCTCAGCCAGGCGGAAGGGCGCGCCGTCCTCTTGCACGTACCAGGGCTCGTTTCGCTCGCTCATCACATTCCGTCGACTTGGATGAAGATCCCGGTCGCGGGATCAGTTCAGACGCTTCAGCACGTACTCCACCGACACCGCCAGCAGATCCTTCTGGACGCCCCGCGCGACGGGCGCAAGGGCCTGCTTGGCCTCTTCCCCGTAGCCGCGTGCCAGCTCGCGGGCGGCGTCGACGCCGCCGTGGTCCATGACGAAGGCCTTGATCTCGGGCCAGAAAGCCCCGCGATCCTCCGGCGCGAGATCGCGGGCTCCGTCCAGCAGGGCCGCGCTGCGCTCATCAGGCGCGTTCGCCAGGGCCGCGATCAGGGGCAGCGTGATGCGGCCCTCCTCCCAGTCCTGGCCGGTGGGCTTGCCCAGTCGGCGCTCGTCGCCGAGATAGTCGAAGATGTCGTCCGTGATCTGGAAGACGAAACCGGTCTTGCCGCCGAATTCGCCGAAGGCCGGCGCCAGTTCGCGCATGGCGGGATTGAAGCCGGCGCCGATGCGGCAGGCCGACTCGATGAGCGAGGCGGTCTTGCGGTAGATGATCCGCAGGTACATGTCCATGTCCACGCCGAGATCGTACTTGGTCTCGATCTGCAGCATCTCGGCCTGGCTCATCAGCACGGTGGTGTTGGCCAGCAGGCGCAGGGCCTCGTTCTGTTCCGCTTCGATCAGGCTCGCGAGGGCCTTGCTGTAGAGATAGTCCCCCATGATCAGGGCCGTCGAGGGTCCCCAGTGGTGGTTCACCGACGGCAGGCCGCGACGGGTCAGCGCCTCGTCGATGAAGTCGTCGTGCAGGAGCGTGGCGGTATGGATCATCTCCACGCAGGCGGCCGCGGTGATGGCCGCGTCGTCGACCCGCCCGTCGTGCTTGGCGCTGAGCAGCAGCAGGGTGGGCCGGAAGCGCTTGCTCTTGCCCTGCTTGACGTGCGTGCAGATCTCGTCGATCAGGGGCGTCTCACCCCTGACCAGCGCGTCGTAGGTTTCGTCGAAGCGCTTCAGCTCGGGACCGATCACCTTCTGCAGGGCCCACAGCTTGACGCGTTCCTGGTCGAGCAGCGACATGGATTCCTCTCGATGGCCTGACGATTCCCAAACGTCCGAAATACCGGCAACGCCCCAAATGTCGGCAACGCCCCCACCCTAAGTCAATCGCTATCTCCTGGCAACTGCCGGCGATTGCGGCGCCGTTCGACGGCCATGGCGACGCCGACGGAGCCCAGGTAGAGCAGCATGACCGGCCCGGCCATCACCAGCTGGGAGAAGATGTCGGGAGGGGTCAGCAGCGCCGACATGACGACGATGACCACCAGGGCGTAGCGCCAGCCCTTCCACAAAGTCCGCGGCTTGACGAGGCCGAGGCTGCTGAGCATCAGGACCACCAGCGGCAGCTCGAACACCAGACCGAAGGCCAGGCACAGCCGCGCCACGAACGCGAAGTAGGGGCCGATCCCGATCAGGGGCTGCATGTAGGTCGTGGCGTAGTTGAGCATGAAGGCCATGACCTTGGGGATCAGCACCAGGTAGGCGAAGGCCACGCCCGCGTAGAAGAGCGCGACGGACGCCACCAGCAGCGGCGTGACCGCCTTGCGTTCGTTCTCGTAGAGCCCCGGCAGCACGAAACGGTAGACGCGCAGCAGGACGAAGGGCAGGACCACGAACAGGCCGCAGACCACGGCCAGCTTCATCCGCGTCAGGAAGGCCTCCACGGGCTGGTGGAAGTAGACCATGTTGTCCGACGCGGTCAGCGGCGCCACGAGCAGGTCGAGCAGCGGGCTGGACAGGAACCAGCAGCCGATGGACGCCAGCGCCACGGCGACCAGCGAGTGGATGAGGACGGACCGCAGCTCCTCAAGGTGGTCGAGCAGCGTCATCTGGCCGCCCGGGCCGGTGCGGGTCTCGCGCGGGGGCGGCGGCGTCTCGGAACGGGACACGTCGTCAGTCATCGGCGCCTCCCTTGCGATCCAGCATCTCGCGCAGCTCCGACATGAACTCGTCCACGTCCTTGAAGGAACGGTAGACCGAGGCGAAGCGCACGTACGCCACCTCGTCCACGTCGCGCAGGCGTTTCATGACCAGCTCGCCCACGGCGCCCGACGGCACCTCCAGGGACAGGTTCGCCGCCAGGTCGCGCTCGACGGCGTCGGCCACGGCCTCCATCTGCTCGAGGGTCACGGGACGCTTCTCGCAGGCGCGCGCGATGCCGCCGATGATCTTGGCCCGATCGAACTCCACGTGCTGGCCGTTGCGCTTGATCACGCGGAACTGCTTGGCCTCGATGTACTCGTAGGTGGTGAAGCGTTCGCCGCAGGCCGCACATTCCCGCCTGCGCCGCACGGCCAACCCCTCGCGGGCCGACCGGCTGTCCACGACCTTGTCATCGTCTGCGCCGCAGCGGGGGCACTTCACCTTCGGCTCCCTACATGTCGGGGTAGAGCGGGAAGGCCTGGCACAGATCCAGGGTCTCCGCCCGCAGGGCCTCGATGGCCGCCTCGTCCTCGCGCGCGGCGACGGCCCGGTCCATCACG
>Ga0180429_10004396_pt1 | contig 11275 bp, 10 predicted proteins | sample SS_ome_FD_132428 | JGI IMG/M metagenome (GOLD analysis project Ga0180429, IMG submission 132428) | Hypersaline lake sediment archaeal communities from the Salton Sea, California, USA - SS_1_S_1 metaG | ecosystem: Environmental > Aquatic > Non-marine Saline and Alkaline > Hypersaline > Sediment ... | reverse complement strand
GACTTCGGCGCATCCGCCGTAGTACCTCTTGCCCGGATAGCCCTCGGCGTACTTATTGGACAGCGTCGACCCGAGTGCTGCGAGAACGGCCGGGGATGTGAAGTTCTCGCTGGCGATCAGCTGCAGTCCGCTGCGAGCACGATCGAGCTCGGACATGATGATGCCGGCGATCTCGGGATCCTCGGCGATCAACGCACCGAAGTCCGGTCCCCAGAAGGGAGGGTCAGTAGGGTCGAGACGAGGATCAAGGAAAGACACGACTGCCTCCACGGTCAGGGTGTGATTCGTCTGGGACGCGACCGCTCGAGTCTACGCCTCCTCGGCGGTCGCATCGATGATGCCGGGAACCCATCGCTGCAGCGCGTCGAAACCGAAGGCACCGGCCCGCCACACCACAGGGACCTCATCCGTCACTTCAACCACAGTGCTCGGCTGGGTCGCCTCCGCGGGACCGGCATCGAGGTACACGGTGGCGTCGTCGCCGAGTTGAGCCTGGGCCGCCTCGATGGTCCGCGGCGGGGCGGCCCCCGCACGGTTCGCGGTCGTCACCGCCAGTGGTCCGGTGACCTCGATCAGGGCTAGTGCCAGGGGATGCAGCGGCATCCGAACCTGAAGCGTGTCGGCCTGCAACCCCCACATCAGGGTCGGTTGCTGCCGAGCGATCAGCGTCAACGGACCGGGCCAGCATGCGCTGATGAGCTCGCGAGCCTGGGAGCTCAAGCCGGTGATGATGCCCTCCGCCATCCGCACTGAGGCCACCAGCACCGGCAGCGGCAAATCGGGTCCCCGACCCTTGACGTCGCGGATCCGGCTGATTGCGCGAGGTGAGAATGCATCTGCAGCAACACCGTAGGCCGCCTCGGTCGGCAGCACGCAGAGTTCGCCGCGGCGGACCGCGGCCGCAGCGGCGGTGATACCGCGATCACGCTCTGTGCACGGTCTCGTCCCGCAGTCGATCACGATCGCCATGGTTCACGATTCCCAGGCTGTGCGCACCGCCGTGGTGTAGCGGGGCCGGCGGGTCAGATCGAGGTGATCGCGCACGTTGGTCCAGGCCGGCGCCGTGTCACCCTCGCGCATCAGACCGGGCACCCCCGCATCGCCGGCCGCCTCCCCCTGGCGATCGGCGTGCTCGATGATGACGATGCCACCCGGTCGCAGCAGATCGACCGCCGTCACGAGCAACCCCCGCACGACGTCCAACCCGTCCTCTCCGCCGAATAGGGCTATGCGCGGTTCATGGTCGCGAACCTCCGGTTCGCTCGGCGTAGCATCCTCGGGGATATACGGCGGATTCATCACGACGAGATCGACCGCTGCTCGCCGATCAGCCAGCAACCCGCCCTCCTGCGCCACCCTCGTGGCATCAGCGTGCAGAAGATGCACTCGCGATCCTCGATCGTCGATCGCCGGCTGATGCACATCGATGTTGCGCCGCGCCCACTCCAACGCAGCGGGATCGATTTCCACCGCGAATACCTCGGTGCCGCTCACCTCGGTGGCCAGCGCCAAGGCGATAGCAGCCGACCCGGTGCACAGGTCCACCGCAACCGGATGATCGACTCCGTTCACAGCGAGGATGCCGGCTTCAGCCACGAGTTCGGTCTCTGGCCGCGGTACGAACACACCGGGTCCCACGGCGAGTTCCAGATGCCGGAAGGCCGCCACGCCGAGTAGATGCTGGAGCGGCACCCGCGCCATTCGGCGGGTCAGCAACCGCTCGAAGGCCGTTCGCTGCTCACCGCTCATCTCATCGTGCAGCAGCATCCGGGTACGTGGGATTCCCGTGACGTGGGAGGCGAGGATGGCCGCATCGGTGCGGGGACTCACCACACCCGCCGCGGTGAGGCGACGTTCGGCATCGGTGAGGACATCCCGCATGGAGACCCAACCGGCCACGATGCGGTCAGAGAATCCCGGGGTGCCGCTCACTCCCCCGAACCTTCTAACGCACCGGCCATATCCGCACTCTGGCACGCCTGGACGATCGGGTCGAGTTCACCGGCGAGCACCTGATCGAGGTTGTGCGCCTTGTAGCCGACCCGGTGGTCGCTGATCCGGTTCTCCGGGAAGTTGTAGGTGCGGATGCGCTCACTGCGATCGACGGTGCGGACCTGGGCACGTCGGCTGTCCGAGGCCGCCTGAGCCTGCTCCTCCATCGCTATGGCCAGCAACCGCGCGCGCAGGATGCGTAACGCCTGCTCGCGGTTTTGCAGTTGGCTCTTCTCGTTCTGGCAGGACACGACGACACCGGTGGGCAGATGCGTGATGCGCACGGCCGAGTCGGTGGTGTTGACACTTTGGCCACCGGGACCGGACGAGCGGTAGACATCGATGCGCAGATCATTCGGGTCGATCGTGACATCGACCTCTTCAGCCTCGGGAAGAACGAGGACTCCCGCGGCGGATGTGTGGATGCGCCCCTGGGACTCGGTCACCGGTACCCGCTGCACTCGGTGGACACCGCCTTCGAACTTCAGTCGCGCATAGGGCGCCTCGCCCGGGCCCGGGGTCCCCTTCGACTTCACCGCGACGGCGACATCACGGTAGCCACCGAGATCGGATTCCTCCGCGTCGAGGATCTCGGTGCGCCATCCTCGAGATTCCGCGTATCGCAGATACATCCGCAGCAGGTCACCGGCGAACAACGCAGATTCCTCGCCGCCTTCGCCGGCTTTGATCTCGAGGATGACGTCGTTGTCGTCGAGCGGGTCTCGGGGCACGAGCAATGCCCGAAGCCGCTGCGCTGTTTCCTCGCGACGATTCTCGAGTGCTTCAGCCTCCTCGGCGAACCCTGAGTCGGTCACTGAGAGTTCGCGCGCAGCCTGAACATCCTCGCCGAGGCTCACCCACTCGCGATAGGCCTCGACGATGGGTTTGAGTTCGGCATGGCGACGCGCCACCTGGCGCGCCTGCGCCTGATCAGCGTGCAGCGCGGGATCCGACAGGCGAGTCTGCGCGGCCTCGAATTCGGCGACGAGCTCGACGCAGGCGTCGAACACGTCCTGCTAGGACTTCTTGCCGAAGCGCTTCTCGAACTTCGCCACGCGACCACCGGAGTCGAGGATCTTCTGCCGGCCGGTGTAGAACGGGTGACAGGCCGAGCAGACATCGGCATGGATGACACCGTTCTTCGCGGTGCTGCGGGTCGTGAACGTCTCACCGCAGGTGCAGGTGACCTGAGTCTCGACGTACTCGGGGTGGATGCCCGACTTCATGGTGGCTCCTCGTGGTGAATTCATGCGTCGCGGGTCCAAGAAGGGGTTCCTCGAGGTGAACCGCGCCGGTAGATAAGGGTACCCCAGCGGCAGCGCTGGGCCCGATCAGTCCTCGGACTCGCTCCCGGTGACCGAGGGTGTGGTCTTTTGCACCTGCAGGAGGAAGTCGTAGTTGCTCTTGGTCTCCCGCAGTTTGTTCAGGAGCAGTTCGATGGACTGCTGCTGATCGAGGGCGTGCAGAACACGGCGGAGGTTCCACACGACCTTCAACTCGTCAGCGCCGAGCAGCAGCTCCTCCTTGCGGGTGCCCGAAGCATCGACATCGACGGCGGGGAACACCCGCTTATCGGCGAGGCGACGGTCGAGTTTGAGCTCCATATTGCCGGTGCCCTTGAACTCCTCGAAGATCACCTCGTCCATCCGCGAACCCGTCTCGACGAGTGCGGTCGCCAGGATCGTCAGGGATCCGCCGTTTTCGATATTGCGAGCGGCTCCGAAGAATCTCTTCGGCGGATACAGGGCGGTCGAGTCGACACCTCCGGAGAGGATGCGACCCGAAGCAGGAGCGGCGAGGTTGTAGGCGCGGCCCAGCCGCGTCATGGAATCGAGCAGTACGACGACGTCGTGGCCGAGTTCGACGAGGCGCTTTGCGCGCTCGATGGCCAACTCAGCGATGATCGTGTGATCCTCCGCGGGGCGATCGAAGGTCGAAGCGATGACCTCGCCCTTGACCGACCGCTGCATATCGGTGACTTCCTCAGGACGCTCATCGACGAGGACGACCATGAGATGGCACTCGGGGTTATTCGCCGTGATGGCATTGGCGATCGCCTGCAGCACCATCGTCTTGCCGGCCTTCGGCGGCGACACGATCAGGCCGCGCTGGCCCTTGCCGATCGGCGCCACGAGATCGATGACGCGTGTCACGAGGTTGGCGGGCTCGGTCTCAAGGCGCAGTCGCTCCTGCGGATACAGCGGTGTGAGTTTGTTGAAGTCCGTGCGCTGGCGCGCCGCCTCGGGATCTTGGCCGTTGACCGTGTCCAGACGCACGAGAGGGTTGAACTTCTCGCGCCTTTCCCCATCACGCGGCTGGCGGACGCCACCGGTGACCGCATCGCCCTTGCGCAGGCCGAACCGCTTCACCATCGACAGGGACACGTACACATCGTTCGGGCTGGGCAGGTATCCGCCGGTTCGCACGAACGCGTAGTTATCGAGTACATCGAGGATGCCGGCCACGGGAACGACGACATCGTCCTCGCGCAACTCGACCTCGGCTTCACCGGGACTGCGCCGCTCACGGCGATCCCGGAACCGGTCACGACCGCGGCGCCGTCGGCGCCGGGAACCGCCATCGGCATCGTCATCGCGATCGGAGCGGTCACTGCCCTGGCGGTCACTGTTCTGGCGGTCGCTGCCCTGGCGGTCGTTGCCCTGGCGGTCGCTGTTCTGGCGGTCACTACCGCGGCGGTCACCGGCCTGACGGTTCTCGCGCGACTTGGAGTCCTGCGATGTCCGCGGAGTGCTTTCGGCGGGCTCTTTCGACTCGGGTTCTTTCGACGCGGGCTCTTTCGACGCGGGTTCTTTGGACCCGGGCTGCTTCGAACCTCCCTGCTTGGCTGAGATCGCGGCGACCAGATCGCCCTTGCGCATCCCGCTGGTGCCGGAGATCCCCAGTGAGGAAGCCAACTGCTTCAACTCAGGGAGCAGCATTCCGGACAGGCCGTCGCCGCGCTTGCGGGTGGAGGTGGTGGTTTCAGTCACGTGGTGTTGTCCTTAGTACGGCCGCGCAAGGCAGATTGACGTGCATTCCCTGCGGGGACATGGCTCACCGGCTCCCAAAAAGGCCGGGTGGGTGGGCCGGTGGACTTCGCCGATTGCGAGGCTCCGGGCCCGTCGATATTGGAACTCCCCTCACACTAGCAGGTACCGAACTCCTAGCCGCCGAGAGGTCGGGTCACCGCGCGTGCGCCGTCGAGATCGATCTCGACGGCGCGCACCTGCCACTCGTCACCGCAGGCGGAGGCCATGATCCGACCGGCCCGGTCCGGCTGGTCGGTCAATACGAGCACGGTCGGGCCCGCGCCGGAGATCACGGCCGGCAATCCCTGCTCCCGCCATTGGGTGAGCAGGGAGTGCGATTGGGGATACACCTGAGCTCGCTCGTCTTGATGCAGCCGGTCCTCGGTCGAGGTGAACAGCATCGATGGATCAGTGGCGAGTGCGTGAGACAACGCAGACGTTCGACCGATATTGAACACGGCTGATTCCCGGGTCACCGTGTCGCCGAGAAGCCCGCGTGCCTTGGCGGTCGCCACCGGTTGGGCCGGCACAGCGACGATCGCAGCGACGGCAGGGTGCACCGGTCGTACCACGGCTGATGTGTGGACAGAACCCGCGGACTCAGCCTCCAGCCACGCTGTGGTGAATCCACCGAGGAGCGCCGCAGCGACGTTGTCGGGATGACCTTCCATCTCAGTGGCGATATCGAGGATGTCGGCGTCGGACAGTTCCTCTCCACCATCGACGACCAGTCCACGAGCGATCAGCAGGCCCGCGATGATGGCTGCGGCCGAAGACCCCAGCCCCCGGCCCTGGGGAATGGAGTTGGTGCATCTGACGATCAGCCCGGGCATCGACATCCCCATCGCATCGAAACCCCGGGCGGCGGCCCGGATCACCAGATGGGATTCATCGGTGGGCAGGGCATCAGCACCCTCTCCCTCGATATCCACCCGCACACCAGGATCGTCGGTGATCATCGCGATGAGCCGATCGTGGATGCCCAGGGCCAGTCCCAGGCAATCGAATCCGGGCCCGAGGTTGGCGCTCGTCGCCGGGACCTGCACCTCCACCGCGGTGGAGTGCTGCAGTCGACTCACGGAGCCAAGCCCAAAAGCGCCGCGGCTGCCTGGGCGTCCACATCGACCCGCACCGGTTCCGGGGCATCCGCGAGCGCCCACTGCGGGTCCTTCAAGCCGTTTCCGGTCAGGGTGCAGACCACCGTCTGTCCGGGATCGAGGCGCCCCTGGGAATGCATCTGCAACAGTCCGGCGACACTCGCCGCGCTCGCCGGTTCGCAAAACAGCCCCTCGCGCGATGCGAGAAGTCGGTACGCATCAAGAATCGCGTCATCCGTGACCGCATCGATGACTCCACCGGAGTCGTCACGCGCCTCTTCCGCCTGCTGCCACGAAGCCGGATTGCCGATGCGAATCGCTGTAGCGATGGTCTCGGGCGACCGCACCGGTTCGCCATTCACGATCGGTGCTGCACCGGCAGCCTGGAATCCCCACATCCGCGGCAACTGCTCTGCGATTCCGTCCTGGTGATATTCCCGATAGCCCTTCCAGTACGCGGTGATGTTGCCGGCGTTACCCACGGGCAGGCAGTGAATATCGGGAGCGTTACCGAGCAGATCGACGATTTCGAAGCTCGCGGTCTTCTGACCCTCGATGCGATCAGGATTGACACTGTTCACCAGCGACACCGGGTAGTGGTCGGCAAGGTCGCGGGCCAGTGTCAGGCAGTCATCGAAATTTCCTTGCACCTGAAGGAGTTTCGCCCCGTGCACAACCGCCTGTGCGAGTTTGCCCATCGCGATCTTGCCGTCCGGGACGAGCACTGCGCAGACCATGCCGGCTTTCACGGCATAGGCGGCTGCACTCGCCGACGTGTTGCCCGTCGATGCGCAGATCACCGCCCGGGCACCCTCTTGGGCCGCCTTGGAGATCGCCATCGTCATCCCCCGGTCCTTGAAGGACCCGGTGGGATTGGCACCGTCGTACTTCAACCAGACCTGGCAGCCGGTCATCTCCGAGAGAACGCAGGCATAGACCAGCGGGGTGCCACCCTCGCGCAGTGTGACAACCGGCGTATCGATGTCGACCGGAAGCCGATGTCGGTATTCCTCGATGAGCCCGCGCCACTGGTGCGCACCACGCGCCACGTCTACGCTCACGGGCCTGCCTCACCCTCGACTCTCATCACACCTACGACCTGCTTTACGGCATCCATGCTGCTCAGGGTCTCGATCGTACGCGCCAACGCGCCCTCGGTCGCCTTATGCGTGCGCAACACCAATCCCGCGTCATCACCGTGGCCATCCTGACGAACGACCTGGATGCTGACCCCGTTATCGGCGAAAGCTTGGGCGATCGTCGCGAGCACACCCGGGCGGTCAGCGACATCGAGGTTGACGTAATACCGGGTCATCGCACGGTCGAGGGGCAGCACCGGCAGATCGGCGTAGACCGATTCGCCGGGACCGAGGCCACCAGCAACACGGTTTCGTGCCGCTGCGATCACATCACCGAGCACCGCGCTGGCCGTCGGCTGCCCACCGGCACCGCGGCCGTAGAACATCAACTCCCCAGCCGACTCGGCGACGACGAACACCGCGTTGAAGGCGTCGCGAACACTGGCCAGCGGATGCTCCCGAGGGACCATCGCCGGATGCACCCGCACGATCACTCCCTCATCACGGCCCTGCCCATCGGTTGCTCGCTCAGCAACGGCGAGCAGTTTGATGACGAAACCCATCTGCCGGGCCGCTTCGACATCGGCGAGGGTCACCGCCGAGATCCCCTCGCAGGACACCTGCGACGCAGTCACCCGGGTGTGGAACGCCAACTCCGCGAGGATCGCGGCCTTCGCTGCCGCGTCGTGTCCTTCCACATCCGCGGTGGGATCGGCCTCGGCATAACCGAGCTCCTGCGCCTCTCTCAGCACATCGGCATAGTCGGCACCGCGCTCGTCCATCTGGGACAGGATGAAATTCGTGGTGCCGTTGACGATGCCGAGCACCGCGAGCACTCGGTCGCCGGCGAGGGATTCGCGAAGGGGTCGCAGGAGCGGGATCGCACCGGCGACGGAGGCCTCGAAATACAGGTCGACCCCGTATTGCGCAGCCGCCGCATACAGGCTGGCGCCGTCAGCCGCCAGCAGTGCCTTATTGGCGGTGACGACGCTGGAACCGGCCGCCATCGCCGCGAGGATGCACTCCCGTGCGGTATCGATGCCACCCATCACCTCGATGACGATGTCGGCCCCTGAACCGGCGAGGGCGAGGGGGTCCGTGGTGATCAGGGCCGGATCGATCCCCGGCCTCGGCTTCGCAGCATCGCGAACCGCAACCCCGGTGACCGCCAAGGTCGCACCGACTCGGGAGGCGAAGTCTGCCTCCTGGGCGCTGATCTGCCGGACGACCTCCGCCCCGACGGTGCCACCACCGAGTACCGCGATGGTGATCGGTCCGCTGCTCACACCAGCGTCAGTCATGGGTCATTCCTCCGGGGTCGAGTCGAAGCAGATCGTCCATCGTCTCGCGTCGCAGGACGACCCGCGACCGGCCATCACGAACCGAAACCACAGCCGGCCGGGGCAGGTAGTTGTACTGCGAGGACATCGACCGGCAGTACGCCCCGGTTCCCGCGACGGCAATGAGATCACCGGGACCGAGATCGTCGGGCAGCCATGCATCGCGCACCACGATGTCGCCGCTCTCGCAGTGCTTGCCCACGACCCGAGACAGCATGGTGCCCTCACTAGATCCGCGGGATGCCAATGCGCAGGTGTAGTCAGCGTCGTAGAGCGCGGTGCGAAGGTTGTCGCTCATCCCACCATCGACCGAGACGTAGGCGCGCTGCGATCCGTGACCGAGCTGCACGTGCTTGATCGTTCCGACCTCATAGACGGTGATGCCCGCCTGTCCCACGATCGCGCGGCCGGGTTCGAAGGCCAAACGCGGGATCGTCATGCCGGCTCGCTCGCAGGCATCACGCACGATGCCGCGGATCGCCGTGGCCATATCGCGCACCTCGAGCGGATCGTCATCGGGGACGTAGGCGATACCCATGCCGCCACCGAGGTTCAACTCTGTGATCTCCACGCCGAGTTCGTCTCGAATCTGGGCGGCTAATCCGACGATGCGCGCGGCTGCGACCTCGAAACCGGAGGCGTCGAAGATCTGGGAGCCGATGTGCGAGTGCAATCCGAGAAGTCTCAGACGAGGCTGCGCCACGATGCGTGCTACGGCATCCATCGCCGCTCCATCAGCAAGCGACAGGCCGAATTTCTGATCCTCGTGTGCGGTGGCGATGAACTCGTGGGTATGTGCCTCGACACCGACGGTGACGCGGATCAGCACGTCGACGACCACATCGCGTTCGGCGGCGATCCGCGCGATCCGTTCGATCTCGATCTGCGAATCGATCACGATGCGACCCACGCCCACGGAGATCGCGTAATCGAGTTCGTCGAGGGACTTGTTGCTTCCGTGCAGCAGAATCCGTGCTGGATCGACACCGGCGGCGATCGCCACGGCGAGTTCCCCTCCGGTGCTGGCATCGATGCCCAGACCTTCGTCGCTCACCCAGCGGGCAACGGTCGTGGCCAGCAGCGCTTTGGCGGCGTAGTACACGTCCGCGGGCATGGTCGGATCGTCATATGCGGCGGCGAACTGCGCCGCTCGGGTGCGCACGTCCACCTCGTCGAGCACGTAGAGCGGCGAGCCGTACTCGGCGACGAGATCGGTGACCGCGACTCCTCCCACCTCGAGGACACCCTGATCGTCGACCCGTGCGGTCAGGGGCCACAGATCGGGGTTGAGCGCATCGGCGCTCGACGACGGCTGCGGCGGCACGCCGGGGGTCGCCACGACATCGCCGTGACGGGGACCAGCAGGGTGCGCACGCATCGAGTGAGAGGGTAGACCGGTCACGGCCGGCCGTGGCCACCGCCCGCACTCGCTGAACACACCTAGCGTCGTGACCATGTCGAATCGGGTCCTGCCGGAGATCCTGGGCTATGTCGGTGCCGCCCTGGTGGCCAGTGCCGCCTTGAATCTGGTCTCGCTGTCCTGGGAGGACTGGTCGGACCCCGTGCGCCTTTCCGTCCTCGTCGGTGCGACGACCGTGTTAGCAGGGTCTGCGGTGGTCATCGCCGCGATGAACCAGGGGCGTCCGGGTCTGGCTCTACGTGGGACTCCGCGTCGTCTCGTGGCGTTGACCGTGGCCCTGTCGGCTGTCCTGGTCGCGGCCACGGCGCATCAGATCCTGCTCATGGCAGGTTGGGACGACCTTTTCGAGCGCAGCGATCCGTGGGTGCTCGTTCCGGCGGCTGCGGGGTTGGCAGTGGCGCTCGTCGGCGCGTGGCTCGCCCCCGGAGTGCTCGCCACCCTCGGTGTCGCCGGGCTTTCGGGTTTCACGGCGGTCTCGGCCATGAGCCTGCTCGCTGATCAGCCCGAGTGGGTGATGCCGATCTTCATCACCGGTGTCGGGGCAGTCTGGCTGGCGCTGGCTCCCCTCAACCTGGTTCCACCTGTCCTCGCAGAATCCCTCGGTGTCGCCTGGACGATCGGATTCCTGATGCCCCTGGCCCTGATCGAAAGCCGGGTCGTGGATCCGGCTCTGCCGGCAGATGAGATCGCCGCGGTGTGTGGGCACGTGCGCTCCTCATCGCCTTCGCCGTCTCCGCACTGACGATCTTCGCCCGCGGTGGCTCCTGGGCGTGGGCAGTTGGTGGAGTGGTGGCCGCAGCGATCGGTGCACTCGCGATCGCCGGTTCCGCACTCGGTTGGGTCACCGGGATGCTCGTGGCCGGAGTGGTGCTGCTGGCGATTGCCGGATTGCTGTTCCTGGCCCGAAAGCGCACCGCGACCGAGGAGGTCCCTACATCCGCTCCGGTGCGCTAACCCCACACAGCGCCAATCCGTTAGCGATCACCTGCCGGGTCGCCGCGCACAGCCACAGGCGTGCGACATGCTGCGGCGACACTTCCTCGTCGCCGCGTGGCAGCACACGGCAGGTGTCGTAGAACCGGTGGTAGGCCGTAGCCACCTGCTCGAGATAGCGAGGCACCCGATGTGGTTCGCGCAACTCGGCCGCAGTGGCCACCGTCGCCGGATACTGCCCGAGAGCTCGCAGCAACTCGCCTTCACGCTCATGGTCGAGCAGTCCCGCCTGGAATTCCCGTTCCCGCCAATCGATACCGAGTTCTGCGGCATTGCGCAGCACCGATGAGATGCGGGCGTGTGCGTACTGCACGTAGTACACGGG
>Ga0180429_10004395_pt1 | contig 11276 bp, 4 predicted proteins | sample SS_ome_FD_132428 | JGI IMG/M metagenome (GOLD analysis project Ga0180429, IMG submission 132428) | Hypersaline lake sediment archaeal communities from the Salton Sea, California, USA - SS_1_S_1 metaG | ecosystem: Environmental > Aquatic > Non-marine Saline and Alkaline > Hypersaline > Sediment ... | reverse complement strand
GCACCACGGTGACGCGGCTGGGGCTGATCCTGCAGCGGCCCGAGTACGTCCACTTCGCCCTGCCCGTCATCCGCAAGTACATGATCGAGGAGGGGTGCTACGCCGACGGCACGTGGCACGAGACGGCCAGCACGTACTTCACCATGGTGCTGGACCTCATCCGCGAGGGGTTCGCCGCGTACGGGGAGTACGCCGACCCGCCGGGGTACGAGCCCGCGGGCCCCTATGCGGCGCACGACATGGTTCTCGACGGCAGCCCCATCGAGGACATGATCCCCAAGATGGGGCTGATGGAGCGGGCCGAGCGGTTCTTCACCATGCCCTCGGGCAACGCGTACCCGCTCAATGACTCATTCGGCCGGATGGAGTATCCCTACGCCGCGACCCCGACCCCTACCGCGCCCTGCGAGAGCGCGGCCCTGGCCTGCACCGGCGTGGCCCGGCTGTGCAGCGCGGCGGGGGGCATCGCCCTGTACCTGGACTACAGCAGAAAGCACGGCGCCCACAACCACCGCGGCGGGCTGGGCCTCGTGCTGGAGGCCTTCGGCCGGGAGATGCTCTCCGACATCGGCTACTCGGTCACCAACCTGCGCGGATACGGGGAGAGCACGCTGGCCCACAACACGGTGGTGGTCGACGGCCGCTCGCAGGATTGCGGCGACGTCTTCGCCCACGACGACCACCACGGCGCCTGTGTCTACCTGGGCCTCCAGGGCAAGGAAGTGGACATCGTCCACTGCGGCTATCCCCAGCTCTACCGGGAGGAAGCCGGGCGGTACGAGCGCCTGCTATACAAGGTGCCGCTGCCCGACGGGCGGGCCTACTTCGTGGACAGCTTCACCGCGGAGGGCGGCGCCTGTCACGACTACGTGCTGCACGGCGACTGCATCGCGTCCCAGGAGATCCGCGCCAACGGAGAGCTGCTGGCCGCGGCGGAGATGGCCTCCCTCGATCTGGCCCCGGTGGCGGTGGACGGGGAGCCCGAGGAGGGCGGGTACGGGGAGGAGTACAGGGACGTGCCGGGCGTGGCCTACCGGGCCCTGACGCGCGCCTGTGACCTGAGCGCCGGGCCGCGCGCCGCCACGGAGGTCTCCTTTGCGTACACGGGTCGCGCGGCGGCGGACGCGGCGGCCGACCAACCGGGTGAAGTGCTCGATGGGGACGAGGCGGGCACGGCCCTGGCCATCCACCTGCCGACCGGCTGCGGCGACGCGGTGTACGCCGGCCAGGGGCTAGCGCTGCGGCCGGCGGGCCGGCAGAGCGAGAAGACGGGAGACTTTGCGCGGGCCTTCCTGCTGTGGCGCAAGCGACGCCCGGTCGACGGATGCTCGCGCTTCGTGACGGCCCTGGAGCCGCACAGGGGCGGCGGATCGGTGCGGGGAGTGGACCTGCTGGAGTCGTCGGCCGACGGCTTCGTCGCCGCCATCACCTGGGACGGCGGCCGGGACATCGTCTTCCACCATGTCGAGCGCCAGACGGTGGACGGGGTGTGCTTTGGCGGTCGCTACGGGGTGATCAGGCAGAGCGGCGGCAGGACCCGGTGCGCCCTGGTCTCGGGGCTGGAGAGCCCGGCCTTTGTCCGGAGCGGCGACGCGAGCGCGTCGCTGCCGCCGGCATTCGAGGGGGAGCTGCTGGCCTGCAGCGACCAGCTGACCGCCGGCTCGATCACCGCGGCGGGGGAGTGTGGCTTCCCGGCCGCCCATGTCAGCCACGCCGTGGTCCAGAGGGGGGCGCGGCAGGTCGCGGTGGCCGTCGACGGTCTGCGGGCCGCGGGCGGCAGCACGGTGATTGCCTGCGCCGAGCGGCCGGGTTTTGAGTACGACCCGGACAGCGGCACCAGCCGCGACCTGGGCTACCCCAATGCGGCGCAGGCGGGGCCGCACCGCGTGCGCCTCTACCCGTCCCGGTCAGAGCTGATCTGACGGCGAGGACGCAGGCCCCGACGGCGCGGCGGCCGGCGGGTGGAATCTGAGCCCGGCCACGCGGCTGCCGTCGTACCGCTCGTCCTCTTCCGGCTCACATATGTTGACACTGAAGTCGAACCGGCCGCGGGCCTGATCGGCGCGCACCAGCAGCGCGCTCGTGCCGGCCCGCAGCGGAACGGTCAGCCGCTCGTTGGGGAGCCGGTGCCGCCGGCGCCCCCGGTGCGCGTACACCCGCTCGCCATTGAGCCACAGGCTCATCCCGTCGTCCGAGCCGACCCACAGCTCGGCGGTCTGATCCCGCGGGACCGTGAGTTCCGTGTACGCATACACGGCGCAGTTGGCTGGATCGTCGAAGTACCGGTCCAGATCGATCTTGTCGTCGCCAAAGTACACCCCGGCCGACCAGCCGTTCTGTCCGGGGAGAGCCCCGGGGTGGCGGACATCGATGAACTCGGCGTCCGGGGCATCCCGCCGATGCGGGAACGGCCCCTTCAGCAGCCAGGTGCGGCAGCCCTGGCCGTAGTGGCCCCGGCCCTCGTCGGCTCGGTACTTCTCGAGCCGTGTGTACACCGCGGCCAGATCGTCGCCGGCCACGGCGATGCGGGCGGGATCGCACTGGCCCAGTCCCCGGCGCGTCGCCAGGGTCAGATACTCCAGGTCGAAGGGGTTCAGGCCGATCACCTGGGCCGAGATCGCGTCGACGGCTACCACGTCGGCCCCGGCCAGGACGGCATTGACCCGCACCGGTCGTCCGCCGTACCCGTCGGACTTGGCGCGCTCCATGCACGTGATCGCGTCCACCACGGCGAAGTCGACGCCGGACAGTGTCGTCAGATCGGTGATCGTCTCGGCGAGGATCTCATCGGCATGGGGGATGCCGGGATTGCCGCTGTGCGGCGGGTACCCCAACGCCTTCCACCAGCCGTACACCATGCCGGGGGCGATGCCAATGAAGTTCTTCATGGCGTTGGTCATGCCGATCGCGCTGTGGATCTTGAGCACCGGCACGCTGATCACGAAGTCGCTTTCCAGGACGGTGACCGGCAGCTTCCACCGGTCCTGGGCACTGCCGCCACCGGGCACCTCGACCTCGGTCACGGTATCGAAGTTGAGGTCCACGTATTCCAGACCGGCCCCGGCCAGGTCCGGGTCGTCGAGCAGCTCGCGGTACCCCGCCGCTGCCAGACCGTCCACCCGCTCGACGTGGGGGCCCAGTTCGGCCGGTGGCGAGTCGGGCAGCACCCAGTCTCCGGGTCCCTCGACAATGGCAATCCGCGCCTGGGGCGCGACCTCGTGCACGATCTCGATGAGAGCCCGGACCACGCGGACGTCGGTGATGACGCCCGAGCCCCGCGGTCGGGGCTCGACGATGTTTACCTTGAGGGCCACCCGCCGCGCGTCCGGGGCGATGCGCCCGCTGAGACCGCCGGCCAGGGCCACGGCCCGGCGGACCATGTCCTCCACCTGGGCCTCGCTCAGGGCGGCGTCCCGGGGAGCGGGCTCGGCCAGTTGCGCGCAATCGGAGGCCACCAGACCCACCACCGGGGTCCCGGCCGGGGGATCCGCTGAGACCGCGTCGGCCGGCGCGTACCCCGCCAGCGCCTCCCCGTCGCGGGAGGTGGCCACGTCCAGCGCCGCGATCAGGCCCAGGCCCGCCAGTACTGCGCCCCACTTTCTCCACCCGTCCCAACCCGACATCAGTGCACTACCTCCACCATGAGAGAGCATGCGGGCGCCGCCTGGGTCACCGCGGGCCGCGCCAGCGGCCAGGGCCTGACCAGCGAGTGCACCGCGGCGCGCCCCTGTCTGAGAGGAGAGAATGTACGCCTTCTTTCCGGAGGTGTGCGGTCGCCGCGTCTGTCGGGCGCGCCTGGCCTGGGTGAGGGTCCCCTCGCTCTCCCGCCGCCGCGATGCCGGGCGCCCGGCCGCTTGACGGCACCCCCGCGAGGCGGCTCTGTAGGGGGCGCCCGCGCGCCGCGCGCAGGCCGCACGGCCCGCCGGGCCGCATTTCGCCAACACACTGGGCTGCCAGAGGATCTGCACACCATGAGCCAGCACCTGCACAAGGCATCGGTCGCCTTCCGCGTCGGGATATGCCTGTGGCTGCGGCCAGAGCGCTTCGACGAGCTGCTCGAGCTGTTCGCCGCCAACGGGGGCGTGACTGACGAGGTCACCCTGTTCACTTCCGAGACCCATCCCCCCCTGCCGCTGGAGGAGCTCCGGCGCCGGTGTGACATCCTGTCGCAGCGCATGGCAACGGCGCGAGAGCGCGGCTACCGGTCGGGGATCAACATCCTGGCCACCATCGGGCACCACGACGAGAACCTGCCGCACTCGCTGCAGGTCGATTGCGCCCGCATGACGGACCTCCACGGCAGCATCTGCCGGGGCTCGTTCTGCCCCAACGACGAGCGTTTTCGCCGCGAGTATGTGGTACCGGCGTACGAGGCCATGGCCGAGGCCGACCCCGACTACATCTGGATAGACGACGACGTGCGCCTGCGGGGGCACATGCCCATCTCCGACACCTGCTTCTGCGACCACTGCCTGGAGATCTTCGCCGCCGAGAGCGGTTTCCAGCACACGCGGGAGTCGTTCCGGCAGGCCCTGGCCGCGGGTTCCCCAGACGAGCAGCTGGAGCTGCGCCGGGCCTGGGTGGATCACAACCGGGGGACCATCGGCCGTCTGCTGGGTCTCATCGAGCGCACCGTGCACACTCGGCGCCCCGGCATGCCGCTGGGCTTCATGGACGGCAGCCGGTTCTACGAGGGCTTTGACATGGAGGCCTGGGCGCAGATTCTGGCCGGGCCCGAAGGGGCCGAGGTGCTGTGGCGGCCCGGCGGCGGCAACTACACCGAGGAGTCGCTGGATGGGGCGGCGGACAAGGCGCACCAGATGGGGCGCGAGGCCGCGGCGCTGCCGGACAGCGTGGTCTGCATCCAGTCGGAACTGGAGAGCTTCCCGTACCAGCGCCTGCGCAAGAGCGAGCAGTACACCGCGCTGGAAGCGGCCCTGTACATCGCCGCCGGGTGCACGGGCACGGCCTTCAACGTGCTGAGCATGTACGACGAGCCGCTGGACGAGTACGCGCCGTTGGTGCGGCGCCTGTGCCGCACGCGGCCGTTCCTGGATCGGCTGGCCTCCACCTTCGGGCGGCTGCATCCCCAGGGCCTGTACACCGGGTGGACAAGAGACAGCGCCGCCGTAGCCGGCCTGGACAGCGGGGAGATGGGCCACAGCGTGCCGGGCATGACTCAGGCCGACGAGATGCTCAAGATGGGGCTGCCCGCAGGGTACCGCGCCGACCGGTCGGTGCTCACCGCCCTCGAGGGCGACGGCGTGCTGGCGCTGGACGACGAGGAGATCCGCCGCATCCTGGCGGGCGGCGTGTACATGGATGCCCCGGCCCTGCAGCGGCTGGAGGAGCGCGGCTACGGCGAGTTCACCGGCTTCCGCGTGGCCAGCCGGCACGACGTGGACGGTTCGGAGCTGCTGCTGGAGCACCCGCTCAACGGCCCCTTTGCGGGGCGCCACCGCAACGGCCGGCAGTCGTTCTACAAGTGCCCCGCCTACGGCCTGGAGCCGGTGGCTGAAGGGGCGGCGCCGCTGGCGCGGCTGGTGGACTATGTCGACGACGAGATGGCCGCCTGTTGCGCGGGGGTGTTCGAGAATGCGCTGGGCGGGCGCGTGTACGTGGCCGGGTACTACCCGTGGACGCAGATTCAGAGTCTACCCAAGTCGAGCCAGATCAAGTCCATCTGCCGCTGGCTGTCGGCGGACCAACTGGGCGCCTGGGTGAGCTCCTTCCACCGCGTCGCCCTGTGGGACCGCCTGCTGCCGGACGGGCGCCACGCCGCGGCCCTGGTGAACATGTATCTGGATCCGGCCGAAGGGGTGGAGCTGACCCTGCGCACCGAGGGCACGGCCCTGGAGGTGACGGACATGGAGTGTGCCACCACCACCGTCTACACCGCCACCGGCGGCGACGCCGTCGCGGCAGACGGCACCCGGCGGTTTGCGTTGCCCACCATCGCGCCCTGGCACATGGTGCTGGCCGTGGAGGCGCGAGCATGAAGAGCACCTTCGATCCCGCCAAGGGGGACTGGTCCATCGGCTTCCCGGGCCGGGTGTCCCAACACGACCTGGTGTACCAGAGCCCGCCCAACGATCCCATGCGCGGCATCGCGCTGGGCAACGGCGACGTGGGCGCCCTGTTCTGGACCGAGGACGCGCGGTTGATCATCGCCCTCAACAAGTGCGACCTGTGGGACGACGCCGCGTTCGAGCGCTTCCACAACTGGTCCACCGAGGAGGAGGACTACTGCAGCACGCTGCGGCACGGCGCCCGGCTGATCATCGACTTCAAGCTGCCGGTGCTCGATGTCTTCTACCTGACCCGGTTCGAGGCCCGGCTGGACCTGGCCGGCGCCGCCATGCTGCTGGAAGCGGACAGCCCCTTTGGCTCCCTCGCGATCAAGGCCTTTGTGGATTGCGACACCGGCCTGCTCTATCTGGACCTGCGGACCTCGCTCAGAGACGCCCCGGCCCTGGAGGTGGAGCTGCAGCGCTTTGGCTCGCGCACCTTCTCGCACTGGTACAGCCGGACGCGGCGCGACCCGACCATCGGCCTGGCGGGCACCGAAGCCGCCGTGGGAGACAGCCGGCTGTTCGTCTCCCATCGGCTGACCACGGGGCCGTTTGGCGTGGGCGCTGATCTGAGCAGCAGCGCCCCTCTGCAGACCGATCGCCTGCACTCCCATGCCGCCCGCGCGCGCCTGGAGGGCCGTCGTCGGCAGCGCCTCCAGCTGACAGCGGCCGTCACCGCGCCGCAGGAGGGCGATCCCGTGGCGGCGGCCACGGCCGCGCTCGATCAGGCGCGGGACCAGGCCGCGGCGCGGCGCGCGCACCGCAAGGCCTGGAAGAGCTTCTGGCTGCGGTCGTTCATGGACTGCGGTCAGGATTACCTCAACAGCCTGTGGCACGTGACCATGTATTACGCCAACGCCTCCCAGCGGGGCGCGTCGCCGGGGCGGTTCATCAACGGGCTGTGGAACTGGAACCGCGATGTGCAGCACTGGAACTTCTACTTCCACTGGAACCAGCAGCAGCTGTACTGGCCGCTCAACGCGGCGGGACACCACGACCTCACCACGTCCTATCTCAACTACCGCTTCCAGGCCCTGCCCGCGGCCCGCGAAGACGCGCGGCGCTGGCTGGGCGCCCCCGGCGCGGTGGTGTCCGACGTGTGCGAGCGGCGCGGCTTCAACGACCACGGGGTGAGCAACCACACGCCGGTGGCCGAGATCGCCCTGGACTTCTGGCGGCAGTACCGGTACACGGGCGACGCGGAGTTTCTGCGCACGCGGGCGCTGCCCTATCTCACCGAGGCGTCGCTGTTTTTCGAGTTCCTGCTCGAGCCCGATGAGGACGGCACGTATCACGCGCGCTGCGGCACCGCGTACGAGGGCTGGATCGACCTGCGCGACGCCATTTCCGAGCTGGCCTGCGCCCGCGCCCTGTTCGCCGCAACGCTCGAGGCCTATCGACTGACCGGCGGCGACCACCCGCGCCTGGCCCGGTGGCGCGCCGTGCTGGAGCACCTGGCCGACTGGCCGACCACGTCGGACGAGGGCTTCATCGACGGCGAGGGCCGCTTTGTCACGGGGCGGTTCGCCGGCGACCGGGCACACTCGAACACCATACTGGCGGCGGGGCAACTGGTGGAGACGGGGGAGGTCGTCACCTCTTTTCTGCCGGGCGCGCCCGAAGCCAGTCTGACGGATCAGTGCGTCCGGCTGAAGCAGCTGGAGGCGGGCGAGCCCATGGAGGGCTCCCGCATGGTGGGGATGACCAACAATGTGGGGCTCTTTCCATGGGTGGAGCTGGCGCCCATCTACCCGGCGGGACAGATCGGCCTGAAGGACCGCGGCAGCGAAGCCTTTGCGCGCGCCGTGGACACGGTCAAGGTGTTTTCCGACCACACCATGGGCTGGGCCGTCCTGCCCATCGCCATGGCCCGCCTGGGTATGGCCCGCGAGCTCGACGTCATCCTGTCGGAGATGCCGGACCTGTGGCAGTTCTACCCCAACGGCTGGGGGCACTACGGACCGGCCGACCCGCAGAAGATCGAGGCCGCGGTGCCGCACAACCGGCTTCACATCGCGGATGCAGATCATCCCGACGAGCGCTTCCCCATGGAGAACCATCCCTTCCGGCACATGGGTATGGAGGCCATGGGCTGTCTGACGGCGGCGATGAACGAGGCGCTGCTGCAGAGCCACGAGGGCGTGCTGCGCATTGCGCCGGCCGCGGCGGAGGGGCGCTCCGCGCGCTTCACCCTGCACGCGGTGGGCGGTTTTGCCGTGTCAGCAGAGATGGTGAAGGGGAAGGTGCGCTGGGTGCACGTGCGCAGCACCCTGGGGGGGCCATGCCGCGTGGCCAACCCGTGGAAGCGCGCCTTTGTGTCGCACAACGGGCGTGTGCCCGTGTGCTGCTCCGACGAAACCCTGGAGTGCGAGACCGCCCCGGGCGACGTCCTGCTGCTGGGCGCCAGCGCCCAGACGCTGAAATCGTGGGAGACCGTGGGCGAGACCCCTGCGGCCAACGCCGCGGCAAAGACCAGCCCCGGCGGACTGAGCGAGCTGGGGCTGCCGCAGCTGTTCTGAACCCATGACCCCGGCCGGGGCCCCCGCTGTTGCCGATACCCGAGCCACCGTCGTGCTTCTGTAAGACGCAGACCGACACGCGAGGGGCAGGCATGGATCGCAGCAGAGCGGTGTGGAGAGGGGCAGCGGGCGCGTTGCTGTTGGCGTGCGCCGCTGCGGTGGCGGGAACCGGGGTCAATATCGCCGTGGATGCCACCACGGCCGCGACCCGGGGGTACAACCAGTTTGAAGGTGACGAGGCCGCCCTGACCGACGGGCTCTACCCGGGCAACAGCGACGGGGCCACGACATTCGCCTGGCCGAACAAGGGCAATCTCACCTTCCACTTCGAGGAGCCGCGCCAGGTCTCCGGACTGCGCGTGTACGTGGGAGAGAACGGCGGCGGGTACCAGGCGACGGCGTATCTGGGCGCCTGCCTTGGGGCCGACGGCCAGACAGACGCGTCCCAAGCCGTGGTGGTGGCCGACACGGTCAACTTCGATTTCGCCGAGAACGCCTGGGCGGAGCTGCCGTTTCCGCCGGAGACCACGGCCGACTTCATCGTGCTGGCCACCGAGTCGGGCGCCGTGTTCTACGAAGTGCAGATACTCTCGGACGCGGCGGGCGGACCGTCGGCCGTGATGCCGGCGACCTGGGGCGCGGCCAAGCTCCGGGTGCGGTAACAGCGGCATTGGCGCGAGACAGGCAGGAAGACCACAGAGAAGGGTAGCGGGCATGGGCAGGAGCAAGGGGATCGTACGGTGTGGAGTACTCGGGTTGCTGGCGGGGCTGGTGGGCTTTGACCTGCTGATGAGCGACCGGCTGTACAGCAACGTCGAGATGGTCGTGCCGCTGGTGGACACGGCCGCACTGGGCGGCGCCACCGTGGCCATCGCCACGTCGCGGGACCTGGCGCAGCCGGTGCCGCTGGACCAGGAGGTGACGGCCGCACAGGTGGACGCGGTGGTCAAGCGGGCCATTGCGCTGGACCAGTCGGCCACCAATCTGGACGCTACGGTCGAGCCGGGCGACTGGGTGGTCGTGAAGGTCAACATCGTCACCTATCCGCAGATCCTGGACAACGGCACCACGCAGACCGCCTTCTGGAGCAGCGGGCGCCCGCACTGGGGCCAGGCCACGGACCTGCGCGTGGTGCGCAGTGTGATCGACTACCTGGTCAACGAGGAGGGGGACGCGGCGCGCGTCACCATCGTCGAGGGCGGCGGCGAGTGGGCCAGGCTGGGGGAGGAGAACGCCGATCCCCACCAGGTGGACGACGGCTGGACCGTGCACTGGGAGAAGTACGGCAACCTGTCCTATGCGGACATTGTCGAGGAGTTCAACGGGGCCAACGGCATTCCGGTGGACATCGTCGATCTCAACTACGACGACTGGATGGGCACGGAGGGTGTGCGCGCCGGCGATCCGCTGCCGGTACCGGACCCCAACCACACCGGCATCGGCGGCTTCCAGCGCCCGGTCGACGGGTACTACGTGTCGCGCACCCTGCTGGAAGCGGACAAGCTCATCAACATCCCGGCCATGAAGACGCACAACATCCCGGGGATCACCCTGCTGCACAAGAACTACGTGGGCACCTTCATGCAGCGGGCCTACGGCACGCGCGGCAATCTCAAGAGCAAGCTCCACAGTTTCATCTCCGGCGTGGGCAACCTCCAGGTGCCGGCCGGCTTCGTGGACCTGTTCTCGTACCGGCCCACCGACTACGGCATCATTGAGGGGTTCTGGGGCACCGAAGGCAACGGGCCGCAGTGGGGCACCGATGTGAATCACAACGTGGTCATTGCCGGCGGCGATCCGGTGGCCACCGACGCGGTGGGCGCGGCGGTGATGGACTACAACCCCGAGGACATCTGGTACCTGAGATACTCCGCCGCCAAGGGCTTCGGCACCTATGACCTGGACAGGATCCAGGTCGTGGGGACCCCCATCGCCGCGGCGCAGCGCCGCTGGGAGAAGACGCCCAATCCCGACTTCTGGGGTTGGGGCAACCGCAGCTGGCTGGTCAGCGGCCCCCACCCGGCGGACGACGTGAACGCGCCGGCGGTGGTGGGAGAGGCCCAGCTGCAGGCGGTGGAAGGAGAGCTTCTCAACGGCATTGCCTGGCAGCGGGTGGAGGGCGCGCAGGTGGCGCACCAGCAGAAGGTGACATTTCCCACCGAGCTGGTGGGCAATCGGGCGGCCACGTACGCCGCGACCTGCATCTACTCCAACAGCGCGCAGGGCGGGTATCTGTACCTGGACAGCGACTCCGGGCTGAAGGTGTGGCTCAACGGCGACGAGGTTTACGTCACCGAACGGGCCCCCGCCGGATCCCTGGGCGATACGCGCGTCCCGGTGACGCTGAGCGCGGGACTGAACCGCGTGCTGGTGCGGGTGCAGAACTCGATGGGCGGAGCAGACCTGTCCTTCGTGGCCGGCGACGAGGACGGCGACACCCTGCCGGGCATCGACTACGCGCTGGAGCCGCGGCCGCCGGCCACGGCGATACAGGAGGACGAGGCCGGGCTGCCCACCGCCTGTGACCTGGGCCGCAGCTATCCCAACCCCTTCAATCCGGCCGCGGTGATCCCGTACTCGCTTACCCGGCGCGGCCACGTGGAGCTGGCGATCTACGACACCCGCGGCGCGAAGATACGCACGCTGGTCGACCAGGTGCTTCCCGGTGGCGCGCACCGGACGCGCT
>Ga0180429_10004394_pt1 | contig 11276 bp, 7 predicted proteins | sample SS_ome_FD_132428 | JGI IMG/M metagenome (GOLD analysis project Ga0180429, IMG submission 132428) | Hypersaline lake sediment archaeal communities from the Salton Sea, California, USA - SS_1_S_1 metaG | ecosystem: Environmental > Aquatic > Non-marine Saline and Alkaline > Hypersaline > Sediment ... | reverse complement strand
CAGGCCGCCTCCACCGGACACGAAGGCGGCCAGGGCAGCCAGGGCACGGTCCGAGATTCGCTTGTGGTGGATGTAGATGACAAGCGCAGAGAGGCCATCGAGATGGTCGGGGAGGGCTTCGAGGGTCTGCGCGCGCCGGATTGAGAAGCCCTCCAGGCTGGACAGGGCCCGGTGCAGGGCCGCTCGGGCCGTGACCGGGGGGTGGACCAGGCCATCGCTGACCAGTAGCACTCTCTTCATATGGACGTTGCCTCCGGGACGGTATTGTAGCGTGCGCCGCCGCGGGGCTCAAGCTGGGAAGCGCTCTCGCAGCGAGAGGCACAGAAGCGATCGGGTTGCCCGTCGCCGGCCGCATGTGCGAACGCCCGCCGACGGGGGCTGCACGGGTGAAGGCGAAGTCTTCCTCCCCGTCTGCCGGCACGCTTGTTTGTGCCAGGTTGAGTGGCGTGCTATACTGGTCGTACAATAGGATGCCAATCAGGCATTTCCTCACTCCTCTCGTGTCGAGCACTACACGAATACAACGTAACCGGCTAGGAGGATACTGTGGGCGTAGCTGCAAAGGTATCAAAACCCCGTTCGAGGTTCCTGGATGGCGAGAGTGGTCTTGCACGCACTGTCCGGAAGTTGGCGGAACACCGTTACCTGTCCTTCTTCTGCTACCGATGCTTGCATACTACTTGATCTTCAACTACGCGCCGATCTTCAACCCGCAGACAGGTGGCATCTTGATGGCTTTCCGGAAGCACAGCTTGACCAAGCCTTTCAGTGAGTGGGAAGGCGTAGGTCTGAAGTACTTCGAGATGATGTGGCGTAAGCCGGATTTCTGGGCAGCGATGCGCAATACGGTGACCATCAGTTTCGTCCGGCTGGTGTTTGAGTTTCCTATGCCTATCCTCTTGGCGCTGCTGCTCAACGAGGTGCGTCGGGACGGGCCGAAGCGGATCTACCAGACGGTCTTCACCTTCCCCAACTTCCTGTCGTGGGTGCTGGTGGTTGGCCTGATGCGCGACCTGCTGCAGGTGAACGGCGTCGTCAATGGCATCATCAAGTTACTTGGCGGAACCCCGTACATGTTCCTTGCCAATGGGTCCACATTCAGCAACTACGCTATGCTTGTGCTCTCCAACCTCTTCAAGAGCGTGGGCTGGGGATCCATCATCTACCTGGCGGCCATCGCCAGCATCGATCCCACGCTCTATGAGGCGGCAGCTGTGGACGGTGCCAACCGCTGGCAACGTGTGTGGCACATCACGTGGCCAGGGATCAAGTCCACCGCGGTGGTCCTTCTGATCCTCCAGGTCGGTAACATCCTCAACGGCAGCTTTGATCAGATCTTCAACCTGATCAACGGTGTGAACCGCAGCATCATTGAGACTATCGATGTCTATATCTACCGCTATGCCTTCCAGCAGTCGATGAACCAGAGTTTCGCGGCAGCGTCCGGTCTGTTCAGGTCTGTCGTGAACTTCGCACTGCTACTGACCGCGAACCAGATTGCCAGTCGACTTGGCGAGGAAAGGCTGTTCTAGGAGGAGGCTATGGTGACAACCAAGGTACCCGCGGCTCCCAGACAGTCCAAGACTTTGCGAAGCCCTGGAGACAGGCTCGCCGATGGCATCATCACCGGGATACTGGTGCTCCTGACCATCGCCGTTGTATTTCCATTCTACAACATGCTGCTGGTATCCGTGGCGAGGTACGAGGATATCATCAGCACGCCGCTCTATCTATTCCCCAAGGCCATCGACCTCCAGAACTACCGGATGGCGGTGCTCTATCCCAATTTCGTCAACTCAGTCGGCGTTTCTGTGTTCGTGACCGTAGTAGGCACCGGTCTCAGTCTGCTCGTCACGACAATGGGAGCCTATGCTCTGAGCCGGAAGCACCTTCCGTACCGCAAGTTCTTCTTCTATTTCGTCGTGGTCACGATGTACTTCGGCGGCGGACTGATTCCCTGGTACCTGGTGCTGAAGGGCTTGGGGTTTGTGGACAGCACATGGGTGATGGTCGTGCCCCCCCTGATCAATACGTTCTACCTGATCTTGATGCGCAACTACTTCCAGGGCATTCCCGATGAGCTTGAGGAGTCGGCCAAGATCGACGGCGCCAACGACGTCCAGATCCTCTTCAGGATTATGATACCTATCGCTGCCCCCATCATCGCGACGATCACGTTGTTCTATGCCGTGGCTCGCTGGAACGATTGGTGGCTGGCGATGATCTTCATCCAGGACCCTCACAAGATACCGCTGACGCTCATTCTAAGGCGGATGGTGGTGGACGCTACCATTGACCTGGGCAACGACATGATGAACGCCATGCGCGACGCCCACATTCAGGTCCATTCACGATCGCTGCAGATGGCAACCGTGACCTTGACGACGATCCCGATCTTGCTGGTTTATCCCTTCCTGCAGAAGTACTTCACCAAGGGCATCATGCTGGGCGCGATCAAGGCCTGAGCAAACCGGAGGCGCGGCAGGTCGCGTCCACCTTCTAGAGACGAAAGGAGGCAACTATCGCATTTTGGCTGTAACCGTGACGTGACTCCGCTTGGCCAGTTTGGATCGATTGTAGCCATCAGATCTATTTGAGGGAGGAGCAACTGTGAAGAAGCTATCTCGTCGTGATGCCTTGAAACTGCTCGGCCTCTCCGCTGCGGGTGGCGTTCTGGCAGCCTGTAAGTCTGCAACCCCCACCACGGCGCCCGAAGTCGACGAACCTTCCGGCGGCGACGAACCTGCACCCACGTCACCACCCATGGAAGAGACCATCGAGATCAAGGTCAGCCTCTGGGACATCCAGAATTCCTTCCCGGAAGATGGCGAGCCTGACGAAATCGCACAGATGGTCTATGACATGTTTAACATCACGCTGACCCCGGTGAACGTCGGCTGGGGTGATGCTGATGAGAAGTACAACACCTGGGCGGCCTCAGGCCAACTGCCTGACATCATCGGCGCCATCGCTATGCCCGGAACGGGCCGCTACTATCAATGGATCGACGATGGTGTCGTGCAGCCGTTGCCGAGCGTCGCCAACTACCCTGAGATCAACAAGCTGATGGGCTTGCCGGAGGTGACGGCGTTTGCGGTCGACGGGGAGAACTACTTCCTGCCACGGGCGACGTACTCGGATCCGGCTTGGTGGGCTATGGACCGCGGACTGATCGTCCGCAGGGACTGGATGGACATCCTCGGCATCGACGACCCTGTGACTGAGGAAGACTACATCAATATGACCGTGGCCTTTGCCACTGGGGATCCGGATGGCAATGGCGCCGACGATACGTCCGGTTTCGTCCCTGTCGCGCCGTGGATTCTGACCTCCCAGGGCTGGACGGGATTCGGCTACACAGATGGTCGTTGGATGCGCGACACCGATGGGAAGTACCGGATAGCGCAGTCCGGAGATGCCACCTTCTACATGATGCAGTTCTTCAAGAGGATGTTCCGGGCCGGCGGCCTCGATCCTGACTTCGCCACACTGGAGAGCGCTCAGGCGCTTGAGAAGTTCGCCTCCGGCAAGGCCGGCATGCTCGGGCGCCAGGTATCGCCGAAACATGTGAAGGCAGTCCTGGACTCCTGGGTCCAGCTACAGCCCAATGTCGACTTCCTGGATGCCATCGCGATCCTGCACGGCCCGACCGTGGATGGCAACTACACTCGGTTCACCGAGAAGGCCTACTGGTCCGAGAGCTACATCGAGGCGAGTGTCGATGGTGCCAAGCTGGAGCGTATCCTGGAGCTGTACAACTGGCTCTATAGCGATGATGGTCTGTACATGATGGCGTACGGTATGAGTGGTAAGGACTATGCCATCGACACGGACGGCAACGTGAAGCTCCTGACGCCCATTGACGATGAGACCGGCCTGCACGTCTCGACGTCCGAGATCTATCCCTTCACCTACGCGATGTCCTATCTGGCTGCCTGGTCGGGCGACCTGCTTCAGTACCAGGATCCCAGTATCCCCATCGGCATACGCGAGCTGTGCACGGCCGAGCGCGATCTCCGGGTGAACACCTGGAAGGATCCAGAGGTTAACTGGTCGGTGCAGGCCATCGACGTACCGGAGAAGCAGGAGATGTCCGTCCCGTTCGGCGACGACTGGGTCAGCTTCATCGTGGATGCATCCGGTGAGAGCGATGAGGACCTCTACCAGGCGATGAAGGATAACTGGGACGCCAACGGCTATGCTGCAGCCGTGGAGGCTGTCAGCGCGAAGGCTCAGGAGCTAGGCCTCTAGGTCGCAGTCCGGAAGCAGGGGGCCTCAGCGCGTGTGGGGCCCCCTGAGTTGCCTGAGTATCCGCGGTTCGTCAATGGTGTGCCGCGGTGTCAGGCTTTGGGCATTGGTCGTTGCGAAGGGAGTTCCGATGTATCGCGACGTGAGACAACGTAGAACGACTCTATCCGCGCGCGGCGTTTGCGGGTAGAGTCGACTCCATCCGGCAGGACCGACCGAAGGTCGAGGCCTGTCGGCTTTCTCCACACTAGCGACCTGGGTGTCGTCTGGGCTTCCGTGTGTCGCACCTCCGAACGTGTTGGGAAGGGCTGTGTCGACTCTGCGTCCACGGTCCGGTGATGTGAGCTAGACTTCGCATCCCTCGGCTGTGGGCGGCCCCATCGGCGTCTAAGGCCAACTGGTCCTCTGGCCCACTCGGGCCTTGATCCCCTGCCGCCGGCGCCCACACAAGGTGCCCCGCTACGCGCTGTTTTCCGGACGCTGATCCGTCGTCCGTGGACGATTCACTGAGTCCACTGTACTCGTGTGGTGGAGGCGCTTCCAATGGGCATTCCGTTTCGAGCATATTGGCGGCTGTTGAGCCGCTATCTACTGTCACAGCGCGGCGCGGCGATCACCATGACCGCGCTGCTACTGGCGACCACCGGCGTGGGCCTCGCCGTTCCGCAGGTGGTGCGGACCTTCATCGACGCGGCGCTCGCAGGCGAGCCTGTGCCGCTGCTGATTCGGGCCGGGATCGGGTACCTGGTCTTCAGGCTCGGTCGTGAGGCTCTGGATCTGCTGGCCCACTACCGGGTAGCCCAGGTGGCCTGGACGGCGTGTAACGCGCTGCGCGAGGACCTCGTCGCGCATCTGATGCGTCTCGACCTGGACTTTCACAAGGCGCACCCTCCCGGTGAGCTGATCGAGCGTGTGGATGGCGATGTGGAGGCGCTGGCGTTTTTCCTCTCCGATCTTGTCGTGGGCATCATCGCCGCAGCGATGATGCTGGTCGGCATCCTGGTGGCCGTGGCCATCGAGGATCTTCGCCTCGGCGTGCTTTTCCTCGCGTACTCTGTGGTGGCTCTGGCCGTCCTGACATGGGTGCAGCGCTTCGGGCCGCCGCACTGGCGGGCGGACCGCGAGTGCGGCGCGCAGTTCTGGGGCGATGTCGGCGAGCTGCTGACGGCAAGGGAGGACCTTCGGACCAGCGCGGCCATCGGGTATGGGCTCCAGCGCTTCGAGTCGCATCTGCGTCGGTGGCGTCCAATTAGGCTGCGGGCCGGCTTCTGGAGTAGCATCTGGCTTGTCACTGCCGTGGTCTACGTCGCCGGCGAAGGCCTATCCTGGGGCGTCGGTGGTCCCATGGTCCGGGCAGGCACGCTCTCGCTGGGCACGCTCTACATGATCGGACACTACCTCCAGATCCTCGTCTGGGGGCCGATCCAGGCAATCCAGTGGAACCTCCAAGGGCTTCAGCGCGCGCGGGTCAGCATCGAACGGGTTCAGGCGCTCTTCGGCGTCACCTCGAAACTCCCCAATGGGTCTCTCGGCCTGCCGGACGGCGCGCCGTCCGTGGCGTTCAGGGATGTGTGGTTTCGGTACGAGGACGAGGAAATCAGCAGACCGGCAGGTCAGCAGATGGGGCAGGAGGGAGAGCAGGCAATCGGCAAAGGAGCAGATCCCCAAACCCCTGACAGCCGGGACAGGGAAAGCGTGAAGGCAGCAACGGGAGAGGGTGACGAAGCAGGAGAGAGCGAAGGGGAGGAGCTCGGGTGGGTCCTACGGGGTGTGTCGTTCAGGGTACAGGCCGGGAGGGTTCTGGGGCTGCTGGGGCGGACGGGCAGCGGGAAGACGACGATCTCTCGCCTGCTCTACCGCTGGTACGATCCCCAGGTGGGCGAGGTCCGGCTCGGTGGGGTGGACATAAGTCAGGTGGGGGTCGAGGCGGCACGGTCGCGGGTGGGCCTGGTCACACAGGATGTGCAACTCTTCCAGGCCAGTCTGCGGGACAACCTGACGTTCTTCGACGCGGCGGTGCCGGACGAGGCGTTGATCAAAGCGCTCGGCGCGCTGGGTCTGGGCGGCTGGCTCAGTGGCCTTCCTCAGGGGCTGGATTCTCCGATCGCGGCGGGTACGCTGTCCGCCGGCGAGGCACAGCTCGTGGCTCTGGCTCGTGTCTTCCTCCGCGATCCAGACCTGGTGATCCTGGACGAGGCGTCCAGCCGGCTCGATCCAGCGACAGAAGGCCTGTTGGGACGGGCCTTGGACAGGCTCCTGAAGGAGCGTACGGCGGTGATCATCGCTCACCGCTTGGAGACGGTCACGCGGGCAGATGAGATCGTGATCCTCGAAGGGGGGCAGGTGGTCGAAGCCGGTCCGAGGTATGCCCTCGCCGCCGCCCCCGGATCACACTTCGCCCGGCTCCTGCAGACAGGCATCGGGGAGGTGTTGACATGAGCGCGGGGCGACGGGTACAGGGCGCAGCTACTGAGGGTGGGGCGCCCTCGGTGGCCTACTACATCAAGCGGCTGCTCCCGTACCGACCTCGTCTGCGGCTGGCGCGATTCCTGCTGGAGGTCATCCGCCAGTCCGGGCCGCTTCTCGTGATGGTGCTGCAGAAGGCCTTCTTCGACGCTCTCCAGCGACCCGTGGAGCGTACACTTCTGCCCGGCTTCTCCTTGGGCTGGATCGTGATTCTCTATGTGTTCCAAGGTTGGGTCGTTATCGGCGCGCACTGGCTACGTACAGTCGCGGGCACAGCGCTTGGTTTCTGGGTGAGCGGGCTGCTGCGACGAAACGCGCTGGCAACCATTCTGTCGCGGACTGCGGCTCGTGAGGGGATTGCTTCCCGCGCGCGGAATGGCGGGACGCGTGCGATCCCCACGGACTCGTCGGACAGCGTCGGCGCCGTGCTCTCAACACTCCGCGATGACGTGAACAACCTGGAGGGAGTGGACGGGCTACCGCTGGATCTGCTTGCGCAACTGATCTTCTTGGGTGGGGGACTGGCGCTTCTGCTGTGGGTCGACGTGCAGGTGACGCTGCTAGTTCTGGTTCCCGTGCTGGTGGTGCTGACGCTGGCGCAGATAGGGCGGCAGCGGCTGAAACGGGTCCGCAAAGCGAACCGCGAAGCCACGGCTGGGTATAGAGGTGGTCTGGGCGAGGCACTGACCCTGCTTCAGGCCGTCCAGGTCGCAGGCGCTGAGGACTCGACAGCCGAGCACTTGCACCGGCTTGGTGAGACCCGCTTGAAGGCGGGCCTGCGAGACTGGCTGCTGCAGTTGACCTGGTGGTCGACTTCCGCGTTGGTGGGCGCCATAGGGCAGGGGCTGGTGTTGGTGGTCGCTGCCGTCAAGTTGCGCAGCGGCGACCTCACGATCGGCGACCTGGCTATGTACGTGTGGTATCTGGGAGAGATGGGTGAGTATCTCACCCACGGCGCTAGCACGCTGCTTGACTATCGCCTGGCCCAGGTCTCGGCGGGCCGGCTGCTGGCGCTGCTGGGGGGAGGAAGAGCAAGGGAGTCGGCAGAGCGGCTCGTCGCATACCATCCCCTATGGCTGGACAAGGCGTCACCCACGCCCACGAAGGTGGTGAGGGCCCGCGAGGACCGCCTGGCGAGGTTGCAGGTCCGGGGACTGTCGATGCGGCACGGCGGTACGGATGTCGGTGTGGACGACGTCTCCTTCACGATCGAGCGGGGCACGCTGACCGCGGTCGTGGGGCGCATCGGGTCGGGCAAGACGACGCTGCTGCGTGCCTTGCTGGGGCAGCTGCCGCTGGACGGCGGCGAGGTGCGGTGGAACGGCACGCGTGTCGATGATCTGGCAGCGTGGTGTGTGCCGCCGCGGGTGGGCTACACGCCGCAGGTGCTGGTGCTGCTGTCGGATACGCTGCGGGAGAACGTGCTCCTGGGGCTGCCCAACGATCCGGCAAGGATCGCGCGCGCCGTGCGCCGCGCCGTCCTGGAGCGGGACCTCACTGAGCTGCCCGATGGCCTGGATACGGTGATCGGTGTGCGAGGGATGAAGCTTTCGGGTGGCCAGGCGCAGCGCACGGCTGCGGCGCGGATGTTCATCCGCGACCCTGAGCTGCTGGTGATGGACGACATCTCAAGCGCGCTTGATGTAGAGACGGAGCGCGTGCTGTGGGAGCGCTTGTTCGGCGACGATGAGCGTCCCACGTGCCTCGTCGTCTCACATCGGCGGGCGGTGCTGGCTCGTGCGGATCAGATCCTGGTGATGAAGGAGGGGCGGATCGTGGCCCGGGGGACGCTCGCGGAGCTTCTGAAGACGTGTGAGGAGATGCGACGGCTGGTGAACGGCGACGTAGGACGGGCAGGAGGGAAGGAGAGCTGAGACAGCGGCCTCACCTCGATCCTGTGCTCACGCCACGGCTGCGCGCCAACCGATCACCGGTTGGCGCGCAGCTGTTCGGCCAGCGACTTGGTGTCTGGTGTGTCGACGTCGCCCGTATGCTGGGTGGTCACGGGCTCGACGAGGAGGACCCAGCACTCGTCCTCGGCGACGGGCCTGTGGCGGACGCCCGTTGGGACGATGTAGAACTCGCCCGCCTGTAGCGCTACCGTGCCGTCATCCAGCTCGATGACAAGGTCGCCCTTGACCACGTAGAAGAGCTCGTCCTCGGCCCTGTGGTCGTGCCACACGAACTCGCCCTTGAGCTTGGCAACCTTGAGGAACTGGTTGTTGACTTGACCGATCACTCGGGGTGACCAGGTCTTGTCAACCGCCTCGAACTGTGCTTCGAGGTTGGTGGCACGGAACACGGATCTACTCCCCAGTCACATCCCACGCAAACACGTGGGCCTCGGGCGCGCCCCAAGTCTCCTCTGGGATGAAGCGCACGGCGCTGGTGGTAACGTCGACGGGCAGGCGGACCAGGCGCTGGTGGTTGTCGGCCACCTTGGCAGCCATCTGCCACTCGCCGTCCTCGTCCAGCGCCTCGATGCGGAAGGCCTTGACCAGCGTCTTGGGCGGGGCGACGGGCCGCGCGTCCAGTGGGTAGGCGTGGGGCTCGTTCTTCTCGGGCCGGTTGAGGTCGCTGTCGAATGTGAAGCGCAGCGATTTGACGTGGGCCGGCGCGTCGAAGCCGTACTCGGCCCAGGCACCCAGTGGCGCGGTCCATCCGTTGTCGGCGCCGGCGGCGGGCCGATCGAGGCCGTTGCGCAGGGGCTCTGGGTCGCCCTCCGAGGCGGAGAGCGTCGCTGCGCTGGTGAGCGCGGACACGCGGCGGGTCTGCCACGGCAGGTAGCAGTCGTCGTCCATCAGCGTCTGCTGGAGCTCGTCGATGTACGCCTCGTAGACGCCGCGCGGCGTGATGGACTCACGGACGGCGATGGCGGCGGCGGTGCCGGCGGCCTGACCCACCAGAGCGCACGTGGCCATCACGCGGGTGGCGCTCATGGCGGCGTGGGTGACACTGATGTTGCGCCCGGCGACGAATAGGTTGTCGACGTTGCGCGAGTAGAGCGCGCGGTAGGGGATACCGAAGGGCGAGGGTGCTGGGTGGAAGATCGTGGGCTTGCCGGGCCAGGCCATGCCGCCGGGGTGGTGGTCGTCCATCGTCCACCCGCCATAGGCGATGAGGTCATCGAAGCGACCCTCGGCACGGACATCGTTCTGGTTCACGATTACATCGCCCTCGTAGCGGCGGCTCTCCCGTTTGCCGGGCAGTAAGCCGACCCAATCCAAGACCCAGTTGTCGACGCCGTGGTCGCCGCGGTTCTTCAGGTGATCCCAGACGCCAAAGGCGACCTTGAGCAGTTCGTCGCGGATCTCCTCGGTGTCGTGAATCGAGTCCTGCTCACCGCCCAGCTCGATCCACCAGAAGTTCGTCTTGAGAATGTCGTGGGCACGGTTGGGCAGGTCGGCGCAGGTCTCGTAGACGTTGGCCCAGGACGGGGGGATGAAGGGCTGCGGGCGATCCGTCTCGCGGGCCTGGATCAGGCAGCTCATGCCCATCGTCTTGCGGTCGGCCTCCTCGGGCTCGATGTCCTCGTCGAACTCCGCTCGCGCCTCGCGGCCCACGCGGTAGGCAGCCCCGGTCAGCGGCGCCAGGATGCTGTCGCCTGAGCAATCGGCGAAGAGGCCGGCCTTCACCGTGTGCCAGGTCTCCGCGGTGGTCTGCCAGCCCTTGACGGACACAAGCCGGTTCCCGTCCATCTCGACGCTATTGCAGGAGCAGTTGAGCAGCAGCAGGATGTTGGGCTCGAAGCGCACGAACTCATAGAGGACGCTGTCCCAGATCGAGTAGTTGCGCAGGGGATTGCGGTAGCGGTTTTCGAGCTCGATCTCCTCGACGATGCCGGTCTCGCGGTTGTTCGGCCCGTGGGCGCCGCAGATGTGCATGCGGACCTCGGACGAGGCGTTTCCGCCCAACACAGGACGATCCTGCATCAGGGCAACCTTGGCGCCGTGGCGTGCGGCAGCGATAGCGGCGCACATGCCGGTGAGACCGCCACCGACGATGCAGAAGTCTACGGAATGCGTGAGGCTCTTCATAGGTGTCTCCTTGATCGTGGGAAGGTGTCTTTGGACTTGAGTCTAGGGTCTTGAGTCTCGTGTCTCAGGGCACCAAAGACCCTAGAACCAAGACTCAAGAAGCCACGATGCACGATTCATGAGCGATGAGTGATGCTCCCTGAATCGTGTATCGTGGAGCAACGCGCAGCGTTGTCCGTCACTCCTTACTCATCACTTGTCACTCTGCGATCCAGTCGAGTGGGTATTCCCCCCACTTGTGGCCGGCCTCGATGAAGCGGAGGTGGTTGGCCTGCTGGCGTTCGGTCAGGTTGGCGGCGTAGGGGCCGGCGGTGGGGGCCAGGATCAGGCCGCCGCCCGGGGCCGCGTCACCGATCTGACGCTTGACCAGCGCCTCCATACCATCTGGTGTCAGTCTCTCGAAGTCATCATACTGGACGGTGCCGACCAGGCAAACGCCGTGGCCTGTCTCGCGAGCACGGTCGCTGCCAACCCCGATGCGCCGCTTGGCGTCGGCGAAGGTGCAGTCGCCGATGGGCGGCTCTT
>Ga0180429_10004392_pt1 | contig 11277 bp, 10 predicted proteins | sample SS_ome_FD_132428 | JGI IMG/M metagenome (GOLD analysis project Ga0180429, IMG submission 132428) | Hypersaline lake sediment archaeal communities from the Salton Sea, California, USA - SS_1_S_1 metaG | ecosystem: Environmental > Aquatic > Non-marine Saline and Alkaline > Hypersaline > Sediment ... | reverse complement strand
CGCCGTGACGGGCACTTCCGGGAAGAGCACCGTGACCGGACTGACCGGCTGGATCCTGGAGACGCTCGACGCCGATGCTTTTGTCGTCAACGGCGCGCCGGTGATCAACTGGCGCGACGACCGCCGGATCGGCAATGTTCGTCCCTCCGCCGGCCCGGACGGTCTCTGGCTGTTGGAAGCGGACGAAAGCGATCGCTCGCTGCTGCGCTTCAAGCCGGACCGGGCGCTGATCACGAACATCTCGCGCGACCACTTCGACGTCGAGGAAACGCGGCGCCTCTTCGAACAGTTCGCGGCCGGCGTGCCGCACGGCGTCGTCGACATGGCGGCCGAAGCGGACGCCGTGCGCGCCCTGGCGGTCACGCCGACCGCCGCGGGCAGCCGCTTCGAATATCGAGGGCAGGCCTTCGAGATCCGCCAGCCCGGCCGCCACAACGCCGAAAACGCGCTCTGCGCCGTGCGGCTCTGCGAGACGCTCGGGCTCCCGCTCCCGGACGTCGCGTCCGCGCTGCGCGGTTTCGCCGGCATCGAACGGCGCCTCGAACGCATCGGCGCAGCGGGCGGCATCACGGTCGTCGACGACTACGCGCACAATCCGGCCAAGATTCGCGCCTCCTGGCAGGCGCTGGCGGAGCGACATGGCCGCATCGTGGCCGTCTGGCGCCCTCACGGCTACGGACCGCTGCGCGCCCTGATGGGCGAGCTGGCCGCGGTCTTCTCCCGCATTGTGCGGCCGGACGACCGGCTCTTCCTCCTGCCCGTCTACGACGCCGGCGGCACGGCCGACCGCGGCGTGCACGCGGGCCTGCTCGCGGACGCACTCGCCGCGCGGGGTTGTCCGGCCGTCGCCATCCCCGACGACGTCGGCACGGCTGCCGCGCGCCTGGCGGACAACGCCCGGCCGGGCGACGCCGTCCTCGTCATGGGCGCCCGCGACCCCGCGCTGCCCGTTCTCGCGCAAAGGGTGCTGGCCCGGCTGCATTGAGCCGTCCTTGCTGGAACTTGGCTATTGAAACCCGTTTTTGCGTCGCGTATGGTGCGGACCATGAAACCGACGCTGATCGCGCTGGCCGCCGGCATCGGGAGCCGCTACGGCGGGTTGAAGCAAATGGATCCGGTCGGACCCGGCGGCGCCTTTATCCTGGACTACGCCGCGTACGACGCGATCCGCGCCGGGTTCGGGCGGATCGTCTTTGTCATCAGCGAGGCCATCGAGGCCGATTTCAAACGCGTCATCGGCGCCCGGATCGAGCGCCACGTGGACGTCGCGTACCGCTTGCAACGCCTCTCCGAGCTGCCCGCCGGGTTTTCCGGCCCGCCCGAACGCAAGAAGCCCTGGGGTACGGGACATGCCGTGCTCGCGGCCCGCGATGCCGTGCCCGGCCCGTTTGCGGTGATCAACGCGGACGACTTCTATGGCCGGCAATCCTTCGCCATCCTGGCCGACTTCCTGCACGATACGGCCGAAGAGCCGCACCGCCTGGCCATGGTGGGGTACCTGCTGAAGAACACCCTGTCGGAACATGGACACGTGGCGCGCGGCGTCTGCCGGACGGACGCGAACGGCAAGCTGCTGGAGATCGTGGAGCGCACGCACATCCAACCGCGTTCGGGGGGCGCGGCCTACCGGGAAGACGGCGCATGGTTCCCGTTGCACGGCGACGAAACGGTGTCGATGAATCTCTGGGGGTTTAAGCCGGCCTTTTTCGACGCGCTGGACCGGGCTTTCGCCGGCTTCCTCGAACGTTCCGCGGACGATCCCAAGGCCGAGTTCTTCGTGCCTTCGGTCGTCAACGCGCAGATCGAAACGGGAGAATCCAGCGTCACGGTGTTAAAGACCGACAGCCCCTGGTTCGGCGTGACCTATCCGGGGGACAAGGCGGTTGTCGTCGAGAAGATTGCGACCCTGGTGGATGCGGGAGAGTATCCGGCGGAGTTGTGGGAGTAGGTTGGAAGGAGGCAAACGGTGCAAGGCAGAAGCTGGATCGTGCTGGGGACCGCGGTGCTGATCGCGGGGGCGTGCGCGGGAGCGCGGGGTGCGCAGGTCGAGCTCGGCGGCGAGCTGGAGATGTCGGTCCGGAGCGATTTTGTCTGGCGCGGAGAGGTCATCAGCGACGATCCTGTCATCCAACCCGCCGCCATGGTGTATGCCGACAACCTCTCCGCTGCGGCGCGGGGCACGTGGGCGCTGTCCAGTGACGACGACGACACGTGGGATTCGCGCGGCGATCTGGTGCTGGACTACACCGCCGCCTGGCGCAAGCAATTGCTGAGCGCGGGCGCCATCGCGTACATCTATCACGACAGCGGTGTCGGGTCGCAGGACGACACGTTCGAAGCATACCTGGGCTATTCCGTCGACGTTCCCACCCTGCCAGCCGTGACCGTCTACTACGATTTCCAGGAGATCGAGGGCTGGTACGCGGAGTTCTCCGTCGGCCACAGCTTCCGGCTGGGGAGTGACCGCCTGTCGCTCGACCTCGGCGCCTCGGTCGCGGCCGCGGACGAGGAATACGTCCGGAACGTCTTCGTGGTTCCCGCCGACGAAGACACGGGCTTCGAGGGCGCCCGGGCCGAAGAAGCCGGTTTGGTCGACCTGGAGCTGTCCGCCCGCATCGTGATCAAGCTGGAGGAGCGCTTTGCGGTGACGCCCGGGTACACCTACTCCTGCCTGCTCGACTCCGACCTCCGCGACGTCGCCGACGCCGCCGGCATGGACACGGATTCCTCGATCGTGAGCGTGACGGGATCGATGTACTTCTAGCCAAAGGTGTTTGAGTTTCGTTTCAGTGTGAAAATGTTCTGACACTTTTTCTGTTCCCAACAGCGCCCTTTCATGACCCCTCACCCTAACCCTCTCCCCCAAGGGGAGAGGGAATCGGTCCCCTCTCCCCTTGGGGGAGAGGGTTAGGGTGAGGGGTATTTGTGCCAAGACATTTTCCGATCGTCACCCATTCCCATATGCCCCCCGTTTTGATATCATAGCGCTGTGAGATGGACGATTGTCAGCCTGGCGCTCCTGGCCGCGGCCCCGGGCCGCGCGGCGGATCGCGTCCTGGCCGCGCGGTTGCGACCCACGGACGGGGGCGGGCAAATCCATGCGGCGCTGGTTCACCGTCCCACCGCCAAGTATCCCTACCGCCTCGTCACGCAAGCGCTCGGCATCGCGCCGGACGCCGCACCTCCGCCGTCCTCCGAGGCCGTCGCCGATCACGTCATCGTGAAACTCCGGCGCGGCGCGGCGCGCGCCGACCTCGCCCGTCATGCCGCCCGCTCGGGCGCGCGGATCCGGCGCGACCTGCATATGCCGGGCTTCTATCTCGTGGCCGCGCCCCGGCCCGCGCTGGACAGCGTGCCGCGGCTTCTCGACACCTGCACGTCCGCCACCGGCATTGTCGCCTACGCCGAACCGGACTTCGTATTCCGTCTCGACGACACCGTGCCCAACGACCCGGAATACACCAACGGCGCCTTGTGGGGGCACGCGATCATCGACTGCCCGGCAGCCTGGGACCTGACGACCGGCACCGGCGGCACGGTGATCGCCATCATCGATACCGGCGTCGATTACAACCATGAAGACCTTGCCGCCAACATGTGGCGCAACCCGGGCGAGACCGGCGTCGACTCCAACGGCCTGGCGAGGGCCGACAACGGCGTGGACGACGACGGGAACGGGTGGGTGGACGACGTGTACGGGTGGGACTTCCGCAACGACGATCCGGATCCCATGGACGGCGCCGGCGGAGACTATGCAAGTCACGGCACCCGCAACGCGGGGCATGCCGCCGCGGTCGGCAACAACGGGGCCGGCGTCGTCGGGGTCTGCTGGTCCGCGCGCATCATGGCCCTGAAAGCGTTCAATACCGACGGCAGCGCATCGTCGACGATCCTCGACAGCTTCGCCTACATTGCCACGATGCGCGACCGCGGCGTCAACGTGCGCGTCGCGAACGCAAGCTGGGGAAACTACTCCTACTCCGCCAGCCTCGAAGAGGCCATCCAAACCATCCGCCGGCGCGGCGTCCTGTTGAGCGCGTCGGCCGGCAACGACAGCCGCGACATCGACACACACCTGCGCTATCCGGCCTGCTATCCGCTGGACAACATCGTGTGCGCGGCGGCCACGACGCAGACGGACGGCAAGCGTGCTTCGTCCAACTACGGCGCCGTGCATGTGGACCTCGGCGCGCCGGGCGCGGCGATTCTCAGCACGGCAACGGGCGACAACTACACCACAAGTGACGGCACGTCCCGCTCCGCACCGTTCGTGGCCGGCGCGGCGGCACTGGTCTGGGAGCTGTTTCCGCAACTGAACCACCGGCAGGTGCGGCGCGCGATTCTCGAAGGTGTGGACCCGGTGCCCGCGCTGCAGAGCTTCACGCAGACCGGCGGCCGGTTGAATGCGCGCGGCGCGCTGGAGGCGGCCTCCGGCGCCATCGTCCGCCTGACCCCCCTCCCCGGGTCCGGCGCCGTCGAGATCGGCTGGACCAGCATATCGAACCGGACGTTCGATCTGCTCGTTGCAACCAATCTGTGCGCGACGAACTGGGCCCCCGCCGCCGCCGGCCTCACCGCAACGCCGCCGCTGAACACGGTCACGGCCACGCCGCCCGCCCGCGCCGCGTTCTACCGTGTTCACACCGAATAGGGGGCTGACAAACGGCGCCGAATCGTGCACAGTGGGCTTTTTCCGGGGGTGCAAGGCATGAAAATCTGTGACGTGGTGCAGTTCTACAGTCCGTTGAGCGGCGGGGTTAAACGCTACATCCACGACAAGATGCGGTATTTCTCGTCCGTGGACGGGGTCGAGCATGTCGTCGTCGTTCCGTCCCACCACAACTACGACGAAGTCGTCGAGGGATCCCGCATCTACCACATCAAGTCCCTCCCCCTCGTCGGATCGCGCAGTTACCGCATGTTGCTGTCGCGCCGCCGCATCGAGGAGATCGCGGAATGGGAGCAGCCCGACATTATCGAGGTGGGCGATCCCTACCGTTCGGCCTGGATTGCGCTGGCCGTGGCGCGGCGCTACGGCATCCCGGTCGTGGCCTACTACCACTCCGACTACCCGCGCGCCCTGGGGCGCACCATCCGCCGCTTCGCGGGACCGCGGCTGCAGAAGGCCGTGGCCAGGCCGATCGAATCGTATCTGTACCGCCTGTATGCACGGATGGACGCCACCGTGGTCGCGACGAGCCGCGTCGAACACATCCTCCGCGGTTTCGGCGTGCCGCGGCTGGTCCGCGTTCCGCTGGGCACCAACGTCGACGTCTTCCGTCCCATGCCGTCGCGGGAGAACCTGCTCCGGTCGCTGCGCCTGCCCCCCTCCACCCGGCTCCTGCTGTACGTCGGCCGGATCGCGCGCGAGAAGAACATCAAGGCACTGCTGGATATGCTGCCGCTGCTCGCCGACATTCCGGACGTGCACCTGCTGGTAGTGGGCGACGGCGAACAGTGCCGCAAAGTGCGGCGCCAGGCCCGCCTCAATCCGCGGCTGTCGTGGCTTCCGTATTGCGGAACCCCGGAGGATCTTGCCAAGCTGTACTCGGCCGCGGAGCTGCTGGTGCATGCCGGCATCGGGGAAACGTTCGGCCTGGCCGCGCTCGAGGCGCAGGCCTGCGGCACGCGCGCCATGGGCGTCCGGAACGGCGGCCTGGACGATGCGCTGGAGGGCGAAGAACCGCCGATCATGGCGGACACCGCCGATCCCGCGGACCTGGCGGCGGCCGTGCGGCAAGCCCTGCTGCTGGACGAGCCGGCGGATGCGCCCGAGCGCCGGCGGGAACGCGTGGTGGCAAGCTTTTCGTGGACACGCACGTACGAACGCATGCTGGCGTTGTACCGGCGGCTGAGCGCCGCGGGACCGCTGGCGCCCGCCGGCGTCAGCAACGAGGAGTGGTCCGATGTCCTGTACCATCCGTCCGTATGCTCCTGAGGACCGGCGCGCCGTGCGCCGTGTTTGCTGCGAAACGGGCTTCATGGGCGACCCGATCGACCCGGTCTTCAGCGACCGCGACACGTTCGCCGATTTCTTCACGCGCTACTACACCGATTTCGAGCCGCAGAACTGCATGATTGCCGAAGCACAGGAAGGCGTCGTCGGCTACTTGACCGGATGCGTGAACTACCGGCGCTACCCCTGGGCCCAGGCCTGGGTCTTCGCCCGAGCGCTGCCGCGTATTGTCGCGCGCGCCTGCAGGGGCACGTACCGCCGCTCGGACTACGCGTTCATGCAATGGTTCCTGACCCGGTCGGTGCACGAAACGCCCAACGTGCCGCCGCGCGCCGCGCATTTCCATATCAACCTGCTTCCGGACTGGCGGGCCAGCGGCGTGGCCCGGCGCATGATCTTTCCCTTCGTCAACAGCCTGAAACGCCGCAACGTAAAGCGCGTCTACGGCCAGATCCAGACCTACGACGACCGCCGCTCCACCCGCCTCTTCGAGCGCTACGGGTTCAAGCTCTTCGACCGGCGGCGCCTGAGCAGGTTCGAGCGGTTCGGCCGGGACGGCGTGTATGTCTCCACATTCGTGAGGGAAACGGATGTCGAAACAACCGCTTGAGCTGGTGGTGTCGCTGCACGACGTCGCCGCCCCGGCCCTGGACGCCGTTCGCCGTTTCCTGGTCCGGCTTCGCGAGACGGGCATCGACCGCGCGGTGCTCCTGGTCGTCCCGCACTGGCACGGGAACGGGCGCCTGATCGGCGACGCGGAAACCGTTGACGCCCTCCAGGCGTGGGCGGCGGACGGCCACGAGATTTGCCTGCACGGCTACACCCATCGGGGCTGCGCCGCCGGCCGCCACCCGCTGAGCGTCCTGGCCAACCGGTTCTACACACACAACGAGGCGGAGTTCCTCGATCTGGGCTATGACGATGCGATGGCCCGCCTGGATGCGGGCCTGGCGGAGCTGACGGCGGCCGGGCTGGAGCCGGCGGGCTTCGTAGCGCCCGGCTGGCTGATGTCGCGCGCCGCGGTCGCGGCGCTGACCGCGTTCCCGTTCCGGTACACCACGACGTGGTCGCGCCTGCTCGACCTGCGCAGCGGCCGGCGCCACCGCGCCCCGGTTGTCACGCTCAGCTCGCGCTCCGCCTGGCGGCGCACCGCATCGCGCGGATGGGTCGCGGCGTGGACCGCGCTGCAACGCCGCACGCCGCTGCTGCGCATCGCGGTGCATCCGGCCGATTTAGCCGTTCCGGGCATGGAGGCGCTCCTGCTGCGCACGATCCGCCGCGCGGCCGCCGAACGCACCTTCACCACCTATTCCGGCTACCTCGCCGCATGGGAGGCTCGGCATGAAAAAGAACGTTGACGGCTTCACCGCCCGGCGCCTGCTGCGCTACGGCTTGCAGGGGGCCGTGCTGGCAATCCTGGTGACCCTCGGGGTCCTGGCCTTCACCATGGCGCCCGAGACGCTGGACGGCCTGCGCGACATGCACGGCGTCTACTTCCTGCCGATCGTCGCGCTCGTGCTGGGAGCGTGGGCCTGCCTGGCGGGGCGGATCTGGCTGGCGGCGCGCGCGCTGCGTCATCCCATCCCGTATCGCGGCGCGTTGCGCATCGCGGTCTCGACGGAGTTCGGGGTGGCCGCTTCGCCGGCCGGCGTGGGCGGCACGGCGATCCGCCTGGCGCTGCTGCGCTCGGCGGGCGTTCCGCTGGGAATCGGGACCACGATGGTCGGCGCGGACGTGTTGCTGGACGTCCTGTTCTTCATCCTCGTCACCCCGTTGGCCGTGTGGGTGCTCCTCGCGGATCCAAGCTGGTCGGGCCTGATGCGCAAGCTCTTCACCAGCGCGCGCTGCCTGCCGTTGCTGCTGATCGCGATTCCCGTGTTCGCGATGCTCGTGCTGCTGGTGCGGCGGGGCTCGTGGTTCCGCGACGCGCACTGGCTGGCGCACAAGATCCCGGGCAGCATCCGCTACCGCCTGCCCGCCCGCCTGCGGCTGGCCCGTTCCCGCATCCAGGCCGGCGTGCACCAGGTCACCGGCTCGGCGGGGTACCTGTACCGGCAGCAGTGGCCGGCGCTGGTCGGGATGTTCGGACTGGCGTGCCTGCAGTGGTGCTGCCGCTACGGGGTGCTGCCACTGCTGCTGCTCAGCTTCTCGACGCACCGCAACCCGTTTCCGCTGCTGGTCCTGCAGGGCATCCTTTTCGCGATCTCGTTCCTGCTGGTCGTGCCGGGCGGAGGCGGCGTGATCGAGATGCTGTCGGTGATGGTGCTGCCGCTGTTCCTGCCGCGCGCGCTGATCGGGATGGCGCTGCTGATCTGGCGCTTCTTCACCTACTACATCCACCTGCTCGTCGGCGGCGCCGTGTTCCTGCACACCATCCGCCACCTGGGCCGGCTGCGCAACCGCCCCCCCTCACCCTGACCCTCTTCCCCAAGGGGAGAGGGGACCGATTCCCTCTCCCCTTGGGGGAGAGGGTCAGGGTGAGGGGGCATCGCTCAGCGCCGCCGTTGGCCGGAGGACCGCTTCCCGCTCCGCCGGCCGCGCCGGCGGGGCCTGGGGCGCTCCGCGTCAGCGGATGCCTCCTTTTCCCCGCCGGACGCCGGCGGGCGGTGGGTCGGACGCGGGACCGGCTCGTACAGATCCTCGTCCGGTTGCCGGCACTCCAGGGGGAAGCCGATGAACTTCTCGATCTCGGGAATGATGAAGGACTCGTTCTCGCACGCGAACGAGACCGCCTTCCCGGCGGCGCCGGCGCGGCCCGTGCGCCCGATGCGGTGCACATAGTCCTCGGGTTCGTACGGAAAATCGTAGTTCACCACGTGGGTGATGTCGTCCACGTGGATGCCGCGTCCGGCCACGTCGGTCGCCACGAGCACGTGAAACTTGCCGGCCCGGAAGTCCTCCAGGATGCGCATGCGCTTCTTCTGGTCCACCATGCCCGACAGCAGGCGGCAGGACACGCCCCGGGAGGCGAGCTGGGTCTCGAGCCGCTTCGTCGTATCGCGCCGGTTGCCGAACACGAGCACCCGCTCCATCTCCGGCCGCTTCCGGAGCAGGTTGAAGAGCACCTTGAACTTGTCGCGCGCCGCCATGGCCAGCACGAGGTGATCCACGGTGTCGACCGCAATGTTATCGGGTTCGACCTCGAGGTAGATCGGATCGGGCATCCACTGCAACGCCAGCCGTTTGACGTCCTCGCTGAGCGTCGCACTGAACAGCAGCGTGCGCCGGCGGTCCTTCGGCGGCAGCCGCCGCACGATGCGGCGCACGTCCGGGATGAAGCCCATGTCGAGCATCCGGTCGGCTTCGTCGATCACCAGGTACTCCACCTGGCACAAATCGATGATGCGGCGCGAGCAGAAATCGAGCAGGCGTCCCGGCGTGGCCGCCACGATGTCCACGGGTGCGCTGCGCAGCTCCTTCTCCTGCTTCGCGAAGTCGGCGCCGCCGTACACGGCCAGGGTGCGCAACGGCGTGTGGCGCCCCAGCGCGTGGGCGTCGCGTTCGATCTGGATCACCAGCTCGCGCGTCGGTGCGATCGCCAGGGCGCGCGGCGTGCCCGGCCGGGGCTTGCCCGGCCGCGCTTCCCGCAGGAAGCGCACGATCATGGAAATCAGGAATGCGGCCGTCTTGCCCGTGCCCGTCTGCGCCTGGCCCGCCACGTTGCGGCCCGCGATGCCGTGGGGCAGGACTTCCGCCTGGATGGGCGTACAGTACTCGAAGCCGAGATCGTCGATGGCCCGCATCAACGGTTCGGGAAGATCGAGATCCCGGAACGGGATCTTGCCGTCGTCGGAACCGGTTTCCGGCGCCGTCCCGTTGGGTGCTTTTCGACCGAGCTTTTTGAGGAATCGAATCGGCATGGACCGCGTTAGCGCTTGGAGAACTGGAAGCGCTTGCGGGCGCCCGGCTGGCCGGGCTTCTTGCGCTCCTTCATGCGTGCGTCGCGGGTCAGGCAACCGCTGTTTTTCAACACCTCGCGCAGCGACGTGTCGGCGATCGAAAGCGCACGGGCCAGTCCGTGCCGCACGGCGCCCGCCTGCCCGTTCAGCCCGCCGCCCCGCACGGTCGCGCTGATGTCGTACTTGTCCTGGGCGTGCGTCAGCTTCAACGGCTGCTCGATGTAGTTCGGCAGCGCTTCGCTGGGAAAGTAGTCCGTCATTTCGCGTTTGTTGATCCGCCAGCTTCCCGTTCCCGGGGTGAGCTGGACCCGCGCCACGGCCGTCTTGCGGCGGCCGGTTGCGGCAAATCCGACATTCTCTTCAGCCACGATCCTCTCCTGTTCCTTCGCGCGCCGGCGCTCTCTAGACCAGCTCGACGGTTTCCGGGGTCTGGGCCGCGTGCGAATGCTCCGCGCCAGCGTAGACCTTGAGTCGGCGGTACAGCTTGCGGCTCAGGTTGTTCTTGGGCAGCATCCCCCGCACGGCCAGCCTGACCAGGCGCTCGGGATGGCGTTCGCGAACCCGCGCCGCGGGGAATTCCTTCAGTCCGCTGCGGTACCCGCTGTAGCGCTGATACACCTTCTGCTCGTTCTTGCGCCCGGTCAGCTTGACCTTCCCGGCGTTTACCACCACCACGAAATCGCCCGTGTCCAGGTGCGGGGCAAACGTTGGTTTGGTCTTTCCGCGCAACACATTGGCGATGCCGACCGCCAGCCGTCCCAGCGGCTTGTCCGCGGCATCCACAACGTACCAGCGGCGCTCGACCGCCTCTTCCCTGGGCATGAACGTCTTCATTCGAAATCCTTTGTGAACCAAAAAGGATGAGACCCTAGCGGAACACGCAACCCCGCGTCAACCCTATTTCTTCGGTTTTGCGCGCCGGGCGCCGCTAGCGGATCTCCGGCTCCTCCACCTCCGTGACACTCTCTTCGACCCGCTCTTCCTGCAGCCGCATGAATTCGACGGTGGCCGGGTCCAGTTCGCCTTCGGACGGAGGATCCCGCTGCTCCGGCGCGCTCCCCCCCTCCTCGCGGGGCGCCGCCTGGAGCTCGCCCGCGACGCCGCGCACACCGAACCGCCGCTGCTCCCCGCGTCCGGCGCCGTCCTCCGGCGGGTCCGCCAGGCGGCTGCCGGACCAGCTCCGCAGCCAGAGCCCTTCGATGTTCAGCGATTCCTTGCGGCGCTCGGATTCCGCGGCGATGTCCTCCGGCGTGTCCAGGACGTACGGGGTCACGAACACGACCACTTCCGCGCGCTGATCGCGGTCGGAGGTGGAGCGGAACAGCCAGCCCAGGAGAGGAATCCGCTGCAGCAGCGGTACACCCGACCGGCTGGTCTGCCGCGAGTTGCGCACGAGCCCGCCCAGCACGATCGACTCGCGGT
>Ga0180429_10004391_pt1 | contig 11278 bp, 4 predicted proteins | sample SS_ome_FD_132428 | JGI IMG/M metagenome (GOLD analysis project Ga0180429, IMG submission 132428) | Hypersaline lake sediment archaeal communities from the Salton Sea, California, USA - SS_1_S_1 metaG | ecosystem: Environmental > Aquatic > Non-marine Saline and Alkaline > Hypersaline > Sediment ... | reverse complement strand
TGGGCGGGATCGAGGCCGTGATCTGGACGGACACGATCCAGACCTTCGTGCTGCTCGGCGGCGCGCTGCTCAGCGTGGTGATCGTTGTCGCGGGAATCGAGGGCGGCTTCGGGGCGTTCTTCACGACCGCGCTGGAAGCCGGCAAGTTCCACATGATCGACTGGGACTTCAGTGCGACCAGCTACATGACCACGGCGATCTGGGTCATCGTCTTCGGCGCGCTGTTCCAGAACCTGTCCAGTTATACGTCGGACCAGGCGGTGATCCAGCGGTACATGACAACGGACACGCAGAAGAACGCCGCGCATGCCATTCTGACCAACGGACTGCTGGCCGTGCCGGCCAGTATGCTGTTCTTCGGGGTGGGAACGGCGCTGTTCGTCTACTACAAGCACAACCCGGCGGCGCTGGACCCGGCGTTCAAGGCCGACGCCGTGTTCCCGCTGTTTATCGCCACGGAGATGCCGCCGGTGATTGCCGGGCTGGTGGTGGCCGGTGTCTTCGCGGCGGCGCAGTCGACGCTGTCGACCAGTATGAACTCGCTGGCTACCACGATCGTCACCGACTTCGCCCGCCCCCTCAAGGCGTGCAGGAGCGAACGGGGCTACCTCGCGCTGGCGCGCTGGCTGACGGCCCTGTTCGGCGTGTTCGGTACAGCGATGGCGGTGCTGTTCGTGATCGCCGACGTCTTCGACATCTTCAGCACGTACGTGTCGATTCTCGGCATGTTCATGGGCGTGCTGTGCGGGATGTTCATGCTCGGCATGTTCACGCGGCGCGGCAACCTGGCGGGCTGCCTCGTGGGCGCCGTGGCGGCCGCGCTCCTGATGCTATGGCTCAAGTTCCGGTCCGGCTGGGGCGTGCACGGCTTCCTGTATCCGGCCATCAGCGTGACGGTGTGCGTCGTGATCGGCTACCTCGCGAGCAGGGTCCTGCCGGGGCGCATGCGGAACCAGTCCGGGCTGACGGTGTACACGATGGAGGGGGCGGGAGAAGCGTAGCATGCACGGGGATGCGAACATCGAACATCGAACATTCAACATCGAACATCGAGAGAGAGCGATAAGGTATATCTGTCTGGCCATTGTGGTTTCCTGTGTCCTGCTGGGACAGGCTGCGCCGGTGACGGCTGTGGAGCAGGTTGCGTTGAGCGAGCTGCCGGTGCGCCACGTGGTCACCGGCTGGGGTGAAGTCGGCGTCGATCGCGCTGTATCCGGCACGCCGTTACGGATTGACGGACGCACCTTTGAGCGCGGGCTTGGCGTGCACGCCCGGAGCACGATTCACGTTCGGCTGGACGGCGGGGGCCGGCGTTTCACCGCCGTGGTCGGCGTGGACGACGTGATGCGCGGCAAGGGCAGCGTCGAGTTCATCGTACGAGGCGACGGACGGGTGCTGTGGCGCAGCGGTGTGATGCGGGGCGGGCAACCGGCTAAACCGGCCGCTGTGGACCTGCGGGGCGTCGCGCGCATGGAGTTGGAGGTGACCGACGCCGGGGACGGCATTGGCCAGGACCACGCGAACTGGGCCGATCCCGTGATCGTGTTCGACGGTCCGCGGCCGCGCATCGTGCCGGTGTCACGGCCGCTGTCGCCGTGCGACCGCCGCGCCGCGCGCGCGGCGCTGATTCCCTATCCGCGGGCGGTTGCCTGGAAGCCCGGCGAGGCCGACCTGTCCCGGTATCGCGTGCTGGGGCCGGAAGGCGATCGGAGCGAACGACAGCCGGTCGTCGATGCCTTGCACCGGGTGCTGCGCTCCGCGGGAGCCGAACCGGACCCGGCGGGCGGCGTGCCGGTTGTGCTGGCTGCCGATCCGTCTATCGGAAACAAGGAAGCCTACCGCCTGACAGTGTTGGCCAAGGGCGTCGAGATCCGGGCTGCGGACGACGCGGGGTTCTTCTACGGGATCCAGACCCTGCGCCAGCTCCTGGGCGGCGGCGGTCAGGCCGTGCCGTGTTGCCGCGTGGACGACGAGCCGGCCTTCGCGTGGCGCGGATTCATGCACGACCTGGGCCGCAACCCGCAGGACGTCGAGCTGCTGAAACGCTTTATCGACGTAATGGCGCACTACAAGCTGAACGTCTTCCACATGCACCTGACCGATTATCCGGGGTACCGCATCGAATGCAGGAAGTATCCCGAACTGAACGCGCCGGAGAACTACCGGCAGACGCGGCGCCCCGGGTTCTTCTATACGTACAAACAGCTCAACGACATCATCCGCTATTGCGCCGAACGGCAGATCATGGTGGTTCCGGAAATCGACATGCCAGGCCACAGTGCGTACTTCAAGACCACGTTCGGCGTCGATATGCAGGATCCGAAAGGGATGGCGATTCTGTCGGACGTGGTGAACGAGTTTCTCGATTACGTGGATCTGCCCTACTTCCATATGGGCTCGGACGAGGTCCACGTCCGCAACAAGGCGTTCATGCCGCACATGGTCAAGCTGATCCGGGACCGGGGAAAAGATATCATCGTGTGGCGCCCGGGCCATCTTCCGGACCGGAAGGTGATCACGCAGCTCTGGAGCGGGCGCCCCCGCCCGGTCGACGGGGTTCGTTATCTGGACTCGCAGGCCAACTACGTGAATCACATGGACGCGCTGGTGGGACCGGTCCGCGTCTTCATGCAGCAGCCCTGTCGCGTACCCGAAGGCACGGAGCTGGCGCTGGGCGGGATTCTCTGCCACTGGCCGGACGACAACGTGGGCGAGCAGATGAACGTCTACCGCCAAAGTCCGGTCATGCCGGCTCTTGTCGCGTACGCCGAACGCCTGTGGCGCGGGGCGCGGAACAACCGCGCGGATGCCTGGGCAAAGCTGCCGCCGGTCGACGATACGGCGTTCGAGGAATTCGCCGCGTTCGAGGACGACATGGTGACGCACCGCGACCGCTACTTCGCGGACTGGCCGTTTCCCTACGTCAAGCAGACCCGCATCGCATGGAAACTGATCGGGCCGTTCGATCACCAGGGCGACACCGCGGCCGCGTTCCCGGTCGAGCAGGAGATCAGGGCGGCGTACACCGTGTCGGGTAAGGAATACCGCTGGCATGAAACCGAAGCCCGCGGGGGAACCATTCACATCAACCATTTCTTCGGGTTTCCGGGTCATCTCCCGCCGAGTGAGCCGGGCGCCGTCTACGCATTGACCTGCATCGATTCGCCGGACGACCGGGATGTCCATTTCTGGATCGGGTTCAACGAGAACTCGCGATCCGGAGGCCGCCGTGCCGGCCCCAATCCGGCGCAGGGGCAGTGGAGCATCGTCCATTCCAGGGTCTGGATCAACGGCAGCCCGGTGCCGCCGCCGGACTGGAAACAGCCCGGAATCCCGTCCGGCACGCCGGAGGTCCCGTTCGTGGACGAACTCTACATGTCGCGGGAACCGGTGAAGGTGCGTCTGCGGAAGGGGCGCAACACGATCCTGGTCAAGGCCCCGCATGCGAAACCGGCCTGGAAATGGATGTTCACGTGCGTGCCGGTGGTCTGGGACGGAAAGCAGGCGCGGGAGGCGGAAGGACTCCGGTTCCTGCCGCCGCCTGAGTTGACGCGTTAGTGCACCGAGATGACGGTTCCCCGCGGGCGGGGCGGGTCGAGCGACCGGGTCAGCCAGTCGATCGTGAAGCGGGCGAACGTCAGCGTCTCGACGGATCCCAAATCGCCGCACTCGTACAACAGGCCCACCGTCCCGTCCTGCAGGACGGTCAGGCACGAGTAGCCGCTGGGGCGGTCGTCCAGCAGCCGGCTTACCGTCCAGCTCCCGCCTTCGTCATAGCTCATCCGTACGGTCATGTCGTAGCGGCCGGAAGAGCGCGCCGGGTTCGAGAAGAGCAGCCGGTTTCGATCCGCGCCGTCGAGCGTCGAGCTGTAGCGGATGAACGATGCCATGCAGACCGGGTCGGGCAGGTCGTACCAGACGGGGCTCCAGGTCGCGCCGCCGTCGGCCGTGGTGGCCCAGGCGCGTTTGCCGAGCCCGGCGTGGTTCCGCATGCTGATCATGAAGGAGCCGTCGTTCAGCTCGACCGTCTGGCTTTCCGTCGTGGCCGGCGTGCCCGAGGGAACGGCGGGATTCGATATAGTCCACGTCGCGCCGCGGTTGGTGCTCGTGATGAAGCAGGCACGCGGCACGTTCGCCCCGTCCTTGTATTGCGCCGGCAGCACCAGCGTGCCGTCGCGGGCGGTGAACCCATTGCCCGGCCCCTGCAGCAGCAGGCGCCACGACGGATCCTTGACCTGCGCCGTGATGTTCGTGGGCGCGGACCACGTGGCGCCGTGGTCGTCACTGTAGGCGAGGACGAGCTGGCCCGTGTCGTCGGCATCCAGGCCCGGCCCGGAGCCGTGCCAGCCGTTGTTGCCGTGCGACCAGAGCGCGGCGACCCATACGCGGCCGTTGATCTCGTCCACGAGGATGCAGGGATCGCCCACGCCGTTGCCGTACACGGGGTCTTCGTCCAGCGGAAAATCCATGATGGTCCGCGTGTCTTCCCATGTGGCGCCGTTGTCCAGGCTGCGGCGCATGCCGACATCGATATTCCCGGGCAGGTCGCCGGAGCTGTTGTGGCGGATGTCGAAGACCGCGATCAGGGCGCCGTCGGTGGATGTCACCAGGCCGGGAAGACGGTACGTATGCACCCCGTCGTCGCCCATACGACGGAGCACCTGTTTCACGGGGCGGTTGGCCACGGTCAGGGCGCCGGCCCAGCGCGCGTGGAGATAGGTTTCGACGGCAGCACGATCGGCCGGGGAGAGCGCCGCGTCGTAGACCAGCACCTCGGCGATGTCGACCTTCAGCCCCTGCAATGCGCGTGCGTTCATCCCCAGGATGAGTCCGCTCAGCGGATCGGTGTCTGGGTCACGGACCTGGGCGAGCGGGCGCCCGTCCCGGTCGTGCTGGATGACGGTTTCGCCGCCGGACTCCGAGAACGTGAACGTGTGCACCTGCCAGGTCCCGATCCGGGCCGGCCCGGTGACGGCATCCTGGTTGGACGCGTTGTCGATGGGGGGCGGTTGGACGCCGGTTTGCCAGGCGCCGCCAACAAGCTGGGCGCGGGACATGCCGGTCGCCGTGGCGCCGTCAAACAGGAAGCCGTCCTGCTCGTCGTTCACGCGGACGGCCAGGCAAAGCGTTTTGGCCGCGTCGAGCGACCCGAAGTCGCCCGCGGCCGACCAGAGCGCGGCGTTGCCGTCCAGGCGGATCACGTTGCGAAATCCGTTCGTCGTCCCGATCTCCAACGTTCGGGGGGAGCCCTCCGTGCGGTCGAGATGACGATCGTTCGCCCCGGCGGAGGCGGCCTGGTTCTCCCAGGTCCGGACCTGGCCGTCCGTTTTCACGACGCCGGCATCGCCCTTGTACCAGGCATACAGCCGGGCGGGGTCGGGCGCCGCCGGGGGCGCATAGGCGCCGGTCTGGTCATACCGGACGTAGGCGATATCGACGTTGAAGCCGTCGCCGAAAGGCCCCGCCGTGTAGTCCCCGCAGAGGAGGCGCTCATCCGGAGCGGCGGCATCGTACACGACCCCGGTCGGTGTCAACAGAACGCCGTCGCGCCACACGCGGTAGGTTCCGTTCGTCGCGTCGTTCGCGACGCGGAAAACATGGTAACGGCCGTCCAGGTTATCGTGTGCAACCTGGAAGGTGTTCGTGCTCATGTCCTGGGTGCGGTCGGCATGGATCTCCACAATGACCCGGTGCGTGCCGGTTCCAACCCAGAGCGCAAACCCGTTGGCCAGGGCGTTGAACCTGAGGCCCACCTCCATGGTCCAGTCCCCGTCGTTCCCGTCCGCCCAGGTGGTGGCGCCCCCGTCCGTGGATGAGGCCGTGCCGTCCAGCACCGTGGCGGTCCCCGCCCCGCCGTGGTCGTAATTGAGCACCGTTCCGTCCAGCGTTTCCGCGGCGCCCGCGCCGTTCTCCTCCGCCCAGCCCGAGACAAACGCATTGCTCCAGATCCCAGAGCCGTCGAACCGGTGAGCGAAGAGAACTGAGTCCTTCTCCGGCGTGGCGCAGGCACCGATTGCTCCCAGCAAGAGCCAGAGAGCGGCGAATTGAAATCCACGCCAGGATCGTTTGCTGGGCGTCGTATCGAGCGAATTTCCGAACTTCATGGGAGCCATTCTCGCAGATACGGAGGAGAGCGCCAAGCTTTTTGATGTTTTAAGATTTTTTATATTGACAAGTACATCATATTACATCTATTATGACGGAAATTGGAAAGACTGCCGTCGCAAGGGTTCAGAATCGAGGGGATAGCTACGCATGGCGAACGAAATTGAAAACGGACTGCAGGACGCCGTTCAGGAAGCGGCGCGGAGGCTGACGGACGATCTGCAATGGCGGGGTCTGTCCCCGGGAGAACGGTACATTTCGGCCGAGGAGGCCGGGAAGATGCTCGGCGTGAGCATGGCCACGGCGGACCGGGCCATGCGGGTACTGACCGAGCAGGAGATCTTGATTCGGCAGCGGGGACGCGGAACGTTTGTGGGCCCGAAACTCGTGCCCGAGGAAGTCACGGACGTCCGTTCGATCCAGATCATGATGCCGCGCCTCAACGAGAACCTGGGACTGAGCATCGAAGACATGATCCGCGGCGTGCATAACGTCTTTCCGGACCTGCCGGTTGCGATTCATGTCTTTCCGGTCGACGACCCGATGCCGGTGTTCCGGCGGGCGCTGCGCGAGTCGGGCGGCAACGGCAACCTGATGGGGATGGGCATGATCCTCGCCCCGCGTGCGGTGCAGGAGATGGTTGCGGTCCGCAACGTGCCGGCGGTGCTGCTCGGCACCCCGTATCCCGGAACCGACGGCCTCGTTTCCATCGACCTCGATCACCGTCAGTTCGGCATCCTGCTGGCGCGGTACCTTATGGACCGCGGTCACTGCCGGTTTGCGCTGCTGTTGCGGGAGAACGTGGCCGGCGGGGACAGCAACTTCGTCGCCGGCTTCGCCCAGGCGCTCGGAGCCGCCGGGATTACCTGCGATGCGCTGCACATCCGTCACTGCGTGATGGCGGAGGCCGCTCTGTGCGAGACGGTGAAATCCCTGCTTTCCCGGGAACGGCCGCCTACGGCTTTGTTTGGTTATCCCTACACCCCCGTCGAGAAGTGGATCGGAACGGTGGCGCGCGAGATGGGGCTCAACGAAGGCAGCGACTTCGAGTTTGTGACCGATATCGGCGCCACGTACCTGCCCAGCGCGCGCTGTCCGCTGCGCTGCAGCGTTCCGCCGGACAAGGTGGGAGAACGGTTCGGACACCTGCTGGCGCGCGTGGCGCGCGGCGAGGCCGTGGAACCGGCGCATACGCTGCTGCCGGTTGAGTTGTTGGATCAGGGAGAGGGGACAAAGACGAAATGATCAAGATCTCAAGAACCGTTTGGTGCTGCGCCCTCACGTTTGGTCTGGCGATGACTTCACTCGAAGCCGAACCGCCGGTGCGCAGCTACATCGCCAACGGCCTGGACTGGACGGGTGCGGATGCGAACGGTGCCTACGTCTGGGGCATGAATCTCAACCCGATCAACAACGTCGGCGAGGTGGATGTCGACAACAACGGCACCAAGGACTTTCACGAATCCCAGGCGACCGCGGTCGACCCTTCCGACGGGCTGGCGTCGAACAACGACGGCCTGCTCTTCCGCTGGGATTATGGCAACAGCCCCTCGCGCGCGGCGGGACTCGAGAACGGCGACAACAGCTACACGATCGAGCTGGCGCTCGACATCAAGTCGACGGGCGCCGAGGGCGTGCGCGGGGTCTTCGGCCTGGCGCTCGAGTTCACCGAGAGTGTCAACCAGGGGCGCATCCAGATGGAGATTGCGCGCAACGGGCTGTCGTTCTACGGCGGAACCGCTGCCAGCAACGTTTTCTCCGATGTCGCCCTGAGCCAGAGCAACATCGGCATGCACACCTGGCGCATCGCGTACGACGCGACGACGACGAGTTTCTGGTTCTATCGCGACGGAAAGCTGCTGAACCGCGACGGGTTGGCTGTCCCGGGTGCGACCGGTCTGGGCAATCCTGCGGCCACCTTCATCGGCGACTATACGGCCGATTTGGCGGGCGACTGGGAGCTGGACTACATCGCCCTCGACGCCGGCGGCGCCTACGCCGCGCCGCCGCTGCAGGTCAACAACTGGGCCGGCGCCGCCGACATTACGACAACCTCCGCAACTCTGCGCGGCGAGCTGGACTGGACCAACGCATCGCCCACGACCGTGAAGGTCTTCTGGGGTACGTCGAACGGCGGAGCCGTCATGAGCGCCTGGGGACACACCAACACGATCGCCGGCGCGACGGTCGGTGCGCCGCTGCAGGTCGGCGTGACACTCGTTCCCGGTAATACGTACTACTACCGCTACTACGCGGAAAACGCCCTGAGCCAGGCCTGGGCGCCGGCGGTTTCCTCGTTCAGCTCGGCCGGCGTCACGATTGAAGCCACGGACCCGGACGCTTCGGAGGTCGGACCCGACACGGGCGAGTTCACGGTCTCGCGCGGAACGGTGACCGAGGGCGATCTCACCGTCGGCCTGCACCTGAGCGCGGAATCGACGGCAACGGACGGACAGGACTTCCACGCCTTGACGAACGCGGTCACGATTCCCGACGGCGCCAGCAATACGACCTTCCAGGTGGCGCCGGTTCCGGACAGCTTTGTCCTGGAGGGCGCCGAGACCGTGGTGGTCGCGGTGTCGCCGGGCGATTATGCGATCGGCAGCCTGTCGGAGGCGACGGTGACCATCGCCCCCGCGCCGGACACGATCGGCTGGCCGTTCGATCTCACGCGGCTTGAAGGCCTGGCCCTGTGGCTGGACGCTTCGGACGTCGACGGCGACGGCGAGCCGGACCGGACATTCGGCGGGACGGCCGTGTCGCAGTGGACGGACAAATCGGGGCGCGGCAACCATGCCGTGCAGGCCGCGGCCGACCGGCAGCCGACGGTGCATGCGGCAGCCCTGAACGATTTGCCGACGCTCGCCTTCGACGGGTCGGACCACTTCGCCGCCGGCGCGGCCGGCGCCTTCGACTTCCTGCACGACGGCAGCGGCGGGTCGGTTTTCGTTGTGTATCGCAAGACGTCGAACGAGCAACTGGACTTCCTCCTGGACACGGGCGCCAATACCGGCGGCAACAGCGGTTTCAGCTTCGCGCCGCGTGACGACGGGGGATATGAAGACCAGTTCTACTTTGCCATCGCCCACGGAGGCGGCGGTGCGCCGGACGGCTTTGTGCTGGGCGGCAACTATAACGGCTTTCTACAGAACGCGTGGACGCTGGTCGCTTCGTCCTACAAAGACCGGCCGTCCGGCGACGACGTGTATCTCTGGCGGGACGGCGCGGAGGTCCTCTCGGAACCCGGCGGCGCGCCCGACACCACGGGGAACGCTTCACGCCTGCTGGGCATCGGCGCGTATGCCACGGGGGACTTCTCCCTGAACGGGGACATCGCCGAAGTGATTCTCTTTGACCGTGCCCACGGCAGCAACGTGCTGAATGCCGTCGGGAGCTATCTGGAAGCGAAGTACGCGCTGGACACGGGCTACGACTACGGCTTCCTCGCGATCGACAACAACGCCGGCGCGACGGACCTGACCACCACGAGCGCCACGCTGAACGGCCGCCTGACCAGCAGCGACGGGCTGCCGAACACGGTCAGGGTGTTCTGGGGCGAGACCGACGGCGGCACGGACGCCGGCGCGTGGGCGAACACCAACAACCTCGGCAACCGCGCCCTGGGCTCCATCGCCCAGAGTGTCACGCTGCAGCCGAACCGGCAGTACTACTATCGATACTTCGTTTCGACGGTCTCTAACGAAACCTGGGCGCCCGTTTCCGCCACGCTTCTGACCGGTCCGGTGACATTGGCGGCCACCGATGACCAGGCGGACGAGGTCGGACGGGAAACCGGCACGTTTACGCTGTCCCGTCCGTCCGGGGCAACGAGCGCGGCTCTCTCCGTGGCGGTGCGGCATGAGCCCGCTTCGACGGCAACGGAGGGCGCGGACTACGTCGCGCTGCCGGCGTTGAACTTCACGCTGCAGCCGGGACAGGTGTCGACCAATATCACGATCACCCCCATCGACGACTGGATTCTGAACGAAGGGACGGAGACCGTCACCCTCTCCCTGCTCCCCGGCCCGTTCGTGATGGGAACGCCGTCCACGTCAACCGTGCAGATCGCCTGCCGGGCCATGCGGCCGCACCTGGGATCAAGCCGCTTCGACTACCGGTACGATTTCAACGGCGCACACCCGCAGAACCAGGACCTGGACAACGACACGAGCGCGGACTGGGGCTGGTGGAACACGCCGGTGAACCGGCCGGACCCCTGGCCTGGCGCACCGTCAGGCAGCGTCTCGATCACCAACGACCTCACGTACGAGAGCGGCGCCGGCGGGATCTGGCGCACCGCCGATTTCAGCGGCGATTACTCCGTGGAGGTGGCGGTTCGGGTGAACAGCCAGTCGGGTTCCGAGCCCAGGGCCGGCGCCATGACCCTGTGGACGGCGGTGAACGGGGCGGGCGACGACACGGGCCTGCTGTATGTCGGAACCGATTCCCTGTACTGGGGCTCGAACTTCCCGGTCGCACTGGATACGACGCGCGACAATACCGGCCGCTTCCACAACTACCGGATCGTGCGGCGCATTCCGGCCGGCACCGCGACCGTGCAGTTCTGGGTGTGGCGGGACGACCGGCTCCTGAATCCCGGAGGGCTGCCGCTCGGCAGCGGGATTGCCGACGCGAACAGCAGGCTGCTCCTGGGCGACACGTCCGCATTGCAGAGCGGAACATGGGATCTCGATCATATCCGGCTTCATCACGGCGCCTTCGAACCGACACAGAAGGCGACCATGCTGATTGTGAGGTAGCGTATGCAGCAGAGGAGAGAGGTGATGAAACAACTGACGCTCGTACTATGTAGTCTCGCCCTTGCGGCGACCACCGTGCACGCGGCCATAAGCAACACCGCGCTTTCATCTGAGTTCGCGTACCAGTATGAGATGGACACTGCGCCGAACAACCAGGATCTGGACAGTAACGGCGGGGATGACTGGTTCGATACCGCGGTTCCCACCACGTCCGGAGGGTTCGCAGCCAATACCGCTCAGGATCAGCTCTATCGTGGCGATTTTGGCGGCCCGAACAGCATCTGGCGCACCGTGAACAATCCCGCATCCGCCGACTGGAGCCTGGAAATCAGGGTTGCCAAGACCGGGGGCACCCAGGGCTCCGACGGGTGGTTCGGAATCGCTACGGCGAATGCCTCTGAGAGCAATTCCAG
>Ga0180429_10004390_pt1 | contig 11280 bp, 12 predicted proteins | sample SS_ome_FD_132428 | JGI IMG/M metagenome (GOLD analysis project Ga0180429, IMG submission 132428) | Hypersaline lake sediment archaeal communities from the Salton Sea, California, USA - SS_1_S_1 metaG | ecosystem: Environmental > Aquatic > Non-marine Saline and Alkaline > Hypersaline > Sediment ... | reverse complement strand
GTGTTCTTCGACGAGGTGGAGATCCCGGAACACTACATGATCTTCCCCCCGGGTGACGACTATCCGATGCTCCACAACGCCATCATCACGGTGGGAAACCTGGGCGTGGGCTACCTGGCCGTCGGCCTGATGCGGGCGGCCTACGAGGAGGCCCTCGCCTACTCGAAGGAACGGGTGCAGTGGGGAAAGCCGATCTTTGAACACCAGATGATCACGAAGAAGCTGTTCGACGTCTTCACGGCCATCGAGGCGGCCCGGGCCTTCCTGTGGAAGGCAAGCTGGCTCGCCAAGACGAGTTTCCCCGGAGACCTGAAGATGAGCCTTGCCGCCAAGATCTACGCCACCGAACAGGCGGTCCGGCACACGGCGGAGATGGTTCAGGTGCTCGGAGGCTACGGCATTTCGAAGGAATACCCCTTGGAGAAGTATGCCCGGGACGCCAACCTCCTGCCGATCATGGACGGCACGAACCAGACGCTCCTGATCAAAGCGGCCGCCCTGCTGTAGGGGACCTGAGAGGGGTTGTCCGATGAACCACACCAGCAACCCGTCATCCACCCTCCGCGTGGCCGGAATCACTGCCGCAGTGGCGGCGATTATCGCTTCCGCAGGAGACTTCCTCCTCCTCTATGTCGCAAACGCGCCCAAGTATGGGTTTGGGCCAACCGGGGAACAAACGAATCAATGGCTCCTCGTAGGCCACTACTGCGGCGTCCTTGCGATACCCCTCTACAGTCTGGGCTACTGGCACGTCTCCAGAGGGATCGCCGCCGCCGGACAGGGCATCTCACGCTCGGTCTTCGCAATCGGCGTTTGCACGTCGGCAGTTGGATCCGCTATTCACGGGCTGACCTCTTTCGGCCTGCACACATCCCCTCTTGCCCAATCAGAGTCTGCCAATCCGTTGGCAACCCTGACGCCACCTGCACTCGCTCCCTTCGTGATGCCCTTGTGGGCCCTCGTAGGCCTGGCAATGCTGGCGGCATCGGCCGTATACGCCTTTGCACTGCTCAAGCGACGCACGGCCTATCCGAGATGGGCCGCCTTGCTCAATCCCGCCCTGCTGGTTGCCGCAGGGAGCGGCCTCGCCCTTCTTTCCCCTCTGCTCACCGATTTCCTGTTCCTGTGGACGCCGAACCTGGCCCACATCCTGTTCTTCGCCTTCTCCACTGTAGCCCTATGGCACTGGGAAGCGTAGCGTAGCTGCTTCGAAGGAGCCGTCTGGAAATCGTGCCCGTGTGCGTACCCGCGCCCGTGCCCGAAACAAGGATGCTCCGTGGCATTCGAGTGGTTCTTTCTTCTCCATGGGGGGCACGATCTCCATACATTCTTGTTTTCTTTTGGAGACCTTATTGTCTCAAGCTTCTGGTTGTCTACGCGCTTCTTAGCTTCCTTTGCGTTATTGAATCGGGCTCGGGCACGATTCTCGCTGGAAACGGCAGAGCCGGTAGTTTGGTCTTTTCAGTCAGACAACGGGGGAAAGAGCGCAAGGGCCGCGGGTGTGCGTCTTGGGGGGGGGGTCTGCTAGCGGCGGAAAATCATTATTTCGAACTTACCCCTCGGTCCGATGAACCAGGAGGCGAACCAGCTGACCAGGCTCACGATGACCGATCCGAGAATGGCCGAGAAGAGGCCGTTGATGGTGAAGTTGTTGAAGAGGGATGCGACGAGACCGAGCATGGCGCCATTGATGACGAGCAGGAAGACGCCGAGCGTAAAGATCGTGATCGGTAACGTCAGCAGGACGAGCAAGGGTCGTACCACGGCGTTGACGAAACCGAGCAGGATGGCCGACCCGAGCAGTGTTCCAAAGCCGCTGATCTCAATACCTGGAACCATGCGCGAGGCGACCCAGAGTCCCAGTGCCGTGATCAGCATCCGAATCAGGAATCCTGCCATCTGTCACCTCCTGCACTCATCCCCGCTGGAGCCTGCCCCCGCAATTCCTAAGCGGGGGCGTGGATGATTCTGAGATATCTTCACTTCTTCTTTGCTGCTGCCAGCCGGAACTTTCCGGGACCTGCTTTCCTGAAGAGGCCCTTCTCGTTCTTGTACAGGAGAATTCTCACGTTCGCCTTGAAGTTCTTTGCTTTCGTCTTGTACTTCTTCTCCTTCAACAGGGCATCACAGATATCGTTCACCCCGAGAGGCTTCTTCTTCTCCTTGAGGATCTCCGCGATCAGCAATGAGAGGGACGGCTGAGCAACCTTCTTCTTCGTGGACTTCCCGGCCCCTTTCCCGGTTGTCTTCTTGACGCTGCCGCCCTGCTTCTCGAAGGCGGTCTGAATGGAGCCGATGTCTTTGGAAAGGGATGTGAATTGCTTCAGCAGTGCTTTTTCTTTCTTCTCCAGGGCATCCAATTCCATCTTCAGTGCAAGCAGATCCTTCAGGTCCTTCACGCTGGCGAACTGCAGCAATGTAAGCAGTTCCTTTCTTGCCATGGGTTACTCCTCTTTCTACTACTGGGTTTCGAAGAATAAACCCTATAATGAAACAGCTCTCGGCCCGGAGTCAAGCTTTGTAGAAAATCGCCTGACAGCACTACTGTCGCCGGCACCTCAACACTTGCAGTCTCGTGATGAAGTGCTTCTTTTTGATCGGGCTGTTAGCCGATGACGCAGATAACATCATCCTTGTTCACTGAGTCTCCGCTGCCGAAGTAGACCGCCTTGATCGTTCCGCTTTTCGGAGCCGGAATCGAGTTTTCCATCTTCATCGCCTCCAAGACCAGTACGGTGTCTCCTTCCTGCACCGTGTCCCCAACCTTTACTTCGACACTGATGATCAGACCCGGCATGGGCGCCGTGAGCGGCGTGCCCTCCACGTCGGCCCCTGCAGCGGCGGCCGGTTCGGGATCCGCCGACGAAGGGGTCGGAACCGGAGGGGGTGCTGCCGGCGGCGGGGGAGCCGCGGCCGCCTGGGCCACCTGGGCCGGTTGTGATGCAACCCCTGGTTGTACGTAGCTCACGACAGGCGCTCCACCGTCCCCTTCCTCTACGCCCACCTCGAAGTACTCGTTGTCCACGAAGACCTTGAAGGTGCGCAGATTCAGGCCTTTGGGCGGTCCTTTCTTCGGCTTCTTCTCGATCAACTCGCCGGCCTTGGCCTTCTTGACCCGTTCCTCTTCCGCTCTGATCGCATCGAGGGTTTTGGCCTTCACCGAGTCCGGGGCCTCCTCGATGCCGTATTTCCATTTCAGGAACCGCCGGCCCGTAACCGGATAGATGGCACAAACCAACTGATCATCCAGGTCCTTAGCGAGCCCCCCCACGTCCTTCTGAACGTCCTCGAGTTCGGGCTCCAGAACATCGGCAGGCCTGCAGGTGATCGGCTTCTCGCCCCTGGGGTATCCTTTCAATGCCTTCTTCTGCACCTTGGGGTCGATCGGGATGGCGGTCTTCCCGTACAGACCGTAACAGAGATCCTTCACCTGCGCCGTGATCATCTTGTACCGCTCTTTCTTGTCGTCGAAGAGCACGTTGTTCACGGTCTGGATCCCCACGATCTGACTCGTCGGGGTCACGAGAGGGATCTGGCCGAGTTCCTTCCTGACGCGGGGAAGCTCTTCATAGACCTGATCCAGCTTGTCGAGGGCGTTCATCTCTCTCAACTGGTTCACGAGGTTGGAGAGCATTCCACCCGGCGTCTGGTGGAGAAGCACGTTGATGTCGATGACCGAGACCTTCGTGTCGTCGAGCAGATGCCTGTACTTGGGCAGGATCTCCTTCTCCAGGATCTCATTGATCTGTGCCAGGAGGCGGATATCAAAGCCCGTGTCCCGGTTCGTACCGAGCAGGGTCATCACCAGGGGCTCCACGGCCGGGTGGGAAGTGCGGTAGGCATAGGGGGACATGCAGGTATCGAGGATGTCCACCCCGGCCTCGACCGCCTTCAGGTGGCTCATGGGGGACATGCCGGATGTGAAGTGGCTGTGCAGATGAATCGGCGCCTTCACCGCCTTCTTCAGGGCCTTGACCAGGTCGTAGGCATCGTACGGGGCGATCAGGCCGGCCATGTCCATGACACAGATGCTGTCGGCGCCCATGGATTCCAAGTCCTTGGCCTTCTTCACGTAGTAGTCGAGGTTATAGACATCACCGCCCATGCGGGGCTCGGTCATGGTGTAGCAGATGCATCCCTGGAAGTGCTTGCCCGCTTTCTTGATCCCCTTCACGACGGTCTCGAAGTTCCGGTAGTCGTTCAGTGCATCAAAGGTCCTGAACACGTCCATGCCGTTCGCCGCGGCCCGGTCCACGAAGGCCTCGGCCACATCGTCGGGGTAGTTTCTGTACCCCACCAAGTTCTGCCCCCGGAGGAGCATGGAGAAGGGCGTCCTCTTGAAATAGCGCTTCAGAGTGCGAAGTCTTTCCCACGGGTCCTCGTTCAAGAACCGGTGCATCGTATCGAAGGTCGCGCCCCCCCACACCTCGACCGCCCAGAAGCCGACCTCGTCCATCATCTCGGCTACGGGGATCATGTCCTCGGTTCTTCCCCGGGTGGCAAAAAGGGACTGATGACCATCCCGGAGGGTCAGGTCCTGGATCTTCACCGGGTTCTCGGCCTTGGACCTCTTCTTCTTATAATCCATGGTAGTGATCTGTACTTGGTCGTGCTTGCTTCCTTGATGCTTCTTGGCCATGTTCGAGCTCCTGTCCCACGTGTCAAGTTGTTCTCTGTTGGGCCAATAACTGCAGAATCTCTCAGTAGGCGTAGATTTCGTACTCGGTCTTCTCCCCGAGCACGCGGTCGACCTTTTCCTGGATGCGCAGCCTTTCCTCGCTCGTCAGCCACGCCCGCCAGGACTCGAGGGTCTTCCAATTGCTGATTACGATTTGCTCCCCGGGATTGTCCACCCTCTTGAGGGTCTCTCCAGAGATGTACCCCGGCTGGTTGGTCGCGTGGGTTCTCAACTCCAGGAGGAGCGGCATCAGGTCAGCCGCCTTGTCTTGCGGCACTATCCTCTTGACCAGAACCTTGTAAGCCATGTTCGTTCTCCTTGTCGGTCCAGTTTTCCTTCTCCCCTTACTTACAAGCCCATCCGCTTCGCAATAATCGTCTTCATCACCTCGGTGGTTCCCGCGTAGAGGGTCTGCACCCGGGCGTCCACCCAGGCACGAGCCACCGGGTACTCTATCATGTATCCGTATCCTCCGTGCAACTGGAGGCACTGGGTCGCCACGCGATTCAGCATTTCGGTAATCCACCACTTGGCCATGGAAACCTCGGTGACCACGTCCTCAGCCCGCATGTGTTCCACGATCAGGCGGTCGATCATGATGCGGCCCAGCTCGATCTCGGTGGCCATTTCCGCCACCCGGAACTGGGTGTTCTGCAGCGCCGACAGGGGCTTTCCGAAAAGCTCACGGCTCTTGCAGTACTCGATCGTGCCTTCCAGGATCACCTCGGCCCTCACCTGGGCGCTCATGGAAACCACCAATCTTTCCTGTTGGAGCTTCTCCATGAGGTAGTAAAAGCCCCGGCCCTCCTCTCCAAGCAGGTTCTCTGCAGGCACAAGACACTCTTCGAAGTACAGCTCTGCCGTATCCTGGAAAGGGATCCCGATCTTCTCGAGCTTCTCGCTCGCGGTAAAGCCGGGGGCGCCCCGCTCGACAACGAACAGGCTCATCCCCTTGTGAGGACTCACGGCCGTATCCGTCTTGACGGCAACGACAACCAGGTCGGCTTGTGTCCCGTTCGTGATGAAGGTCTTCTGCCCGTTGATGACGTAGCCGTCTCCCTCTTTCTTGGCCGTGGCCCGGATGGCGGCCAGGTCCGACCCGGCACCCGGTTCGGTCATGGCCACTGCCGAGATCTTCTCTCCCCTCACCGCCCCGGGTATCCATCGCGCCTTCTGCTCGGGGCTCCCATAGCTCGCGATATAGGGCATGACCATGTCGCTGTGCAGGGGAACACCGACGGCGGAGTCACCGAGATAACGCGCGATCTCCTCGGCAAGAATTACGGAAAAAAGGAAATCCGCTTCCATCCCGCCGTATTCCTCCGCCACCCAGGGGCAGAGATACCCCTGCTCGCCCAGCTTTTTCCAGTATTCCCTCGGCATGGCACCGGCATCACACCATGCCTCCAGGTGGGGAACAAACTCGTTCTCGAGAAAGCGACTGAGGCTCTTCCGGAAGATCTCGTGCTCATCTTCAAACGGAACGGACCGATTCATCTTCATCTCCCTCTTCGGAAGACCCTGAGTTCCATCAAATTGCGAAAGCGCATGATCTCCATCCTTCCGCTGGCGGCCCACAGAGACCCCCCGGACTGGGGCGGTTGGCCCCCCAGCTGGGAAGGGGCTTCGAGGCCGGCCATCTTCTCCTGTTGCGCGCGCTCGCTTTCCGCTTTCAAATATTCGATCACCCCGATGGCCGCTGCCACGATCTTCTTGGGGTTCCTGTTCATCTGCTCTTCTCCTAGGATACAGGTTCGAAGGCCAGCACCGCACGTGCGTGCTCTCCCTCGCCGCGATGGAGGATCTTCTTGTGCAATGGCATTCCGATCCGGATCGTCTCCGGATGCAGGGCGTCGACACCCTGAATTCGAGCGACCACCCTCACCCCCTCGTCCAACTCCACAACGCCCAGGCAATACGGGTTGTTCCTGTCAAAGCCTTCCTCCTTCATGGAGGGGGGGGCCACGGCGATGCAGGTAAAGGAAAGGAGCTTCCCCTTCCCGCCCACCTCGTTCCAATCCATCTCCGGCTTGTGACATTCCGTGCAGATCGGCATGGGAGGGAGAAAACGTGCCCCACAACTCCTGCACGTGGTCCCCATCAACTTCTCTTCCTCTAGATACGCCTCGTACGAGACATCATTGATCGGACGGGTCTCCACGGTCTACCTCCTTTCGAGAATCGTAAAGGTGCAGGTGCCCCCCGTGCCGCCCAGGTTGTGGGCGGCCCCGATTCTCAGGTCCTTGATCGGGACCTGGCGCGGGCCTGCCTCCTGCCGGAGCTGTTTCCAGATCTCGTGAACCTGGGACACGCCCGTGGCCCCAACCGGGTGACCCTTGCACTTCAGCCCCCCGGAGGTGTTGATCGGCTTGTCTCCGTCCAGACGGGTCCGCCCTTCCTCGACCATCTTGTAGCCCTCTCCGTGCTTGCAGAACCCGAGGTCCTCCAGATGGACGATTTCCGCGATGGAGAAGCAGTCGTGCACCTCGGCAATCTGCACGTCCTTCGGTTCGATCCCAGCCATCCCGTACGCCTCTTCCGCCGCGTACTGGGTGGCCTCGAAGCAGGCCAGATCCGCCTTGGCGTGCAGTCCCTTTCCGCTCCCCTGGCCGAGACCGAGGATGTGCAGCGGCGCGTCGGTGAAGTCCCTGGCCATCTCCTCGGCCACGAGCAGAAGACAACTCGCGCCGTCGCTGATCGGACAGCAGTCGAAAAGGTGCAGGGGCCAGGCCACCTCCGGGTTGGCACGCGGATCGCTCAGGAAGGCCTTCTCGTCCTCCCATTCGGGAACGTCCAGCCCTTTCTTCCTTGCCTTTTCCTGCTTTGCCTGCATGAGATCGCGAATCGAGGCCTTGTACTGCCCCTTGGGGTTCAAGGGGGCGTTGTTGTGGCTCTTGATCGTCACGTTCATCAGGTGCTCACGAGTCGCTCCGTACTTGTTGAAATACGCGCTCGCCGTCGCACCGAACACACCAGGGAAGGTGAAGCCGATCTTGCCTTCGTATGGGGTGGAGGCCAGAGCAAGGCCCTCTGCGACTTCCTCTGTGGTGCGCTTCGACATCTCCTCCACACCACCGACCAGAACGATGTCGTAGAACCCCGACGCGATCGCAAACACGCCCTCCCGAATCGCAAGGGCGCTCGACGCGCACGCTCCCTCGGTGCGCGTGGCAGGCTTCGGCACCAGCCCGATCACGTCCGAGATGAGGGGGCCCCAGTGGGCCTGGTGGATGAAGAAGTCGTTCGTGAAATTCCCCAGATAGAGGGCATCGATATCCTTGGGGTCCAGGCCTTTGTCCACAGAGGAGAGCGTTTCCCGGTAGGCCTCCACGAAGAGGTCTTTCGAGTCCCGGTCCTGGAACATACCGAACTTGGACATGCCGGACCCGACCACGGCCACCCCCCTGCCCAGTTTTCTTCGTCTCTTCATAAGCCACCTCCCTTACAGTGGAAGTGTTCTACACACCCCGTGTTTACCCCTCGAGCCGGCGGCCGGCCCGAGGGGTCCCTCTAAGGATATAGATGCACAAATGGGTTCAAACGGGGCTTTCTACAGGCCCCCGGTGATCTCGATGCACTGACCCGAAACGTAGTCCGCCAGGGGCGACGCCAGGAAGAGGACGGGACCCGCCGCCTCTTCCACGGTCCCGGGCCTTCCCATGGGGATCATCATCGTCATGGCATTTCGGGATGCCGCCGGGATCCCGATGGCAACCTCCTTGCCGTCGCGTTCCAAGCTCCCGCCCGTTTCCTTCTCTTTGGTCAGGCGCGTATCGATCCACCCGTAGGCCACCGCGTTGGCCTGCACGTTGAACGCTCCCCACTCCTTGGACAGACTCTGGACCATGGCCACGGCACCCGCCTTGGCGGACGAGTAGTTCGTCTGTCCTGCACTTCCGCGTGTGCCTGCAATGGAGGACACGTTGATGATCTTTCGATTCACCACCTTCCCGTCCAGCTTCTCCTGCTTGGCCGCATCCCGCATGTAGGGTGCGGCGGCCCGGATCAGACGAAACGGGGCCGTCAGATGCACGCCGATGATCGCCTCCCACTGCTGGTCGGTCATCTTGTGGGCCGTTGCATCCCAGGTGAATCCGGCGTTGTTGACCAGGATGTGGAGACCTCCCCAGGTGTCGACCGCCTTCTTGACAATCGTCCCGGCAAAGGCCGGGTCCGTAACGTCTCCTGCAACCACGATCGCCTCACCGCCTGCCGCCCGTATTTCGCTCGCCGTTTCCTCGGCGGGTTCCGGGTCCAGATCGCTCACCACCAGCTTGGCCCCCTCGCCTGCGAACAGGAGGGCTGCAGCCTTGCCGATTCCTCTACCCGAACCCGTGATGATCGCTACCCTGTCTTGAAGCATCTTGTCCATTCTCTTTCTCCTCTCTTCTGCTGGGTTTGTTGACTCAATCAAGCCTTTATGGCCCTGAATACCAGCTCACACAGCTGCTTCGTGCTCGCATCCACGTCAAAGGGCTCTTCCATCAGGGCCCAAGGCAAAGCCGTTTGTTCGATACCGCCGAAGATCATGTTTCGAACCATCTCGGTGTCCACATCCGCACGGATGTTCCCCTCTTCGATTCCCTCCTGGAGCAGGCCCATGAAGTCTTGATCGTATCGTCGCATTAGATCGTGCGCATGGCTCTGATAGAACCCGGGGTCCTGCCGAACCTCCAGGATCAGGAAACGGGCTATGAAGCGCCTCCTCTGCCAGGTGTACAGATGGGACCAGATAAACTTCCGGATCCGGTTCAAGGCCCCTTCGATGCCGCGCAGTTGAAGCTCGAGAAAGTCCAGGTACACCTCTATGTCGCGCTCCAGGAGGGCGAAGGCCAGGTCCCGCTTGGTACGGAAATCCTCGAACAGCGTCCCCTCGGGCACGCCGGCGGCTGCCGCGATCTGAGCCGTAGTGGCCCCCTGGTAGCCCTTTTCCTCGAAAAGGGCCCGGGCCACGTCCAGGATCCGCTCGCGACGGTCCTCCTGCGACGGCTGCCTCTTGTTGGCCTTCTTCTTGACCGTCCCACCCTCCGGACATCTATCGTAGAACAGCCGTCCGAGTACCACTCGGAAAGGACCGTTCTCTTTTTGGCAAGATTGTAGGCAAAAGCCATGAACAGCCTGCAAATAATAACGATTTTTGCAGGAAGTGTCAATTGATTACCGCAGATAGGATTCGAGTGGAACTCGGAAATTGCGGTTTATGGCGAAAAACTCAGCTCTTTCCTCTTTCGAGTTGCTCAGCGAGCCTTACAACACTTCTGGCCGCGGCCCGGGCCTCCTCCAGAGCAGTGAATATGGGTGTCATGCCGGGGCCCTCCCTTACCTCGCCTCTTTCCCTGCCATAGCCTCCGGCAAAGCCGGCCACAACCATCCCGTGAGCCGCAAAATAGCTGTTCATCAGGCTCAACACCTGCCCCACCCCTACCCGACGGGCCGTGACGATCGGTGCTGCTACCTTTCGGGCCAGCCTGAGGGTCATCAGACACGAGTAGGTTCGGTCCATGATGATCTTGGCCTGGGCGCTCACGTTCAGGAGGTACACCGGCGTGCCGAAGAGGATGCCGTCCGCACGGCCCATCTGTTCGTAGATGGGCTGCATGTCATCCTTGATCCTGCAGACTCCTGTCTCCCGACAGGTGTCGCAGGCGTCACAGGGCAGGATCTTCTTGCCCGCGTAGAGAACCATTTCGGTCTTTGCCCCCAACTCCTCCGCCTGGGCAAGGGCCTCCCTCATCATGATCTCTGTGTTGCCCTCTTTCCGCGGGCTGCACACGATTCCAAGAATCCTCATGGCCGTTCCCCTTTCTACTTGTCTGTGGAGCAGACAAAACAGTATATATCTTTAAAATGGAAACAGAAAATCTCTTGACAGTCTCCTCAATCCGGATTGCTGCTGATCGAATGATCAACAAGGAGCCAGGCCTGCAACAGGCCCCGGACCGCATGAACAGGTGGGCAGGCGTGGCAAAGAGCGCCAAGAAAAAAGGAAGGACAATCCCATGAGGAAGATCTATTCATCAGCCGTTGTTGACCCGGCTTTGTGTAATGGGGACAAGATTTGCGAAAACATCTGCGTTACGAAAGCTATCGCAGTTGAATTTGCTTTGTTCATCCTGTCCTTACTGTTCTATGGGGGCTGCTCTCTTGTCAAACCTGATATCGAGAAGGAAGCACCGCAATCAGGTCGGGACCTTGTATGCCAGGCTCTGAGCCCCTCGCGAGTGAACCCCACAGTACTGAAGAAATCAGGGGTCGTTGCCACCGCCTTTTCCAGCACAACGATCGATCCTACCAAACCCCTGAAAGGCCTGGACCCGAACGGAAAACATGGTGGCGAGCCTTTCAACATGGAACTCCGCGACGGAACCAGGGTGGGAGGGCTCTTCTTTGAATACGACAACGAGACCGGCGGCCCAAGTCCCCTCATCATGGCCAGTTTTGGTTTTCTCCAAGACAGGTGGGGGTCAGAGGCAGCCACGGCGGCGAGCCTTTCAGCATGGAACTGCGTGACGGAACCAGGGTGGGAGGCCTTCTTTTTAAATACCACAACGAGGCCGGCGGCCCAAGCCCCCTCATCATTGCCAGTTTTGGCTTTCTGCAGG
>Ga0180429_10004388_pt1 | contig 11282 bp, 9 predicted proteins | sample SS_ome_FD_132428 | JGI IMG/M metagenome (GOLD analysis project Ga0180429, IMG submission 132428) | Hypersaline lake sediment archaeal communities from the Salton Sea, California, USA - SS_1_S_1 metaG | ecosystem: Environmental > Aquatic > Non-marine Saline and Alkaline > Hypersaline > Sediment ... | reverse complement strand
TGCGTGTTTGATGATCGCCACCGCAGGGTCGACGAAATCGAAGGCAGCACGGCGAGCGGCATCAGCATCGACGAAGTTGTTGTAGCTCATCTGCTTGCCGTGCAGTTGACGTGCGGAGGCAATACCCGGTTCGTGAGCGTGCGAGACATAGACAGCGGCGGACTGATGGGGATTTTCGCCGTAGCGAAGGACGTCCCCTCTCGACCACGAAGAACCCATCCACTCGGGAAACTCACTAGGTTCCACGGCCGCCTGCCCGGTCGCGTGGCCAGCCGACATCCAGGTGGCCACAGCTATGTCGTACGAGGCGGTATGAGAGAAGGCGCGCGTTGCGAATTCAGCCCGTTCGGCCAACGTGAAGCCACCGTGCTCAAGCGCACCCAAGATCGATTCGTAACTGTCAGGATCAACGACGACGGCCACGTTCGCGAAGTTCTTCGCAGACGCCCGCACCATCGCCGGACCGCCGATGTCGATCTGTTCAACGCACTCATCCGGGCTGGCACCCGAAGCTACGGTGTCAGCGAACGGGTACAGGTTCACCACCACGAGTTCGAACGGGGCGATTCCCAACTCCTCGATTTGCCGACGATGGTCGTCTTTGCGGAGATCCGCGAGCAAACCGCCATGCACACCCGGATGCAAGGTCTTGACTCGTCCGTCGAGGCACTCGGGGAATCCGGTCACATCACCCACGGAAGTGACCGGCACTCCGGCTTCGGCTATCCGTGCGGCAGTGCTCCCGGTGGAGACGATCTCCACGCCACCTTCGTGCAAGCCACGAGCCAGGTCCGCTAACCCCGATTTGTCATAGACCGAGATAAGCGCGCGTCGGATCGGCTTGCGTTCACCGGTGTCACTCATGGGAAACCAACCATCCTTCGCTCACTGTCTGACCATCCTTCGACGAAGCGTTCGACTACATCGACGAGTAGGACCCGCTCGATCTCCTTGATGCGCTCGTGCAAGGAGGCTTCGTCGTCATCGTCCATAACGAAGACAGGTTGCTGCGCGAGGATCGGCCCCGTATCCACGCCCGAATCCACCAGATGGATCGTGCAACCGGTCACCCGAACCCCGTACGCCAGCGCATCGCGTACTGCGTGCGCGCCCGGGAAGGCCGGCAATAGTGAAGGGTGCGAGTTGATGATCCGTCCCTCGAATGCGCCCAGGGTCTCCGGGCCGAGGATGCGCATGAAGCCGGCGCAGACGACTGTGTCAGCGCTCACCGCAACGAGTGAGTCGCGCACCAAGCGGTCCCATCGGGCTCGATCTGGCTGCATCGGCACGCACAAGGTCTTCACCCCGGTTTCATGAGCACGGACGAGCGCCCGACAACCATCGACATCCGATCCCACGGCGACGATCCGATCGGCGAGCGGAGAGTCGAGGAGCGCTTGCAGGAGAGTTCCCTCGCCTGATGCAAGCACGACTATCCGCTCCCCTGGCACCGTTCGAGCCTAGTGCGATGCAGGACCTCGATGCCGAGCCGTTCAGCCCATCACAGGTTCATCGTTGAAGGCCCGGTACAGGTATGCGGTGAACAAGGTCGCAAGTGGAAGCACGATCAGCGTGAGCAGCCCGAAGAGCACACCCCCGAGTACCAGGACGAAAGCGTTCAGCGCAGTAACCAACAAGACCGCGGGCGCGTTCGAGGTCAGGCCACGTCGCACCGTGCCCGCACTCGCCGCGAAGGCTGCCCGAACTCCCAATCCGCGGTCGAGGACGTAATACGGCCCGAATTGGAAGAAGAAGATCACCAGCAGTCCCGGCAGGAGGCACAACAACGCGCCCAATCCGACAAGGAACGCGTAGGCGAACTGAAAGAGTAGGAATCGCCCGAGGTTGTATCCATCGAGCAGGGCGTCGAGTGCAGGCTGGATGCCGCGTGTCGCGCGCAGCGCCGCACGAATCACTCCGATGGTCACCGCGAAACCTACGACCGCGAACAGCAGCGTCAAAGCACCGGAGGTGAGGACCCGGCCGGCCAGCGCATCCGCACAGGCCGCCTGCTGTCCGGGTGTCTGCGGATCCGCGCACTGGTTGACGATCTCGCTCAGCGGTTGCAGGCTCATCTGCTGCAGGAACTGCACTGCGGCGACCAGCGCAGCGAGAGCGACGAACGCCAGCAGATTGGACCGGAAGGTCCGCAGGGACCATACGGCGGCATCGCGAACTTGGGCTCGGGGATCGGCGTTACTCATCGCCCGGCTCGGCTCCCACCGGTCCATCCTCGGCAACCGGTGCCAATGTGCGAGGTCGTCGCCGGGCGCGCAGCACACTGGTAGGAAGTGCGCCCACCACTAGCCCAACGCCGGCAAGGAGTGCACCGAGCCCTGCGTCGGGGCCGATGTCGATGAATCGGCCATCGCCCAGCGAACCGGCAGCAGCGAGCAACAACGCGTACACCACACCCGCAGCGAGGACCGACGCCGCCAATGCCAAGGAGATGCGAACGAGCGGTCCCTCACGGGCTGCGAACCGCGAAACGGAAAGTCCCGCAAAAGCTCCGGCGAGCACAGTAAGCGCGGGAAGTGCCCAACTGGCCGGACCACTGGTCTCAGGTAAGGCCGCAAGGGGTGGGAAGGCCGGCAGATCAGTCGGCGCAATCACCGCGACGAACGGTGATACCAGGACATCACCTCCAAGCGATATGCCCGCGCCCAGGAAATATGCCAAGGACCAGATCACCAACGTTGGGAGGTAGGCAAGGGAGAGCAGGGAAAGGACGATCGCATCGGAAACCGTGGGCGACAAGGCCGCGAACAGGCGTGAAATCTCGCCGAAGGACGACGCCACCGCTACCAGTAGGACCACGCAGGCCAGAGCAATCAACGTCACGACGGCTACCGCCGTGCCTCGCAGCACGACCCTCACCGGGGGCACGATTCGACTGGTGGTCTCACGCGCGAGATCACTGGCCCGCCACAGTCCCGTGCCGATCGAGACGAGTCCCACCACGGTGGCGGCTATTGCCGCCCGTCGGGCGCTCGTCTGCACGTTGGGGGTATCGGCGAGCACCGAGACCAAGACGACGAAGGACGTGCTCCAGGCGACCGCCAAGAACCAGGTGGCAAGCAAGGTTCGGATCCGTTGTGGCCGCACCACGCGAACCAACCATCGACCAGCCTGGTGACCTAGCCACAGCGGGATGACCATGAGTCCCCACGGCAAGAGTGAGTAATCCACACCAAGCAGCCGGACTGGAACGCCGTAGGACATGACCCACACGCTGCCGACCACGCCGGCGGCGTCCGGCCATGGACCGGGGGGCTCCACTCCACCCCACCAGGCACCGGCCACTGCGAGGGCGAGCACGAGCAACCCCACGGCCGCAACCGACGAGGCTGCGATCGGAGCGGCGACCAGGGGCGAGCGAGCGATCTGATCCCCGAGGCGTGCGATCCGCCGCCACAAAAAGCGCACGCGACGGCGAACGCGAAGGATCACCCGACCGATTGCGGCGAGGAATCGCAACGGTGGCGGTAGCTGCTCGGGCTGAGATGAGGCACCCGGGCGGTCGACCGTGGGCGCACTCACCTTCCAACATTGCCAGCCCTCGGGGGATACAGCCGGCCAGACACGCCACAGGGGGCGCCCCGCGGGGTTATCCGCGGACCACCAGCCACAAACTAGCGGCAGCACTCAAGATCAACGCGATCCGCTCGAACCACAATTGATCCATCCGTCGGAAGGTGGCAATCCCAACAAGCGATCCGGCGATCATCGCTGGCGCGAACCACAGATCTGCAATCAAAGAATCGGATGTGATCAGACCTAGCGGGATCACGAAGGGCAACTTGGCGATGTTCAAGATGAAGAAGAACCACACACTCGTCCCCATGAACGCCAACATCGGTACCCGCATCTTCACCAGGTACAAGGTCATGGCCGGCCCACCGGCATTCACCGCAAGGGTCGTGACTCCCGTCAAGGCGCCGTAGAAGCCGGCTTCCACGCGTCGCTCGAAGCCACCCTCCGGCTTTTCGACTGCTTGCGGGTTACGTCGACGCAGCACCTCCAAGATCACCGAGAAGAGCAGCAATGCACCGATTACCCGGGCGATGAGTGACTGCGTGGCGAAGGCGAAAAGAAGCGCGGTGAGGACGAAGCCGGCGAGAACGCCCGGCACGATGCGTCGCATGACCTTCCAGTCCGCGTGTTGGCGGAAATAGGCCAACCCCATGAGGTCGCCCAAGAGCAGTAGCGGCACGGCGAATCCGGCGGCAGCTGTCGGCCCCAGGGCCACCGCGAGTACCGGTCCGGCAACTACCCCGAAGACCGGCCCGGCGGTCTTGGAGAATCCGTAGACGAAGATCGCGAAGGCAACCGCCGCGATGAGCAACGGGGTCCAGGTTTCGGGCAACCCGAACCCCTAGCCGACCCGCCGAACTCGCGATGGCTGCAACCGGTCAGCCACCCATGACTTCGCGCATTAACCGCGCGGTAGCGCTGGGCGTCCGGCCGACCTTGACTCCCACCGCTTCGAGTGCTTCTTGTTTGGCCGCGGCTGTTCCGGCGGACCCGGAGACGATCGCCCCCGCGTGCCCCATGGTCTTGCCCTCAGGAGCGGTGAAACCGGCCACGTATCCCACGACGGGCTTCGTGACGTTGTCGGCGATAAACGCCGCGGCACGCTCCTCAGCGTCACCACCGATCTCACCGATCATCACGATGGCGTCGGTCTGCGGATCTTCCTCGAAGGCAGCCAGGCAATCGATGTGAGTGGTACCGATGATCGGATCACCACCGATTCCCACGCAGGTGGAGAATCCGATGTCTCGCAACTCGTACATCATTTGGTACGTCAAGGTCCCGGATTTCGAGACCAGCCCGATACGACCCGGCTGGGTGATGTCCGCCGGGATAATTCCGGCGTTCGACTGTCCGGGGCTGATGATCCCCGGGCAGTTCGGGCCGATGATCCGGGTGGCGCCGGAGTTTTGGGAGTACTGAAAGAACTGAGCGGTGTCGTGAACCGGGATTCCTTCGGTGATGACAACGCACAGGGGGATCGCCGCATCCACGGACTCCTCGACAGCACCTTTGGCGAATCGCGGTGGCACGAATACGACAGAGACATTCGCTCCCGTTTGGGCCATGCCCGTCGCGACGTCATCGAAGATAGGGATGCCATCGACTTCTTGACCGGACTTGCCCGGGGTGACACCGGCAACCACCTGCGCGCCGCTGGCGACCATCCGCCGGGTGTGCTTCGTGCCCTCGGATCCGGTCATGCCCTGAACGAGGATCTTGCTGCTGGAATCGAGCCAGATTGCCATCTGTCTACTACCTACTTCCCTGCCGCGCGGACGGATGCGAGTTCGGCGACCCTGCGCGCGGCGTCATCCATGGTCTCTACGAGTTCAATGAGGTCGTGCTCGGCCTCCTCGAGAATCCGTCGGCCCTCTTCCGCGTTGTTCCCGTCGATTCGGCACACGATCGGCTTCGTGACGGCTTCACCGCGCTCGGCGAGCATAGAAATAGCCTGCACGATGCCGTTCGCCACGGCATCACACGCCGTGATGCCACCGAAGACGTTTACGAAAACGGCTTCGACATCGGGGTCGCCTAGCACTATGTCCAGACCGTTGGCCATTACTTCCGCGGACGCGCCACCACCGATATCCAGGAAGTTGGCGGGTTGAACTCCGCCGAATTCCTCGCCGGCGTAAGCGACGACGTCCAGCGTGCTCATCACCAGGCCAGCCCCGTTGCCGATGATCCCTACTGACCCATCGAGCTTCACGTAGTTGAGGTCGAGATCGCCGGCGCGCAGCTCGATCGGATCGGTGCCCTCCCGGTCGATGAAGGCCTCGTGGTCCGGGTGCCGAAACGCCGCATTCGCATCGAGCGTAACTTTGCCGTCGAGCGCGAGCACCCGACCATCGGGGGTTTGGACGAGCGGGTTCACCTCCACGAGCGTGGCGTCCTCTTCGACCAACGTGCGCCAAAGGTCGACCAGGACATCAGTCGTCTGCGCTCGGATGGGCTCGGGGAACCCGGCGGCATCGACTATCTGTCGGGCGGTGGTGGGTGTGACACCTTCAAGCGCATCGATCCGCATCCGTACGAGGGCCTCTGGCTTTGTGGCCGCAACCTCCTCGATATCGACGCCACCCTCGATGCTGGCCATCGCAAGGAACGAGCGGTTGGTGCGATCGAGTAGGAACGAGACGTAGTACTCCTCGGCGATATCCGATGCCTCTGCAACGAGTACCCGGTGCACCGTGTGACCCTTGATGTCCATGCCCAAGATGGCTTCGGCCTTCGCTCGGGCTTCGGCCGGGTTCTCGGCAAGCTTCACTCCGCCTGCCTTGCCCCGGCCGCCGGTCTTCACCTGCGCCTTCACCACTACCGGTCCTGCGACGTCGACGGCCACGGCTTCGGCTTCCTCGGCGGTCGCACAGACATCGCCTCGGGTCGTGGGCACCTGGTGCTTGGCGAACAGCTCCCTCGCCTGGTACTCGTAAAGATCCACATCTCTCCTCGTGGGTCACCTAACCGCTCGCACTCACGCGCAGCGGATCGCTTCTAGTTCAGGGTCCGATCAGGCGCGTGTTCGTTGACCCAGTCCACTACCTCCTGGGTCGGGGTGCCGGGGGTGAAGATGCGAGCAACGCCCATGTCCTGCAACGCCGGGATATCGGCTTCAGGGATGATGCCGCCACCGAAGACCACGATGTCATCCGCATCGCTCGCCTTCAGAAGTTCCATCACCTCCGCGAAGAGGGTCATGTGCGCACCGGACAAGATGCTCATACCGATGAAATCGGCGTCTTCGGACAAGGCCGCATCGACGACCTGCTGGGGAGTTTGGTGCAGTCCCGTGTAGATGACTTCGACACCTGCATCCCGCAGCGCCCGCGCGATGACCTTCGCCCCACGATCGTGTCCATCGAGCCCGGGCTTGGCCACCACTACCCGAATTGGGCCAGTCACCGACCGACCTCCCTCTCGAAACACGCGATCGCCCCTCTCTCGCGGACTGCACCCTACTCCCCGAAGAGCGTAGAGTTCCGAGCCCAAGGGCAATGTGCCCAGCATCACCAGCAGACCGCAACACAGCCGTTCAGTAGCGATAGTCAGCCCTCAGGCGCACGGAGTAGCCGATGACCGATCCGGAGAGTCGACCGGTGCGCATCGCTGCGATCGGGGGTAGTACCCGTCCGGGGTCTACTACCGAGATGGCCTTGCGGTGTGCTGCAACTGCAGCGCAGGCACAAGGGGCCGAGGTCACCTACGTGGTCGGACGTGACCTTCTCTTGCCGATCTACGACGTCCAGAGCGACGAACGCAGCGAGGCCGCCCGCACCCTCGTCGAAGCAGTCCGCTCTGCGGATGGACTACTCATCGCTAGCCCCGGCTATCACGGTGGGATCAGCGGCATGGTGAAGAACGCTCTCGATTACGTAGAGGACCTCTCCGACAACGATCCCCCCTACCTTCACGGTCGGGCGGTGGGGTGCATCTCCGTGGCGCATGGCTGGCAGGCAACCGTGGGCACTTTGGCGCAGATCCGGCAGACGGTTCATGCGCTGCGCGGTTGGCCGACACCCTTGGGGGGTGCGGTCAACAGCCAGGTAACCCGCTTTGACGACGCGGCCCAGCCCGATGATTCCGCGGTAGCCGATCAGCTCGCCACCGTCGGGCGCCAAGTGCTGGAATTTGCGCGCATGCGGGGAGCACTCCCGCAGGCCCCGGCCACCGACTATCCCGAGTGAGACGCCTCACAGGTCCCAGCACAGGTGCCAGGCGACCAGAAGCGCGGGTCTAGGGTGCGCGCATGACAGCAAGTCCCGGTTATACCAACGTCTTTCGCCTCGTCGCGACTCCTGAACTCCATGCTTCCGGTGCGATCGTCAGCGCGGTTGCCATGTCCGGAGCGGTCATCACCGGTCTGGACGTAGTCGACCCCGGACACGAATCCGTTGTGCTGGACCTGTCCTGCACCACTCGCGATGGCGGGCACGTGGAACTCGTACGTGCGGCGCTGGATCGACTGGACGGCTGCCACGTCGAGAAGGTCAGCGATTCCACCTTCCTCATCCACCTCGGCGGCAAGATCAAGGTCGAACTCAAGGCTCCGCTGCGCAACCGAACGGATCTGGCGCGTGCGTACACACCAGGCGTGGCCCGGGTCTGCCTGGCGATCCGTGACAACCCCGAGGATGCCCGCAACCTGACCATCAAGCGCAACTCGGTGGCCGTGGTCACCGACGGAACCGCGGTGCTAGGACTTGGAGACATCGGACCGCAGGCTGCGATGCCGGTTATGGAAGGCAAAGCCGCCTTGTTCAAGCGCTTCGCCAACGTCGATGCCTGGCCGATCGCCCTGGACACCAAGGACACAGACGAGATCGTCCGCACGGTGGAGTTGATCGCTCCGGGCTTCGGCGGGATCAATCTCGAGGACATCTCCGCGCCCCGTTGCTTCGAGATCGAACGTCGGTTGCGTGAACGATTGGACATTCCTGTCTTCCACGATGACCAACATGGAACCGCTGTGGTGGTGCTTGCTGCGCTGATCAACGCGCTCCGGCTTGTCGACAAGCGCATGGAGGACCTGCGGGTGGTGATGATCGGTGCCGGTGCCGCCGGTGCTGCCGTAGCCAAACTCCTTATGGAGTCCGGTGTTCGCGACATCATCTTGTTCGATTCCAAAGGCCCGATCTACCCCGACCGTCCCGGCCTAGACGAGGACCGGGCCGAGTTGGCCAAGATCACCAATCCCCGCATGCACACCGGATCGATACCCGAGGCGATGGAAGGTGCAGACGTCTTTATCGGGTTGAGTCAACCGAACCTCATCGCCGGCGCCGATGTCGAGCGCATGGCCGACAACGCGATCGTCTTCGCCCTGGCCAACCCCGATCCGGAGATCGATCCGGTGATCGCTGCCAAGTACGCAGCTGTGGTAGCTACCGGACGCAGCGACTACGCCAACCAGATCAATAACGTGCTCGCCTTCCCCGGACTCTTTCGAGGTCTGCTCGACGCAGGCGCCCACAAGATCACGAATACGGCGCTCATCGCCGCCGCAAAGGCAATCGCGGGAGTGGTTTCCGACGATGCACTCTCACCCATCTACATCGTGCCGAGTGTGTTCGATGAAGACGTAGCTCCAGCGGTGGCCGAGGCAGTAACGCGAGCAGCCGACCAAAACTAGAGTTTTTCGACCGGTGCGTACCTGAGGAGCAATCGCTTGGTCCCGGCGGATCCGAAATCGATCGTGGCGTCGGTTTTGTCACCGGAGCCGGAGGTGCTGACAACGGTGCCGAGGCCGAACTTGCTGTGAGTTACGCGATCCCCGGGTTCGAGCGCCACGACCGGCCCCTTGCCCACCACTCGATCGCCGAGCTTGACCGCCGCACTCGAGGAAGCCGGTGCGGAGCCGAAGCCACCACTGCCGATCGGGCGTGAGACAGGCTCCTCTCGACGCCAGTTCACCAACTCCTCGGGGATTTCGGCCAGGAATCGTGAGGGCGGGTTGTATGCCGGAGTGCCCCAGGCTGATCGGGACACCGACCTCGACACATAGAGGCGCTGACGGGCTCGAGTCAGGCCTACGTAGGCCAGGCGCCGCTCCTCGGCCAACTCGGCTGGATCACCCATGGACCGAACATGCGGGAATATGCCATCTTCCATCCCGGTGAGGAATACAACGGGGAACTCCAGCCCCTTGGCGGTATGCAGGGTCATCAAGGTGACTACACCGGAGGCGTCGTCGTGGTCGGGGATTTCGTCGGAATCGGCCACGAGCGAGACCTGCTCGAGGAACTCAACGAGGGTGGATCCTTCGTTGGCGGTGGCGAATTCCTGGGCAACCGACTCCAACTCGGCCAGGTTTTCCACGCGGGTTTCATCCTGCGGGTCGTGTGAAGCTTGCAACTCGGCGACGTATCCGCTTTGTTCGAGGGCGGCCTGGAGCACGGTCGGGGCATCGGCTCCGGATTCTGCGAGGGTGCGCAGGTCCTCCATCATGCGGGCAAACCCCTCGACCGAATTCAGTGAGCGGGTGGCCAAACCGGGGATCTCCCCAGCACGACGAAGCGCTTGATCGAACGTGATGCGCTCTCGCTCCGCGAAGGCCTCGACCGCAGATTCAGCCCGATCACCAATCCCTCGCTTGGGCACATTCAGGATGCGTCGCAGGGAGACTTCGTCACCGGGATTGGCGATGGCGCGGAGGTAGGCCAGGGCGTCGCGCACTTCGCGCCGCTCGTAGAAGCGCACTCCCCCGACCACCTTGTAGGGCATTCCCATCCTGATGAAGACCTCTTCAACGGACCGAGATTGGGCATTAGTGCGGTAGAAGACGGCTACATCAGTCGGTCGATAGCCGTGCTCATCGACCAGTTTGTCGATCTCTTGACTAATGAAGGACGCTTCATCGTGTTCATCGTCGGCCACGTAGCCGACGATGGGCTCACCGGAACCCTCGTCGGTCCACAGCCGCTTCTCCCGGCGGGCCGAGTTATGCGAGATGACCGCATTGGCGGCGCTCAGGATGTTCTGGGTGGATCGATAGTTTTGCTCGAGCAAGATCGTGGTGGCGTTCGGGAAATCGCGCTCGAACTCCTCGATATTTCGGATCGTGGCACCGCGGAATGCGTAGATCGATTGGTCCGCGTCACCCACCACGCACAGGCTTCCTGGCGTGAGATTCGCATCTTCGGTTCCGACTAGCTCACGAATCAGTGCGTACTGCGCATGGTTGGTGTCCTGGTACTCATCGACGAGGATGTGTCGGAAGCGTCGCCGGTAGTGCTCGGCGAGATCAGGAAACAACTGAAACAGCGAGACGGTAGCGGCGATGAGATCGTCGAAATCGAAGGCATCCGCTCGGATGAGGCGGCGTTGGTACTCGCCGTAGGCCTCCGCGACCGTCTGCTCCATATGGTTCGCCGCCTGCGAGGCGTAGGTCTCGTGGTCGATGAGTTCGTTCTTTGCCGCGGACACCTGCCCGAGGAAACTGCGTGGCGGATACCGCTTGGGATCGAGGTCGAGATCACGGATAACCATCTGCATCAAGCGCAGGGAGTCGGCTTGGTCGTAAATGCTGAAGGATGTGGATATTCCCAGCCTCCCGGCTTCCTTGCGCAAGATGCGCACGCAGGCGCTGTGGAAGGTAGAGACGAGCATCGCCCGCGAGGTGGAGCCGATAAGTTCGGCGACCCGCTCCTTCATCTCCGCTGCAGCCTTATTCGTGAAGGTGATGGCCAGGATCTCCCCAGGGGTGGCATCGGCGGTGGCTAGAAGATGAGCGATCCGCCGAGTCA
>Ga0180429_10004385_pt1 | contig 11284 bp, 10 predicted proteins | sample SS_ome_FD_132428 | JGI IMG/M metagenome (GOLD analysis project Ga0180429, IMG submission 132428) | Hypersaline lake sediment archaeal communities from the Salton Sea, California, USA - SS_1_S_1 metaG | ecosystem: Environmental > Aquatic > Non-marine Saline and Alkaline > Hypersaline > Sediment ... | reverse complement strand
GTTGACCACGAGCACCGAGACCCGCACGCGGTCACCGCCGAAGTAGGGGCTCTCGTCCGCGAACAGGGTGTCGAACTGCACGTCGTCGCCGACCAGCTCGGCCATGGAAACGGTACCGAACGCCAGCACCATGGCACATGCAACCAATAGAACTCTCTTCATCTCGTTCATCCTCCAAAAGGTTCCGCCGGCAACTGCCCGGTGCAACGACTGGCGCTGTGGTAGCCGCCCGCACCGAAAACCCCCTTTAGCCGACACGTCTCAAGTTGTGGAATCAGCCAACGTATGCTCTGCCCCGCCGGCATCTGACGCCAACGGAGCCGTCTACCCGAAATGATGCTTCCCTGTCACCAGGGCTCGAATACGGCCCCATACGGTCCGAATTATCACGGTGAAGGATCATGTGGATGCGGCATTGCTTTTCCACACGGCAATCCTTGAAACAACTGATTATGTGACGAGAAAGAAGGCCATGCAGTGGTGAGAGATCCCACAACATGCACAACACGTGTTCTCAATAATAAATACCGCTCCACTAATTGTCAAGTTTCTCCGGCACTCTATCGGGCCGATGCCGCTGAAACTTGAATCCCGTCCGGCCGCTGGGCCTGGTGCCCGGTCTGTATTCGGAATCAGGGCGGCCTGACCCGGCCGCGCCTTTTGACCGTAGAGATTATCAAAACTAATAAAAGTTACAACAAAATGACAGCCTGGTGCGATTTCAAGGCGGAATCCACCACCTCACCCTGCCCCGGGGCAGGGGATCGATCAGCGGCCGATGAGGGTCAACGGGAATCGAAAAAAATTCACGAGGTAGGCCCGGAGCAGCGGAAATCGCTGCTCGGGAGGCATGGAATGAACCATCCAGCGGGCCTCGGCCGGAGCGAAGCGGCCGAACCAGAACAGCGGCCCGTGATTGCGGATGAGGAAGCGGAGGCGGTTGCGGTGGTAGCGGTAGAAGAATCGTGAGCTGAGCTTTCCCGAAGAGACGGACTCGTGGTGCAGCGCCCGGGCCGCGGGAATCACCGCCACGCGGTGGCCCTGCCGGCGGGCCCGCAGGCAGAGCTCGGTTTCTTCGTAGTACCCGGGGCGGTAGCCGGAATCGAGGCCGCCCAGCTCGTCCCACGCGCTGCGCCGGACAGCAAGGGCCGCACCGGTGACGTAGTCCACGTCCGCCGGCTCGTCGTGCTGGCCGCGGTCCTCTTCCCCGCGGCCGATGTGCGAGGTGATCAACGAGGGGTGGATCAGCGCCCCGGCATGCTGCAGGGTGGTGCCGTCCGGGTCGTAGATCTTGCAGCCGGCCACCGCCAGCCGGGGGTCCGCGGCAAGGGCCGAGGCCAGCTGCTCGAGCGTGTCGGGCCAGATCTCGGCGTCGGGGTTGAGCAGGAAGAGGATCTCTCCGGCGGCGCGGGCCGCGCCGAGATTAACGCCGCCGGCAAAGCCGAGGTTGCGGCCGGCGCGGACCAGCGTCACCCCGGGGTGCCGGCCGGCGGCCCGTTCGGCGGACCCGTCGGTGGAGGCATTATCCACAAGAATAACTTCCGCCGGGGGGTCGGGGCGGCGGGCGGCGAGGGAGTCGAGGCAGCTGTCGAGCAGGCGGCCGGCGTTGTAGTTCACCACCACCACGGAAACCAGCGGGTCCGGGCCGCTCACGAACCGGCCCCCCGGCCGAGCAGGCGGCGCAGGAACCGGGCCGTGCGGTGGGCCAGGCCCGCCTCGGCCTGCCGCAGCAGGCGGTCCCGCTCTTCGGCCAGTTTGCGCAGCGAACCGGCTTCGGCCTCCCGGTCGGCCAACGCCTCCTCCAGGCGCTCGATGCGGGCCCGGGAGGCGGCGAGCTCGTCCCGGGCCATGGCAATGGCCCGGCGGTGATCGTCCAGCCCTTCCTCGTAGCGCTCTTCCTTGTCCCGCAGCCCGGCGATGACCCGCCCCTGTTCGGCGGCCAGGCGGTCCAGGGCCGCCTCCCGCTCCGGACCGGCGGCGGCATCGAGCGCTTCCGCCAGGCGGTCGGCCAGGGCCCGGGTGTCCTCGAGCTTCTTCTCCTGCTCCACGGCGTAGCGGTGGTGCTCGGTGGCCCGGTCGGAGAGGCAGCGGAAGAAGACCTGCAGCAGCCGGTGCATGTCGAGCACATCTTCGCGGGGATCCTGCCGCCGCGGCAGACCGGCGGGCAGGCCCGGCGGCAGCTCGCCCGGCTCGCGCCCGATGCAGATCACCCGGCGGTACGAGGGCTCGCGATTCGACTGGGGGAAGAAGTCGACGTTGTAGTACTTGTTGAAGTGGCGGTAGGTCTCGGGGAACCCGGGCAGCGAGAGGGTCAGGTGATTGGCGAACATCATCAGCGTCCAGTGGTGCAGGTAGCCGTTGGGCACGCTGAGCAGGGGCAGGCCCTTCGCCTCGGCCCAGCCGCTGACCTCGCCCGCCGCGGGCAGGCCGAGGTCCAGGTGCTCGGCGAGCCAGGGGTGCGGCTCGTGCCGCAGCGAGGTGTAGTAGTCGGCCACCAGCCGTTCGGCGTCGGCCACCCCGGGGTCGTCGAAGGGCCCGGCGAGGATCACCGCCCGGGAGCTGACCCGCAGCAGCTCGTCCAGCACGCGGGCGCGCTCCTCGGGGGGCACGTGCTCCAGCACGTCGCAGCAGCTGACCACCGGGAAGGAGCGGTCGGGGAAGGGCAGTGCGGTGGCGGAGCCTCTGACATAGGTGGAGTGCGGGATCTCCCCCTCGATCAGGTCGCAGAAGGTGACCCGCCGCGAAGGAAGAAAGGCCGCCAGGTGGCCGGGGAAGCCGCCCACGTCGAGCACCGGCGCGCCGCCCGGGTCATCGCCGGCGGCGAGAAACACCTCGGCCGCATCGGCGATCACGCGGTAGCGCTGGTAGATGTCGAAGGGCAGGAATTCCAGTTCCGCTTCGCTCATGACCCGTCTCCGTGGTGCAGGGACCAGCTGTTCTCCAGCTGCACCAGGCCCAGCCGCTCGCGCACCTGCCCCTCGATGACCCGGAAGGAGAAGGCCCGCTCCCGGTGGTCGAAGGGCGTGCGCAGGTCCTTGCGATAGACCGCGGCGGAGAAGAGGTACTTGCCGGGCAGCAGGGGCAGGTTCTCCACGACGTAGTCCATGTGCCCCCGGCCCGGGCCGATGCGGCCGATGCGGTAGTCGCAGAAAAAGCTGTTCGGCCCGTTGATCTGCACGCCGTTGCGGTCGAAGAGCGCCACCCCGAACACCGGCTCCTCGACGGCCTTCCCGGCCTTCCAGTGGATGCGGGCCACCAGCCGTTCACCGGTGCGGAAGTCGCTTTCCTCCTCGTCCCGCTCGTTGTGGAAGGTCACCCCGGTGATCGTCACCTCGCCGGTGCCCCAGCGGCTGCGGTCCTCGCTGTAGGCCACCCGCTCCATGTCGGCCTCGAACGATTCGTCCTTCCCCGGCTCCGCCCCGTCAGCGGGGCGCTCGCCGGCCGCCTCCTGCCGCGCCGCCGCCTCCGCCTCCTTCTTCCGCCGCCGGGCCTTCTCCTCCTTCTCCTTCTGCCGCTGGATCCGGCCCACCAGCCGATGGTAGTCGATGATCGCGTCGCGGGTCTTGCCCAGGGTGATCACCTCGCCCCGGTGCAGCAGCAGGGCGCGGTCGCAGAGCCGCTCCACTGCGTCGAGGTCGTGGGAAACGATGACGATGGTCTTTTTCTTCTGGCGGAAGAGGTCGAATTTGTCGGCGCACTTGCGGGCGAAAGCCTCGTCACCAACGGCCAGCACCTCGTCCACGAGCAGGATGTCGGGATCGACGTGCACCGCGATGGAGAAACCGAGGCGGGCGTACATCCCCGAGGAGTAGTTGCGCACCGGGGTGTCGATGAAACGCTCCAGCTCGGAGAAGGCGATGATGTCCTCGAGCTTGGCCTCGATCTCCCGCCGTCCGAAACCGAGGATCGAACTGTTGAGGAAGATATTCTCCCGGCCGCTGAGGTCGGGGTTGAACCCGGCGCCCAGCTCGAGCAGCGCCGCCACCCGCCCGTCGATGGTCACCGTGCCCTGGTCGGGGAGGATGATGCGGGCGATGAGCTGGAGCAGGGTGCTCTTGCCCGAGCCGTTGGGGCCGATGAGGCCCAGGGTCTCGCCGCGGGTCACCTCGAAGTCGACATCGCGGAGGGCCCAGAAGGTCTCCCGGGTGTAGTTCTTGCGGTGCACCATCCCCAGCAGCCGTTCCTTGAGGTTGGTGGTCTTCAGGTGATGGATGGTGAACTTCTTGGCGAGGTTCCGGCCGGTGATCACCGCTTCCGCTTTCATCGGACCGCACCCTCCCTCAGAGCGTTTCGGCGAACTTCGGCTGCCGCCGGTGGAAAACCAGGAAACCGATGGCCAGGGTGACCAGGGTGACCGCGACGAGGGCGAGCCAGCGGCGCGGCGAAGGGAAACCGGAAAGGAAGAGCACGTCCCGGTAGGCATTGATGAACTGGGTCATCGGATTGTAGAGCAGGAGCCACTTCACCGCCTGGGGGGCGTTGGCGTTGATCACCTTGTCGATGGGATAGACGATGGGCGTGGCCCAGAACCAGATGGTGACCAGGATCTCGAGGAAGTGCTTGGTGTCCCGGAAGTAGACATAGATGGTGGAGACGAGAAAGCAGAGTCCGGCGGTGAAGAGGATGTGCAGCAGCATCACCCCGGGCAGCGCCGCCACCGACAGGTTGAGTTCGATCCTGAAATAGAGCAGGGCCGGGAAGAGCACGAGGAAGGTGAGCAGGAACTGCACGAAACTGGAAAGCACGATGGCGAGGGGGATGATCATCCGCGGGAAATAGACCTTCTTGATCAGCCCGGCATTGTCGACGATCGATCCGCAGGAGGTCATCAATGAAATGACGAAGAAATTCCAGGGCAGGTAGCCGAGAATAAAGTATACGGGAAAGTTTTCCATGTCCACGTGGAAGACCACGGTAAAAACGAACCAGTAGACCATGAGCATGATCAGGGTATTGATCAGCGACCAGAAAAAACCGAGCACCGACCCCTTGTACTTGATCTTCAGATCGCGGACCACCAGGTTGCGCACCAGTTCCTTGTATTCAATGAGCCCGCGCAGTTCCCCGGCGATGGTGATGCGGCTTTCCTGCATCTCGAGCGCTTCCTCCCGCGGCCCGTGGCCGGCCCTGAAAGCTTTTTGGACGATAGGTTTACCCCGCAACGAGGCAGGCGATTATAGGTAGCGGCCGGAACCAAAGTCAAGGAAGCGCAACCCGGCCGCCGCTTCCCGTGCCCCCCAGGCGGGATGGCCGCCACACCATGCTGTACCGGAGCACCGGCCTGAAGAGACAAAAAAATATCGGGAAAATCACCGGAAAACCTTTCCGGGCAAGGCTCGGTACCCCATCATGCGCCCGTTGATGAATTTTTTACCGCATACGATATGACAGTAATGTCTATATATATCAAGCATTTAAAATCCATGAGCCGCCAAATATCACGTCGTTTCTGCATTCACAATGGGGATATTCGGCAAATGCAGTAATGACGGGGGTTTCAGCGAATTGGTCCTTGACAGCGGCAACCCGCTTTGCTATAAATCGCCTGACAACATCCACCTTGAACAGTGCAACGGAATTTCGGGAAGGAGTACAGACGTATGAACAAGTCTGAACTGATCGAAAAAATGGCCAAGGATGCTGACATCCCCAAGACCGCGGCCAACGCGGCCCTCAACTCCATGATCGAGGGCGTGACCAAGTCCCTGAAGAAGAACCAGAAGGTGACCCTGGTCGGCTTCGGCACGTTCTACACCACGAAGCGGAAGGCCAGAAAGGGCCGCAACCCGCAGACCGGTGAAGTGATCAAGATCAAGGCCAAGAAGCTCGCCAAGTTCAAACCGGGCAAGAAGCTCGAAACCTCCATCTGACCCCGGGTCGGAGCGGAGAGCGTGTACGAAAGGGCGGCCTCCGGGCCGCCCTTTTTATTGCCATAATTGTCTCGATGCAGAAAAATAACCGCAATAAGCCAGAATAGAAATAAATCGTTTAATTATTTTCTTGACAACGCATAGGGATATGGGTAGATTCTAGCTATACAGGGCAGTACGAATTTTCCAACCCCCAACGATTTCCCCGGCGCCGGCCGAAGTCGTGCCGCCGGTGGCCGGAACGGGACGCCGAAAAGGTCCCCCGGGAGAACAACACAATGAAAAAAATAGACACCAGGTTCGCCGAACGAATCCGGGCCAAACGGAAGGCCAAGGCGCTCCGCCAGTACCAGCTGGCCAACCTGGTGGGGATCGACCCGGTGTACATCAGCCAGATCGAAACCGCGCGCAAGGTGCCCACGGTCCCCATCGCCAAACGCCTGGCCGTGGAACTGGAAGACAACGTCGATGAGTACATCCGCTGGGCCGCCCTGCACCGGGCCCAGGGAGACGCGCGCAAGTACTTCGAGCCGCCGTCCCCCCGCTACCCCAACCTGCGCGGCCTGATCCTCTCCAAGTGCAAGAACCGCAAGGAGACCGAACGGGACCTCGGCACCCAGGAGTTCGGCTTCCAGGAACGGCTCATCGTGCACACCCTGGTCATCCGCCCCCTGGAGACGGTGTTCATCGATTCCGAGCTGAAGAAGTCGGCGAGCGGAGACGTCGCCCGGCTCAAGGACGAACTGCTCGGCTCGGACATGGAACCGGAATCCAGCGCCGAGTTCCTCGAAAAATACGGCGAAATCACCGGTGACAGCGAGGAGTGCCACGCCCTGATCGAGGAGAAGCTCAAGCGGGAGTACAACCTGCCCGGGCGGCACCTGGTGAGCATGCTCTTCAACAGCACCGTCGACGCCTGGACCTTCGACAATTCGCGGATGGAGCTCAGCGTTGCCTCGCCCATCCCGGCCTTCGAGAGCACCTACGCCTACCTCGACAAGAGCACGGCGCCGACTCCGGCGAACCAGGGGCTGGGGGCCAAGCTTCGCGAGTGCCGGAAGAACCGCGACATCAGCATCGCCGACCTGGCCAAGGAATCGGGCGTGGTGAGCCGCGCGCTGGAAAAGCTGGAAAGCGACAAGTCCGAGGTGGACCTCGAAGTGCTGGGCAAGGTCCTCGCCCGGCTCAAGGTGGCCCCGGGCATCGAGGCCGAGGGCTTCTCCCTCGACTCGCTGGACCACCAGTACTTCAGTTGCTTCTCCACCCTCTCCAAGCAGTCCCAGAAAGAGGTGGACGACTTCCTCAACTTCAAGCTGCAGCAGGAGCAGGCGGAGAAGAAGACGCGAACCAGGGCCAAGGCCACCCCGAAGAAAGCGGCAAAAAAGACCGCGAAGAAGTGACGGCTCAAACAGCGACCGACCCGAAGGCACCGCTCACCGCGGTGCCTTTTTTATGGCATCACCGCTCATGGCGCGGAGCGAAGCGACGAAGTGGGTCCGCCACTGCGGGCCCTCTCCTCTCTGTCACTGCGAGGAGCCCGCGATGCGGGCGACGCGGCAGTCTCTCTTCGACCAGAGTACGCGCCGGAGAGATCGCCACGGCCCTCACCTTCGGTGAGGGCCTCGCAATGACGAGGGAAATAGACATTGCTCGGCGAAAACTGTTCCTTCCCCAAACCTCCCACGTCCCCCGCGGTCAGGGACTCGCGATGACGGAAGGGTCGCTTCGCTACGCTTGCGATGACGGGGGGAGCGACTCGTTCATGCTGCCGGTGCGGTAGCCCTCGAGGTCGAGGGAGATGAAGGTGTAGCCCAGCGGCTTGATGCGGGCCACGATCTCCGCCGCGGCCTCGGGGGTGAGGGCGCGCGCCATCTCCTCCGGCGCGATCTCGATGCGTGCCGTGTCGCCGTGGTGGCGCAGGCGGAAGCGGCGGAACCCCATCTCGCGCAGGGCGGCCTCGCCCTGCTCCACCATGCGCAGGGCATCCGTGCTGAGGGTCTCGCCGTAGGGGATGCGGGTGGCCAGGCAGGCGTAGGCCGGCTTGTCCCAGGTGGGCAGGTCGAAGCGCCGGGAGAGCTCGCGGATCGCGTCCTTGGTCAGCCCGGCCTCGCGCAGCGGGGAGCGGACCCCCAGCTCGCCCAGGGCACGCATCCCCGGACGGTAGTCGTCATCGTCGTCGAGGTTGCTCCCATCGGCCACCCAGGCCAGCCCCTCGGCTTCGGCCAGCGCGGCCAGCTCGCCGAAGAGGGAGCGCTTGCAGTGGTAGCAACGCTGGGGCCCGTTCTCCCGCAGCCCGGTCACGGCCATGGCATCGATGTCGAGGAAGCGGTGGCGCAGCCCCAGGGACCCAACCAGCGCCCCCGCCTCCGCCATCTCGAAGGCCGGGTGGACCGTGCTGCGGATGGTCACGCAGAGGCAGCGGCCGGGCAGCGCCAGGTGGGCCTGCCGGGCGAGAAAGGCGCTGTCCACCCCGCCGCTGAAGGCCACGAGTACGGACCCCATCCCCTCGAGGATCGACTGCAGCCGCTCCAGGCCCTGATCCGCGTCCATCACCCCGTTCACCTCCCCCGGCCGCCAGCGCATCTGACGGGATAATAAGAACTTGATATGCCAAACGATCCATGATAACTTTACGGCAATTCCACTGTTCGTCAAGTGGGCGGTTGCCCGCTTTTTTTATTTGTGGCGACGTTGGAAGGCCGACACCCGTCCTGCGGGGCCGGCCGACGACGGCCGGGAGACGCGTAAGGAGACGCGTAACGTATGGCGGCGTATCGGGACATCGAGGACAGGGTCCGGCGCATGGTGGAGGATCTGGTCCGCGGCTCCGAACTGGAGCTGGTGGAGGTCACCTTCACCCGCGAGGGACGGCGGACGTTCCTCAGGGTCTTCATCCACCGCGACGGGGGCATCACTCTCGCCGACTGCCAGTCGTTGAGCGAACGGCTCGACCTGGCGCTGGAGGTGGAGGACTTCATCCCGGACGCCTACACGCTGGAGGTTTCGTCCCCCGGTGTAAACCGGCCGCTGGTGACGAGGCGCGATTTCGAGCGCAACATCGGGCGGTTGGCGAGGATCAGCACGACTGAGGTGCTCGACGAACGGAAACGCTTCCTGGGACGGATCCAGGAGGTGGACGATCGCGAGCTGACGCTCGAGGGAAGCCGGAAAACCTGGCACATCCCGCTGGAGAGCATTGCCAAGGCGAAACTCGAAGTCGAGTTCCGCCAGCACGGCCCCGCCGGGGCGGTGAACATGGACCGGAAGACAAATGAACGGTGAACTGCTGAAGGTTGTGGAACAGGTGGGCCGCGAGAAGGGGATCGAGACCGAGATCATCATCTCCGCGCTGGAGGAGGCCATCGTCATGGCCTCGAAGAAGTACTTCCGCACCAGCGAGGAACTGATGTCCCACCTCGACCGCACCACCGGCCACCTCACGGTTTTCGCGCGCAAGGCGATCGTGGAAAACGTCGAGGACCCCGACCTCGAGATGACCCTCGAGGAAGCGAAGAAGATCGACCCCGAGGCCGAGATGGACGGCGTGGTGGACATCCCCAAACCCACCGACGGGCTGGGGCGCATCGCTGCCCAGGCGGCCAAGCAGGTGATCTACCAGAAGGTCCGCGAGGCCGAGCGGGACATCATCTACACCGAGTATTCCGAACGGATCGACGAGGTGGTCACCGGGCTGATCAAGCGCTTCGAGAAGGGCGACCTGATCATCGACCTGGGCAAGACCGAGGCGATCTGCCCGCGGAAGGAGCAGGCGCGCCACGAGAACTACCGCCAGGACGACCGCATCCGTGCGGTGATCGTCGAGGTGAACCGGCTGACCAAGGGGCCCCAGGTGGTGGTCTCGCGCACCAGCCCGATCCTGCTCAAGCATCTCTTCGAGATGGAAGTGCCCGAGATCTACGACGGCACGATCAGCATCGTCGAGGCGGTGCGCGAGCCCGGCGAACGGGCCAAGGTGGCCGTGATCTCCAAGGAGCCCGACGTCGACCCGGTGGGCGCCTGCGTGGGGATGAAAGGCGTGCGCGTGCAGTCGATCATCCGCGAGCTGCGCGGAGAGAAGATCGACATCGTGCAGTACTCCCCCGAAACGAGCACCTTCGCCATGAACGCGCTCAACCCGGCCAAGGTCAATCGGGTGCACATCATCGACGACGAGGAGAAGATCCTCGAGGTGGTGGTCAACGAGGACCAGCTCTCGCTGGCCATCGGCAAGCGGGGCCAGAACGTCCGCCTGGCGGCCAAGCTCCTCGGCTGGCGCATCGATATCAAGAGTGAAGAGGAGAAGCGCCGCGAGGTCGAGGTGGACATGGAGCGGGGCCGCATCGGGCGCACGACCCTGGAGGAGCTGGGGCTCGCCAGCGGCAAGACCCTGGAGACCCTCACCGAGAACGGCTTCGTGACGGTGGGGCAGGTCGTCCAATCCACGCTCGAGGACCTGCTCGAGCTGCCGGGCATCGGCCCGAAAACGGCGGAGAAGATCGTCGAAGAGGCCGGCGCCTACATGCAGGAGCAGGTCGACATCTTCATCGCCGAGAAGCAGGCCGAGGAAGAGGCCGAGTTCGAAGAGTTCTTCGAGGAGGACTCGACGGAAGACGAGGGCCTCGACGAGACACCGGAGACCGGCGACGAAGAGCCCCCGGCCGCCGTGGAACCGACCGGGGACGCCGCAGCGGAAGTCGCGGCCGAACCGCAGGCTGACGATGGCGAGGACGAGACGGCCGAACCGGCCGCGGAAGCCGCTGTTGGCGAAACAGCCGGCGAGGACGAAGCGGAGCCCGACCGGGAACCGTAGTAACAGCGCGAGGAACGGCCCGGCCGGGATCCGGCAGGGCATTTATCACGAATATTGAACGCATCGACGAGCGGGTGGCCTGAACGGGCAGCTTGAGGAGGGATTCCATGGCAAATAAACGGATCTACATAATTGCCAGGGAAAACGGTCTCACTTCCAAGGAGATTATGCAAGAGCTGCGAGGCATGGGGATCGAAGTCAAGTCCCAGATGAAAAGTCTCGACGACGAGACCGCGGCCAAGGTGATCGCCAATCTGAAGGGGAAGGCCGAGAGTAAGAAGGAAGCGGCGGCAAAGCCGAAGGCTGCGCCGAAAAAGAAGGCCCCGGCGAAAAAAGCACCGGCAAAGGCGAAAGCGGCACCCGCAGCGAAGAAGGCGCCCGCAAAGAAGGCGGCGCCGGCACCGGCGCCCGCCGAAGCGAAGGCCGAGGCGAAACCGGCGCCGCAGGCGAAAGCCGAACCGGCGAAGAAACCGCCGGAACAGAAACCGGCCCCGCAGCGCCGGGTACAGCTGCCCCAGAGCCGGCCCCCGGCCCGCCATGACCGCTCCCGCCCGGGGGCGATGCACGGCCGCGGCGGCCGACCCCAGTCCGGCGGACGGCCCGG
>Ga0180429_10004383_pt1 | contig 11287 bp, 8 predicted proteins | sample SS_ome_FD_132428 | JGI IMG/M metagenome (GOLD analysis project Ga0180429, IMG submission 132428) | Hypersaline lake sediment archaeal communities from the Salton Sea, California, USA - SS_1_S_1 metaG | ecosystem: Environmental > Aquatic > Non-marine Saline and Alkaline > Hypersaline > Sediment ... | reverse complement strand
TTCTCTCTATGGGACCCCACCAAATCCAAGACGCGGCAGGCTATGACACGTTGAGGACGATGAAAGGAGCAGCGCTTCAGCTGATGGTCAACGCTCTGGTCCCCTGGGTAGGTGGAACGGCAGGCGTACCGCAGGTCAGCAATGGGTGCTGGATGCAACCACGACGCTCGGGGCACCTGTCGAGGACGCTGAGGCTACCTCATCCGCGACACCCTGCATTGAGCGCAAGCCCCGCGAACGTTGCTCGATCTCGCCAGAGGTCGTGCCTTGGAAACGCAGCTGGAACACCAAGGACGGACAGATGCCCGTGTGCCGCAGAATCAGCCGTCTCCAGGGTTGGTCTGCGCCCGCCGGTAGATCGAGAGGAGGCGGCCGATGATTGACCATCCCCAGGATCCGGCCCGGCACCGCGGTCCCCTGCAGAGGAAGTCGCTAAAGAGGGAGGTCTTCGATGTCCTCCAGGGCCGTGTCATTGCCGGGGCCTACTCGCCGGGGATCTGGCTCCGACAGTCTGAGATCGCCGATGAGCTGGCGGTCAGCCTGACCCCGGTTCGCGAGGCCCTTGACCAACTTGTGGCAGAGGGTTTGGCGCAGCGCGTCCCGTACCGGGGCGTCCGCGTCCCCACATTCAGTGACGACGAGATTGCGGATGCGTACGTGGCGAGACTGATCATCGAGGCGCCCGCGGCCGGGATGGCGGCGCACAACATCTCATCGTCGCGGGCGGCGTCGCTTCTCGCCCTGGTGGAGCAAACCAAGAGCCTGACGAAGCCGGCGGACATGGCGCGGTACCGCCGTCTAAACTGGCGCATCCACCGGTCCATCGCCGACGCTACGGGAAACCGCTTGCTGGCCCGGGTCCACTCCATTGCCCTCAATCGTTTTCCGGACTGGATGCTCTATGAGGGCCTGCTCCAGAAACCGGATGAGCTTTGCCGCGTGCTTCAGAGAGAGCACCAGGAGCACGCGGCCCTCGCCGATGCGATTACTAGTTCACGGCCGGCGGAGGCGGTGGATGCGGCCTTACGGCATCTTCGCGGCGTCCGTCAGGACATCGTCAGCTCGCTCGGCGTCCCTGAGGAACTGCTTGTTCGGCGGGAGAGTCAGGTCTGTTCAGACGCGTGAACCGCTCCTCGGTACGATCCTCGTTGGGCGAATCGAACAGAAGCCGAGTACGGGAAAGCACTCTATCTGGAGGGATGACTTGACCGACATGGACAGAGCTGAACCACGCCTTGGCGTCTTGACTGCGGAGCAACAGGCCAGGGTTCACGCCGGGTCGTTGGAGATCCTTTCCTCCGTGGGTGTCCGTATCGACTCGCCGCGGGCCTTGAAGCTCTTCGAGGCGGCGCTTGGGGCCGCTGCCATGGACGGAAGCCGGGTCACGCTTTCCTCGGACGTCGTCCAATGGGCCATCGACGCGGCGCCTCCCACGGTGGACGTCTATGACCGCTGCGGATCGCATGCCTTTCGTCTTGGTGACGACCGAACCAGATTTGGAGTCGGTGTCACGAACCTTTTTTACCAGGATCCTGAGACGGACGAGGTGCTCCCCTTTGGACGGGAGCATATGAGAGCCTCTGTAAGGCTCGGAAACACGCTCTCCAATGTCGACCTGGTCTCTACGGTGGGCGTGCTCCAGGATGTGGAGCCCGATCGCGCTGACCTGGTGGCTACGCTGGAGATGGTCGCCAACACGACGAAGCCACTGGTCATCCTCGTATCGGAGCCGGCTCAGTTTCCGTCCGTTCTTGATCTGCTTGAAAGCCTAGCCGGTCGGCTGTCCACGAAGCCGTTCGTGATTCCCTATGTGAATCCCGTGACCCCTCTCGTCCTGAACGAGGGCACGATCGAGAAGATGTTCGTGAGTGCGGAGCGCGGACTTCCCCTCATCTTCTCAAGCTATGGCATGGCGGGGACGTCTGCGCCCATCACACCGGCGGGCAGCCTGATGCTGCTGAACGCAGAGCTGCTGGCCGGGCTCACCCTGAGCCAACTCATCAGGGAGGGAACGTCGATCATTCTAGGTATTCTGCCTATGGCTTTCGACATGCGGGAGATGGTGCCGGTATTTGACGCGTCGTCCTTCCTATTGAACGTCGCGTGTGCCGAAATGATGAGACGCTATGGTCTGCCTCACGCCGGGACGTCCGGCAGCGGCGAGGGGTGGGGTGCCGACCTGATCGCGAGCGGAACCATGTGGGCCAATCACCTGACTAGCGTTCTCGGGCGGGTGGACCTTTGTCCCTTCATCGGGAGCAGCTTCGGAAGCAAGGCCTTCTCCCCGCACGCAGCCGTCTATGCCGACGAGGTGATCGCCCAGGTCAGGCGCCTGGCCCGAGGGTTTGATCTCTCCGAGGATGACGCTCCCCTGGCCGAGGTGAAGGACGTGGGTCCTGGTGGCGATTTCCTGGCCTCCGATCACACATTCCAGCTCTTCCGCGACGCCTATTTCCACAGCGATATCTTCCCCACGTTGGATCTGGAGGCGTGGCAGGAGAGAGGCGCGCCGCAGGCAGATGATTTCCTAAGACGCCGAACAACCGAGCTGATGGACGAGCCCCTTGTCCCCAAGGATCACGGAGCGCTGATAGAGAGTGGAGAGCGCTTCATCAGTCTGATCTGAGGTTCACTGACTACAGACGTTTCTGGCGCATGACCGGCTCCAGTCGGTCCACTCGCAGCAAGGAGGTGGAAACCCACGAGCGACAACGGCAGAGAGAGTGTGTCTGCACCATTTGTCTTGGGGTAGCCGATACGTAGAGAGAAAAAGGGAGGCGATGCGATGTCAAGAAGATTCAAAGAGGTAACCTGGCTCATAGTTTCTCTGCTTGTGCTGGTCAGCATGTCGTTAACGGCCTGCGGCGCGCCGGAGCAACCGGCAGATGAGCCGGCCCAGGAGCCAACGACCGTGCCGACGGAGGCGCCGGCGGAGCCTGATGATGAGGAGCCTACAGAGGAGGCAGAGCCGACAGAGGAGCCCACGCCTGAACCGACCGAGCCACCGGAACCTAAGTCCGTGACTCTGACGAGCACTGAGGGGGATCCCGAGTCGCTCAATCCCCTCTACGCATACTCCTGGATCTCCGAGCTGGTATTCGACCTCACGCTGCTGCCCCTGTGGAACATCGACAATGACGGGGAGTACCACATGGAGTTGGCCACCGAGCTGCCCACGGTGGGCAATGGGCTGATCTCCGAGGATAACACGACTGTCACCATCCCACTGCGGGAGGACGCGGTCTGGTCCGACGGCGAGTCCGTCACGGCGGACGACGCTGTCTTCACCTACGAGATGATCATGGATGAGGCTAACGGGGTCGCCAGCCGCTACCCGTGGGACACCTACGTGGCGGGCGTTCAGGCAGTTGACGACCACACGCTGGAGATTCAACTGACCGAGTCCTATCCGGACTGGTCCACCAGCCTCTTCGTGGGTATCTCCCGCATCGTCCCGGAGCACATCCTTCGCCCGGTGTACGAGGAGGAGGGTACGCTGGACAACGCCGATTGGAACCAGGTCCCCACCGTAAGCAACGGTCAGTTCATGCTGACCGAGTATCAGTCCGCCAGCCATCTGATCTTCGAGGCGAACGACAGCTACTGGCGGGGACGGCCGAACCTGGACACGTTCTATCTCCGTCTGGTGGAGGATCGGGCTGCCCAGCTCGCCGCGCTGGAGTCCGGAGAGAGTGACGTAGGCAGCTACATCGTGGGATCCGAGGTGCCTAAGCTGGAGGAGATGGGCAACATGGAGATCCACCAGGCGGCCAATGGCTATCAGGTCACCATGTACCTCAACATCGACCCCGAGACAGCCCACACGGCGATGACCAATCCGGACGTTCGTCGCGCGCTGGCCCTGGCCATTGACCGACAGCTGATCGTGGACGAACTCTACAACGGCCTGTACGAGGTTCCTGCCAGCTACTGGCACGGCACCCAATACCAGGCCCCCGAGCTGGAGCCCTATCCCTACGATCCGGAGGAGGCCAAGGCCCTTTTGGACGAAGCCGGATGGGTTGACAGCAACGGCGACGGTGTCCGGGAGAAGGGCGGCGAGGATCTGGTGCTGCGCTATGTCTATATCTCTGGCGACGAGACCACCGACACCATGGTCGTCTCCATGCAGCAGATGCTGGCCGACGTGGGCATCAAGATGGAGATTCAGGGCGGGACGTCTGAGGTGCTCTGGGCCTCCTTTGAGGAATCTGGTCCACTGGCCATCGGGGAGTACGAGCTGACGCACTGGTCTGACGGGATGTGGTACTATCCGAGCCCTGACACCAGCTACTTCCTCTGTGACCAGATTCCCTCCGAGGACAACCCGTGGGGCTACAACTGGTTCGGCATCTGCGACCCGCAGCTGGATGAGCTGTTCAAGGAGCAGGCCGTGACGATGGACCGCGCGGAGCGCACGGAACTCTTCCACGAGATCAGCCGGCTGATGTACGAGCAGACGCTGATTATCCCCATTCGCATGGATCCTGACGTCTGGGCCGTCAACGACAGGCTCATCGACGTAGAGTTCTCGGGTATTGATCCGTTGATGTACGTGTACCAGTGGGACGTGGCCGAATAGTCGATCGGCGGATGACGGCACGGGGGACGCGAGTTCCCCGTGCCGTGCCCCATGGGAAGGCAGGGACGCGATGACACGTTATGTGATTCGACGTTTACTTCAGGCCATTCCGCTCTTGCTGCTGGTCAGCTTGATGCTTTTCGTCCTGGCATCGAACCTGGGCGACCCGCTGGCCTCATTCGGCGGGGTCCGGCGACGGCTTCCGGCCAAGGATCGTGAGCGGTTGACGAAGAAGCTGGGACTCGACAAGCCGATCCCGGTGCAGTATCTTATCTGGCTGGTCGGGAACGATTGGATGGAGATCGACGCCGATGGCGATGGAGTCCCGGACGAGCGCGGCACCCGGCGCGGGGTGCTCCGGGGCGATTTCGGCACCTCCTTCACCGAGAAGCGTCCGGCGATCGAGATTATCTGGCAGCGAATCCCCAACACACTCCTGCTGATGGGCACCTCAGAGGTGGTCGTCATCGTCTTGTCCCTCGTGATCGGCATCTACTCGGCGACGCGCCAGTACTCGGTCGTGGACAGCATCGTCACGACCCTTTCGTTCGTCGGCTATTCCATGCCAATTTTCTGGCTTGCCCTCATGCTGATCTACATTTTCGGGGTGAACTTCCGCCGATGGGGGCTGCCCTACTTCCCCGTCGTGGGCATGTACGACCTGGAGGTGGGCCGCACGTTTGGACAGGTACTCTGGCACATGGTGCTTCCTGTGGCCTCCCTGTCCATCGTGAGTGTGGCCAGCTATAGTCGCTACGTGCGCTCACAGATGCTGGAGGTCATCAACCAGGACTACATCCGCACGGCCCGGGCAAAGGGTCTGCCCAGACAGATGATTCTCTTCGGCCACGCCCTCAAGAACGCCGCGCTGCCCTTGGTCACCATCATCGGGATGGACCTGCCCCTCCTTCTCGGCGGGTCGGTGGTGACCGAGGCCATCTTCGGGTGGCCGGGCATGGGACGGCTCTATTTCAAGGCGACCAACAAGGCCGACATCCCCGTCATCATGGGCATCCTGGTCATCATCTCAGTTCTGGTGGTCCTGTTCCAGATCGCCACCGATGTCGTGTACGCCTTTCTGGATCCCCGCATTCGGTATGATTAGGCTAGGGTGGAGCAGTTGTGATTGACACTGAAAGAACGGATCACGTGTGGCAGGAGGACCGGGGACAGCGCTCGTTTACCCCGGCGCAGATGGCCTTCCGCCGCTTCGTGCGGCACAAGATGGCGCTGGTTGGGGCCGGATTGCTGATCGCCCTGATCCTGTATGTCTCCGCGGGCTCCCTCTTCTACTCCGAGGAGAACGCCAACTATGTGGATCTTCGCGCGCGTCTATCGCCGCCCTCTTGGGAGCACCCGTTTGGCACGGATCTGGCAGGAAGGGATCTCTTGGCCCGCACGATCTACGGCGGCCAGATATCCGTGATCATTGGCCTGCTGGCCGTCGTCGTCTCCGTCGTGGTGGGCGTGCTCATCGGGGCCGTCGCAGGCTTCTATGGCGGATGGGTGGATGCGGTGCTCATGCGCTTCACGGAAGCGGTCTTCAATATTCCTCAGCTCTTTCTGCTTATCGTGCTGGCCAAGTTCTTCGCGGAGGGCGTGCCGACATTCGAGATTCTGGGCCGGACCTTCAGCGGCAGCGTGGTGATCATCATCGTCGTGATCGGCCTCACGAGCTGGATGTATCTGGCGCGCATTGTGCGCTCCAACTTCCTCTCCCTCAAAGAGCAGGATTTCGTGAAGGCGGCACGGTGCACGGGGGCGCGTGACCTGGCGATCATCACGGGCCACATCCTGCCCAACACCATGGCGCCCATCATCGTGTCCGCCACGCTTCAAGTGGCGAATGCCATCTTGGCCGAGGCATACATCAGCTTTCTGGGGATGGGCGTGCAGCCCCCCACGGCGACATGGGGCAACATGCTGAATGAGGCCTACAATCATCTGGAGGGAGCGCCCTGGATGTGGTTCTTTCCCGGAACGCTGATTCTCGTCATCGTCCTGGCCATCAACTTCCTGGGCGACGGGCTGCGGGACGCCCTCGACCCGCACTCCTTGGCCCAGGCGGATTAGGAGATATTCGTGAGTCCACTCTTGGACGTGAACGATTTGGTGGTGCGCTTCAGCACCGTGGCGGGGAGAGTCCACGCCGTCAATAGCGCATCTTTCAGCGTGGACCGCGGTGAGACGCTGGGGGTAGTGGGGGAGAGCGGCTGCGGCAAGAGCGTCACTGTCCTCTCCGTCGTCGGGCTCATCCAACAGCCGCCCGGGGAGATCGTCTCAGGGGAGGTCCTCTATGAGGGACGAGATCTTCTCCAGCTTTCCGAGCAGGAGATGTCTCAGATTCGGGGACGGGACATTGCCATGGTCTTCCAGGATCCGATGTCCTCTCTCAACCCGGTTCTGACGATCGGCCGTCAGATCAGCGAGACGATGACCGTCCATCTGGGGATGAGTCGGGAGGAGGCCCGCGCGCGGGCCATAGAACTCCTGGACGTGATGGGCATACCGGAGCCGGCGGAGCGCTATGATGACTACCCTCACCAGTTCTCCGGTGGTATGCGCCAGCGTGTGATGATTGCCTCCGCCCTTGCCTGCTCTCCCTCACTCCTTATCGCCGATGAACCCACCACCGCCCTCGACGTCACCATTCAGGCTCAGCTTATCGATCTGGTCCGCGACCTGCGGGACCGTCTAGATATGGCTATCATCTGGATCACGCACAACCTCGCCGTCGTGGCCGAACTTGCGGACCGGGTGTGCGTGATGTACGCGGGATTCATCGTCGAAGAGGCGGACGTCTTCGACCTCTTTGCCGAGCCGCTCCATCCGTACACGCTCTCACTCCTCAAGTCGGTCCCTCGGATCGATCAGGTGATCGATGAGGAGTTGTTTGCCGTGCCGGGTTCGCCCCCCGATTGTCTGTGGCTCCCGCGTGGCTGCCCTTTCGTACCCCGATGCCGCTTCGCAGTGCGGCGGTGTCACCAGGAGGCTCCACCCCTGCGGGAGGTCGGGCCGGCCCACCGTGCCGCATGCTGGGTGGACGTAGGGACGGGGAGGGAACGGTGAGTCAGCAACAGGCGCTAGTTGAGGTTCGAGATCTCAAGAAGCATTTTCCCATGACACGGGGTATCCTGATCCAGCGCAAGGTCGGGGCCGTGCGAGCGGTGGACGGTGTGTCCTTCGACATCCGGCGGGGCGAGACCCTGGGCCTGGTGGGGGAGAGCGGCTGCGGCAAGACCACGACGGGCAACACGATCCTCCAGCTGCTCCGGCCGACTGAGGGGAAGGTGCTCTTCGACGGCGTTGACCTCTCTGAGTTGAGTGGAGAGGAGCTGCGGCTCCTGCGTCAGCGTATGCAGATGATCTTCCAAGATCCTTACGCCTGTCTCAATCCTCGCTGGACCGTGGCAAGGATCATTGGCGAGCCGATGCGCGTGCACCGAATGGCCGGCCGCAAGGAGCGGATGAGGCGGGTCAAGGAGCTACTGGAGCTGGTGCAGATCAACCGGGCGCACATCAATCGATATCCCCACGAGTTCTCCGGCGGACAACGGCAGCGCATTGGCGTGGCCCGCGCCTTGGCGTCCGAGCCCGAGTTCATCGTCTGTGACGAGCCCGTGTCCGCGCTCGACGTCTCCATCCAGGCCCAGGTGGTCAACCTGTTGGAGCGACTCCAGGACAAGTTCGGGCTGACCTACCTCTTCATCGCTCACGATCTGGGCATGGTGCGGCATATCTGTGATCGGGTCGCCGTCATGTACTGTGGCGTCATCGTGGAGCTTGCCGACCGCGATCCGCTCTACGAGGAGCCCTTGCATCCGTACTCGCAGGGCCTGCTCTCTGCCGTGCCGATCCCCGACCCCGCAAAGACTCGGGCACGTCAGCGGATCGTCCTTCCGGGCGATCCGCCGAATCCGGCCGATCCGCCGTCAGGCTGCCGTTTCCACACCCGCTGTCGGATAGCCCAGGAGCGGTGCCGCGAGGAGGCCCCATCGCTACGCGAGGCGGCTCCGGGGCACTGGGTAGCTTGTCACCTGGTCTGAGCCCGCGACCACACGCGCGCCTACTGTATGAGTAAGGAGAGCTCTTGATGCCCTTTCCTGACCTGGAAGTCCTCTTCACTGTCCCTCACGTCGATCGTTACGGAGGCTTCGACATCTCGCCTGACGGGGAGTACGCGGCCTTTTCGTGGAATGTGACGGGACAGTGGGAGATCTACGAAGCTCCCCTTCGCCGAGATGGCAAACCGCGGCAGGTGACGGACGGCCCAGGCGGGAAATCCGCGCCAAGGTACGCGCCCGACGGGGCCCGCTTGGCGTATGCCCTCGACCTGGATGGGAGCGAGTCCTTCGACGTGTGCGTGCTCGACCGGGCCAGGCGACAGGCCGTCAACGTGACCCAGGAGCTGGAAGGCGCGCTTCAGCCGAACGTGAGCTGGTCGCCCGACGGCGAGCAGTTGGCCGTCATCTCTCAACAGTCGGGAAGGTTCAACACCTACGTTATCCCGTCCGAGGGCGGCCCCGAACGGCTGGTGCTCGACTTACCCCATCCGGACTGGGACGTCCGCTGGTCGCCGGATGGCAGCCACCTGGCGGTCTGCGCGGAGACGACGGCCCAGGACTACGGCATCTTCGTGGTGCCCGTGGAAGATGCGGAGCCGATTCAGGTCGAGACGGCCGGGGGGCCTATCAACGCCCAGGGGCCGGCGTGGTCTCCTGACGGGAACCGGCTGGCGTTTTCCTCCGACGTACACGGAACCTATGACCTTGGCATCTTCGATCTGGAGAGAGAGGCAGTCACCTGGCGGACGCGGAGCGAGGGTGACGACCTAGCGCCCCACTGGGATCCCCGGATGGACCGTTTGACTTTCGTGCGGCGTAAGAGGACGACAACGTCGCTAGCCATCTCCCAAGAAGGCAGCGTCAAGACTTTCCGCGTGGCCGAGGGTATCCACCATCTGCCGCAGTTCACGCCTGACGGGCAGCACGTCATTTTCGTCTTCGATAACCCGGCCCACCCACCGGATCTCTGGGAGCTCTCGCTCGACGATGGCGAGAAGCGTCCCTTGACGCACTCGCTTCCCGTGGAGTTGAGGGGAGGAGGCTTTGCCATCCCCCGTGAGGTGCACTACCCCGGCATGGACGAGGTAGATGTTCCGGGACTCCTGTTCCTCCCCGAGGAGCTCGACGCACCCGCGCCGGCGGTGATCGTGGTCCACGGAGGGCCAAACTGGCTCGCTCAGGTGACGTGGGCGCCAGCCATCCAGGCCTTTGTCAGCCGCGGCTGGGTAGTCCTAGCTCCCAACTATCGCGGCTCCATCGGTTACGGACGGGCCTGGCAGTTGGCCAACCGCTTCGATCTGGGAGGCGTCGACACCCGCGATGTGGCCGCTGGCGCCACGTACCTCGTGGCTGAGGGTCTGGCAGACCCGGATCGGATCGCCCTCACCGGCGCCAGTCACGGCGGCTACTTGACGATGACGTGCCTGACACAGTACCCTGACCGCTGGGCGGCTGGATCCGCCGTGGTTCCCTTCCTGAACTGGTTCACGTCCCACGAGAATGCCCGCCGCGATCTGCAGCACTGGGACATCGAGAATATGGGTGATCCCGAGGAGAATAGGGAGCTGTGGCACCAGCGCTCTCCGTTCTTCTTCCTGGATCAGGTTGAGGCGCCTGTGCAGCTAATCTGCGGCGGCAACGATCCCCGCTGCCCGGCCAGCGAGTCCATCCAGGCCCGAGATGCCCTGGCCGCACAAGGAAAACCCGTCGAGCTGCATCTCTACCCCGACGAAGGGCACCAGTTCTTGAAGATGGAGAATCAACTTGACGCCGAGAAGCGGCGCGTGGACTTTCTGGCGCGGGCGCTCGAGGGCTGAATTGCGAACCGGAGGCATGACACTATGATGAGTCTGACTGTGCTCACGCGGGATGAGGTGGAGTCCATCCATCGAGCAACCCTTAGACTGCTGGCAGAGACGGGCGTTGTGCTCACCGAACCGAGGGCCCGGGAAATCCTGTTGGAGGCGGGCGCCGAGGACGAGGGCGACATGGTTCGGCTGCCGCGCGACTTGGTTGAAAAGGTCGTCGGCCGCTGCCCCGAACAGGTCCGCATCCGTGGACGGTCGGGGCAAGAGGCGACGCTGGGCGACGGCCAGACGCGCTGGCACAACGTGGGTGGGGCACGGGAGGTGCTGGACCCTCCGACCGGAGAGTCGCGGCCCGCCTCGCTTCAGGATGTCCGGGACTCGACCCGTGTCCTAGACGGTCTGGAGCATGTGACCACCATCAGCCCTTTCTTCACCCCCCAGGACGTGCCCGGTCATGCCATGTCCCTGGCGATGTACCGTCACAGTCTTCCCTTCACGACGAAACCCCTCCAGGGCCCGGGCGTCCACACCCCCGCCGAGGTGGCCTGTGCCGTGGAGATGGCCTCCGTGATCGGAGAGCCCGGGGAGGTCCTGACACTCAGTGTGTCGGCCGTCAGCCCCCTCTCTCTTCCAGATAACGTGGCCGGGGCCATCCTCTCTGTCGCTGAGGCGGGCATCCCCTTCGCCCCGCTTCCTTGTCCGACCGCTGGGACAACGGCACCGTTTTCGATGGCGGGGGCCTTGGCGCAGCAGAACGCGGAGGTCCTGGCTTCTATCGTGCTTGCCGAGTTGGTGCATCCCGAGCTGCCCGTCGTCTACTGCGGGCGGCTGTC
>Ga0180429_10004380_pt1 | contig 11294 bp, 7 predicted proteins | sample SS_ome_FD_132428 | JGI IMG/M metagenome (GOLD analysis project Ga0180429, IMG submission 132428) | Hypersaline lake sediment archaeal communities from the Salton Sea, California, USA - SS_1_S_1 metaG | ecosystem: Environmental > Aquatic > Non-marine Saline and Alkaline > Hypersaline > Sediment ... | reverse complement strand
TGACGTCGCGCAGCCGCTCGGCGACTGCGCGCTTCGGAAGTACTTCAACACCACCCCGCCGAGTGGGCCAGTGGGAACTGGTAGGTCAGGCGGCCGAGGGGAGTCTGTGCGGAGTCTGTCGGGCTCGACCCGTCGACGGACCGGTCGATCGTCCGGCGTCATACGCGATGAAGATGCTGCTCCCCCGCTGGGAGGATGACCCCGGGGCAATTCGCCTCTTGCTCCGCGAGGTGGTGGCAGGCCGAAGCGTGTCGCATCCGCACCTGATCTCGGTCCTTTCGGCCAGTATCAGCCGGCCGCCACGGTTCCTGGTAATGCCCTGGCTGGAAGGCTGGACCCTGCAGGAACACCTCGCCACCGAGCGATGCTTCGACCTGCCCGAGGTCTTGTGGATCGGCCGTCAGGTGGCCGAAGCACTCCAGGCGTTGTACGCCGCCGGGTGGACGCACGGCGACGTCAAGCCGAGCAACGTCTTTCTTTCACCGCAGTACCACGTCACGCTGCTCGATTTGGGTTTCGCTCGACGCAACGACGAGACCGGCTCGGCCGTGGATCGTTGCGTGACCGGCACCTGCAACTACATAGCGCCGGAGTTGATCGTCTCGGCGTTAAGGGCCGACATTCGTAGCGACATCTACAGCCTTGGCGCCGTGCTATTCCAGATGTTCTCCGGCCGCTTACCATTCTCCGGCGACGACCTGGCCACGCTGGCGACACAGCACAAACAGGCTGCCGTGCCGGATCTGTACCGCCTGGCGCCACAGTTGCCCGTCGGTGTGGTGCGGCTGGTGCGGGCAATGCTGTCGAAGGAACCGCTGCGACGCCCACAAACACCCAGCGAGTTGATCGAACGGTTGACGAAGCTGGAGATCGCCACGTTTTCGGAGCGGGCGTTGTGATCGATGGGTGTCAGGTGTTGCCGTATCCCGGGCGCGGCACGGCCGCAACTGACCCGGATTACTTCTTTTTGCCGTTCTTCTTCGTCTTGCCGCCGTCGTTGCTGTTGCGTCGGGGGCGGTTGGTGGAGAGCACCTGCCGCAAGAGGGCGGAAAGATCGTCGTAGGAGTTGTCGCTCGGCGGCCCGGGGGCGTACTGAAAGACGGCCTGCTGAATCTTCTGCGGCAACGACAGCAGCGTAGAGGAAACCGTGCCGTACTCGTCGCCGGTGATTACGGTACCGCGTCGTCCCGATGCGTCGGGTTTCCGAGAGAAGGCCCGGCTGGCAACCGCCAAGAACGTCACCGCCGAGTCGAGCGTGTGCAGGGTAAGCATTCGCCGGATGAACGCGTGACGCTGGTCGCGGGGGTCATCGAGGTCGCCGTCGGTGATGATATGCAGGCCGGGCTCGATCTGAACCACTTCGACTCGATTGCCGCCGTAGACCACCGCGGCCGATTCCCCGTCGGCACAAATATAGTTTGCCCCGGAATAGTGCCCCGTGGAGAGTTCGTTGGCGGCAAGTTCCGCGGCTTCCCGGGCGTCGCGAGTAGCGAGCAACTCGCGGCACAGCAGTCCCCGCGATCGTGCTTCCGCGGGCACAAGCGTCTTGTGGCGATTCGTCACCGCGGCGAACAGACCGACCTGGTTTACCCCCAGCCAAGTCCCCCCTTTTATCTGATCGATACCACACACAACCCTGGGGGTACCCGACTGGATTCTCGGGGCCTGCGTGGGCCGATCGAAACGTTCTTCCCGATTTGCAGCCACCAGAATGGGCGTATTCCGTGCAACCTTGTAGAGAATGGCTAGTACGCACATGGCGTTATCATCGGGCGATTCGCCCCCAAAGGCGAACGGCGGGTGAAGACTTCCCGGTAGCTACGGTCGCCAGACCGTGGATCGAGCCACATTCCACCGTCTGGCGACGGTGGCTACGGGCAAATTATCTTCCGCCGCTCGCCAAAGCGGGTAGCAGCACCCGAAATCCCTTCATTCTTAGAGTCACAATTCCTCAACTTGTGTAGTTTATCGGGAAATCACCGCGCCATATACCCCACCAGAGAGTTAATTCGGGGGGTGCTCCCAGAAAATCTCGCCGTCTTCCAAGACGGGGCTTGAGGCATCTGGCAAAAAGCCGTAGGCTGTAGCCTGGAATTGGTGTGGCTTTCAGTCGTGTCATATTGCCCATTTTCAAAATGCGTACAAATTGGCAAGAAGCCGCAACACAAGAGATTGCGAATCGGAAAGCCCCTTAACCCCCAATCAACGGCAATGTCGACCGAAACAGTCTTGGCTAGTGAATTAGATCTACAAACGAAGCGTTCCCGGATGGGAAGCCTAATGGGCGTACAAGTGGTTGGCATTGGCAGCAGTGCCCCGGCCAACGTGGTCCGCAATGAAGATCTTGCCGAGTTGGGATACGACGCCGATTGGATCGTGCAGCGTACGGGGATCCTTGAGCGTCGTCACGCGAAGCCGGAGGTGGCCACCAGCGATCTGGCCGTCGAGGCGGCGCGGCGATGCATCGTAGATGCGGGCGTCGACGCGACGGAGATCGACCTGCTGCTGTTGGGCACCTATACCCCCGACATGCCGCTGCCTGCTACGGCCTGTTTTGTGCAGGACCGGCTCGGTTTGTGCGCGCCGGCGGTAGACATGCACGCGGCTTGCGCGAGCTTCATCTACGCGATGCTAACCGGCATGCAGTTCGTTTCGAGCGGGTGCAGCCAATTGGTGCTGGTGATCGGTGCAGACTGTAATTCCCGTGCGGTCAATCCGGCCGACAAGCACACCTTCCCGCTGTTCGGCGATGCGGCCGGAGCAGTGCTGCTGGCGTCGGGCAGCAAGAACCAGGGCCTGCTTTCGTACGCCATCGGCGCCGACGGCTCCGGGGCCAGACTGCTGTGTCGCCGACTGGGCGGAAGCCGGATGCCCCTTTCCACAAACCAATACGACGACAAGCTGAACTTCCTGTATATGGAAGGGCGGCCGATCTTCAAATGGGCGATCCGGTTGCTCCGCGAAACCATTTCCGACACGCTTCGCGCAGCCGAGATGACCCTCGACGATGTCGATCTGGTGATCTTTCATCAGGCCAACATGCGAATCATCAACGCGGCGGTGAAAGACTTGGGCGTCGACCCCAAAAAGGTCTTCAACAACCTGGAACGCTACGGCAACACGTCGTCGGCCAGCATCCCCCTGGCGTTGGACGAAGCCTACATCGCAGGTCGCATTCGCCCCGGCAGCCACATACTCTTTAGCGGCTTCGGCGCAGGGCTGGCTTGGGGAACCGTGATCATGCGATGGTAGGCCACGGATGAAGAACATTAAGCAACTCCCCCCGCGAAGCAAGGTCAAGACGGCCGACACCTGGGACCTCGGCAGCCTGTTTCTCAACGACAACGCCTGGGAAACGGCCTTCGAGAAGTGGGAGAAACGGATCGGCAACTACGAGAAGTTCCAGGGCAAGCTGGCTGATGCTCAGACACTGGCGGCGTGCCTGAAGTTCGATCTCGATTTCGACCGCGCCGGCGAGCGGTTGGGAACCTATGCCTTTCTGAAGACGGCCGAAGACACGGCCGACAGCACTTACCGGCGGATGCAGGGCCGTTACATGAATGCGGCCGGCCGGGCCGCCCAGGTCGCCAGCTTCATCCGCCCGGAAATCCTGGCCATCTCCGCCGCTCGGCTCAAACGTCTGCTGGCCGAAAGGCGGCTGGCGCCGTACCGGCTGATGCTCGAACGTCTGATTCGCCACAAGCGGCACACTTTGGGCCGTAAGGAGGAGAAGCTGTTGGCGATGCAGATCGAGATGTCGCAGGCCGCCGGCCAGATCTTCCGCCAACTCAACGACGCCGACATGAAGTTCGGTGCCGTCAAGAACGAGCAGGGGCAATGGGTCGAACTCAGCCACGCCACCTTCGGCACGCTGCTGCATTGCCCGAAGCGGAACGTCCGCCGCAGTGCGTTCTGCAAGTACTACCGGCAGTACACCGATCATCAGCACACGCTGGCGGCCTCGCTGAACGGGTCGATCCAACGCGACGTTTATTACGCCCGGGCCCGGAACCATCCCGGCGCGTTGGAGGCGGCCTTGTTCCCCGATCGCGTGCCGGTCTCGGTCTACAACAACCTGATCGAGTCGGTGCGTCGGCATCTGCCGGCGTTGCATCGCTACTACGACGTCCGCCGGCGAAAGATGCGGCTGCGCGAGATCCACCACTACGACACCTACGTACCGATTCTCTCGCAACTGCAAGAGCGGCACACCTGGAGTCGGGCCGTCGAGACGGTCATCGCCGCGGTTGAACCGCTCGGCAGCGAATACTGCGGTGCGTTGCAGCGCGGACTGCGCCGGCGGTGGTGCGATCGCTACGAAAACCGCGGCAAGCAGAGCGGCGCCTTCAGTTGCGGCTCTTACGACGGCGACCCCTTCATTCTGATGAACTACCAGCCGGACGTGCTCGATCACCTCTTCACGCTTGCCCATGAGGCAGGCCACTCGATGCACAGCTACTACTCGGCCCGAAAGCAGCCGTACCAATACTACGACTACGCGATCTTCGTGGCCGAGGTGGCCAGTACCTTCAACGAGCAGTTGCTCAGCCGGCATCTGCTGGATCGAGCCAAAGACGACCGGCACCGGGCCTTCCTGATCAATCGTCAGATCGACGCTGTCCGCGGCACCATCTTCCGCCAAACGATGTTCGCCGAGTTCGAGAAGATCACCCACGAATTGGCCGAATCGGGCGAGCCGCTTACGGTCGACCGTTTCAAGGAAGTCTATCGCGAGTTGCTCGAAAGCTACTTCGGCGCCGACTTCACGCTCGACGATGAGCTTCAACTGGAGTGCTTTCGCATTCCGCACTTCTATCGGGCGTTCTACGTCTACAAGTACGCCACCGGAATGTCGGCCGCCGTCGCCCTGGCCGAGCGGGTCGCCGGCGGCGGCCGCAAGGAACTGGGCGACTATCTCAACTTTCTCGGCGGCGGCTGCTCGAAAGACCCCCTCGACCTGCTCCGCGACGCCGGTGTTGACATGGAACAGCCGGCGGCCGTCGACACCGCACTCGATCAGTTCGAGCAACTGGTCGGGGAGTTGGATGAGTTGATTTAGGCTCTAGCATGCTACTTTGCTTGCGGCCGCAATCCGCGTTAGGGTCGAAGAGCGCGGGGCGGTGTCCCGCCGCTAAACAGCATGCACCGTACCCCCAGTGGCGAGGGAGTGGCATCCGACACCGATATACGATATCTTGGATCCAGGGCCCTACCTGAACTGACGTCCTTTACCCATTCCAGCCCATGATCTTCTTCTCGTTCGACCAACCTCCATCGCCAGCCAGGACCGATGGTCAAGCTAAACGTTCTCTGCGGTGGATTGGGATCGTTGGCATCTCTCGAGAAGAACGAATACAATGGAAATAGCGTCGGCGTCGGACACCACCTTCACTCGGCCGTCGACCCGGATTACGTTCACGTAATGGCAGACTACGACACTGCTTCCACGCGGCAGTGACAAGCGTTTTGAACAGGCTGCCAGCACCTTTTTTTAAGGACAATCTGCTTGTGAAAACCTGTCTGAAAGCAGCGCTACTGATCGGGCTGGCGGCGGTCTTATCGGCAACCCGTTCTTATGCCGGCGACTGGCCGCAGTGGCGGTACGACGCCGCCCGCAGCGCCACCACACCCGACGAATTGCCCGACGAGTTGCACCTTCAATGGGTTCGTCGGCTGCCGGCGCCTCGACCGGCGTGGCCGGCGAGCCAGCCGTCGCTTCGGTTCGACGTTTCTTACTCGCCGGTCGCCGCCGAAAAACTGTTGTTTGTGCCGTCGATGGTCACCGACACGGTAACCGCATACGACACCGAAACGGGAGGACAGCGGTGGCAGTTTTTCACCGACGGGCCGGTCCGTCTGGCTCCCGCGTACGATGACGGAAAACTCTACTTCGGCTCCGATGACGGATACCTCTATTGTGTCGACGCGGTCGGCGGCGAGTTGTTGTGGAAGTTTCGCGGCGGGCCCTCCGATCGGAAGATTATCGGCAACGAGCGGCTGATTTCCACCTGGCCCGTTCGCGGCGGACCGGTCGTCAGCCGGGGCGTCGTCTATTTCACGGCCGGCATTTGGCCGTTCATGGGCATTTTCGTCCACGCGGTAGACACCGCCACGGGCGCGAGCGTCTGGACCAACAGTGGCGACAGCATCACATACCAGACGAACCCTCACGGCAGTCCCGCCTTCGGTGGCCTCATCCCCCGCGGGCACCTGGCCGTCACCGAAGCGGGGTTGGTCGCTCCCGGCGGACGAACTCCGCCCGGCACCTACGACCTGGAAACCGGCAAGCTGATTTCGTTCAACTTCTCCCATAAGGGCGGGCGGAGCGAGCATCGAACGCTGCCGATTACCGCCGGCTCAAGGACCTTTATGCCCGCCGAGGGTGCCGTTATCTGCGACGGATGGGAAGGCAAGATCGATGGCACTCCCTGGAACATGCTGGCCGCCGACGACAGACTTTTCGTCGTTACCGTCGAGGGAAAGATCTACTGCTTCGGTGCGAAGCCGGGCACGCCGGTAGCTCATGCGGAAGGCCGGTCGGCCAAGACGCCGCCGCCACCCAGCCCCGCTTGGATGCGTTATGCCCGGGGTATCCTCAAAGTTTCCAAGGCAGACGCGGGCTATGGGCTGGTGCTGGGGATCGGCTCGGGCAATCTGGCCGAAGCACTGGCACGCAGTTCCAGCCTTCACGTCGTCGTGATCGATACGGACGAGAGCAAGATCGACGCTTTCCGCCGCGAAATGATCCGGTCCGGACTCTACGGGCCCCGGCTTGCCGCTCACGTGGGCGATCCGGTCACGTATCCCCTGCCGCCCTACCTGGCCAGCATGGTCACCTCGGAAGATCTCGGCTCGGCTGCCCATGGAAACACCGTGGGGTTTATCGAAAACGTCTTCGATGCGCTGCGGCCGTACGGCGGAACGGTCTGTCTGCAAGTGGCCGCCGAGTCGCTGGCCGATCCGGTCGAAGAAGCCCGGTTGACCGGTGCCGCGATGTGGTCGGCAAGCAGTAGTTGGACTCTGCTGGTGCGCGAAGGGGCGTTGCCCGATGCCGCCGATTGGACCCACAATTACGCCGATGCCGGTAACAGCCTGGTCTCGAAAGACGAACTCGTCAAGGCACCGCTGGGGCTGTTGTGGTTTGGCGGCCCGTCGAACGACGACGTCCTGCCGCGGCACGGACACGGCCCTTCGCCGCAAGTTGCCGCCGGAAGGCTGTTCATCGAGGGGGCCAACATGCTTCGGGCACTCGATATCTATACCGGACGCCTCTTGTGGCAGCGACGACTGCCGGGAATCGGCACTTTTTATGACCATACAAACCATCAACCAGGGGCCGGAGAGATCGGCTCCAATTACGTCTCGCTTCCCGATTCGGTCTACGCCGTCTACGGCAATGCGATCCTTCGACTGGACGCCGCCACCGGCGAGACGATCCAGGAAACCAGGCTCGAGCCGACGGCCGATAATCCCAAGCCCAACTGGGGTGGCATTGCCGCCTGGGACGACCTGCTGATCGCCACATCCACGCCGACGACCATCGCTGCCGGCCCCAAGTGGACTGCGGAGATTACCCCGCCGCTGCCGACGGGATCCACCGGCAACCTCGACCCATTGATCCCGCGAAACGACACCTGGCAGTACCTTGCCGGTACGGATCCAACCGGCGAGTGGACCGAAATCGGCTACGACGCCCGGCTGTGGAAGGTCGGCCCCGCCGGGTTCGGGTACGGCGACGATGACGATCGGACCAGAATCGACATGAAGGGCAAGTCCGCCCGCGTTTACATCCGCAAGACGTTCGCGGGCGCCGCCGCCGGGAAGGCCACGGAGATGTCGCTGGCGATCAACTACGACGACGCCTTCATCGCGTATCTCAACGGCCGGGAGATCGCCCGTGCGAACGTCCTCAAGGGAACCGGAGCAAAGGCCTCGGGACTCAAGCGGCACGAGGCACGCAAGTACGAACGGTTCCCGATCGAGGACTTCCGCGAGTTGCTCCATTCCGGCGAGAACGTCATTGCCGTCGAAGGGCACAACGTCTCTATCGATAGCAGCGACTTCAGCCTCGATCCTTACGTGCTGATAAAGACGGCTACCGGCAAGGCAATTGCCGAGCCCGAACCGGTAACCCTACGCGGTCCCGCGTTGCCCCCGTCGCTCGATAGCTTCTTTGTGCCGGCGAAATACTCCTCGGCGAGTCGCAGCCTGGTGGTGATGGATCGCAACACGGGCGAGCGGCTCTGGCAGCGGGACGCGGTCTACGGGTTTCGCCACAACAACATTGCCCTGGGTGCCGGCAAGCTCTTCTGCATCGACGGTCTTTCGACGGCGAAACGCAACGCCCTGAAGCGTCGCGGTATCGACGACTCCCGGTATGAACCGATACTGACGGCACTCGACGTCCGCACCGGCGAGGAGATCTGGAGCACGGGCAAAGACGTCTTCGGCACTTTCCTGAACTATTCGACCGAGCACGACGTGCTGCTGCAGGCTGGCAGCAGCCATCGCGATCGGGCCACCGACGAGTCGGACACCGGGATGGTCGCCTATCGCGGCGCAGACGGCGAAGTAATCTGGAAGGACCTTGGCCAATCCTACTCCGGGCCGTGTATGTTGCACAAAGATACGGTCATTGCCCAGCCGTCGAAAGCGATGGCGTGGTCGTTGCTGACCGGAGAGCCCAAAACCCGCGTCAACCCGCTGACCGGCACGCAATTGCCGTGGCAGTTCACGCGAAACTACGGGTGCAACACTGCGGTCGCCGGGCAAAATCTGATCACGTTTCGCTCGGCCGCCGCCGGGTTCTACGATCTCGAAAACGACGGCGGCACCGGAAATCTCGGTGGCTTCAAGTCGGGCTGCACCTCGAACATGATCATCGCCGGCGGACTGCTCAACGTGCCAGAGTACACCAGGACCTGCACGTGCAACTACCAGAACCAGACCTCGCTGGCACTGATTCACGATCCTCGGGCGGAGATGTGGACGTTCAACGCGTTTGCTTGGGACGGCAAGCCGGTCCGTCGCCTGGGAATCAACTTCGGGGCACCGGGCGACCGGCTCGCCAAGAGCGGAACGCTCTGGCTCGATTGTCCCAGCATCGGCGGCCCGTCGCCCGACGTACCCGTTGCGGTTGAAGGCACGAATCTCGACTACTTCCGCCATCACGCCTCGCGCATCGCGGCGGACGAGGGAACACTTGATTGGGTGGCCGGCTCGGGCGTCGAAGGCGTCGCCGCCGTAACGGTAACTTTGGCCGACGACGAGCGGGCGCGCCGGTACACCATCCGGCTGCATTTTGCCGATCCCCAAAACAACCGGCCCGGCGAACGCATCTTCAGTGTTGCCCTGCAAGGCAAAGAGGTGCTCGCCGATTTCGACGTCGCCGGAGAGGCCGGGGGGGTGAACCGGGCGATCGTGCGAGAGTTGCACGGCGTTGTCGTGTCAGGTACACTTAGCGTATCGTTCATCCGTGCGAAAGGCCGTCCGATCCTCAGCGGGATCGAGGTCCTCGCCGAATAGGCGTCGATGGCCCGCTGGAAACCGTGACGCCGTGGCATGAAGTGCGAAGAGAAGAAGAAAACAGAAGAAAAGGAACGATCCGATGCCAAACGACAAGAACAACAGCGGTTCTGCGTACCCGTTTCTGTTCCGAGTGCTGCACTGGCTATTGCCGATAAGTGCAGTGGTATTGATTCTCACCGGCTACAGTCTGCACGCGGTGTCGCGGCCCGATTGGTCGCTCTTTAAGGGCGTGTTGCCGACGTGGTTCTGGCCGGGGCGTGTCAATCTTTGGCACCTGGTGGCCGCGTTGGTGTTCTTGCCGTCGATGCTGGGTACGCTCTGGACGTGTTGGCGGCCGCGGTTGTGGCATCGCCCAAACCAGGTCGTGTTGATCGGCAGCGGCATGCTGATGGTCGCGAGCGGGCTGTTGATGCTCAATTGGTTCGGCGCGCCGGCCGTCCGAAGTTGCGCGGAGTGGATTCACACGGCCTTCGGCCTGATGATTCTGCCGGCCGCGTTTTTGTGGCACGCGCTGACCGGGCTGACGCGCGATATCCGCAAGTTGGTGCCCTCGTTCAATCCTTTCTACAAACTGCAACTGCTGCCGGTGGTCGCCTTCGTCATCCTGGCCGGGGCGACCACGTGCCTGGTGCTCAACGATCTGCCCGTGCATCCGACCTGGCGAGACCTGGTGGCCAAGCGGATTGACGCCGGCGACGGCGAAGTGACCGACCTGGCCTCGTTGCCATGGGACGAAACGAGACCGCTGCACGTTCACCTTGCCGGCGGAATCGGTTACTGGGCCGGACAAACGGGCGTGGCGCTGCGGGCAATGCACGACGACCAGAATTTGTACGTCCGCGCCGTTTGGCTCGATCCGGTCGAACAGCGCGAGTACATGCCGTACCGCAAGACGGCCGACGGCTGGAAACACCTGGCCGCCGGTTCAACCGGCGGGGCCGGGCTCGATGAGCGGTATAACTACGAAGACAAGTTCTCGCTGATATTCCCCATCACGCCCGACTGGCAGTTCGACCGCTTCGGGTGTGCCGCCTCTTGCCACGTCGGCGGAGGTCGGGCGTACGGATACAAGGGCACCAATCGGACGATCGACGTCTGGCACTGGAAGGCCACGCGAACCGATCCGGTCGGCCAGGTCGACGATAAGTACTGGTCCGAGGTCGACTTCGAGGCCAAGGATATCGGCCGGCACGGCGATCCCAAGGAGAGCGGCGGCTACAAGAAGAATTTCTCCGAAGACAAGACCCATCCGGCCTACCTGCCCAGCGATATGGCTGTCGTGCGCCAGGGGATCATTCCCAAGGAACATGCCGTCGAGTACACCGACGAGGCGGCCGCCGCGATCGTCGCCGAGACGATCATCCCGGGCATCGTGGCCTCGCCGGCCGTGGGCGACCGCGGCGACGTGCTCTGCCGCTCTCATCACGCCAACGGCCGCTGGACCCTCTACATCCGCCGCAAGCTCGACACCGGCAGCGAATACGACGCTAAATTCGTCGCTGGCGGCTTGCATCCCTTTGCTTGCGCCGCCTTCGATCACTCCAGCAAACGTCACGCCTACAACCTGCTGACGTATCGGCTGGTGCTCGAGGAGTGAGGGATTTGATAGTAACCCGAAGCGTAAGCGAGGGATAGTTGCAGGGCACTCCTTCGCTGACGCTTCGGGTTACTGACTCAAACTGAAAAGACGGGAGTCCGAAAATGGGGACTGGCTCCGTCGAGAGCCTGGTCTTGAAGTGGTTGAGGCGTTTGCCGACGGTGCCTGT
>Ga0180429_10004379_pt1 | contig 11299 bp, 4 predicted proteins | sample SS_ome_FD_132428 | JGI IMG/M metagenome (GOLD analysis project Ga0180429, IMG submission 132428) | Hypersaline lake sediment archaeal communities from the Salton Sea, California, USA - SS_1_S_1 metaG | ecosystem: Environmental > Aquatic > Non-marine Saline and Alkaline > Hypersaline > Sediment ... | reverse complement strand
GTTCGTCCGCCCATGCGGCGTCCGCGCATGGCGGCCAGATTCGGTAGTCCGGGTTGTCCAGGCATGGCGGACGTTGCTTGAAGCAGCCGATGAGCAATGCGCAAGGAACAATCCCCGGGGGGGGCGATCCGGAGGCAGCGTCGGAGCCGTCACCGGAGAGCGGCCCGTGATATCGGCGGAATCGGTGAGGACAAACCTTCGCATATCCGTTTCTCGATGCGCCTTTCAGGCCAAGGTCCGAGCGGATGCGGCAGGAGAGCGAGACTCGCGGCGGGGATATCCGGACCGGGTCGGGGAGCGGAATACATCTTTCTGCAACGGGGCAATTTCATATCATGAAAAGAGGTGTGTGGAGTTCCGCTGGTCTGCCCGCATGCTGCTCCATTTTTCTTCGATTACACCAAAGTATATATCTTGATTCTTTTCACGGCTCGAATTTATCATTAACGGCGGGATGTTCAGCGCATCGACGGCCGTGTTCCGACCCTTCCAGAGTCCTTCGCCCAGCCGGCGCTTTTCGTTTCGGCGGGGGCTCTCGCGGACCGGAGGCCCCATCCGCGGCGGGGCGGCGTCTGCGTCCGTATATCTTATGTGTGGCTTGGCGTGGGCGGGCACGGGCGAGATCAGGTCAGCGGCCCACTTCGAGACCCGCGAGCTGAAGGCCGTGGCCGAGCCGGGCCAGGCGGTGCTGGAGCTGTGCTACCTCCATGCCTTCCCGGAGACCGGCGCGGTCTGCCAGCCCGTCTGCCTCGGGCCCCGCGACGACATCTCCGCCGCGGAATGCATGGTGGACCAGCTCAAGTTCAAGCGGCAGGAGGAAGGGGCGGGAGCATGAAGCCGACCCGTCCCGGCGGCGGCCAATCCGAACCCCGCTCCGAACCCCGCTCCGAACCCCAACCCCGCCTCCTCATGAGCAACCACCCCCCCGACCTCCCCTCCGAGGCGCTGCGAACCATCGCCCTGCGCTTCCGCGCCCTGCATCCTGCGCTGCATCCCGTTGCGAGGTTCCCCCGTCCGCCTTCCTCCGAACCGAGGGAAGGCGGGCGGGGCCTCCTTTCCTTTTTCCAGCTGGCGCGGTCGCGGCAGAGGCAAGACTCATGCCCTGATATCCGACGATCCCACCACGATAACTCAGGAATGAACCCTCGTCGTCTCTCGGATAAACCTTGGTGTACCGGCCCCGCTTTCTCTTGAACCGCCGCCCCCGACCTGATAGCCCATGCGGTGAATCGAACAGGATGGCGGCCCGCTGCTCCTTGCGCCCTGCTCCGGTTCCCGAAGGTCGGGTTTCAAGAAATGAGACCCACGACCAAGGGCAGCAGCGTGTCCGGGGAACTCCTGGGCATCCCTCGGAACTCATGGGGACCCTGCCGACCTTTGATTGACGATACCCGTGCATCGCCGTTGCTGGAGGACCGGCTGCCGATTGCGGATCACCTACGAGAAGGGGTGGTTCTGGCTACTGTGCCCCTGCGGCGTGGCAATTGCACGGCTCGATCAACTGGCGGCCCGGACCGGCTATCGGGTCGATGCGTTCTGCCAGGAGCTGGAAATCACGGGGCGCTGCCTGCAGAAGATCTTCAACCGGGATCTTGGGCTGACGCCGAGTTGCTGGCTGGACTGGCAGCAGATGGTCGCGGCCCGCCGTCTGCTTGTGGACGGATGGAAGCCGGGAGAGGTGGCCCGTCTGCTGGGCCTGGCCCATCATGCGAGCTTCACGCGGAAGTTTCTTCGGATCCACGGTGTGCCGCCCGCCGTCTTCGTCTCGATGTTCGCGGCCCTGGGCGGAATTCGACGGGATCGTCACAGCGCGGACTGAATCGTTCCGATTTGGATAACGAGTTCCGAATTTGACAAACAGATTCTTCTTTCCCGGGCGGCGAATGGCATCGTATGGATGGATGCAGACCCGAAGATGAGGACATCGGGGCCTGCGGGAAACAAGGAAACAAGGTTTCCCGGTGAGACGGTCCAAGTACAGTTATCTTAACAGTCAGGGCGGGCTTCCTCTTATCAAAACGACGGAAACGAAGGAGATTCTGATGAAAGTGACAACGACCATGATGGGAAAAGGGCTGGCGGCATTGGTTATGGTGTTTTCGGTTTGTTCGGTTGCATCGGGTGCCGGGGAGGTTCCCAAGGCATGGACGAAGATGGAGCCGGGCGCGTTGCGCTGGGAGGCCAGCAGGTTGAAGGGCCAACTGCCCTTTTCCAAAGAGATCCTGGGGCAGTTCGGCGCGTACGCCGCCCAGCGCTACTCTCAGGCCAAGGGCACGGACAAGTTCGACCTCAAACAGTGGGTGCCGGTTGCGGCGGAGGTGGGAAGTCACATGCCCGATCCGGCCAAGGGGACCATGGCCGCGGACATCCGGAAGGCGTTTTTCGGCGACGGCCAGGCCGCCGCCGATCTCACCCTCAACCAATGCCGGGACACGGCGGCGGCGCTGCATGCCCTCGGGGTTGAAGATGCGTCCCAATTGCTGGCGGACCGGGTGAGCAAGGAGCTGGCTGACGACAAGCTCGGGCTGGGTGAAGTCCTGGCAATGCACAGAAACCTGCACACCCCCTTCACCCTTGAGGCCCGCGCCAGGCTGGCGGAAAACGTGCAAGTCCGGTGCCTGACAGATCCGGAAACCATCAGGTCAGTCACCCTGGAGGGATGGTCGATCCTGGTCCAGGCGTTCCACCCGACCCTCGCAGAGGAGACCAAGGAGCTATGGGCCGACAAGTTGTTTGCGGTCTTCACGACCGAGCAGGTTCTCGGTGAACTCTCAGCCGAGGACCGCGAGGTCTATAGCCAGATGCTCCAGCGCCTTGATGCTCCGGAACGGTCCAAGGAGGTGTTTGCGGCCTGGGTGATCGACAATGACGCCTGGAAATCCGGCGACATTGCGCAGTTGGCGTCGATGGCCGGCCGGCTGGCCGGCGGGGGCGGATCGGCCGGGGCGGCCCGGCGGGCGTTGGCGGAACACATCCAGCAGACCTACCTTGCGGAGGGCAGGAGCGTGGAGACGATCGCTCCGGAGCTGTGGTTCCGGCTCATCAGGCCCCTGGAGCAAGACCTTGCCGGGGAGGAGCGCAAGAGGTGGGCGGCGCGATTTCTCGGGGCCCTGGAGCGGACTTCGCCGGGCGAAGAAAAACGCCGCGACCAACTGTCCGGGATCCTCGGCCTTCTGGGAGTCAAGGTCACTCCCGATCGACCGATCTCGGTGTCCGGAGTCCTGACCGACGAGACCTGGCTCACCTGGGAGGTCGTGGGACTGATCGACCTTGGACGGCGCCTGTCGGCCCTCGAACCCGGCGATGAGACCGTCAAGGCGTGGCCGAAGCTGGTGGGACACATCGAGAACAAATATCTCACGGACGACGAGACGGTCCGGTCGGTGAGCTGCGGTCAGTGGTGGGATCTGGCCAGATACTACGCCAAGGGTCGCACTGACGCCGCCAGCACGAACTGGGCCGCCCGGATCCGCGCCGCATACATCGGCAATGTGGCGGTCTTCAACCAGCTTGGAACCGATGAAGTCATCGCTCTCGGCAAGGCGCTGGTCCTCCTCAACGACGCGGAGGGCACGGAAGTGGTCCGCGAGTGGCTGTCGAGGAAGAGCTAGAACACGGCACGGCGGGGCCCGGGTTTGTTCAGGCGCGTCCGGGCCGGCACGGTGCGACTTGCCCTTGGGAAAACTCGCGGAAGAGGCGCAACAGTCATGAAGAGCACAAGCATCAGGAATCTGAGGGGATCTGTGGTTCTGTGCGCGTCGGCCCTGGCCTTCGGCGCATTCTCGACCGGGTTGGCCGCCGCCGAGGGCGAGAGGCCCGGCCCGGCGGAGGTCCTCACACTGGCCCGCTACTTTCAGCAGACCGGTGAACCGGGCGGGCCGGGAAGCCGGCAGCTCCTGGAGTTCATCGAGAATCAATATCTGGCCCCCGGCCTGGAGAAGGTCTCCGCCCATGAGGCGGGCCTCATCCTGGAGGCCCTGGACCGGCTTCAGGAACCGGAGAAAGTCCGCGAAGCGCTGCGGCGCTACGATGAGGGTTTGTCGGAGAAGAGGGGATGGTCCGTCGAGCGGTGCCGGCAACTGAGGGTGGCATGGAGCCGGGAGAACGAGTGGCAAAAGGAGCGCAAATGGGCGAGCCGGGAGTATCAAGCCCTCTTCGGCACCCGGGAAGGCCGTCGTTCGGTGGATTCCAACACCCTGCTGCGCACCGGCAGGATGCTTCGCAGCAACCTGCTGACAGGCCCGGAGTTCGACTACCCCGAGTATACGGCCGTGCTCCTGCGGCTCTCGCGGTCCGGCAAGCTCGAGGAGTTCCGACTCCGGGATTACGTCCTCGTGTGCGCGCCCCTGCAATCAGAGTGGTCCCTTGAGATGATGCGCGTGGCCTTGGCGGGCTCGAAGGCCCGGCCCCAGCCGGAACTGCTCATGGTGTTTGCGTGGTGCTGTCTCGAGGCGGGCCAGCAGGAACGATGCGACGGCCTGATTGAAGAGATCCTCTCGCATGGAGAGGTCAAAGAAGACCTCGAGGCCGAGTGGCTGGCCGCCGCCGCCAGGGCCGAAGGGCTTCTCGTCAACCGCGCCCTGAGGCCGATCGCGGCAAGGATGCGGCGGGCCATCGCCGAGGCTCAGTCCCCTTCCCTGCGCCTGCGCCTGCTTTACGAAGCCCTCAGACCCTCTCGGGGTGTCCAGGAGCACTCCAGGGCCCTGCGTCTCCTGGAGGAGGCGGCCGGGGATTTCAAGGACCCCGTCGCGCAGGCCTCGGTGTTGGTGGCGCGCGCCGAAGCAAACCGGGCCCAGGTGCAACTCGAGGCCGGGATCCGGGCGGCAAGAGCGCTGCTTCAAAAGGGCGATATCCCGGGCAGACGGGCGGAACTTCTGCGGCGGCTGGCGGCGGCAAAACAACGCCGGGACACCGCGAGGGCCGCCAGACTTGAAAAACTGCTCAAGGAGCCGAGTCCCCCGGACCAACCGTGAAAACACCTCCTTCCATGGCAAAGCGAGCAACAATTTCAGGAGAGCTTGATATGGAGCCGAAACAATCAGTCGGGCCGAGCCGGTGGACGGCGGACCGCAAGCGTCAATGGGCGCTCGGTTTTTTTTGGGTAGCTGCCGCACTGTTGATGATGGCCGCACTGACGCCGGTGTTGGGCTGTTTCGGCTCCACTTCGCCTGATCCTTGCCGAGACGATACGAGTTCGGGGCGAACAGGCCATCCTGAGAAGAGCCCCGACGATGGAACCACCGGCACGGTCGTGCTGGTGGACGGCCTCGAGGAGACAGGCATTGAAACCGCCAACTTGCCCGGCCCCGGTTTTGGCTGGAGCAATTACCTGACCTACAGCACGGTGGACATCAGCGGCAACGATATCCAGGGCAACAATTGGGAAGTTGACATGCTCACCCTCGAACTGGGGTGGCTGGGCAGCACGATCTTCATGAACAACATGGCCGGCCACCGGGAAGACTTCACGGGGAGCGGCTCTCCCGGCAATTACACCGCCTCCAATGACTACAAGGCCTCCCTCACTTGGAACGAGACCGTCACCGGAACAGCCACCGGCGGCGACGAAACCAGCCTGACCACCGCCGACATGGGCGTGAGCGACGATGAACTGGCGGGACGGACGATCTATTTCACCTCGGGACCCAACCAGGATTGGGAAAGGACCATCGCCACCAACACCGCCACCACCATCACTTGGGCGGAAGCCTTGGAACACGAGGTGGGCAACGGCAACGGCTTCAAGGTGCTCGACAATGTGGTCTTGATCCTGGACGCCAGCCTCGACCGTTACGAATTTGCCGGCAAGGACGACCTGTGGGCGGAAAACCAGCGAGGCCGTTTGATCCGGCGCTCCGATCCCAACGGCAACGAAATATCCTTCCATTTCGACCGGGACGAGGATCAGATCACCTCGGTGACCACCACCGGCGAGGCGAGCGTCCTCTACGAATACATCGCCAGCGGAGTCAACCAGGACCGGATTCGCAGTCTCGCGGTTTACGATCCCGCCGGCAATCCGGTGGCCGGCACCGTCTACGTCTACTTCGGCGACGGCAGTTTCAGCAACGATTGCGGAAGCGACGGCGATCTGCTCCAAGTCCGTTCCTGCAGGGAGGTGGTTGCCACGGGAAGCGCCTCGCAGAACGGTTCGACCACCGTCCTGACCGACTCCACGGCCGACTGGGAAGTCGACGAACTGGCCGGATGGAACCTCGTCATGACCGATGGCGACAATCTGGCTCAGAGCCGGACCATCGCCTCGAACACCGCCAACACGATCACCGTGGGCGAAGGCTTTGATGCGTCCATCTCCAGTGGCGATGCCTACTTCGTGGTCAAGGGCGCCATCCCGACCACCCAGTATCGCTATTACCGGGCCGGCGACTCGGACGGGACAGCCCATCAACTCAAGGGGGTCTTCGAAGCCGAGGCGGTCCGCAGGATGGTCACGGCCAGCCCTCCCGTCACCGGCCCCACCGATCTTCTGTCCGTGGACTGCGACGAGGTCATCGCCGAGGCAATGACTCTCGCCGATTACGCTTCCCGGGCTTTCACCTATTACATCGAGCCCGCAAGCACCAACACCATCCCCACGGTCTGGGCCGGGGGAGCCGAAAACCTCAACGGCAAATACGGCGGAACCAACCGGGATGAAACCGGATTTGTCAAGACCCAGACTTTCAAAGGCTCCTGCGGGGGATGCGGCGGAGGCAGCGCAGGCGGCGGGGTCTCCCACACCTACTACTACATGTTTGGCGCTCAATCCACTTCCGAAGCGACCGGGGACGTCAAATTCCTGGTGGTCGAGGACATCGCCGGCAACGACGGCGCCTTTGCCCGGCGCAAGATCCACGGACTCAACGAATACGGCATCGGACTGCGGAAAGTGACCGCCACCGGCAACATCACAAGTCCCTCCTACTGGTGCACCTCGCAGCTGGTGGGCGGCATTGACGAGGCCTGGATGAATCAGCCCACTGAGAAGCGCAAGCCCTCGGCCCACACCATCGTGACCCACGGGGCCGGCAACATCGACGAATTCCTCGACCCCTCAACCGGCACAAACGACCAGCTCACCCTCAACGACAGCACCGGAGTCATCGAGGTCTACGCATACAACAGCGAAGGCCGACGCACCGATGAAAGGATCAAGCAGGGCGAGAACGGCACCGCCTGCTACGTCCGGGCCGCCGACTACGGCGACGGCGCCACCAACAAGCCCAAACGTCTGCCCGTGGCCCGCTACGATTACCCCGCACACGGCAAAACCAACCGTGACGACGCTTCACGAATCACCACCAGCTACACGTACACGTTTCACGACGGAGACGATCCCGGCAACGGAGAGTGCACCCAACTCAAGGAGCGAGTCACCACCCATGTGGCGGTGCCGACGGAGCAAAACGGCTCCGGTGTGGCCGTGGAGCAACGGGAATACCACGCCCGGGACACCGGGGCGCTGATCTGGAGCAAGGACGGCGAAGAGCATGTCAGCTACCGGGAACACGACGACGACACCGGAGCGCTGGTCTACGAGGTCCGCGACATCAACACCGCCACCCCGCCCGATCCCACCATTCCCTCTCCCCCCACGGCCGAGTACGAGACCACCTCGGGGCTCAACCTGGAAACCCGCTCCGTGAACGACCACGAGGGGCGGCGGGTCAAGATGGTCGAACCCGGCGGGCGGACCACCCACACCGTCTACCTGGCCAACGAAACCCGCACCTATCCGGCTTGGAACGACGAAACCGACAAGCCTTTGCTGCCCATCCGGGTCACCCTCACCGACGACGAGGGCAACACCCTCGACATTTACTCCGTCGATCCCGAGGGCGTTTCCATGACGGATCCCCCGGACGGAACGGAATCCCTGGTCCGCTCCTCGCAGGTCCGCTGGCTTTCATGGACCCGCCATCATTACGACCAGACCGGCAAGCTCACCGCCACCGACGACTATTACGCCATTCCGTCCGAGGACGGCGATCCCGGCCAGGAAAACATCAACTTCTACCGCACCCGCTACGGCTATGACGCCATGGGCAGGCAATACCGGACCGTCTCGCCCTCGGGCCGCATCGCCTGGAGCGAATACGACGCTTTGGGCCGGGCTGTCGAAACCTGGCGCGGCACCGACGACACCGGCGGCTCCCCCGGCGAGCCCGCCGCCGGCCCGCCCAACAACATGATGAAGATTTCGGCCATCTTCTACGACGAAGACATTCCGGGCTCGGGGACCGCCAGCGTCGGCGACGGACTGGTCACCTCGACCCGCACTTGCCACGCCGCCGGAGACAACGATTACCGGGAAGTGGTTTTCTGGCGGGACTACCGGGGCCGACTCCGAGGAACCGAAAACGAGCTGGCTCCTCACACCGTCCAGGACGTGGACAACCTCGGCCGGGTGGTTGCCACCGCCCGGTACCAGGGCAATATCGCCGACTGGACCGTCGTCACCGCCACCACGGTCTACGCCGCCACGGTGGCGGATCCGGATGGCGCGGACAATTACCGCGGTTCCCTGAGCAAAACCTTCCACGACGTGATGGGCCGGGTCTACCAGACCCGGACCTGCGCGGTCGATCCCGCCGACGGGACCGAGGGCGACTGCCTCAAGACCGACAACTACTACGACCGCAATTCCCGGCTGGTGGCCACCTCCAGCCCGGGCTTGGGCGGAACCGAATACGCCTTTGACGGAGCGGGACGGCAGACCGAGCTCCGCATCGTCACTGAACTGGAAGAAACCGAATACGACGGAAACGGGGTCTTCCAGTACCGCGCGCCGGCTCCGGGAGCCATCACCGGCGGCGATGACAATGTCGTTGAAATCACCCGCACCGCCCACGACCAGGCCGGCAATCCCATCGCCACCGTCACCATGGAACTCAACCATGACGACACCGACGGGATCGATCTGGACACCCCCGACTTCGTGCAGACGACCTCCTTTTCCTGGTTCGACGCCGCCCGCAGGATCACCGCCATCGCCGCGTGCGGCACGGCCACCGGCGGCTGGGCCTACGCCCAGGTCCCCGACCGGCCCGAGCGCCCGCCGGCACGATCCGACACGGTTCTGGTCACTTCCTACACCTACGATTCCGCCGCCAGGCGGCTGACGGTCACCGACCCCGAAGCGATCGTCGCCAGGTTCTATTACGACGACCTTGGCCGCCAAACCGCCTCGGTGGAAAACTACCAGGCCGGAACAGAACACTGGACCACCGAACCCCTGCTGCCCAAGGCCCGGGAGGCCGACGTCAACCGCATCATGGCCACCGGATACGACGTCTCGGGCAACACCGTGACCCTCACCTCGGTCGATCCCGACCACGACGGAGACTTCACCGACAACCAGATCACCGTCTTCAATTACTCCGATCCCTACCACGGCTCTCTGCTGACCCGGAAAAAGTACGGCGATTCGACAAATTCCTCTTTCGACGCCGTCTTTTGGGCGTATCATCCGGATGGTACCCTCAGCCGGCGCACCTCCCAGAAGCACGCCGCCGGCGAGGCGGCCACCATCCTCGAATACGACTACGACGCCATGCGGCGCATGACCAGGCAGAAGGCTGTTCAGCTCGGCCCGGACGTGGACGACGCCGTCCGGGGCATCGAGACGACCTATGACAACCTGGCCCGCCAGGAGGAGGTCACCTCCTGCTCTGACAGCGCCTGCACCACCCCGGTCAACCAGATCCAGTACGCATATGACCACCTTGGCTTCCTTCAGACCGTCGACCAGCAACACGACGGCCCGGTGGACGGCTCGACTCCGCAGGTCAGTTACACCCGCGATGCCGAGCACGACGGCGCTGGATTCTTCACCAACGCCTACAGGCTCAAAAGCCTCACCTATCCCGATTCCCGCCAAGTGCACCATCTCTATGTGGACGAACTCAACGTATCGGGCATCGGCGACAAGATCTCCCGGCTGACCGCCATTTCGGCGACGGCCACCAGACCGAACGAAAATGACGTTTACGCCGCCTTCCATTACAACGGAACCGGCAGAATCGTTCAGAAGGAGTACCCACAACCCGGCGTGAAGCTCGACTACTACCAGGGCGCCTCGGGCGCCTACGCCGGCTTCGACCGCTTCGGCCGCCTCATCGACCAGAAGTGGCTGCTGGACGCCTCGGTGGTCGACCGCTACGGTTACGGATACGACCGGAATTCAAGGAGGCTCTACCGCGAGAACTCCCTGGGAACGCCCGCCGCCATCGACCGCAGCGAACTCTACGGCTACGACGCCCTCAGCCAGGTGAACGACTTCCAGCGCGGCACCCTCAACGCCGACAGGACCGCCATGGAAGACACCCCCCGCCGCCAGAAGGACTGGACCTATGACCAGATGGGCAACTGGCTCCAATTCGACGTCGAGGAGGACGGCGAAGACCTCCTCAACCAGACCCGCACCTTCAACAAGGTCAACGAGATGCTCTCCATCTCCACGCCGCCCAGCCAGACCCAGTGGGTTCAACCGCAGTATGACGCGCGCGGCAACCAGATCCTGATGGCCAGGCCCGACAGTCCCGCCGGCGCCTTCACCTGCCGCTACGACGCCTGGAATCGCCTCGTGGAAGTGCGCGATCAAAACGACGGCTCCCTGGTGGCCTCCCATGCCTACGATGGAGACCACCGCCGCATCAGCAAGACGACTCCGGAAGCCGTAGACGATTTCTATTACTCCGGCTGGCAAGTGCTCGAGGTCAGGCGCGACAACGATGCTGATCCCCTCCAGCAGCACCTCTGGAGCCCAGACTACCTTCATTCCCCAATCTGCCGCTTCTGGGATCCCGATACCGACGGCACGGACGTTCTCACTCACTACTACACCCACGACGCCCTCTTCAACGTGACCGCCCTGGTCGCCGACGACGGATCCCCCGCCGTCGTCGAGCGCTATGCCTACGAACCCTTCGGAAAGGCAGCCTTCTTCGACCCATCCTGGAACCCCCGAACTTCCTCCTCCCTCGACAACGTCGTCCTCTACACCGCCAACAGGTTCGACCCGGAAACAGGGTTGTATTATTACGGTTATCGGTATTATGACCCGGTCACCGGCAGGTGGCCATCCAGAGATCCGATTGGAGAAGAGGGTGGAATCAACCTGTATGGGTTCGTGGGGAATGATGGCATCGACTTCTATGATGTTGCCGGCTTGTCGAGAATCACCATTGCCGTCGACCGCCACTCTGACCAAGAGGTGGAGAATCTAGGGTTCAGGCCATCAAGCGCCACGCTGGGTGTGCTACGTATGTACGTGACGGAAGAAAGCTGTGAAGACTGT
>Ga0180429_10004378_pt1 | contig 11300 bp, 9 predicted proteins | sample SS_ome_FD_132428 | JGI IMG/M metagenome (GOLD analysis project Ga0180429, IMG submission 132428) | Hypersaline lake sediment archaeal communities from the Salton Sea, California, USA - SS_1_S_1 metaG | ecosystem: Environmental > Aquatic > Non-marine Saline and Alkaline > Hypersaline > Sediment ... | reverse complement strand
CTGGCCGGCCGCGACCTGTGAGAGGTAGTAGTCCCCTTCCAGGCCGCTGACGAAGAGCGGGTCGGCGTCGATATTGCCCTCACCGGGCCAGCCGTCCTGCACGTCGCAATAGCGCATCGTGCAGTCGCTCTCATGAAGGTAGACCTGCGTTTCGAAATCGTTGCGGATGATCGAGTTCTTGATGACCCCGGTGCAATCGCCCAGATTGATCGCCCCGAAGTGGGAGATCTCGTTGTCGGCCAGGGTCAGGTTCCGAATCAGTACCTCGCACTCGTTGAACCGCAACGCATCGAAGGGTTCCTTGCCGACACCATTGTGCACGACGAGGTTGTTCGCCAGTTCGACCGTGGATTCCTGTCCATACATGGCGCATCCCATGGACCAGAGGTCGGCGATGTTCCAGGAAATGACGTTGCCCCGGATCACGATCAGGTCGCACTGGTAGACAAAGATTCCCCCGCCGTAGGAGCCGGTATCCAGGGAATACTGCATCTGGTTCCCGGTGATGACATTGCCTTCGATGAGCGGCCCGGAGCCGGTCCAGCAGCAGATCCCGGCGCCATAGCAGGATGTATTGCCGGTGATGATGTTGTCCCGGATCGTGGGGGAGGACCCCTCACAGTAGATGCCCCCGCCCCACTCCGATTCGCCGATCTCGCCTCGTCCACCAGAAATGGTGAAGCCCTTGAGCACCGATTCCGGGCTCTCGCCGCTGTCGAAAACGAAGACACGTACGTGATCAGGGTAGACGTCGATGAGGCAGTTCTCCGGGCCGTTCTCCGATGTGACGGTAATGGCCTTGCCGTTGAACGTGATCTCCCGGTTGCCGTCGCCGGTGTACGTGCCGTCGGCCACGAGCACCGTGTCGCCGCTCACCGCGGCGTCGATGCCGGCCTGGATCGTGGGCTGGTCGGTGGGGACACGGATGATGTCGGCGGAAGCCGGCAGAGCGAGCATGATGACGAGGAAGATGGCTGGTGACGAAATGAATCGCTGCACGGTCAGTCCTCCAGGGGCTCGGTAACATTTTGCGACGGGCCTGCGGTTTCAAGGGAATGTCCATGAAAAACGGTGTGGACACCCGTTGCTCTGATTATAGGTCCGGATCGGGATTCCGGCCACCTTCCCCGTCATCGCGGGCCCCTGACCAGCGGAGGCCGCTGGAAGTATGTGGAAGGAACAAATGAATAAAGATGGGGTCCCATTCATATTCATTTGTTCCTTAGGAGTAGCCCGCGAAGCGGGCGACGTGGCGACCTCGTGATCCGGCTGATTGGCATGGTCACGAGGTCGCTTCGCTACGCGCGCGATGACGGAGGGAAAAGGCGCTCTCAGGCCGTTGTTCCTTAAGGGCCCCTTTCGCGTTTCATGTTTCATTCGCGCAACGTTGCAACAATGTTTCGTTTCACTATTGAATCGAGCCGCCAATCGTCCTTATTCTCTCTGGAAAGCATAAGTCATTTGAATTCAGTGCTATGGATCGATTTACGGCAATCTGGCCCGTTCCTTGCTATGTATTCCTCCCCTGGAGGAATGTAACGATGAAGGTTGCCATACCGAGATTCGAGGAAAAGGTGGCCCCCTGCTACGAGTATTCGGCCACCATCGCCATCTTCACCCTCGACGGGCTGGAGCTGGTGGACCAGGTCGATTTCCGCCTGGAAAGCCGCAATGTTTTCGACCGGCTGCGGCTGCTGCGCGACCAGCAGGTGGACGTGCTGATCTGCGGCGGGGTGGAGAACACCTTCGAGGACATGCTGAAAGCCAACGGGATCCGCGTCATTTCGTGGGTCTCCGGCGGGGTGGAGGAGTTGCTGGTCAAGTACCTGAAGGGCGAGCTGGAACCAGGGCGCGGCGACCAGGACGCCGGCACCTGCCCGGCGGAGCGGCCGAAAGAAACGGGGGGGACGGATAAGGCCAGGAAGGGGTCCAATCGATGAGTACGTCGAAGTACAGCTACTACGTTGAAGAGAAAGCGCTGGAGGTGGAAGACCGCCCGAGGAAGTTCCTCGAGGCCTTCGCCACCGTGCTCGAGCACGGCAGCTACGGGCTGGCCATGGATGTCTACACCCGGTTGAGCACCAAGTGCAGCCGCTGTGCCGCCGCCTGCCAGCTCTACCAGACGACCCAGGAAGACCGCGACATTCCCTGCCGTCGATCGGAGCTGCTGTTCACCGTCTACCGCCGCTACTTCACCCGGGCCGGCATCGCCAGGGCAAGGATATTCGGCGGGTTCACCCTCACCGATGAATACATCGACGAGATGGCCGAGGAGTTCTACCGCTGCACGGCCTGCCGGCGCTGCAAGCTGACCTGCCCGATGGGTGTGGACCACGGGCTGGTGACCCACCTCGCTCGCTGGCTGCTGGCCGAGGTGGAGGCGATCCCCAAGGCGCTGCTCGTCTCGGTCCGCGAACAGCTGGAAGGCGAGTCGGGCAATACCTCGGCGATCCCGGTGGTGGCGCTGCGCGATACCTGCGAGTTCCTCGAGGAAGAGTTCGAGGAGGAGTACGGCGTCACCGGGATCAAGTTCCCCATCGACGTCGAGGACTCGGAGTTCGTCTTCTTCCCCGCCGTCTCCGACTACCTGCTCGAGCCGGATACCCTGATGGGCAACGCCGCGGTGATGCACGTCACCGGCGGCAGCTGGACCATCGGCACGAACAACTTCGACGGGATCAACTACGGCCTTTTCTACAGCGACCGCATGATGGAACGCATCGTGAAGAACGAGGTCGAGGAGCTGCGGCGGCTCAAGGGCAAGAAGATCCTCGTCGGCGAGTGCGGCCACGCCACGCGGAGCGCCTGGTTTGTCGATACCTTCTGCGGCGAGGAGGCCCCGGAGGTGGTCAACTGCCTGCAGTACGCCCACCAGCAATGGAAGGCGGGCAAGATCCCCATCGACGAATCGAAGAAGATCAAGGAGAAGGTGACCTACCACGATCCCTGCAACATCGCCCGCGCGGGCAAAATCACCGAGGAGCCGCGCGAGCTGTTGAAGGCGATCTGCGAGGACTTCGTGGAGATGACCCCCAACCGCACCGAGAACTACTGCTGCGGCGGGGGCGGCGGGACGGTCTCCATCGACGAGATCCGCGACTTCCGCACGAAGAAGATGGGCAAAAGGAAGGCGGACCAGATCCGGGCCACCGGGGCCGAGCTGGTGGTTTCGCCCTGCGCCAACTGCAAGAAGCAGTTGAAGGAGGTCTGCGAGGACAACGGCCTGGAGAGCGTCCAGGTGGTGGGGCTCCATGACCTGCTGCTCAAGGTGATCGATTTCGAAGCGGCGGGGGTCGAGAAGTTCGAATCCTCCGGCGATGACGACGACTGGCAGCCGCCGGCTGAGAATTAAGGGGAGGCAGACTGATGGAATCCTGGCTGGAGTGGGCGAGAGGGCCCGCTTTCATATTCGCGTTCTCGTTCATGGTCATCGGCCTGGTGCGCCACGTGCTGCTGACCGTGAGCCAGATGGTGCGCACCATGCGCCGGGCCGGCGACAAGAACCTCAATTACGGTTCGCTGATCGTCTCCACCCTGAAGTGGCTCTTCCCGGTGACCAAGATGAAGGACCAGCTGCTGTTCAGCCTGACCTCGCTGGTCTTCCACGTGGCGGTGATCCTCGTGCCGGTGTTCCTCGCCGGGCACATCGCGCTCTGGGAGCGCAGCCTGGGCCTCTCCTGGCCGGCGCTGCCCAACGCCACCGCCGACCTGCTGACGATCATCGCCGTGATCAGCGCCGTGGCCCTGGTGGTGGAACGGGCCTTTGCCCGCGCCTCGCGCTCGCTGTCCCGTTTCCAGGACTACGCCCTGCCGCTGCTCGTGGCCCTGCCCTTCGCTTCGGGTTTCCTGGCCATGCACCCGGCGATGAATCCCTTCCCCTACGAAGCCACGATGCTCTTCCACGTGATGAGCGCCAACATCCTCTTCATCCTCGTCCCCCTGACCAAGCTGAGCCACATGGCCATGATCCCCGGCGTCCAATTCGTCTCCGAGGTGGCCTGGCACTGGCCGCCCGATGCCGGCAGCCGGCTGGCGGTGACCCTCGGAAAGGAGAATGAAAAGATATGAGCCAGCGAATGTCCATTCTCACCGATGTCACCCTCTGCACCGGCTGCGAAGCCTGCGTCGAGGGCTGCAAGAAGGAAAAGGGCCTGGGCAAGGACGTGCCCCGGCGCTGGAAGCTCAGGATCGACGACCTGTCGGCCACGCGCTTCTGCACCCTGGAGCACCCGGGCGGCAACCACCACGTGCGCAAGCAGTGCCGCCACTGCATCGAGCCGGCCTGCGTTTCGGCCTGCCTGGTGGGCGCGCTGACCCGGACCCCCGAGGGGGCGGTGGTCTACGATGCCGACCGCTGCATGGGTTGCCGCTACTGCATGACTTCCTGCCCCTACGGCATCCCGCGCTACGACTGGGAATCCACCGTGCCCGAGGTGCGCAAGTGCGACCTCTGCCAGCCGCGGATCGAAAAGGGCGGCATCCCCGCCTGCGTCGAGGCCTGCCCGGAGAAGGCCACCATCTTCGGCACCCGGGAGGAGATGCTCGCCGTGGCCCACCGCCGCCTCGAGCAGTACCCCGACCGTTACCTGGACACCGTCTGGGGCGAGACCGAGATCGGCGGCACGTCGGTGATCTACATCTCCGACATCCCCCTCGATTTCCTCGCCTTCAAGCCCAACCTCGGCGAGATGCCGCTGCCCGACCGCAGCTGGGCCGCGCTCTCCAAGGTGCCGCCGCTGATCGCCGGCATGGGCGGCCTGATGGCCGGCGCCTGGTGGGTCATCGGCCGGCGGATGAAGCTGGCCGAAGAGGAACAGCACGTGGAAACTGGCACGCCGGAGAGCGGTGAGACCGCCGAGCCGGCCCCGGACGAGAAAGAGACAGAAGAATGAACAGACGCCTGAGCAATACGAAGACCGTTCTCTGGGCGCTGGTCGGCGTTCTGGCCGTGCTGACCCTGGCGCGATTCATCAGCGGCCTCGGCGCCACCACCGCGCTGACCGACGCGGCCCCCTGGGGCCTCTGGATCGCCTTCGACGTGATGAGCGGCGTGGCCCTGGCCGCCGGCGGGTTCGTGGTGGCCGCCACGGTCTACATCTTCGGCCGGCATTCGTACCATCGTTTCGCCCGCCCGGCGATCCTCACCGCGCTGCTCGGCTACGCCGCGGTGGCCGTGGGCCTGCTCTACGACCTCGGCCTGCCCTGGCACATCTGGCACCCCATGGTCTACCCCCAGCACCACTCGGTGCTCTTCGAGGTGGCGATGTGCGTGATGCTCTACCTCACGGTGCTCGCGCTGGAGTTCGCGCCGGTGGTGCTCGAGCACCCCTGGTTCGACAAGCCCCTCTTCCGCACGATCCACGGTTTGATCAAGAAAGTGACCATCCCGCTGGTCATCGCCGGCATCGTGCTCTCCACCCTGCACCAGTCATCGCTGGGCTCGCTCTTCCTGCTCACCCCCTACCGGCTGCACGAGCTGTGGTACAGCCCGATCATCTGGGTCCTCTTCTTCGTCTCCGCCGTGGCCCTGGGCCTGATGATGGTCACCGCGGAGAGCTTCTTCTCCTCCTGGCTCTTCCGGCACAAGCTGCGCATGGACCTGCTCGCCGGCCTCGGCCGCGCGGCCTCCATCGTGCTCTTCCTTTTCGTCGCCCTGCGCCTGGGGGACGTGGCCTACCGCGGCCTGCTGCCGATGATGTTCGACGGCACCTGGCAGTCGAACCTCTTTATCTTCGAGGTCGCGTTGGCCGCCCTGCTGCCGGCCACCCTGCTGCTCTTCAAGAAGGTGCGCACCAGCCCGGTGGGGCTCGGCATCTGCTCGGCGATGACCATCTTCGGCATGATCGGCTACCGCTTCGACGTCTGCATCGTGGCCTTCACCCGGCCCGACGCCATGCCCTACTTCCCGAGCTGGATCGAAGTCTTCGTCAGCATGGGCATCGTGGCCGGCGCCATGCTCATCTTCATCTTCTTCATCGAGCAGTTCCGGGTCTGCGAGCACGATGACGACGAGCCGGCGCCCGCCGAGCTGCCCGGTCGCGACCGCTTCAACCCCTCGACGATGCGGCTGCTCTCGCCGATGGTCCTCGACGGCCCGCGGCGCTACACCATGGCCGCGCTGGTCGCCGCCGCGCTGACCGTCGCCCTGCTCCCCGCCGACGCGCTCTTCGGCGTGCAGGACACGCTGACCCCGGTTTCACCGCCACGGGCAGTGGAGGGCTACGCCGTGGCCCGCGTCGACCAGCCGGGCACCGAGTTCGCCGTGCTGCAGGGCGACGAGGCCCCGCCCGATGGGGCGGCGCTCCAGGCGCTCTACACCATCGACGGCAACCGCAACGACCGGGTCTCGCTCTTCGCCCACACCTTTCACGTGGAGAAGCTGGGCCAGAACGCCTCCTGCGTGCGCTGCCACCACATGAACATGCCCCGGGACCGCAACTCGGCCTGCAGCGAGTGCCACCGCGACATGTACGCGGTGACCGACATCTTCGACCACTCGAGCCACATCGCCGCCGTGCGCGGCAATGACGGCTGCACCGACTGCCACCGCGAACCCGAGGGGGCCAAGACCCGCGAGACCGCGCTGGGCTGCATCGGCTGCCACAAGACCATGCTCGTGGAGGGTTCGACGATCGAGCCGGTGGAAGCGGGCCTCGAGGGCTACGCCGTGGGCTACATGGACGCGATGCACGGCCTCTGCGTGGACTGCCACAAGCAGGTGCTCGCCGAGGGCCGGATCCAGGTGGCCGCGGACTTCGCCAACTGCTCGACCTGTCACCTCGAGCGGCGGCTGCCCGCCCCGCCGATGCCCGACCACATGCTGCTGGCCGAGCACCGGCCGGCCGGCGGCAGCGGGGCCGGGGCGGAGGAAGGCCTGTGACCGGCAACGGCAGTATCATCGGTGACTGGGTGCGCGAGGAGCTGTGGAACCAGGTTCCGGTGCGCATCTGCGTCATCGACCGTGATTTCAATATCGTTGAAACCAACCGGGCCTTTCGCGAGACCTACGGCGACTGGACCGGGGAGCCCTGCTACGTCAAGTACAAGAACCGCAGCGAGCAGTGCGCCCAGTGCAGCGCCGCCGAGACCTTCGCCGACGGCCGCATCCGGGTCCGCCACATGGAGGGCCCGGAGATCGACGGCCGCAAGACCTTCGATCTCGTGCGCACCGTGCCCATCGTCCTTCCGGACGGCAGCATCCCCTACGTCCTGGAGATGACCACCGACATCCCGCAGATGGAGGCGCTGAACCAGGAAAGCGCCTCCATCGGGGACTGGGTGCGCAACGAGCTGTGGGACCAGGTCCCGGTGCGCATCTGCGTCATCGACCGCAACTACAAGATCATCGAGGCGAACCGGGCCTTCACCCAGGCCTACGGAGAGTTCTCCGACCAGTACTGCTACTGCGTCTACAAGGGCCGCGAGGAGCGCTGTGTCACCTGCAACGCGGCCGAGTCGTTCGAGGACGGGCAGATCCGCGTCCGGGAAGAGGAGGGCCTGGTCATCGACGGCGAGCAGACCGCCTATCTCGTGCGGGTCGTGCCCATCGTTACCGCCGACGGTGAGATTCCCTATATAATCGAGATGTCCACTGACATTACCCAGGTCAAACGATTGGCCAAAGAGAAGCTCGAGGCCGAGCGTCTGGCCGCGGTGGGCCAGACGGTGGCCGGTCTGGCCCACGGCGTGAAGAACGTGCTCATGGGCCTGGAGGGCGGGATGTACGTCTTCCGTTCGGGAATGGAGAAGAGCGACAGCGAGCGCATCTTCCAGGGCTGGCAGATGCTGGAGGACAACATCGAGCGCATCACCTTCTTCGTCAAGGAGTTCCTCGAGTTCGCCCGCGGCCGCACGCCCACCGTGCAGCTGGTCGACCCCAACCGCCTGGCGCTGAAGGTCTACGAGCTGTTCCACGACACCGCCGGCCTCGCCGGCATCACGCTGGAGAAGGACCTGCAGCCGGACATCCCCTACGCCCTGATGGACGAGGAGGCGATCCACTCCTGCATCGCCAACCTGGTGACCAATGCCATCGACGCCTGCAAGATCAGCGACGGCACGGAGCACACGATCACGCTGACCACCAGCGACCGGGAAGGGAAGCTGGTCTTCGAGGTGGCCGACGACGGCGCGGGCATGGACTACGACGTGAAGAAGAAGATCTTCACCACCTTCTTCTCCACCAAGGGTTCGGACAAGGGCACCGGCCTCGGCCTGCTCACCACGCGGAAGATCGTCCAGGAGCACGGGGGCAAGGTCTCCTTCGAGTCCGAGCCCGGCAAGGGGTCGCTGTTCCGCCTGGAGTTCCCGCGGGACAACCTGCCCAAGCCGGGCGAGAGCGTGGGCGGGAAGGAGACGGAGCCGGCGAGCGGACAGGCAATCGAAAACAGGGAAGCGGATCTCGAGAACGCTTGATGAATGCATACCCGGGACGCCGGGGGGAGGATGGGCCATGGCACAGGCGGAAGACAAATTGATACTGGTGGTGGACGACGAACCGGACGTGCGGCAGTACCTGGAGATGGTGCTCAAGGATGCCGGGTTCCAGGTGGTCACCGCCGGGGACGGGGAGGAGGCGATGGAGCGCATCCGGGAGAATAAGCCCGACTTCATCTCCCTCGACCTGGTGATGCCCCGCAAGTCGGGCCACCGGCTGCTCAAGGAGCTGCGCCGCGACAGGGAGCTGTCGCGCATCCCGGTGCTCATCGTCACGGCCCACGCCCGGGACGAGCTGGGCAAGGGCGACTTGAAGGACCTGATGGACAGTCGGGCCATGTCGGGTCCCGGGACCTACCTGGAGAAGCCGGTCAACCCCAATTCCTACGTGCGCGGCATCCAGCGGGCACTGGGCATCGAGGTCGCCGACGAGGCCACGGAGAAGATCGCGCTCAAGGAGCAGCTCAAGGACAGCCTGAAGGGCGCCAGCCCCGAGGCGCTGGCCCGTGCGCTCGAAGCACTGAAGAAAGAAAGCGGTTCATAAGCTCATCCGAGGCCCGGGAGCCATAGCTGAGCTTCTGACCCTCCTTTGAGAAGGTGTGCAGAAGGAGAATCATCATGAGTGACGAAAAGAAAAAAGTGCTGGTCATCGACGACGAGCCGGACGTGGTGACCTACCTCACCATGCTGCTCGAGGACAACGGCTTCGAGACGGTGAGCGCGGCCAACGGCATCGAGGGGATGGCGAAGGCGAAGGAGATCAAGCCCGATCTGATCTGCCTCGACATCACCATGCCCGAGCAGTCGGGCATCCGTTTCTACCGCAACCTGAAGGACGAGGCCGACCTGGCCCACACCCCGGTGGTGGTGGTCACTGCGGTGACCGGCAAGGGCGGCGACCCCAAGCCCTTCGAGGAGTTCCTCAGCACGCGCAAGGTCATCCCCCCGCCCGAGGGTTTCTTCTCCAAGCCCATCGACCGCGAGGCGTTTCTCGACGAGGTCAAGCGCATTCTCGCCTGACACCGACCATGCTTGACGACCGGGTTCCCGACGGCGGGGACCCGGTATTCCATCTCCTCCCGCTGTATGATCTCCCTTCCCACCGATGCGTGATGGCAGAGGCCGCGTGCTGCGGATGGCGACCAGTGCGCATCGTGACAAGCGAGCCAACATCGCCGCTGGTGCTTGGTCGGTGGTCCCGCGCTGCCCGTACCGCCATTATCCTCGTCGGAGTTGACAAAGTGATCATCATATTGCATGATTAGCGGTGAAATATGCAGTGCGGTGATCAATGTGAGCGAAAATTACTATACTCGATTTCTGGAGTCCCGGCTGGCCATTCCCCCTGCCGGGCCGGGGAAATCCCTGCCCAAGGTCAAACTCGTTCTCGGGGCGAGGCAGACCGGGAAAACGACCCTGCTCGAGCACTGCCTTCCACCCGGTGAGAGCACGTTCATTCTGAATCTGCAGGATCGGCGCCAGCGACGTCGATACGAGGCCGATGAAGGGCTCCTGGTTCGGGAGCTCATGGCAGCCGAGGGCGTGGAAACCGTCTGCATCGACGAGATCCAGAAGGTGCCGGCCCTCCTGGATGATGTCCAGTATCTGTACGACCAGGCCCCGCGCCGCTTCCGCTTCTTCCTCACCGGCAGCTCCGCCAGGCAGTTGAAGCATGGCTCGGCCAGCCTGCTGCCCGGTCGCGCCCACACCCTGCCGCTGTCTCCGGTGCTTCAGGCCGAGCAGCGGACATGCGAAATCCTCCCGTTGCCCCTGGTGCGCGGGAAGCGGTTTCCGGCGCGGGATCTGAATGAGCTGCTCATCTTCGGCAACCTGCCCGGGCTCTACCAGGAGGAGCCTTCATCCTGGGGCGACACCCTGTCCGCGTACGCGGACCTTTACCTCGAGAACGAGATCCGTCGGGAAAACATCGTCGGGGACATGGGGGCGTTCGCCAGGTTCCTCAAGCTGGCCGCCCTGGAATCCGGTCAGAGCGTGAATTTCACTAGGCTGGCCGGGGCCGTGGGCGTGGCGGTCAATACCCTGCGTAACTTCTACCAGGTCCTCGAGGACACCCACGTCGGGCTCAGGATCCCGCCGTTCGGCCGCAGTCGGAAAAAGCTCCTCAGGGCGCCCCGTTTCCTCATCTTCGACCTCGGCGTCAGGCATGTCCTGGCCGAGCTGCCGCTTTCCGAGTCGCTGCTGAAAATCGACGCCGGACATATATTCGAGCAGTGGGTGTTGACCGAACTCTATTACCGGTGCCGCTACCTGGGCCCGCCGTACAAGCTGTCCACCTGGCGGACAACCACCGGCGCCGAGGTGGACGCCATCATCGAAACACCCGACGAAACAGTCCCCATCGAAATCAAGTGGACCGAAAGCCCCTCGACATCAGACGCCCGGCACATCGAGAAATTCATCGAACTGCATGGGGGGCTCGCTCACCGCGGTTACCTGATCTGCCGCTGCCCGAGGAAACAGCAGCTGACCCGCAGGGTGACCGCGATCCCCTGGGACAGGTTTTGAAATTCCTGGCTGCGCCTCTTGAACGGGCGGCGGCTGCAAGCCTTGCGATGCGTTCCTCGCCGAAGTGAAGCGCATCCTCTCCTGACCCCGACCATGCTTGACAACCGGGCTCCCGACGGCGGGGGCCCGGGCGTCCACTGTCCCGCCAGGTCGCATCAATTTCACTGGTGGTCTTCCACTGGTGTCCGAATGTGCATGCTCGAATCTGAGACGCCGCTTGCCTCGAACAACTTGACCGAAGGGTCGTTATCCCCTATCCTTGACGAGCTTTAATCTGTAAGAAAAAGAAGCTGTATTTTCTTACAACAATAAGGTTCGAATAATGAATCAAACCATTG
>Ga0180429_10004377_pt1 | contig 11300 bp, 10 predicted proteins | sample SS_ome_FD_132428 | JGI IMG/M metagenome (GOLD analysis project Ga0180429, IMG submission 132428) | Hypersaline lake sediment archaeal communities from the Salton Sea, California, USA - SS_1_S_1 metaG | ecosystem: Environmental > Aquatic > Non-marine Saline and Alkaline > Hypersaline > Sediment ... | reverse complement strand
TGCCGCCACACGCAGCACCTGCAGATCCATCACATCCGACCGGCGAGTGTGGGGGGCGCGACGGAACCAAAGAATCTCGTCACGCTGTGTTCGCGCTGTCACCGGGAATTGCACGAAGGGGAGCGGGAACTGGAGGACTTGTTGGCGCGAGGGCCGTGAATTGATGGATGGGACAAGAAACACCGCCACGTGGAGGTGTGGTTTTGAAGAATGGGGCGCTACGCACCCTCCGCGCCCTCCACCGTCAGGCCCACCTGCTGGCCGTAGGTCAGCTCAACGATGTGGCCGTCTGGGTCGCGCAGGACCGCCCAGTAGCCGACGGGCGGATCCGCCTGCTCGGGCTCGCGGATCAGCAGGCCCGCCGCGCGGGCCAGGTCGCAGCGCCGGTCCACCTCGGCGCGGCTGGCCAGGGCGACGCCCAGGTGGGCGGGGGCGGCCAGCGGCGTCGCGACCGCATCGCGCTCGATGAGCACGATCACGAAGGGGCGCGTGCGGTCGCTGATCCAGGCCACGCCGCCCTCGCGGCCGGCGCGGCGGTGGACCACCTCCATGTCCGCGTAGAAGGCGTAGAAATCGAGGCTGCGGTCCAGATCGGTGACCGGCAGGGCGATGTGCGTCAGTCCGAGATCGGTCATGGCGTCTCCTCCGGGGCGAGCGCTCAACCCGCGGCGACGGGGCGGTCCAGAGCGGCGCCCAGGGCGCGCAGCTCGCCCATCAGCTCGCGGAAGCCGGGGGGCGTGAGACTCTGCGGACCGTCCGACATGGCCTCCTCGGGGCGCGGGTGCACCTCGACGATGATGCCGTCAGCGCCGGCGGCCAGGGCGGCGCGAGAGAGGGCGGGCACGTAGGCCCGCACGCCCGCCGCGTGGCTGGGATCGACCACGACCGGCAAATGGCTCTGGGCCTTGATGACCGGGATGGCCGAGATGTCGCAGGTGTTGCGCGTGGCGCGCTCGAAGGTGCGGATGCCGCGCTCGCAGAGGATGACCTGGCTGTTGCCGTTGGCCAGGATGTACTCGGCCGCCAGCAGCAGCTCCTCGATGGTGGACATCATGCCGCGCTTGAGCATCACGGGGCGGCGCACCTTGCCCACGGCCTCGAGCAGCGCGTAGTTCTGCATGTTACGCGTGCCGATCTGCAGGATGTCGGCGTAGCGGCAGACCAGCGGCACCTGGTCGGGCGCCATGACCTCGGTGATGATCTTCAGCCCGTGGGCGTCGCCGGCCGCGCGCATGATGCGCAGGCCCTCCTCCCCCATGCCCATGAAGCTGTAGGGCGAGGTGCGCGGCTTGAAGGCGCCGCCGCGCAGGACGCGGGCGCCGGCCGCGCCGACCGCCTGCGCGGTCTCCATCATCTGCGGTTCCGATTCGACGGCGCAGGGCCCGGCCATCACCACGAACTCGGGCCCGCCGATGGCGAAGTCGCCCAGGCTGATCACCGTGGGCTCGCCCTGGAACTCGCGGTGGCCCAGCTTGAAGGCGCGGGAGTAGGGCGCCACCTGCTCGACGCCGTCCAGGTCGGCCAGGGGCGTCAGCTGCGCCTCGTCGACGACGCCCACCACGCCGATCACGGTATGGCTCTCGCCGCGCGATGGGCGCGCGAAGAGCCCCAGGTCCTCCACGGCCCGGATCACCCGTCCGATCTGGGCGACGGTGGCGTTCTCGTCCATCACGATGATCATGATTCATCCTCCAGAGCTGCTGCGACATCACCCAGAAAGTCGTGCACGAGGGCCCCCGCGTCGGCCCCGGCCGGCGCACCGTCGATGATCCGGATCAAGGCGCTCCCGATGATCACCCCGTCCGCCACCGAAGCCGCCGCCCGCGCCTGCTCCGGCGTGGACACCCCGAACCCCACATAGCACGGCAGGTCCGTCGCCGCGCGGGCCCGGGCCGCCAGCGCCGGCAGCCCTTCGCCCCCGCCCAGGGCCGCGCCGGTCACGCCGGTCAGCGACACCAGGTAGAGGAAGCCGCGCGCCGCGGCGGCGATGCTGCGGGCCCGGTCGGGATCGGTGGTCGGCGCCATCAGGGCCACCAGGTCCAGGTCGGCGGCGGCGAGGGCGGCCGCGGCCGTGGCCGATTCCTCCACCGGCACGTCCGGCAGGATCACGCCGGCCACGCCCGCGTCGGCCGCGCGCGCCGCGAAGGCGTCGAGCCCCGGGCGCAGGACGGGATTGACGTAGCTCATGACCACCGGCGCCAGGCCGGTCTCGGCGGCGGCCGTCGCGGTCAGGTCCAGCGCGCGCTCGAGGGTCATGCCGGCGGCCAGGACCCGCTGGCTCGAGGCCTGGATCAGCGGCCCGTCGGCCACGGGGTCGGAGAAGGGGATGCCCACCTCGAAGACCCGGCAGCCCACCGCGGCGGCGGCGCGCACGCAGGCCAGGAAGGTCTCCGCGTCGGGATAGCCGGCCGTGAAGAAGGGCACTAGGGCCTTGCGATCCTCGCCGCGCATCGCGCGCGTGATCCGTTCGAGCCTCATGACGCACCTCCGGTGAGATCGCCCAGGTCCTTGTCGCCGCGCCCGGAGAGATTGAGCAGGATCGGCCCGCGCAGCGGGTCGGACCCGGCCTGGCGCCGCATGACCCAGGCCAGGGCGTGGCTCGACTCCAGGGCCGGGATGATGCCCTCGCAGCGGGAGAGCTCGGCGAAGGCGGCGAGGGCCTCCGCGTCGTCGACCGTCTCGTAGACGGCCCGGCCGGTGTCCTTGAGATGGCTGTGCTGCGGACCGACGCCGGGGTAGTCCAGGCCCGCCGCCACCGAGTGGGCGGGCGACACCTGGCCGTCGCCGTCCTGCAGGAGATAGCTCAGGGCGCCGTGCAGCACGCCCGGCTCCCCCGCGGTCAGCGAGGCCGAGTGGCCGGCCGCCGAGCCGCCGGCCTCCACGCCGATCAGGGCCACGGCGGCGTCGTCGATGAAGGCGCTGAAGATGCCCAGGGCGTTGGACCCGCCGCCGACGCAGGCGATCACGGCGGCGGGCAGACGGCCCGCGGCCTCCAGCATCTGGGCCCGCGCCTCGCGGCCGATGACCGCCTGCAGGTCGCGCACCAGACCCGGATAGGGATGGGGCCCCACCGTGGAGCCCAGGATGTAGTAGGTGTCGCCCACGTTGGTCACCCAGTCGCGGATGGCCTCGCTGGTGGCGTCCTTGAGGGTGCGCGTGCCGGCGGACACGGGCACGACCTCGGCGCCGTGCAGCTCCATGCGCGCCACGTTGGGGGCCTGGCGCGCCATGTCCACCTCGCCCATGTAGACCACGCAGTCGAGACCGAGCAGGGCGCACGCCGCGGCGGTCGCCACGCCGTGCTGTCCCGCGCCGGTCTCCGCCACGACGCGCCGCTTGCCCATGCGGCGCGCCAGCAGGGCCTGTCCGAGGCTGTTGTTGATCTTGTGGGCGCCGGTGTGGTTGAGGTCCTCCCGCTTGAGGTAGACCGACGCGCCCCCGCCGTGCAGTTCGCCGAAGCGTCGCGTCAGGTAGAGGGGACTGGGCCGCCCCACGTAGTCGCGCAGCAGGGTGGCGAATTCGCGCGCGAAGGCGTCGTCGCCGCGGGCCGCCCGCCAGGCCTCGTCCAGCTCGATGAGACAGGGCATCAGCGTCTCGGGCACGTAGCGGCCGCCGTAGGGGCCGTAGCGTCCGGCGGTCTCGTCAGGCGCGTGCATGGCGGATCTCCTCGATGAAGCCGCGCACCCGCGCGGCGTCCTTGCGTCCGGGCGCGCTTTCGACGCCGCTCGACACGTCCAGGGCGAAGGGCGCTGCGGCGGCAACAGCCGCCCGCACATCCTCCGCACGAAGCTTGCCGGCCAAGAACACCCGGCGCCCGGCCTCGACCTCGGCGCGTGCCTGCGCCCACAAGCGTTCCCGCTCGTCATGCGCGCCGTCGCCGCCCTTGGCGAGATCGAAAAGCAGAAAATCGGCCACCGCGCTGGCGGGTTCGTCCACCCGCAGGGCCTTGATCACGGGCAGACCCGTCCGCGTGGCGATGTTCGTCACTTCGGCCTCCGACTCGCTCCCGTGCAGCTGCACCATATCGAGGCGACAGGCGGTCGCGACCGCCGCGACCTCGGTCGGCGCCTGGTCTGCGAAGACCCCCACCAGCCGCGCCTCCGGCACGGCCTCCCGGATGGCCCGCGCCGTCGCCACGTCCACCAGGCGCGGCCCGCCGGCGAAGATCAGGCCCAAGTAGTCGGCACCGGCCCGCAGGCAGGCGCGGGCCTCGTCGGGCACGGTCAGACCGCAGATCTTGATCCGGGTCACGGCCGCCCCCCCAGTTCGCGCAGCTTGGCGCCGGGATCGTCGGACTCCAGCAGGACACCACCGATCAGGCAGGCGTCGGCTCCACAACCGCTCAGCGTCTCCACGTCCGCGCGCGTGCGGATGCCGCTCTCGGCCACCGCCAGGGCGCGCGGGTGCAGCAGGGGCAGCTGGCGTCGCGGCGCGTCGAGGTCCACGGCCAGGGTCTCCAGGTCGCGGCTGTTGACGCCGATGACCGGCGCCCCCGCGGTCAGGGCCTTCTGCACGTCGGCCTCGTCGTGGCATTCGACCAGGGCGACCATGCCCGTCTCGCCGATCCGCGCCAGCAGGCCGGACAGCTCGCCCGGCGACAGGCTCCGGGCGATGAGCAGCAGGGCGTCGGCGCCGGCGGCCCGGGCCAGGGACACCTGCAGCGGATCGATCACGAAGTCCTTGACCAGCAGCGGCAGCCCGCAGGCCGAGCGCGCCGTCGTGGCGTCGACCAGACTCGTGCCGAAATGGATCTCGTCGGTGACCACCGACAGGGCGACCGCGCCGTTGGCCGCGTAGACGCGGGCCGTGGCGGCCGGATCGACGCCCCGGGGGAAGGCGTCCACGCTGGGCGAGCGCCGCTTGAACTCGGCGATGATCCCGCCGGCGGCCGGCGCCACCCGCAGGGCCGCCGCGAAGTCGCGCACCGGACGGGTCGCGGCCAGATCGTCCAGTTGGCCCGGATCGATCGCGGGCGCGAGCTGCGCGATCTCCTCGCGTTTGGCGGCCACCACCCGGCTCAGGAAACCGCTCACGACATCTCCTCCCTCAACGCGCGGGTGCGCGTCGCGAGGGCGTCCAGCGCCGCCCGCGCCCGTCCGTCGTCGATGGCCGCGGCCGCCAGGGCCACGCCTTCGGCCGGATCGTCGGTCAGCCCCGCCAGCACGGCGCAGAAACCGGCGTTCAGCAGCACGGCGTCGCGGCCGGGACCGGGAACGCCGTCGAGCACCTCCCGCACGCGGCGGGCGTTGGTCTCCGGATCGCCGCCGGCCAGATCCGCCGGACGGCAACGCTCGAGTCCCACGAACTCGGGCGCGAAACTGTACTCCTTCACGGCGCCGTCGCGCAGCTCGGCCATGTGGGTCGGCCCCGTCGCCGACACCTCGTCGACGCCGTCGTGTCCGCAGACCACGAAGGCCCGCTCGCTCTCGAGCCGCCCCAGCACGCGGGCCAGGGTGCCGGCCAGCCTGCGGTCGTAGACGCCCAGCAGCTGCCGGCGCACGCCCGCGGGGTTGGTCAGCGGTCCGAGCACGTTGAAGACCGTCCGGGCGCCCAGCTCGAGACGCACGGGCATGGCGTGGCGCATGGCGGGATGGTGCCGCGGCGCGAACATGAAGCCCACGCCCACGTCCCCCACCAGGTCCGCCACCGTCTCGGCCGGCAGGTCCACGACCACGCCCAGGGCCTCGAGCACGTCGGCGCTGCCGCATTTGGACGAGACGGCCCGGTTGCCGTGCTTGGCCACCGAGATGCCCATGCCCGCCGCCACCAGGGCCGTGGCGGTGGAGATGTTGAAGGTGCCCGTGCCGTCGCCGCCTGTGCCGCAGGTGTCGATGACCCGGTCGCCCGGCACCGCCACCGCGGCTGCGCGGCCGCGCATGGCCCGGGCGAAGCCGGCGATCTCGTCCACGGTCTCGCCCTTGACGCGCAGGGCGGCCAGGGCGGCGGCGATCCGTGCGGGCGACGCTTCGCCGTCCATGATGGCCGACATGAGGTCGTGGGCCTCGGCGGCGTCCAGGTTCGTGCCGTTCAGCAGCTTTTCCAGCAGCGCGCGCATCAGCGTCCCCCTCCGGCCGCGGCGCAGCCCTGCAGGAAGTTGCCCAGCAGGGTGGAGCCCTCGCCGGTCAGGATCGACTCCGGATGGAACTGCACCCCCTCCACGGGCCACTCGCGGTGGCGCACGCCCATGATCTCGCCGTCCGACGTGAAGGACGAGACCTCCAGCGCCGCCGGCAGCGAATCCTCGAAGGCGATGAGCGAGTGGTAGCGCGTGGCCTCGAAGGGATTGCCCAGGCCGTCGTAGAGGGTGCGCCCGTCGTGGTAGATGCGCGACGTCTTGCCGTGCATGACGCGCTCGGCCCGGTCCACCACGCCGCCGAAGGCCTCGACGATGCACTGGTGCCCCAGGCAGATGCCCAGGATCGGCGTCTCGCCGGCCAGGCGCTCGATCAGCGCGAGGGAGACGCCCGCGTCGGACGGCCGGCCCGGCCCCGGCGAGATGATGATCGAGTCGGGCGCCAGGGCGACCGCGTCATCAACGGTGATCGCATCGTTCCGAACGACCTCGACCTCTGCGCCCAACGTCCCCAACGCCTGCACCACGTTGTACGTGAACGAATCGTAGTTGTCGATGAGCAGATGCATCAGAACCCCTCCTCGGCGATGGCCACGGCCCGTCGCAGGGCGCCGATCTTGTCCAGGGTCTCCTGGTATTCCCGCGCCGGATCGCTGTCGGCCACGATGCCGGCGCCGGCCTGCACGTGGTAGACGCCGTCGCGGACGATCAGCGTGCGGATGGCGATGCACATGTCCATGTCCCCCCGGGGACCGAAATAGCCCGCCGCCCCGGCGTAGGGCCCGCGGCGGCGGCCCTCCAGCTCGCTGATGATCTGCATGGCGCGGATCTTCGGCGCGCCGCTGACGGTGCCCGCCGGGAAGGCCGCGCGCAGCACCTCGTACATGTCCAGGTCCGGCCGCAGGTCGCCGGCCACCCGCGAGACGATGTGCATGACGTGGGAGTAGCGCTCGATGGACATGAAGGTCTCCGTCTCCACGCTGCCGGTCTCGCAGACCCGGCCCAGGTCGTTGCGGCCCAGGTCCACCAGCATGACGTGCTCGGCGCGCTCCTTCTCGTCGGACAGCAGATCCGCCTCGAGGGCCTGGTCGGCGTCGGCGTCGGCGCCGCGGGGCCGCGTGCCCGCGATGGGACACAGGCCGACCCGCCGCCCGTCCAGCTTGACCAGCACCTCCGGCGACGAGCCCACGATCTGCACGTCCCCGTGGTCCATGTAGAACATGTAGGGCGAGGGGTTGAGGATGCGCAGGGCGCGGTAGATCTGGAAGGGATGGGCCCGCGTCGGACCGCGCAGGCACTGGGAGACGACGATCTGGAAGCAGTCGCCGGCGAGGATGTGCGTCTTGGCGGCGCGGACCATGTCCTCGTAGTCGCCGCGGGTCATGTTGAACTCGGGTTCCGCCGGGGCGTCGGCGGGCGGCGCGGCCGCCTCGGGCAGCGCCGGCAGCGGCGCCCCCAGGGCGGCCAGCAGCGCCTCGATGCGGGCGGCGGCCGCGTTGTAGGCGGCGCCGGGATCTTCGCCGTTGCCCGGCATCACGAGCAGCTCGATCTCGCTCTTGACGTGGTCGAAGACGGCCAGGGTGGTCGGGATCACGAACCGGTAGTCGGGCAGGTCGTCGATCCAGCCGCTCTCGGGCAGCGGCACGCGCTCGAAGTGGCGCACGGCGTCGTAGGCGATGTTGCCCACCGCCCCGGCGAAGGGCGCGGGCAGGTCGTCGCCCTCCAGGTCCGCGTACTCGGCCAGGGCCGCGCGGACCGGCGCGAAGAGATCCTCCGGGTCCACGTCCGCGACGGACTCGACGCCGTCGCGCACGGTCACGGCCCGTCCGCCGTCGAGGCGCACCTCCGTACACGGGCCCACGCCGATGAAGGAATAGCGCCCCACCTGGATGCCCTGCTCCACGCTCTCGAGCAGGAAGGCCGCCCCGTGGGGCATGAGCTTCAGGTAGGCGGAGACGGGCGTGTCGAGGTCGGCGGGAATGCGCCGCCTGAGCGGCGCGCGCCGCCCCCGGGCCCTGATCTCGAGGAACGCGTCGCGCGTGGGTGCGAGCATCATCTACCTCCGGCGCGGTGGCCAGGATCGGATCCGTGTCTGCCGTGTCCCGACTGCATCGGCCGATACAGTCGGGCATGAAGAAAACCCGCCTCTCGCGGATGGCGGGCCTGTCGGGATCGTTTAAGGTCCGGAAACCTAGAGAGCCGATCCGCAGCTGCCATCCGCGCGGCGCATGATCCACCAGGGCCACCACTGGCGGCCGGCGAAGATGTCGCTGCGAAGGCTGATGCGGGTCATTCCGATGCGCTCCCGGTTCCGGTTTCGACGACGCCGCGGCGTTGACGCTGCGGCGACGTCTCATAATGATACCGCAGGTCGCCGCCGGGCGTCAACACCCACGACGACGCCGGGCGATTCAGCGGCGCCATTCCCCGCGCAGCTGGGCCCGCAGCGCCGAGGCCTCGGTGGCCGGCTCCCGGCAGGCCCCGAAGCGACAGACGTAGGCGGTCGGCGCGCCGTCGACGGCCGTCTTGCCGCGCGTGCCCGGCAGCAGGGCGCCGAGCTCGTCGTCGGGTCCGCCGGCGGGCACGGTCGACAGCACCGCGTAGGACGGGTCCAGGGCCCAGTAGGCCGCGCGCAGGTCGCGCGTCGCGGCCGCGGCGGGATCGCCGGCGATCACAACGTCGTAGTGGGGCCCGTGGTACAGGGACGCGGCGTCGGCCCAGCCCGCCATCTCCGGGCCGGCCCGCAGCAGCAGGTCGCCGTGCCGGGCGAGGATCTCCCCCACCAGCTCACGCCCGCCGGTTTCGCCGCTCAGGGCCGACTCGCGGAGCAGGGCGTCCAGCATGGCCGAGATCCCGCAGGGCTCCACGCTGTCGAAGAGGTCGCAGCGGCGCCCCAGGGGCGCCTCGACGTCGGCGGCGGTCAGGAAGAAGGCGCCGTCGGGGTCGGCGAAGAGTTCGCGGGCGGTGGCCAGGAGTTCCCGCGCCCGCCGCAGCCATTCGATGCCGCCGCCGGCCTGGTAGAGGTCGAGCAGCCCCGCGGCCAGGAGCGCGTAGTCGTCGAGGATGCCGTCGCCGCTGGGCGTGCCGCCGGTGGAGGCGCGGCAGAGACGGCCCCGCCCGTCGCGGTGCAGCGCCCAGAGCCGCTCCGCCGCCAGCCGCGCCGCCTCGAGATAGCGCGCGTCGCCCAGCACGGCGTGCCCGCGCGCGAAGGCCGACACGGCCATGCCGTTCCAGGCCGTCACCAGCTTGCGGTCCAGACCGGGCGGCACGCGCCGCGCGCGATGGTCGTGGAGAGCCCGACGGTGCTTGTCGAAGAGCGCCGCCACCTCGGCCCCGTCGCGGCCGAACTCGGCGGCCACCTCCGCCGGCGCCACGCGGCGGGTGAGGATGGACTTGCCCTCGAAGTTGCCCTCCGCCGTCACGCCCAGCAGGCGGGCCAGCACGGGGCCGTCCTCGGGGCCGGCCACCGCCTCGATCTCCGCCGGCGTCCACACGTAGAAGCTGCCCTCCTCGCCCCCGCTGTCGGCGTCGTAGCTGGCGTAGAAGCCGCCCTCGGGATCGCTCATGTCGCGGCGCATGAAGTCCAGCAGGTCGACGGCGATCTCGCGGAAGCGCGCATCGTCGAAGACGGCCGACGCCTCCAGGTAGAGGCTCGCCAGCTGGGCGTCGTCGTAGAGCATGATCTCGAAGTGGGGCACCAGCCAGGTCCGCTCCACGGTGTAGCGGTGGAAGCCGCCGCCCAGGTGGTCGTGGAGGCCGCCGCTGCCCATGGCCGACAGGGTATGCCGCACCGCCGCGGCGAAGCGCTCGTCCCCGGTGCGCCGGTAATGATGCAGCAGGAAGCGCCAGCGCAGGGGCGTGGGGAATTTCTGGTCCTGCCGCGAGCCGCCCCAGGTCTCGTCGTAGCGTTCCAGGATGGACTCGGCCACGCCGGCCACCGCCGCGAGGTCCGGAATCCGTTCCCCGCCGGCCGGCGGCGTGCGCGACAGGTGCTCGGTCACGCGACCGGCCTGCGCCACGACCTCGCCGGGCGTCTCGGCGTAGGCGGCGGCGATGTTGGCGCAGAGCTGCAGGAAGTGGTCGCGGGGAAAGTAGGTGCCGCCGAAGAAGGGCTCCAGGTCGGGCGTCAGGAACACGGTCATGGGCCAGCCGCCGCGGCCGGTCATGGCCTGCACGGCCGCCATGTACACGTCGTCCAGGTCGGGGCGCTCCTCCCGGTCCACCTTGATGCAGACGAAGCGCTCGTTCACAAGCGCCGCCACGTCCGCGTCCTCGAAGACCTCGTGCTCCATGACATGGCACCAGTGGCAGGACGCGTAGCCGATGGACAGGAAGATGGGCTTGTCCTCCGCCCGCGCCCGCGCGAGAGCCGCCTCGCCCCAGGGATACCAGTCCACGGGATTGTCGGCGTGCTGGCGCAGATAGACGGAGCTCTCGTCGCGCAGCCGGTTGCCCGTCGCGGCCTTCGACTGGGAATGATCGGACATCACGCCTCCCCCGCATGCGGCCAGGATCGCCACCAGGGCGGCCGCACGCAGTCCGGGAATGAAAACGCGGCGCGTCACGGTCGCGCCCACGCATTGAAAACGATTATCATCGTCATAGAATAATCGAATCCCCCCCCGCCGCACCTCCCCCCCGCCCGGCGAAGTCCGCAGACGCATAGGAGATCCTGTCGACCACAAGAACATCTCCGTGATCGCCGCGAACGGGCCTTCCGCCTTGCGCCTACGTCCTGCGCCCGACGATCACCTGGCTGTGCGCCGCCACGTCCACGATCTCGAAGGACCCGAAACCCGCGTCCTCCATCATCCCGATCATCTCCGTGCGCGTGTACGAGCGTCCGGCCTCGGTGCCCACCAGCATGTTCACGGAGAAGCGGGCGCAGAACGCGGGGCCGCAGCGGTCGTCGTCCAGGAAGAAGTCCTTCATCAGGAGACGCCCGCCCGGTTCCAGGGCGGCGTGGGACTTGCGGCAGAGCATGGCGACGTCCGCGGGCCCGAGGCTGTGGATGATGTTCGACACGTAGACCACGTCGAAGCCCGTGCCGAGATCGTCGACGAAGTAGTCGCCCTCGACGGCCGTGACGCGGTCGCCGAGTCCGGCGTCGGCGATCATCTCCCGCGCGATGGCCGCCGTCTCGGGCAGGTCGAAGACCACGCACGCGAGGTCCGGATGGACGGCCGCGAAGGTCAGCGAGGCGGTGGCCGGCCCGCCGCCCACGTCG
>Ga0180429_10004376_pt1 | contig 11303 bp, 5 predicted proteins | sample SS_ome_FD_132428 | JGI IMG/M metagenome (GOLD analysis project Ga0180429, IMG submission 132428) | Hypersaline lake sediment archaeal communities from the Salton Sea, California, USA - SS_1_S_1 metaG | ecosystem: Environmental > Aquatic > Non-marine Saline and Alkaline > Hypersaline > Sediment ... | reverse complement strand
TGGTTAACGGTAGTCTTATGCATAAAAAAAGAGCTTACGAAATGCCGTAAGCCCTTGTTGTTTCTCTGGTACGCCCAGCAGGGCTCGAACCTGCGGCCTTCGGTTTAGGAAACCGACGCTCTATCCAACTGAGCTATGGGCGCGTTGGATTTTCAGGGAGGGTAATATAACGCGCACTCTGGCCCTGTGGAACAAAAATTCGACGCCGAAGAACCTTTTGTCACTCCACGGTGAGCACCATCAGGTTCGTCAATCTCGTGTAGGTATTGTTCGGCCCCCACCAGGGCCCGACGAGCGCCTGGAAATAGTAGGTCTCGCCGGAGCTCCACGTTGCGGGAACGGTGATCGTCACATCCATGAAACCGTTCGGCCTGATGGGCGGAAGATAGACGCTGCTCGTGAGCGGTTGATCGAGGTACCAGTCGCCCCGCTGCGTGTAGGTGGGCGGATCCTGAATGCTCGTGCTCTGGAGGAGGAGGACCGACTGGTTCGGCACGCCAGTCACGGTGAGTTCCACCGTATTGCCGGGAATGACGTCACCCGCGAGAAACAGGTGGGCGGCGAATTCGTCGGCGCCCATGTCGACCGTTCCGTTTTCGATGCGGGGATCCCCGTCATAGTCCCAGTCGGGGAGGTTCGGCGCCGCATTGCTTCCACTGTCCCTGCACGGCGAATTGATCGTCAGGTGGCCGTAAACGAGCAGCGGATCGGCATCGATATTTCCCGTTCCCGCCCAGCCGCCTTTGACATCGCTGTATTTGACGACGATCGTCGAGAAATCGTTGTGAAACTCCGGCCCGATCGGGGCGATGTTGTCCCAGGCGATGGAGTTGACGATGAGCGCCTGAGCGTTTTTGCAGGCGATCGCGCCGCCCACCTCGGCCGAGTTCTGGGACATGGTGTTGTTGACGATCCTTGGCGAGCTCGATCCGCAGTAGATCGCTCCGCCTCGATTGAGAGCCGAGTTCCAGTAAAAGGCATTATTGACGATGAAGGGGGGGGAGGAACTCTGGCCGCATTTGATCCCGCCGCCATGGTGAACGGTGGCCGAATTTCTCGAGAAGAGGTTGCCGTCGATGACGGGGGCCGAATTGTAGCCGCAGAGAATACCGCCCCCGGACCAGGCCGTGTTGTTCGTGATGAAATTGTTTTCGATTCGCGGATCGCAGTTGTCGCACGTAATCCCGCCGCCGCTGCTCGCCCAGTTGGCGTCGATCCTGTTCTCCCCGATTACCACCATGGAGCTGATGCAGTAGATACCGCCTCCGTAGCTGGCCGTTCCATCGGTCGTATTCAAGGAGATCTTGTTGTTCGAGATGACGACGTCGGAGGAGATCCAGCAGCAGATCCCGGCGCCGTCCCTGGCAATGTTCTCCGTGATGATGTTGTCCGTGATGGTCGTGGCCGAGGAATCGTGGCACAAGATCCCGCCACCATTTCCGTCGAAGGGGCCGCTGGCCGTATTATTCGACACCCTGTTGTTGATGATCGTCGGACCGGACGAACTGTAACAACAGATTCCACCGCCGCCGTCGGCCACATTCTGCGTGACAATGTTGTTCATGATTGTGGGAGACGACGAGTCCCTGCAGAGAATCCCTCCGCCGTAGTTGTCGGGATGAACATCGCGCAGACCGTTGGTGATCGTGAACCCGTCGAGAACCGAGTCCGCGCCCTCACCGAGCTGGAATGTGACCACACTCCCCGACTGATTGCCGTCGATGGTGGTGACTCCCGCTCCGAGTTCGCTCTTCACGGTGATCGCTTTCCCCGCGAAATCGATATTTTCCACGTAGGTGCCCGACCTCACGATAATCTCGTCCCCCGCCGCCGCGGCGTCGATGGCGCCCTGGATCGTGGCATGGTTGTCGGGGACGTAGATGGTGGCCGAAAATGCGAGCGCCGAAAAGCACGCAAAGAGAGTGATAAAGATGGCAGATTTCATGCGACTCCTCCTTGGAATGTACCCGTTTTGTGCCGTTTGAACCCTGTAGAGATGGGTGAAATGTATCAAAGCCGGTCGGAGAATTCAATCGGGCAAGGAGGGAATGGGCAGCTTTGTTCTCTTAATCGACCACCAGGATCTCGAGATTGGTCAGCCATGTCCACGGTCCACCCCAGTTGCCGACGAGCGCCTGAATGGGCTGGGCCGAACCGCTCGGCCAGAGGGAGGGGACCGTGGCCGTGTGGACGAGGACTCCGTCGCCCGGAACGCTCCCGATGCTGCCGTGCCACCAGGTGGGCCAGTTCAACCAGAATTCCCCGTGCTGCGTCGACCAGGGCGGATCGGCGATGCCCGAGCCGACGTAGAGAACGACGGGCGCCGTGGGATAGCCCACGACTTTCAGATCGATGGGGGCGCCGGCGATGACGTCGCCCTCGGTGTAGAGGTGGTAACACCACTCGTCGGCTCCCATATCGACGCGGCCGAGCCACTTTCGCGGGTCGCCCTCGAAGTCGGTGCTCACATTCGGGGCCGAGTTGTCGCCGCCGTTCCAGCAGGGAGAATTCCAGGCGAGATGAAAGTCGCCGCTTGCCGGGGCGGCAAAGAGAGGATCGGCATCGATGTTGCCCGTTCCGGCGTAACCACCCCTCACGTCGCAGAAGGTCACCGTCGGAGCGGACGTCGAATCGCAATCGATCTCATCGGCGCCGTTCTCGTTGCGGTTGTTCCAGACGATCGTGTTCGTGACGGTCGGGGCGGCATACTCGGTGCAGGAGATCCCGCCGCCCGCGCTTTTCGCATAATTGTCGAAGATCGTGTTGTTGGTGATCGTTGCAGACGAATCCCTGCAATGGACTCCGCCGCCCCGCCCCCAGCCGGCCGCATTCCGGTAGATCCTGTTGCCCTCGATCAGCGCCGCCGAGCCGATGATGCACCGGATCCCCCCGGCCGTGTCGGCGGCGGTATTGTCAAAAATCTCGTTGAATACGATCCGGGGGGATGATTGTTCGCACGAAATGCCCCCGCCCGATTGGCTCGCCGAATTATTCCTGATCACGTTGCCCGTGATCGTTGGCGACGATTGGAAGCAGTAGATCCCTCCGCCGTAGTTCTTGTTGAGATCTCCCAGGGTGCCCGTACCGTTCATGAGCGTGAAACCGCGCACGATCGAGTCGACCCCCTCGCCGTTTTCGAAGACCACCACACTGGCGCGATCGGGATCGGACGGCTGGCCGCCGTCGATGACGGTCACTCGCGGACCGTGCTCGCTCCGGAGGGTGACGGCCTTTCCCGCGAAGTCGATGTTCTCCGCGTAGATCCCCGGCCTGACCACGATCTCGTCCCCGTGGGCGGCGGCGTCGATCGCCGCCTGGATCGTGGCGTGGTCATCGGGTACGGTCCAGGTCGCCCCGGTGAACTTGATCTCGACGGAGACGGCGCTGTGAATCCCCCAGGGCTGTCCCGAGGCGAAGCGCGCAAACTCGAACCAGTGAATGTTCTTGTCGTACGTGTCGTGGCAGCCGTAATACTTCGTTCCCCCCTGGCTGTCATAACCGACGGCGGTGACGAAATGATCGGTGGCGCCGTTGCCGTCGGAGTCGACGAGAAGGATCACCGGGCGGCCGGCATCGATCTCGGCGCGGTAGTCGTGCCAGTCGAACAGAATCCAGCCCCGCGTGCGCGTCGTCACCTCGAAGCGATCGGGGTCGACGAGCGCCACGTAGTCTTCGAGGCTGTCGCCCACGTCGGACACCCAGCTCCATCCATAGTAATTGTCTTCAACGCTCTGGGAGGTTTTCATCGTGTCGGCGATGCAATTGTCGAGATGCTCGTCGCCCGGGGGGGGCTCGGAGAGGTCTTCGATGATCGGTCCGGGATAGATGTCGATGGGAAGGCAGTAGTCGTCATAGTTTTCGCTGCTCGAGATCGTGTCGTTGACGGCCTGCGTCTGCGTCGACGCGTCGCCCTCGATCAGCCTGCCGAAGCGTGCATCGATCCCGTCCCAGTAACCGAGCACCATACCGGCCGCCGTCGGTCCGCAACCGTTGAACCAGAGATAGGCGGGGACATCGGCAATCACGACCTGCGATCTGCCGGGGGGGAGAGGATACCCTCGAAACAATCCGTCGGGCGGGAGGGGGCTCGACATCGTGCTCTGGGAGTCGGCGAATGGCGTGGCACTCTCCGAGGCGGCCGCGGTCGAAGCGATGACACAGCAGAATGCCAGGAAAAAGGCACAACCAACCCGATGCCTCAATGCTTTATCCTCAATGAACGGGCCCCATCCAACGACGAGGCCCCTGTGCCAATCGATAGGGGAAGAAGGTAAGAATATATCAAATTTAATAGGATCTTTCCAGCACGAAATCCTCGCTCGGGACCGGGATCGAGCCCGGTGCGGCCTTTCAATCGACGGTGAGAACCATGAGGTTCGTCAGCGCCGTGCTCGGCCATTCGAAGCCGCCCACGAGCGCCTGGAAGGGATAGATCCCCGACGGAATCCACCCGGGCGGCACCGTCGTCTCGAGGGTGATCACGCCATTTTGAGGGATATATCCGAGGTAAATCATGGTGAGCGGCCGCGACAGATGGAGATCGCCGTACATCGTGGGCAGTGGAGGATCCTCGATCCCCGATCCGAGAAAGAGCTTGGTGCACCCATTGGGCCAGCCGGTGACCCGGATGCTGATCGTCCCGCCGGGCACGGCCTCGCCGACCGGATAGAGGTGATAGAAAAACTCGTCGGCGCCCATATCGGCGCCGCCCCACGCCCCGCGCGGGTCTCCCTCGAAATCGACGGTCGGCATTCCCGACGCGCCCCCATTGCCCGCGTTGCCGCAGGGAGAGTTGAAGGTGAGATGGAAATCCCCGCCCGCCAGATCGAAGAAGAGAGGATCGGCGTCGATCATTCCCGCGCCCCAGTTGAGGGTGCATCCCGTATCGGCATAAACCGAACCCTGTCCGCCTTCCACGTCGCAGTGATCGATGTCGAGCGTCGACGGCCACCAGTCGTGGCCGAGCCAGATCTCCTTTCCCTCTGGAGCGGAGTTGTTCCAGAGGATCGTGTTCGAGACCAGGGCGTTTGCGCCGGCGCCGCAATAGACGCCGCCGCCCGCGATCTGGGCCGTGTTGTTTGCGATCGTGTTGTTGACGAGAGTCGGCGTATCGAGGCCGGCGTCCCCCTTCATTCCGTGAGAGAACCAGATGCCCCCGCCTTCATGAGCCGCACTGTTTCCGGCGATGATGTTATTCGCCGCAAAGAGTCCCCAGCCGAGGTTCTCCTTGCAGTAGATGCCCGCTCCGTAATCGGCTGTATTGTTCAGAATCAGATTGTCCACGATATATCCGTGGGTCATGTCGGTGCACGCGATCCCCGGCCCATCGTTCCGGGCGACCACGTTTCCGATGGCGTCGAGAAAGCTGTAATCGAACCAGATTCCCGGGCCGTGGTTGTCAACGACGACGTTGTTGGAAACGGAGGCGGAGGAATCGTTACCCCCGTAGACGCCACTTCCATTTTCGGCAATGAGATTCCCCGCGATGGTGCCCCCTTTTCCCGGCCGTGTGCGCTCGCCTGTCGATTTGTAGCTGTTGACGTAGATGGCATCGCCGCTGTTGCCGACGATCGTGTTGTCGATGACCGTGCCGCAGCCGTCTTCGAAGGCGATCCCGCCTCCCCTGTTGTTGCGGATCACATTTGCGCTGATCTCGGCCGGAGCGCAAAAGACAAAAACCGCCGTTCCCCAGGAATCGGAAACATTGTCCTCGATGATGTTCCCCGTCAAGGTCAGAAAACAGCCCTCGAAATCGACACCCGCTGCGCCCCAGCCGCGGTCGTAGCCGGCGCCGTCGCCGTTGCGGATCGTAAATCCCTCGATCACGAAAGGATCGCTCCAGTTGTCGAGGACCGACAGAACGGGAGCCGCCCCCGAGCCGTCGATGACCGTCACGTCGGGACCGAGCTCGCTCTGCACGGTCAGCGGCTTGCCGTCGATCGTCACGTTCTCGAAGTAGACACCCGGCCTCACGATGATCGTGTCACCGCCTGCGGCGGCGTCGACCGCTGCCTGGATCGTCGGATGGTCGTCGGGAACGTAGATCGTTGCCGCGAGAGCGTGCGTCGCAAATCCGACGAGAACGGAAAGAAAGAGTGCCACCTTCATGAGTGTCCTCCGTGCATAGAATCCGTTGAGCCATCGTTCCCTGTTTCCAGGGTATTCGGTTCCCTGTTTCCAGGGAAAATGTATCAAGAAATTCGGGAGGATTCAAACGATTGGTCGGCCTAAACCGCCCCCGGCCGGCCCGGCCGGGTCGGGGAAAAGGATGTAAAAAAAGGAGAACAGGAGGCTCAGGGCGTCACGGTCAGCGTGCACCAGTCGTAGTACCAGAGCTTGGGCCGGTTGAACTGGCCGTTGGGGGTCAGGTCGACGGCGAGCCATCCGCGATAAGTGCCCGGATCGAGAAAGCCGTCGGTCACCGTGTCGGAGAGGTCGGTCAGTCCGCCCGAATGATAGGGGTGGCACCAGCCGAGCCACCAGCGGCCGTTCTGGTACGAGGCGGGCACGTTGTTCTCGTCGACGATCATCATCCAGACCTCGGCCGGAAAGCCGGAGTAGTCATGACTCTTCACCTCGATGGTGACGGTGACCTTGTCGGCCTGGCTCAGCACAACGTCCCGATCCTGGCCGTTGCACTTGATGTCCACGAAGGGGTAGGGGCCGCCGTCTTCGATGTAGTACTCATCGGCGCCGATGTCGACCGCCTCCTCGCTGATCCGGGGCTGGCCCTCGAAATCGGCGACGGCCACCTCGGGCGCGAAGAGGTCGCCCGCGTTGCGGCAGGGCGACTTCCAGGTGATGTGGAAATCCCCCTGGTCGGGATCGACAAAAAGAGGATCGCCGTCGATCATGCCGCTCCCCCAGTCGAGGGTGGAGCCGGTGTAGACGTGAATCCCCCCTTGGAGGCCCTCGACGAGCGAATCGCTGATCGACAGGGACGCCGCGTGGGCCAGAATCACCTCGGGCCCCTTGGGCCCCTCGTTGCCGTGGAGGATCGTGTTGTAGACGATGGGCGCACTCTGCCGGCAGTAGATCCCGCCGCCGCCGAAGGCGGCCGTATTCTCGACGATCGTGTTGTTGGTGAGCACCGGCGAAGCGGCGTACTTGCAATAAATCCCGCCGCCGCAGTAGGCGCTGTTGGCGGCGATCAGATTGTTGGCCATCACCGGCGCGGCCGCCTCATAGCAAAAGAGACCGCCCCCCTTGCCGTAGGTGCCCGACGCCTCGTTGGCCACGATCCTGTTCGACACGATCCGGGCCGTGACGCCTGCGCCGCAGTAGACGCCGCCGCCGCGCGGGGCGCTTCCATTGGTGAGGGTGAATCCCTCGATCACCGAACCCGCGCCTTCGCCCGTGCAAAAGGTGACCACGCTGCCCGCCCGGCCGGCGTCGATGATCGTGACCGCCGCGCCGTCGGTGCTCCGGAGGGTGACCGCCTTTCCGAAGAAGTCGATCCGTTCCGGATAGGTCCCGGGTTTGACCAGGATCGTGTCGCCGTCGGCGGCATCGAGAAGGGCGCTTTCGATCGACGTATAATTGTCGGGGACGATCAGGGTGGCGCTCTCGGCGGCGGACGTCAAAAGGAGAAGACAGACAATGAGCGGAATCAGGGTGCTACGGGACATGGCATGTTCTCCTAAGGCTGGGGGATCAAGGCTCCAATCTTCGAATTCTGGCTTTATCGGCTTTTCGGGCTTCTAATGATAATTGTTAGATGTAGTTATGTCAATACCCCGCACCGGAATGTTGCGATCTCCTCCTCGGACTGTTCCCACATCGCAGGGCGGGTAAAATTTTACTCCACAACAACGATCATCAGGTTCGAGAGGATCGACGACGGAGCGCCGAGGGGACCGAGCAGCGCCTGATAGGGGTACTCGTCACCGGGGATCCACCCCGCCGGAACCGTCGTGGGATAGACGAGAATCCCGTCAGGCGGAATGTCGCCAAGGGGCAGGTAGTTGACGATCGGCCAGATGTACAGAAAGCCGTAAGCGACCTCGAAGGGCGGATCGTGGATGTTGCCGCCCAGCGCCTGCAGGACGGGCAGCCCGGGTTGGCCCACGACACAGACCGCGACACTCGCCCCGGGCAGGGCGGCGCCGATCTTGTAGAGATGGGGATAGACCTCGTCGGCGCCCATTTCGACCGCCCCGTCGGCGACACGCGGGTCGCCCTCGTTGTCGTGATCGGGCAGGCCCGCGATGCTGCTGTCGCCCGAGTCCCTGCACGGAGAATTCCAGGCGAGGTGCAGGTCGAGGCCGGCCTCATCGGCAAAGAGCGGATCGCCGTCGATGTTGCCCGCGCCGGGCCAACCGCCGAGGACGTTGCTGTAGGTCACGGTGAGCAATCCCTTGTTTCGGATCTCGGGATCGTCGGGCGCCTGGTTCCGGCGGATGATCGAGTTGACCACGTGGGGCGACGAGGTGGGGGCGCTGTAGATTCCACCGCCTCTTTCACCGGCGCTGTTTCCGAGGACAGTGTTGTTGACGAACGCCGGCTGGGACGCCGTGCCGAAGTAGGCTCCGCCGCCCAGGTCGGCGGCGCTGTTGTTCGCGAAGATCGTGTTGGTGATCTGCGGTGACGATGCGGTGCAGAAAAGTCCCGCGCCCTTGTCGGCGCCGTTATCGGCGATCACGTTGGCGTCGATCCGCGGCGCGGCGCCGTTGGCGACGATGATGCCCCCGCCCAGGTCTCCCGACTGCACCGTGTACGATCCGCTGCCGTTGCGAATCGTGAATCCTTGAAGGAGCGCGCCCGTCCCCTCGCCGTTGGCAAAGGTGACCACGCTCCCCGTCTGCTGCCCGTCGATCACGGTTTCGCGGGCGCCCCGTTCGCTCACGACGATGAGCTCCTTGCCCAAGAAGTCGATGCGCTCGTCATAGACTCCAGCGGCCACACGGATCGTGCTCCCCGACGGCGCCGCGTCGATGGCGTCCTGAATCAGGGAGAAGTCGCCCGTTCCATCGGCGGCAACGATAAATTCTGTGGGCGTCTCGCCCAGAAAGAGCGTCTCCCCCAGGTTTGCGGGTTCCGAGCAGTACTGGGGGGTCTCGTTCTCGTCGTCCTCCATTTCGGCGTAAAGGAACGCCTCGCGGATCGAGACGGCGCCGTCGCCGTCGAAGTCGGCATCGACGGCGGCCCCGTAGGCGTCCTCGCCCCTGACGGCGGCGGTCCAGTGAAAGACGTAGGCGTCGTACTCGTAGTGGGGCGGAAGGGCCCACGAGTACTCGTCGTGGGCGCAGGCCGACGAAAAAACACGGCCGGCGTCGTCGCAGAGATCGTCCTCGAATCCGCCGCTGAAACACTGCTCCAGGGTGAAGATCATGTCGCACTGGGGCAGGGCGTCAACCATATCGCCGAGCTGCTCGTCGGTGAGATAATCGTAGTTCCACAGGTTCATGTATGCGTCCCAGCCGCTGATCCTGTTTCCATGATCGGTGGTGAAGACAAAGAGCTGGTCCTCGGGCTGGATCGTGTATTTGAACCAGTAAAAGAAATTGTCGATGCTGGCGAAATCGCAGGCGAAGTCGATGTCGGCGTCGCCGTCGCCGTCGAGATCGGGGTCTGAGTTGGTGCCGTCCGACTGATCGGGCGCCGGATCGAGCCCGTCGGAGCAGAAGACGGTGATCTTGTCCTCATCGTAGCCGTAAACGTCGACGAGGGTCGTATAGATGTTGGCCAGGTCGTTCCAGTAACGGGGATAGTTGTAGGGCTGAATGTAGCCGCCGCTGATGAGAACGGCGTAGAGTTCGCCCCCCCGGCGGCTCTTGCGCGGCGGTGACTTGACCGCCGGCCGCTGGGGGCGGATGTTTTTCACCTGCGAGAGGCGCGCCCGAGCGTCGGTCTCCATCTCGATCCATCCGGTGGGATCGAGGGGCGGCGTCAGAGCGTGGCTGATCGTCAGGGCGCCTGTTTCGCGATCGACAAAGACGTACCGGCAGGGATGGGCAAAATTGGCAAAAGGGTGATCGTCGACAAAAACGACATACCCCGCCGAGGGAGTGGTGAGCGCCGGCCCGCGCCACGAGTCGATCGTTGCGCCCGGCTCGAGCAGGCTGGGATGGACCGAGAGCCGCCTGCCGGCAGTCTCCGCCCAATCCCCCTCGAAAAGCCGATCGGCCACGAGGCGGAGGGCGTCGGTAGGGTTTTCTATTTCAGTGCTGAAAAGGTTCGAGGCTGTGCAGAGAAACAACAGGGAGCCTATCAGGAAAACCTTTTCCCTCGTCAATGTTGAACTCCTTCAGATGGCCGGAAAGGGTTTTGTTGCAGCGCTATTCAGAGTGATTTTATCTCTAGCCGATGTGCCTCCAATCACAGGTTCCGCCGCGCCGCTCGGCGCGATCCGGATCTCTCGATCGTGCCTTCTACTCTGACCTCTATGGGGTGGCGCAGACCTTTCGATTCAGCGTGCGGCGCACCCCGTTCGGAATAAATAGGTGACTCATTAATTTAGCGTGCCAACGTGAGAGTGAACAGAGCAAATATATCAAAAATCCATTGCCATCGGCAATGATCCATCAGTGATATTACTTAACAAATTTGGACTATTCTTAAGGGGGGGCCGCGAGGAATTTTTCGACCTCTGCCCTCGACGGAACATTCTGCGCGCCCGGCCGGGTGCATTGGAGCGCCGCCGCCGCCTGGCCGAAGCGGACCGGGTCGTCGACGCCCAGCGCGAGGGCGGCGGCGAATCCGCCCACGAAGGTGTCGCCGGCGCCGACCGTGTCGATCGCGTCGACGGCGAAGGCTGGCTTCAATTCCCTATCCCAGACGCCGTCGGCTCCGAGAGTGATGATCGCTCTCCGGGCACCCATCGCCTCGAGGGCGCGCGCCGCGTCGGCGGGATCGGCGCAGCCGGTGAGCTGCTCGGCTTCGATCTCGTTGGGGATGATCACATCGACGCCGTCCACGTCGACGGGCGCGGCGGGCGCCGGGTTGAGAATCACGCACCGCGCCCCGCGGATCGGCTCGTAGGGTGTCTCGAGCTGGGTGACGACGATGTCATAGCCGCCGGCACCAATCGCGCGCCCGCCGGCACCACTCGCGCGCCGGTTTGCGCCGGGCGCCACGCTGATCATGTTTCGCCCCTCGCTGTCGACCATGATGAGCGCCACACCCGTGTGATCGTCGACGGTGCGCAGCCCGGCCACACCGACGCCCTGGTCGATGAGGTTGCGCCGCGCCGTGCGGCCGTACTCGTCGTCGCCCACGCAACCGACGAATTCGGTGCGCGCCCCGAGCCGAGCGGCCGCCACCGCCTGGTTGGCGCCCTTGCCGCCTGGTGTGACGCGAAAGGC
>Ga0180429_10004375_pt1 | contig 11303 bp, 7 predicted proteins | sample SS_ome_FD_132428 | JGI IMG/M metagenome (GOLD analysis project Ga0180429, IMG submission 132428) | Hypersaline lake sediment archaeal communities from the Salton Sea, California, USA - SS_1_S_1 metaG | ecosystem: Environmental > Aquatic > Non-marine Saline and Alkaline > Hypersaline > Sediment ... | reverse complement strand
TGGGGGCGACCCACGCGCTTTCGGCACAGTCGTTTCGATATGGCTGATCAACTCAAGGCAGGATGATCATGCCTGCCATCGTCCTGCTCTTCCGGCGAAAGGCAAGGCACTGATTATGGCCCCTTCCGCCAGACGTCCAGTTCGCCCGGTTTGCAGAAACCGATCGACCACGTATCGCCAGTGAGGGAACCAATGGGGAACTGCATCTCGGTGCTGTTGAAGGTCACGGGCTGCGGTGGGGTGAAGGCAAAGGCCACGTTCCATTTGGCGCCCGGGAAGGCAAGCTCGGCGGCGGCGATTCTCAGCTTCGTACCCGGTTTCGCCTCGACCTCCTTGCCGCTGCCATCTACCGCGATGATCCGCGCCCAGGCAGGCGGTCGCTCCGGGGAGATCCATTTGCCCGGCACGGTGAAGTGCGTCTGATCGAACCGGGTCCATCCAGCGTCCATGCGGACGGTGATGCGGTCGGGTTTGAATGTCATCCGATATCGGCAGTCGCCATAGGCGCTCGGTGCTGCGGTTACCGCCGCGGGGACGGCGGTCGGCCAGATCGAGTTGTTCGTGCAGCCTTCGAACAACCACGGCTTCTTGCCGTCGGAAAAGGTAAACAGTGGGCTGCCGTCAAGCCGCACTACTTGGTCGTCGTCGGCCAGGTAGCGGATGAGTCCGCTGTCCATGTCCGGTTCGGCGAAGTAACGCTGGGCGCTGACGCGAAAGACATTGCGTTCGGGATGGCGGTAGACGAATTCCAAGACGGAGTTGACGACGATGTGGAAGGGGAGAGCCGCGGTGTGGATCTGTTCGGCGGCTTTCTCAGTACGATAGCTGACGTGGTACAGGGTGAGCCGTTTGCCCTGTGGTGCGTCTTTCCCCGCATGGAGGGTCACCGGCACTTGCGTTGTCGCGCCCGGCAGGAGGGGGCCGAATTGCGGCGCCGCGGGCTCGGCCGTCACGCCCGGCGGCAGCTCCAAGGCCAGCGTGCCAGTAATGCCCTGCTTGAGTGTGTTCTTCACGGTGAAAGTCACTACTCGACGTTCTCCCCGCGCCAGGCGGGTGACCGTGGTGTTCGGAGTGACTCGGAAAGGGCATTTGACCGTCGGTGGGTCGGCCGGTGCGGGAGGCGGCAGCGTGCCGAAGGTGACATAGCCGCTGGCGATTTCGACTCGGGCTGGTCGGCCATTGAAGGTCAGCGCCGCTTTGGCACTCGGAAGACGGAAGCCGGTCCAACCGCCTCGCGCCATGACCGTGCCGTCTTTGTGCACGCGCAGGTAACCGTAATCCTTGAAGGCGACGCAAGTTTTCGGGTCGTCGGCCGTTGCCAACACATGCTCCAGTTTGCCCGGCTGCGGTCCAAAGGAAACGGCGGCATAGTCGGTATAGTTTTCGGCGTCCACGCGCACCAGCATGGCACGATCGGATTGCGCCAATGTGGTGACCGCACGGATCTGTGGCCTGGCCGTGTTGGCATACGGCTCGTGAGTGGCAGCGAAGACAGTCTGGCGGACGCCGGCCCGCCGCGCAATCAGCATGCCGAGCGGATCGAAGGTGCGGTTGACCTGTTTTCCCAGCTCGAGGCCGGAGACCCCGTGGGTGACCAGCGTCTTCGCTTCGGCGGCCATGGTGACGCGCACGGCGGCCGTGTGATCGTACCACTCGGGACCGAAGTTCCCCTTCCGGCTGCCTGGTTCCTCCTGGATGACGAAGTCCAACGCCCAGGGCTCGTCAGTCGTCATCGCCCGGCGGTCACTGACCAGCCAGAAGCGTCGATCCAATACGCCAGAGGGCTTGAAAAGCTCAGGGTGCGCGGGTCGCGGCATGCCGAAGCTGTGCAGCAGATAGTCGTAGACCCGCGGCGTCGGGCTGGCCGCTTGAAAAACGTCCAGCAGGTACTCGTGCGTGAGCAGCAGCGCGCGAGTTTGGTCGACTTTCTCGAAAACGCCGGAGGCCGAAGTAGCCAGATACTTCACCTCCGGCGCGAAGGCATGTCGAACGTCAGAAGGTCCTACGCGGCGCGTATTCCCCTGATCGACCATGAGCGTGTTGTGGGCGATCGTGCTGCGGGTCCAACCGATGTTGGCACTTTCGTACTGGATCGCGTTGTAATCCGGATAGAGCAAGCGGCCCGCGCCGTGGAAAATGATGCTGAATTTGTCGTCGTGGTCGTGGCCGTAGCCCTTGGTCATCAGTTGGAACACCACCGGGGCGTCGCTCGTCCAGTAGGCCGGCGACTCCTCGGCACGCAAGATCGCCAGCCCGAAGTCGGGCCAGATCTTCGAGGAGACGGGCGGGAACTCGACCTTCTCCGGCAGCGGGCGGCGGTCGATGAGCGTCGGTTTGTAGTCGGGAATCATCGCCACAAACGGTGCCAGGCACGGGTCGCCGGACGCATTATACGCCGCGATCAGGGCTTTGGTGGCGTCGAGCGCCGGCCCGGCCGGATTGACCAGGAACAGGTCGTGTTTCGCATTGGTCGCGCCGTCGCCGTAAGTGGCAACGCGAATCTGGCCGGGGCCATAGCCGGTGCGCTCGATGGGATAGGCCGTGTCGATGTAGTAATCCATCAGCCCCTTCGGGCTGCCGCCGCGGGGAGCCTTGGTGGCCCACCAATCCTTGCCGTCGTACAGCGCGCGATAACGGGAGACCATGGCCATGCAGTAGAGATCGGTGTGGGCGATAGCGTAGATCGGCGCTTCGTGCCAGGGGCCGCCGTCGATGATCATGTTGTTGATTACCGGAAAACAGCCGCCTATCCTTGACTCCGGCTTGCGATAAAGGCCCCAATCGATCACGTCCCGCTCCTGGATGGCCAATCCGGCAAAGGCCACGATCGACGTGGGTTTGAACACGAGGTTGGGCGTCTGCGTCCAACGATCCATCGAGCGCATCTTGAAATGCATGAAGGCGGAAATGCCTTCTTGAACTTCCTGCCGCGGGGCCGGTTCCAGAGCGTTATAGACCCAGTCGAACGCGACGTAGGGCGTGAAATCCGTATCGTAGAAGACGTCGCTCAAGTGGGGCACACCGGCCTTGAAGAACTCGGGGTTATCGAGCGCGCCCCTTGCTCGCCGCGTAGTTCCGCTGTCAACACCAAACTTCGCCAGCAACCATTTCTGTGCGATCGGCGCATAGGCCGGATCACCGTCCAGTGCGTACAGAAACGCGGCCAGAAAGCCATCGCCCTTCAGCGCGGCCGCCCGGATACGCGTGTAGTCGGCCTTCGCCCACTCCTGGGTGGCGATGAGTTGCCGAATGCGAGTCCGCTCCTTGTCCGGCATGAAGAACGGCCGCCCGTGCGCGGGAGCATCGTTCGGCTCCGCCGCGAGAACCGATCCGCAGGTCAGCACCAGGATCAACAGGGCCACCAGTGACTTGACATGCATCGTCGACACCTCTTCCTCAAGGACCTGACTGACAGCGGACAGCCGTTTGCTTACAGCTCCCCAGATGCCGGCGCGCGTCGATATGTCGGAGCGGCGCAGCCAAGGCCCTGCTTGATTTCCATAGCGTCAGCCATTAGCATAGGGGGTACTCGACGGCAAGAGCGGTCGCGTGACGATGATCTACTGTTTGGCCTCAGTTGAACTGAGGCGCTCGTGGCGTGCGAAGCCCCGCAGAGGGCCTTACTCACCGGTCTGATGAGTGCTAGACAGAAACTTCCTATCACGCAGAGGAGGCTCTGGCAATGAAGCAACTGCCTGCTGCGATTCGGCTTATGACAACCGGGCACCTGCGTGTTAGGCCGCAGATCCGCCGCCAATAGGTGTTATCCGAGATCTTCCTAACACCAAGTTCGCATTTGGAGGAGGATTCAGAAATGATGCCCGTTCCTAGCCACCTGAAGCAATGCGTCGTGCCTGATTCGGACGAAATCGACGACTCCGCCCTCCGCGGTGTTGTCCGATGTCCATGCGGGTCGGAACACTTCCGGATGCTCTACCCGGGGCAGACGCATGAATACAAGGGCGAACAGATCCCCTGTACGGCAGAAATGGACGACAAGTTCTTCTTCCTCATTATAGCCAAGTGCTCCGCCTGCCAGGCGGAACATTTGTTGATTGACAAGGATTTCCACGGATGGGACGGATTGGTCTGTCACGATTCTGAGCAAGCGGCTTTGCCACGTCCCCCACTGCGGCCGTGGACCTGCCTGTCCTGTGGTGGAGTCGAGCACCAAGCGTGTGTAGAAATCCAGACCGAAGGCAAAGCAGATTTTGTGGAGGCTGTCGAAGGTGAGTTTCCGGACAATCGCTGGCCAGATGGATTCGGCTGGATCGATATTTCCATCAGCTGTTCGACATGCCGCAAGGCGACCAGCCAGTGGGTATCGTATGAAACGATGTAGAGGATGCGAACCAGACGGCTGGAGTCTACGTCGCTAATCGCGCCGAGACTCAGCCGCACCGTTGGCCAAGAGACCACCATTCTTGAGATGACTGAAGACGTGCATTTCTGGCGCCATCTAAGCCGCTTCGGTGGCAACGTCCGAAGCGTCCACCGCTTTGGCCACAAGTTGCGTCGGTCGTCTACTCTGCCAGGACCAACCGCGGATACAACGTGGAGTTGGGGATCCCGGCCAGCCCCGAGGCCAACTGAAGCCAGTGGCGGTGGCCGTGTCATTTGACCTGTGGCTTTTCGATTGTGAACTCGCAGCGTCCTTCCGGCAGTTCGACGGCGAGGATGCCGTTGGGCGAGTTGACCTTCTCGCGCCGGCCGCCCAGGGTGAGCACCAGATCGATGGTCCACTCCCGCCCCAACAGCCGGTAGACGCTGCGCTGCGATTCTTCTGCGACGCGGGTGAAACGGGCGGGACTTTGCGCCAGCGCGGGCATAGACAGACGATCGTAGGGATCGCGCGCGTGCAATTCATCTTCTTTTCCTCTTAGACGGGTGGCCAATCAGTCTGAAAGGACACCACGCCGCAGAGCAGGCGAGGTCCGTGCGAAGGCAACAGCAATGCAATCTCCTTGCCGGCAAGCTGCGCCGCCGACTTTCGCAAAGCCCGGATACCGGCCCCGTAGCCGTAATCCCATTCGGTGTCGTACCACGTGTGCATCTTCGCACCGTCGAGCATCACGTCGCCGGAGAAGGCAAGCGAGCCGTTCGTATGCTTAAGCAGATACGTCATGCCACCCGGGCTGTTGCCGGGGGTGGCCAGGCAAAGAAACTCGTGTCCACGCCAGCGAAAGGTCTCGTCGGCCTTGAACGTCCGGTCGAGCGGGATGGGGCGGATCGGCGGGCGAACGTAGCTCGAACCGTGGATGGTCAGTGGGTCTCCCAATCGGACGTTCAGCTTGCGGAAATCGGTGGGCCGCTCGAACAACGCCCGCTCGGCCTCGGGCGCGGCGACTTTGGCTCCAGAGCCTTTCAACCGTGGGGCCCCCTGGCATTGCTCGCGATGATGATGCGTCAGCAGCACCCACTCGACGCGCTTCACGCCGACGTCGCCAAGACGGTCGAGCACACTGCCGTCGCCCAGATCGATCAAGAGCGCCGCATCCCCGTCGCGCAGCACGTAGACGTTGCAAGTGTCGGTCCAAACGAACCAGCCAGGTGCAAGCCCTGAATCGACCGGAGTCAGTTTGGCGCCAAAGGCAGAGGCACTGAGGCCCGCCAGGATCATAACTACGAGTGGAATACGATTCATTTCAGTCCCCTCCGGTGAGGTCTTCGTTCAGATAGCAAACACGTCTTTGCCGGCTCGGAGTGTATAGGGAGCGGTCCACATCAAAATGGCGCACAGCGATAAGGCTCCCCGGGATATGGGGAACAAAGCGTTCGGGATCATGGGTTGGAGTTTCCTTCTTGTTGCCTCACTCGGCCCGCAAGACGTAGTGCGGATAGTGCTCTGCACCCTTGTGGAACCAGCCGCCGGGTTTGCTCGGGCTGGAATGGTGGTACCGCTCTTTGAGGTCGCCATTCTGAACCACGGCCAGGATGCGGATCGCTTGGCCGGCCATCTTCCACGGCCCGCGCCGCCGAGACGGGGGTGATTGGGAATCAGCCTTGTGCACCGGCAGCCAGATTTCGCAATCCAACGGCGCCCCCAGCCCCAGCCAAGGCAGGCGCAATTCGGCGATGTAGCCCGTGTCGACGTCGCCGGGGTCGTTGACAGTCGACGGTTTTCCGTCAGCTTTCGGTTTCAGGGCCACCGCCGTCGCGAGGCGACGGCGCGACGTATCGTCGTCCTCGATATACTCGCGCTGGAGGAACTGGATACCGAAACGACTCATACTCGACTTGCTGATCGGCCAGCTCTCGTCGGGCACGACGCACCAGATATCGTTGAACTGGTTGGCGGCGTTCTGGTGGACCTCCCAGAAGAACCGCGGGTCGCCGAACGAAATAAAGAACTCGACCACATCGGGCTTCTCCGTCGAGTGCGTGATGACGCAACCCTCGCGCAGATTATCGCGGGGCCCCTCTTTCTCGCGGGTGCCCAGGGCGACCAGGCTCTCATCGAAAGTCTCGTACCCCACGTACAAGTAATGGTCATCCCAGGTGTAGCGCACGCGCAGTTGTGGCCGCGCGCTGCGCTTTCCCACCTGGCCCCAGATGTAATCGGCCTCGACCACTTCGGCCTGTTTCCAAGCCGGTTCGTCTAAAGCACCATCAATGGTGATCGGGGTCGAGTTCTTGTGGATCGGAGCCGGCTCGGCAGCTTCGGCCCCCACCGCGGCGGCCGCTGCGCATCCGATCGCCGCGTACAACAACCATTGCATCTCCCGCTCCTTTCTTTCATTGCGATTTCGCCAGAATGAACCGCGGGTACAGCGTGAAGTCGTGGATCTGCCCGGCCAGGCCAGGGGCCAACTCGAGCCAGTAGCGGTGCCCGTTGCCGTCGTCATCGTCGAAGACCACGACGTTGAAGCTGAACCGTGCGCCAGGCTTGATTCCGAGGGTGTTCAACGGCAGACGCAGTTCGTAGCGGGTGGTCTTGGCGTCGTCGTCCCGTACGACAACGTACTCGGCGGTTTTGTGCAGCGTATCGCCCTTGCCCGACCACTGATGGAAGGCGACGCCCTGCTTGGTCAGAGCCACCCCGATGTTCCAGTGGATCTTCTCCGGAGTCACCAGTCCCATCTGCATTGCATCGCCGTTCCAGATCAGGTCTCCCTGTTGCGCGTTGGCGTGCCGGTCATCGGTCACTTCGGCCGCCACGCAGAGTGCCTCGCCGTCGGAGCCCCATTGGAGCGTGACGGACATATCTTCAGGGCCCTTCCAGCCCTTGGCAGGCCCGCTCAAGCCGATCGCGGGTTCGCCCCAGTCGCTCAGGGAGCCGTCCACCTTGACCGGCTGCCGTAAGCGCGGCATAAGCGGCTTCCACAGAAGCTCGTCGATTGGGACGGGGTCGGAGATTTTGATGATCGCCCGATCGTAGGTCATCAGCCCGTTGACCTCGATCTCCACGTCGGACGTCTGGGTGTAGATGGCTGCGGACAGCCCGCAGCCGATCAACGGGCGGAGCTTACCGAGTAGCGCGACGTAGCCGTCGCTTAGGGCCTCACGGTTGTCGAAGCTGCGGTAGCCCCAGTTCTTCTCCTGCTGCCAAGTGTGGCCGGAGATAGGCAACCCCAGGCCGCCGAACTCGCCGAGCACCACCGCCCGGCCCTCCTCGACCGGCGAGGTGCCCGGGCCGGGATACCGGTGGATGTCGTGGACGTCGCCCACCTTACGGTCCGCCCAGCCGCTGGCGTTGTTGACCAGCCGCGTGGGGTCCCACTTTTTGATCGAGGCCACGATTTGCTCGGTGTCATGCTGGCCCCAACCTTCGTTGAACGGGACCCACATAACAATCGACGGATGGTTGCTGAAGGCTTCGACGACCGCCTTCAGCTCGCGACGGAAGTTCGCCTGGCCCTCCGGGCCCTTGTTGTTACCGCTGGGCATGTCCTGCCAGACCAGCAGCCCCAGCTTGTCGCACCAGTAGTACCAGCGGTCGGGCTCGACCTTGACGTGTTTGCGGGCCATGTTCATGCCCAGCTTCTTCGTCACCTCGATGTCATAGCGCAAGGCCTCGTCGGTCGGGGCCGTATAGAGCCCGTCGGGCCAGAAGCCCTGATCGAGCGGCCCAAAGTGAAACAGCGGCTTGCCGTTGAGCAGCAGGCGGTTGATACCCAACTCGTCCCGGCGAACCTCGATCTTCCGCATGCCGAAGTAGCTCGACAGCTCGTCGGTCTTCCCGTCAGCCGTCAGCTTGATCTTCAGGTCGTAGAGGAACGGATCGTCGGGTGACCAGGTGCGGACGTCGTCGAGCTTGACCGCTAGCGTCTGGCCAGCCGCTCCCCGGGCGGTGCCGACCTCCTTCCCGCCGGCCATCGCCGTCAGTTTGACCTCGCCGCCGTCCGCGTCGACAGTCACCTTGACGGCCGATGCATCGACATCCGGGACGATCCGGATGGAGCGGACGTAGGTCTCCGGCACCGGTTCGAGCCACACGGTTTGCCAGATGCCTGTGGTCGGCGTGTACCAGATCCCACGGGGCTTGAGCACCTGTTTGCCGCGGGGCTGGTAGCCTTCGTCGGTGGGGTCCCAGACGCGGAGGACAAGCTCGTTGTTGCCCGACCGAAGGGCGTCAGTGACGTCGAAAGAGAACGGATCGTAGCCGCCGCGGTGCTCGCCAAGCTTCTGGCCGTTGAGCCACACAGTCGTCTCCCAGTCGACGCCGCCGTAGTTCAGCAGCACCCGCCTGCCCGACCAGGCCTCGGGCACCGAGAATGTCCGGCGATACCAAACCGCCTGATCCGGGGTGACCTTTTTCATCACGCCCGACAGGGCCGATTCGACGGCGAACGGGACCAGGATCTGTCCGTCGAACTGTTCGGGCTGGGCAGCTTCCTTGGCCACAACGGCATAGTCCCACAGACCGTTGAGGTTCTGCCAGTCGGCCCGGGCCATCTGGGGCCGCGGGTACTCGGGCAGGGCGTTGTCGGGTCTGACCTTGTTCGTCCAGCGGGTGGAAAGCGGGCCCTCGGCCGGCTTCCACTCGGCCATGGCAATCGAGGCGATGGCCAGGCCTGCGACGGTGGCGATGGAAAATACGCGTTTCACGGCGAATTCCTCCTCATTTTCATCATCTACTCGTAGCGAAACTCGCCCAGAGTTTCGGTGGTCAAGCGAAAGCGCGCTCGGCGCGGAGAGCGGCGAAAGAGGATTTACTCGCAGTCAATGCCCACGACATACTGCTTGATGTCGGCCGCATCGTGGCGACCGTGATAGGAAACCACAACCAGCTCGCCGTTCTTGCGCATACGGATGTCTCCGTACCCCGCATCCTGGGTGTCTTTGTCACAGTGAAACGGCGCGCTCCAGGTTTCGCCCTTGTCCCGTGAATGCCACAGTCCGACGTTACGTGTCCCGTTCTGCACCTGGTGCGGACCGGTGCCGATCAGTGTCCTGTCGTTCCACCACTCGGGAATTTTCTCGGCCCCGCTCATGTGCCTCAAGTGCTTCAGCGTGTAGATCCGGGGACGCTTCCAGAACTGCGTGGAGCCGGAAATATCTTTCGGCTTTGTCCAGGTCTTGCCCATGTCATGACTGCGCGTCATATGGGTCGGGGCCGGCCACATGCCGTGCCGGAGTATGGCTACCATCTCATTGGGGCCGACGAGTTCAATTCCGGCCTCGGAATCGCGGGACATATAGTAGTCATCGCCTTGCCTGCCGATGGCGCTGACGAACTCCCAGGTTGCCCCGTTGTCCGCCGATTTGAACAGGCTGGGACTGGATTTCCCGTTCAGGCCTGAGCGGGATGAAGCGTACATGGTCCCGTCTTTCACCAGGCACTGCTGCGTCATGTCGCTGCCACGCAGTGGCGGCGGAAGGCTGTACTGGATCCTCTCCCACGCACTCCACGTCTTGCCGTTGTCTTTCGATCGCGTAAAAAAGCGGCCGTTGCTTTTCCGCGCCTTGAAGTCGAGGTCCCACGCCGCGATAAGCAAGTCTCCGTTCGGCGCCAGGTAGATATAGGGCTCGATCGGGTCGTACGGGGACTCGATTGGGCTTGGCGCACTGGGCAGGCCTTTGACCGGATTGCCGTCGGTGAAAGTGTTGGGGGGCAGCCAGGTCCGGCCTTCGTCTTTGGACAGCATCACTCCGATCTGCCCATCGTGGCAAGCCCAGTGGTGATCGGAATGGATGTAGGTCATGATCCAGACGCCGTTGTCCAGGATCTGCAGCGAGGCCCGGCCGAAGTAGCGGCCCGGCGCCGTCAGGAGCGTCGTGGTTTCCTTGACCCGTAATCGCAATTCCTGTTCTCCTTCCGGCACGGCCAGATCTCCGGCAACTTTCTCCTGCGCTTTCTTCTCGGCATCCGCCTTGCCTGCCCTCGCTACGCTCGCGAGTAGCATGAGACCACACGCAACCATAACTCCATTCATCCGCTGCTTCCTCATATTAACTGCACTCCTCTCGATACGGGGCATGTTTGTGCATGTGACAAGCACTGAACTGGCTCAGTCCAGGCCCGCCACCCGTTGCTGCACAGGTGCCAGCGGCGTCAGGTTGTTGGTCGGTCGGTCCAAGTAGAAGAACGCGACGGCCGAGACGTCGTCTTTTCGGTAGTAGTTGACCCAGGCGGAATCATCGACGTCCTTGACCAGGTCGACTTCCGTCCCGGGTTCGAGCAGTTTGATGAAACGCCCGCCGTGCCCCACCGAAATCGGCTTGATGTCGATGCCATCGGTCAGCATTTTCACGATATCCTTCTTGTTGCTACCGCCGATCTGCTGGATCGTAACTCGGCAGTCCTTGTCGAAAAAAACGGGATCGGGAATGTGATAGCGATAGAAGGCGTAATGCTGTTCTTCGTTGTCCGCCAGGAGGCAACCGTGGTAGCGCTGCCCGTATTCGCCCTGCCCCCACGCGGTGGCGATGTAATCCTCCGTGCCTGTGCCGCACAATGTGGGCAAATCGGTATCACCGTCCAGGTACACCTTGACTTCGCCTTCGCCCCACCAGCCGATATTCTCACGATTCGCAATCACGCCCACGTGGCAGCCCAGGAATCTACCGCTGCCTTGAACTCGAGGCAGGATGGCAAAATCCTCACCCAGTTTTGTCGGTTGCTCCCGCCGCCAACAGGCGTGAAAGTACATTACGTCCGGACCATGCTGGTCGCCGAGCGTCACGTTGACGTCGTAGAAGATGTGCGGAATCGGCGTCTGGGAATCGTTCGTGATCGAGATCCTCGCGGCCTTCCGAAAAGGCATGGGGACGAAGCAGACAAAGGACCGTCCCTCGGGATTGGCAAACAGGGCGTTCTCGAATTTCACCGGCTGGCCATGTACCCAGTTGAAGAAATCGCC
>Ga0180429_10004373_pt1 | contig 11314 bp, 10 predicted proteins | sample SS_ome_FD_132428 | JGI IMG/M metagenome (GOLD analysis project Ga0180429, IMG submission 132428) | Hypersaline lake sediment archaeal communities from the Salton Sea, California, USA - SS_1_S_1 metaG | ecosystem: Environmental > Aquatic > Non-marine Saline and Alkaline > Hypersaline > Sediment ... | reverse complement strand
GGGATCTCGCTCGCTATCCTGTAGACCAGCCGCCCGATGCGGCCGAAGCCGTTGATCGCATACTTGAGCGCCATCGGATCCTCCTAGGCCTTCCCGGCCGAACCGAAAAGCTCCATCTTCGACTTGATGACCTGCTTCATGCTCCCTCTCGCCGCGCCGAGTATCTTCCGCGGATCGAACACCTCCGGTTCCTCGCTCAGGATGCGGCGGACGCCGCCCGTGAAGGCCAGCCGCAGGTCGGTGTCGATGTTGACCTTCGCGATCCCGTGGTCGATCGCTTCGCGGATGCTCTCCGGCGGGACGCCCCTGGCGCCCTTGAGTTCCGCCCCGTACCGGCGCGCCAGTTCGAGGACCTCGGGGGGAACCGCCGAAGCTCCGTGAAGAACGAGCGGGATCTCCACGAGTTCGGCGATCCGGGTCAGACGGTCGATCGCGAGCTTCGGCTGTCCGGCGAACTTGTAGGCGCCGTGCGATGTCCCGATCGCGACCGCCAACGAGTCGCATCCCGTGCGCTCGACGAACTCGCGTGCCTCGTCCGGGTCGGTGTAGACGGCCTCGCCCTCCTCGACCACGATCTCATCCTCGACGCCCATGAGGCGGCCCAGCTCGGCCTCGACCGACACGTTCCTCGGGCGCGCCGCCTCCACGACACGTCGCGTGAGATCCGCGTTCTCCTCAAAGGGCAGGTGCGAACCGTCGAACATCACCGAGGTCCAGCCGTTCTCCATACACGCCTCGATCACGTTCAGATCGGTCCCGTGATCGAGGTGAAGAGAGGCCGGTACGCCTGCCGCTTCGGCGAGGTGCGATGTCATCGCGTGGATGTTCTCGTATCCGGCGTACTTGATCGCCGACTGAGAGGTCGCAACGATCACCGGCGAGGCGAGTTCCGCCGCGGCCGCGAAGATGGCCTGGGAGATCTCGAGATTGCTCGTGTTGAACGCGCCCACGGCGTATCCACCGGAGCGCGCGGGGACCATGATGTCGTTGTTGTTCACCAGCGCCATTGCCGTCGCCGCCTCCCGGGCTTCCGCCCGCCGGCGCGTAGCCGGTCTCAGCCGAAGAACGTCCTCGCGACCTCGTACAGCTCGGTGTCGACGCGCTTGACCGTCTCGATGGCGTGCGACATCTCGATCGGAAGCACCTTGTCACCGTGTACGCTGGCCATCTTGCCGAACTGCTTCCACTGGACGAGGTCCGCCGCCAGCACTCCGAATCGCGTGCCCAGCACGCGGTCGAAGGCCGTCGGGGTGCCGCCGCGCTGCGTGTAGCCCAGCACCGTCACGCGGGTCTCGAATCCCGTCCGCTTCTCCATCTCCTGTGCGAGCTTGTTGCCGATGCCGCCGAGGCGGACGTGGCCGAAGGCGTCGGTGCTCGATTGCTGCACGACGAGGCCACCGCCCGAGTCGGCTTCGTCCGCCGGGAAACGGGCGCCCTCGGCGACGACGACGATGCTGAAGTTCTTCCCGCGAGCGTGACGCCGGCGGATGATGTCTGCAACCTCATCGAGCGTGAAGTCGATCTCGGGGATGAGAATGAGATCGGCGCCTCCCGCGATGCCGGCCTTGACCGCGATCCAGCCCGTGTGGCGTCCCATCACCTCGAGCACGACGACCCTGTTGTGTGACTCGGCGGTGGTGTGAAGCCTGTCGATGGCCTCCGTCGCTATGGCAACCGCGGTGTCGAAGCCGAAGGTGAAGTCCGTTCCGCTGATGTCGTTGTCGATCGTCTTCGGGACCCCGACGACGGGAAGCCCCTCCTGGAAGAGCTTGTAGGCGACGCCGAGCGTGTCGTCTCCTCCGACGGCAACGAGCCCGTCCAGACCCTCTTCCCTGAACGCCTCGTGGATCTTCTGAGGGCCGTCGGGGACCTTGTACGGGTTCGTCCGCGAGGTTCCGAGTATCGTGCCGCCCCTCGGCAGGATCCCCGACACCTCGTCGATTCCGAGCGGGACCGTGTTCCGGTCGACTACGCCGGCCCAGCCGAACCGGAAGCCGACGACTTCGCCCCCGTACTTGGCGACCGTCCGTCTGACGACCGCTCTGATGACGGCGTTCAGCCCGGGGCAATCGCCGCCGCCTGTGAGGACTCCCACTCTCATGTGTTCCCTCCGCACGGGTGTGCCCGTCTCGGATCGTCCGAAGTGCGTGTTTCCGCGCGCGAATCTAGGATTCTAGTGCCCCCCGGGGGGGCTGTCAACCGGCTTCGGGCGGGGCCGTCGCGGCCGAAGCCTCGACCGGCGGCGGCGCCGAGGCCACGGCCAGGCACGCGATCGAGGTGGCCCCCGCGACGAGCAGCGCCGAGGCCACCGCGATCATTGTCGCGCCCGTCGTCACGACGTCGTCGACGAGCAGAACGCGCCTCCCCGCGACCGCCGATCGGACTCCCCGGAAGGCGTCCCGAACGTTCCGCGCTCTCCCCGCGCGATCGAGCCGCGCCTGGCTTCTCGTCGGACGCACCCGGACCGCTCCGGCGACGACCGGGAGCCCCAGGCGGGCCGCGATGGGGCCGGCAAGCAGCTCCGCCTGGTTGTACCCGCGTTCGCGACGGCGTACGGCGTGAAGCGGCACGGGGACGAGGACGCGACTCCTGAAGCCCTCGCACGCCGCCAGCTCGGAGGCGGCCTCGCGCGCGATGAGCGTTGCGACGGACGGCGTGCGCCCGTACTTGAGGGCGTGCATGGCCGCGCGCATCGGACCGTCGAACTCGTACACGTAGTGGACGCGACGTGGAGTTCCCGGGCTGCAGTCGCCCGCCGCCGGCAGCGGCACGTCGCGGACACGCGGTCGGAGCAGCGCGAGGCATCCGTCGCACAGATGCCGCGATCCGCTCGGAAGCGGACGGCCGCACGACAGGCAGTGGTCCGGGAAGACGAAGTCGAGGAGCATTCGCCCGAGCGTCCTGAACCCGGGCGGCGTCCGCGGATCGTCGAGCGCGCTCACGGACGTCGATGGTCTCCTGGGGGTGAGACCCGGCGGTTTCCCGCCGCGGCGCGGCGGCGCAGCCACAGCATGAACCCGATGGAGACGCCGATCAGAATCAGTCCGACGACCTGGTTGCTCGTCAGCGCGAACGCCCCCCCGCTGAGGGCCATCGACGTCGGATGGTAGTACCGAAGCGGATCGACCGCGAACCGGTAGACCGACAAGAGGATGACGAACAGCCAGAGCAGGAATCCGTCGAACGGCTTCCTCCGCTCCACGAAAAGCAGGATGAGGAGGACGCCCAGAGCGGCGAGGGACTCGTAGATCTGCGTCGGGTGAAGGCGGAGCGCCCCGAAGACCAGGCCGGCGTTGGAGGTCGGGTGGAACGCGATCGCCCAGGGCAGATCGCAGGGCTGCCCGAAGCAGCAGCCGTTGAGAAAGCACCCGAGCCGACCGATCGCCACGCCGGCCGCGAGCGCCGGCGTCGTGAGATCGGCCCCGAACCAGGGGTCGATTCCGCGTCGCCTGAAGAAGATGAGTCCGGCGACCACGCCCGCCGCGATGCCGCCGTACTGCGCGAGCCCGCCGTCCCACAGCCTGAGGATGGCGATCGGGTCCGCCCGGTACGCCTCCCACTGGACGATCACGAACATCGCGCGGGCGCCCGCTATCGACGCGATGATCACGAAGAACGCGAGGTCGACGATCAGGTCGGGGTCGAGGCCCCGCGCTTTCGCCCTCCGCCTGGTCAGCCAGATGCCGACCAGAAACGCGATCGCCATCATGACGCCGTAGCTGCGGATCGGCAGCGACCCGATGTGGAAGAGAATGGGGATCATCCGAGTCTCCCGCGGCTCCCTCCGACGTGCCGGGAGGTCTCGCCGTCGGTCAGTAGTCCATCCTGCGCATTCCCATGCCGAGAACGACCCCGATCGCCAGCAGCGTCACCAGGAGCGAGGAGCCGCCGTAGCTGACGAGCGGCAGCGGCATGCCCGTGACCGGCGAGAGCCCGAGCGTGACGCCGATGTTGACGATCGACTGGACGAGAAGCGCGCTCGCGATGCCGATGATGACGAGCCCGGCGAATCTGTTGCGCACTCGCCCCGCCATGCGGACGAGCTTGGTCACCAGATACAGGTAGAGGCCGAGCACGACCACGCACCCGAGGAAGCCGAACTCCTCCCCCAGCACCGAGAAGATGAAGTCCGTGTGCCGTTCGGGGAGGAAGGCGAAGTTCTTCTGCGTTCCCTGAAGGAAGCCCTTTCCCACGGCCGACCCCGAGCCGATCGCGATCTTCGACTGGATCAGCTGGTAGCCGGTGCTGAAACGATACTTGTCCGGGTTCAGAAACGCAAGCACGCGGTGGCGCTGGTAATCCTCGAGTCGCGACCACAGGAGCGGACTCAGTCTTCCCGTCGCCACGTTGAGGAGGAAGACGGCGATCTTGTCGACGACGAAGATCCTCGAGGCGTAGAGGAACCAGCCGAGGAGTCCGAGGAAGATCAGCCAGGCGATCCAGTTGAAGGCGAGCACCATGCTGACGGCGGGCGTGATGAGCAGCAGCAAGGCGATCGGGCGCGCCCCGGCCCAGTAGAGCATGGGCAGCAGCACCAGCGGGTAGATCACCGACGTTCCCAGATCGGGCTCCCTGAGCACGAGGAAGGTCGGAAGGAGGACGATAGCCAGGGGCAGGACGAAGTGCGTCGGTCGCTCGAGTTTGGTCCGCCGGCGCGCGAGGTAGCGCGCCAGGGCCAGGATGACGGCGTACTTCGCGACCTCCGAGGGCTGAAATCTCAGGGGCCCGAAGTCGAACCAGCGGCGCTCTCCCCCCTTCCCCACGCCCACGATGAGCACGGCCACCAGCAGGAGAACGGCGAGCGCGTAGAAGACCGGGGCGAGGGCCTCGAGCGTGTCGTGCGGCACAAGCAGAGAGACTCCCAGAACGGCCAGGCCGACGAGCGCCCAGACGGTCTGCCTGCTTGCGAGAGCCGACAGCGCGCCCGACTCCGCGCCGTGCGTCGCGCTGTAGATCATGACGATGCCGATCGCGACCAGCGCCACGGTCGCGATGAAGATGCCGGCATCGAAGTCCCTGAGCTGCCTGCGCTCAAGTCCGATCATCGATCGTCTCCTCGGAGGGGGGCGCGGGGGCCCGACGGATCGTGTCGGGGTCCGCGATGCGGAAGTAGGCGCGCATGACGTCCCGGGCGATCGGCGCGGCGATGGCTCCTCCCCCACCGGCGTGCTCGACGAGAACCGCCATCGCGATGCGAGGCCGGTCGGCGGGAGCGAAGCAGACGAACCAGGCGTGGTCCTCGCCGTGAGGGTTCTGAGCGGTTCCCGTCTTCCCGGCGACGTCCATTCCCTCGATGCGCGCGAGCACCCCGGTCCCCCGGGGCGTTTCGACGACGTCCCTCATCGCTCTCCGCAGGAACTCGAGCGTCGAGGCGCGGTACGGCAGCTGGTGGGAGACGCCGGTCCTCGCCGTGCCGAGAACCCGCCCGGAGTATCCCTCGATCCTCTTCAGGAGGTGCGGGGTGACGACCTCGCCGCCGTTGGCCAGGCCTGCGACGTAGCAGGCCGTCTGAAGCGGCGTAACGAGCAGCTCTCCCTGGCCGATCGCTAGGTTGATGACGACTCCCTTGCTCCACTTCCTCCTCCCGTAGTGGCGATCGTACCAGTCGGGCGTCGGGACGTTCCCGTCGACCTCTCCCCCGATGTCGATGCCCGTCTTCCGACCGAAGCCGCTTCTCTCGGTCCAGTCCATCAGCCTCGCCACACCGAGGCGGGCTCCCACCTGGTAGAAGAAGACGTCGCACGACTCGACGATCCCCTTGAGGATGTCGACGACGCCGTGTCCCTCCGGTCTCCAGCAGCGGAACGTGCGGATTCCGTACTTGTAGGCGCCCCGGCAGACGACCGTCTCGCTCCTCGACACGGTGCGGGTCTCGAGGCCCGCGGCGGCCGTGACGAGCTTGAAGGGGCTCCCGGGAGGGTAGGTCGCCTGGATGGCGCGGTTCATCAGCGGGTGCTCCTGCGAGGTCGCCAGGGCGCGCCACTCGTCCGCGCTCAGGCCGGTGGCCAGGGCGTTCAGGTCGAGCGGCGGCGACGAGGCGAGAACAAGGACTTCCCCCGTCGCCGGTTCCAGCGCGACGATCGCCCCGCCGTCGTGGCGCGCCAGTGCTTCCTCCGCGACGCGCTGTGCGGGCGCGTCGATCGTCAGGACGACATTGTGACCCGGGCGTGCTTCCCTCGTCGGGCCGCCGAGGAACGGATAGAGCTCCCTGCCTGCCGCGTCGCACACCCAGTACTCCGAGCCGTCCTGGCCTCGCAGCATCAGCTCGTAGCGCTTCTCGATTCCCGTCTTCCCGACAACGTCCCCGATCGAGTACCCGAGCGGTTCTCTCTGCGCCAGCTCGGTGTCGGATATCTGGCCGACGTGTCCGATCGCGTGGGCCGCGAAGCTGTTCCCCATCGGGTACCCGCGGGCCGGCGTGACCTCGACCTTGACGCCCGGCAGCACCGAGCGATGCTCCTCGATCCTCGCGACCTGGTCGACCGTCGCGTCTTCGACCAGGACGACGCTGCCGTAGTAGCGCGTGCGCGACTCCGCGAGCTTCTCGTCAACCAGCGTCTCTTCCAGGTCGAGGAGCTCCGATAGGACGCGGGAGACGCCGGTGTCGTCGCGCTCCTTCCGTCGACTCAGTGTGATCGAGAGAGCGGCCCGGCTCTCCGCGAGGATCTCGCCGTTCCTGTCGAGGAGGAGACCGCGGGGCGCCTTGACGACGAAGCCCTGAACGTAGTTGTCCTCGGAGAGATCCTTGTAGAAGCCGCCGCGGGCGAGCTGCAGCCAGCCGAGACGGACGACGATGACGGCGAAGAGGGCGAGCGCCGCGTAGGTGAGAATCCTGCCTCGCTGGCGCAGTGCGTCGAGCTGCCCGATCTCGTTATGCGCGGCTGTCGCCAACGATGGCCTCCCACTGCCGCCAGCGGGCGACGAGGTAGATGAGGGCGCCCAGAGCCGCCGTGTAGGCCGCCCCCAGCAGGCCGTATCGAACGAAGAACCGCCCGAAGAGGTCGAGGTGATTCCGGTAGTAGCCGAAGTAGTAGATCGCGTCGTGAAGAAGCGACGCGCTGAAGAGGATCGCGCACTGCATGAGGACGTTCGACTTGACGAGATGGTCCCAGAGCCCGGCGGTGACATAGCCCGTCAGCGAGAGCGACAGGGCGTGCAGGCCGAGGTAGTCAGGGAGCTCGGAGTCGGCGACGAGCCCGATCGCGAAGCCGCCGATGACGGCGGGCGTCGCGCCGAGCGCCAGGCCGGCGTAGACGACGACCAGCACGAGGAAGTCCGGGCGCGCTCCGAGAATGGCGATCTGCGGCGCGAGCACGGCGTCGAGGACGACGGCCGCGAACGCGAGAGCCACGTAGGTGCCGGTTCTCATCTGTCCCTGTGATCCTCTTCCTCGGCTGCCTCGTCCTGCGGGAGGAGGCCGAGCTCCCTCAGGAGCTCCAGCTCCTGTTCGGGCGTCGGCCGGGCGCCAACGCTCCGTCCCGTGATGATGAAGACCTGCTCGATCGTCGAGTAGTGAACGGCGAGGTCGACCTGGATGTCCATCGTCAGCGGGCCCTGGACCACCGAGGTCACGCGGCCCACCACGAGGCTCGGCGGATAGACTCCTCCGAGTCCCGAGGTCACCACGAGATCTCCGATGCGCACGTCCGACCGCGCCGGAACGTAGTCCATCTCCCAACCCGCGAGCGTGGTGGCCGACCCGAAGCGGGGCCGGACGACACCCCGCACGCGGCTGCGCTCGACGACGACGCTGGCCGCCGACGAAGCGCTCACGAGGGGCTCGACGAGCGCCCGGTGCGGGAAGACGCGCGACACCTTGCCGACCAGGCCGTCGGGAACCACGACCGGCATGTTCTCAGCGACGCCGTCGAGAGTCCCCTTGTCCACCTCGATTCGCTCGACCACTCTTCCCCCGGGCATCCCGACGACGCGCGCCGGCAGCATCTCCGAGCGTTCCTCCTCTTCGAACGTGACGAAGAAGGACAGCAGCTCGCGGAGCCTGTCGTTCTCGTGCTTGTACTCGAGCAGGGAGGCGCGTTCGTCGGCCAGCTCGACCGCCACGCGCCGGAGAAGCGCGTTGTCCTCGCGCATGCGTCCGATCTCGACGAGGGACGTTCCGAGCCTCTTGAAGGGGCCCAGCACGCCGCCCGACAGGACGGCCGACACCGCCTTCTTGGCGGGCATCGGCAACACGAGGCTCACAACGGAGAGAACGACGCAGACGGCAAGCGTGGAGAGCTGTCGATTCCTGGAGAGGAGTCGAACGAGTTGGAGCACCATCTCGTCTTCCTACCTCTTCGCGGACTTCATGAGGACCGGCTCGTAGAGAGGCAGGTTCTCGAGAATCTTCCCGGTGCCGAGGACGACACACGTGAGCGGGTTCTCTACGACGTTGATTGGGAGCTTCGTTTCCTCACGAAGGAGGACGTCGAGCCCCCTCAGGAGCGACCCTCCGCCTGTCATCACGATGCCGCGATCGACAAGGTCGGCCGCGAGCTCCGGAGGCGTTTCCTCCAGCGAGAGCTTGAGCGCCTCGACGATCGCCGAGATCGGCTCCTGCAAGGCCTCGCGGATCTCCTCCGACGTGATCTTGAGCGTGCGCGGGACTCCGCCGACGAGGTCGCGGCCGCGCACCTCCGCCTCCATCTCCTCCTCGAGAGGGTAGGCGGACCCGATCTCGATCTTCATCTGCTCCGCCGTCTGTTCCCCGATCAGGAGGTTGTAGCTCCGTCGGAGGTGATTCATGATCGCCTCGTCCATCTCGTCTCCGCCGACGCGGACCGACGTGTGGTTGACGATGCCGGACAGGGCGATCACGGCGATCTCCGTCGTCCCCCCGCCGATGTCGACGACCATGTTCCCGGACGGCTTGTCGACCGGCAGCCCGACTCCGATGGCCGCCGCGATCGGTTCGGCGACCAGAAAGACCTCGCGCGCACCGGCGTGCTCGGCCGAGTCCTGAACGGCGCGTCTCTCGACCTCCGTGATTCCGGATGGAACACAGATGATCATCCGCGGCCGCACCAGGAGGCGCCTGCGCTGCACCTGGAGAATGAACTCGCGCAGTAGATCCTCCGTGCCCTCGAAGTCGGCGATGACACCGTCCTTCATCGGTCGGACGGCCTTGATGCCGTCCGGCGTCCGGCCCAACATCTCCTTGGCCTTGCTCCCGACGGCGATCACTGATCCGGAGGCCTTGTCCATTGCGATGACGGAAGGCTCGTTCAGGACGACGCCCCTGCCCTTGACGTACACGAGGGTGTTCGCTGTCCCCAGATCGATGGCGACGTCGTTCACCAGGCCGAGCATCGAGTCGAACAGCATGACGTTGACCTCTCTCGCGGGGCCCAACGCGCGGTGTTGAGCGACGTCTAAAGGTGCCCCAGTTCCTTCATGCTTGTGAAGCCGTCGCGAGCCACGATCACGTGGTCGAGCACCTCGATTCCGAGGATCCGCCCTGCCTCGACGAGCCGGTCGGTGACGATGACGTCCTCCGCGCTCGGCTCCGGGATCCCCGACGGGTGGTTGTGTACCAGGACGATGGCCTGCGCGCTCTCGCTTACCGCTGCCTTGAAGACTTCGCGCGCGTGGACGACCGACGAGTTCAGGGAACCGATCGAGATCGTCCGGATTCCGAGAATCCTGTTCTTCGTGTTCAGGAGGATCGCCCGGAAGTGCTCCCTGTCCAGCGGCGCCATCTCCGGCGTCATCAGCTCGGCGACGTCTTCCGGGCCCGACAGGTAGAGCCGCGGCCGCCGTTCCTCGTGCGTCCAGAGCCTGCTGGCGGCCTCTCGGGCCGCTCTCAGGCGGGCGACCACACGGACCCCGACCCCGGGTGTCTGAGCCAGGTTCGCCGGCGTCTCGCGCAGTACGCCGACGAGCGAGCCGAACCTCGACAACAGCTCCTCTCCCACCTGCCGACAGGGAACGACGCCCGTCCCCCCCGACAGGAGGGAGCAGAGAAGCTCGAGATCGCTGGCGCCGACAGGAGGAAGCTCCTCCGCCCAAGCCGTTCCGAACCGCCCGCCGCGACCGCCCGTCACCACCCTCTCCCCCTACCGATCGCGGCTACGCTAGCACAGCCCGCCGCGGTCCTTCAAGCGGTTTCTCCGTCGCCGAGGATCGCGACGCGGCTCGCCGTCCTCACGGGAGTTCCGGAGGCTCCGCGACCGCCGTCAGATCGAAGTCATCCACATCCTGGATCGTCACACGGGCGAACCCTCCCTGCGAGACTTCACCCGAGACCCGGACGCGACCGTCGAGCTCCCAGGCCTGTCCGGCGAGTCGCCCCCAAGACGGGTCGCCCGTCTCGTCGACGAGTATCGTCTGCGTCCTGCCGATCAGGGCCTCTCCCCGCGAGCGGGCGAGGCGGCGCATCAGGTCGACGACGCGCTCGGCGCGCTCAGCGGGGACTCCGGCGGGTACGACGGGACGCGTGCCGTGGGCCGGCGTGCCTTCCTCCGGCGAGAACTCGAAGACGCCGGCGTAGTCGATGAGACCGGTTTCGAGGAACGCCATCAGCTCTCGGAACTCGCTCTCGCCCTCTCCCGGGAACCCGAGCATCACGGTGCTGCGAATGGTAATCCCCGGGACGGCGTTCCTGAGGGAGCGCAGCAGTCGGACGATTCGGCGCGAGGTGATGCGTCGTCCCATGGCCTCGAGGATCGTGTCGCTGATGTGCTGGATCGGGAGATCGAGGTACGGCACGACGGAATCGAGTTCCGCCATGGCGCCGACGAGCTCGTCGGTGACGTGCGCCGGGTGCGCGTAGAGGACCCGCAGCCACGGCGTCTCGATCTCCGAGAGGCGCCGGAGCAGTCCCGCCAGGGTCAAGGACGAAGCAATGTCCGTGCCGTAGGCGGCCGTATCCTGTGCAATGAGGTTGATCTCGCGCACGCCCCGTGCGGCGAGGTCCTCTGCCTCCGCGAGGATCTCGTCGGCGGGACGACTCCTCAGGGAACCCCGGATGGACGGGATCGTGCAGTAGGCGCAACGGTTGTCACAGCCTTCGGAGATTCGCAAATACGCGACGTGAGGAGGCGTTCCCAGGATCCGGCGGCGGACCCCGGCCGTCGCTCGAGCCGCCGTGGTCACTCGGTAGACGGAACGGCCGGAGGCCGCCGCCGAGACGACCTCGACGATGTCCTCCGGTGTGTGACATCCGACAACAGCGTCGACATCGGGGAAGGTCTTCGGCGTCTCCCGTCCGTAGCGCTGCGGGAGACACCCGGTCACGACGATGTGTCTGAGGGCGCCGCGGCGCTTGAGTTCCGACAACTGCTCGATGACCGAGCGCGACTCGGCCGTGGCCGCC
>Ga0180429_10004370_pt1 | contig 11319 bp, 5 predicted proteins | sample SS_ome_FD_132428 | JGI IMG/M metagenome (GOLD analysis project Ga0180429, IMG submission 132428) | Hypersaline lake sediment archaeal communities from the Salton Sea, California, USA - SS_1_S_1 metaG | ecosystem: Environmental > Aquatic > Non-marine Saline and Alkaline > Hypersaline > Sediment ... | reverse complement strand
GCGTCTGGGCCGCACCTTCCTGCAGGCCGAAAGCGAAATCGCCTCCATCAACATGGTCTATGGAGCCTCGGCCGCCGGCGAACGCACCATGACGGCGTCCTCCAGCCCGGGCATCAGCCTGAAGCAGGAGGGCATCAGCTACCTGGCCGGATCCGAGCTGCCCTGCCTCATCGTCGATGTCATGCGCGGAGGCCCGGGCCTCGGCAACATCGCGCCCGAGCAGAGCGACTACAACCAGATCGTCAAGGGCGGCGGACACGGCAGCTACAAGCTCATCGTGCTGGCCCCCAACGGCGCCCAGGAAATGGCGGACTTCACGCGCCTGGCCTTCGACCTGGCCGACAAGTGGCGCAATCCGGTCGTCCTGCTCACCGACGGTTACATCGGACAGATGATGGAACCGGTGGAATTCGGAGAGCCCGTCGACGAGCTGCCGGCGAAGGAATGGGCCCTGCGCGAGGGCTTCAGAATGGACGATAAGATCATCAATTCCATCTTCCTGGACACCGACGAGCTCGAGCAGCACAACCACAAGCTCCAGGAGAAGTACCACCGGATCGAAGAGGAAGAGGTCCTCTACGAGGACTACCGCTGCGAGGACGCGGAGCTCGTCCTCATGGGATTCGGCATCGTCAGCCGCATCCTGCGTTCGGTAGTCGATCGGGGCCGCGAGGAAGGCTTCAAGATGGGCCTGCTCCGTCCCAAGACCCTCTGGCCCTTCCCCGAGAAGGCCATCAAGGAAGTCACGAAATCTGCCAAGTCCATCCTCGTCGCGGAGATGAATTTCGGACAGATGCTCGACGACGTTCGCCTGGTCGTCGAGGGCAGGATCCCCATCTCCTTCTACGGGCGGCAGGGCGGCAACGTGCCCACCGTCGAAGAGATCTACGAGGTCGCCAAATCTAAGTTCGGCGCCGCCGCCGACGTCAGCGCATAGGAGGAAGCCATGGCCAAGAAGCTGGTGCTGGAGCGTCCCAAGGGCTTCTATGAAAAATTCGAGCGCAAGCCCGGCGACAAGAGCAATACGCACTATTGCCCGGGTTGCGGGCACGGTATTATCCACAAGCTGATCGCCGAGGCCATCGAGGATCTGGGCATCCAGGAACGCGTGATCATGGTGAGCCCCGTGGGATGCTCGGTCTTCGTCTATTACTACTTCAAGACGGGCAATATCCAGGTCGCGCACGGACGCGCGCCCGCGGTGGCCACGGCTCTCAAGCGCGCGAACCCGAACGCCATCGTGGTGAGCTACCAGGGCGATGGCGACCTGGCCGCCATCGGCGGGAACAACATCCTACAGGCCGCGAATCGGGGCGAGCACATCACCGTCTTCTTCGTGAACAACGCCATCTACGGCATGACCGGGGGGCAGATGGCCCCGACCACGCTGCCCGGCATGAAGACCGCCACCACGCCCTACGGCCGCGACGTGGACAACGAGGGCCCGCCGATGAAGGTCAGCGAACTCCTGGCCACTTTGGACGGCCCCACCTACATCGAGCGCGGCGCAATCTGGGACAACAAGAGCATCGCCAAGAGCCGCATGGCAATCCGCAAGGCGCTTCAATGCCAGATGGACGGCAAGGGCTTCTCCCTGGTCGAAACGCTCGCCGCCTGTCCCTCAGGCTGGAAGGTGGATCCGAAGGATCAGTACGATTGGATGCACGAGCACATGGCGCCCTACTTCCCCTTGGGCGTGATGAAGGACGTGCGCGATGAGCGCGAGCCTTGGCATCGCAAAAAGCGCGATAACAGCGCCACGGAAATCATCGAGGCGCTGGATCTGAACCTGCCCGAGCCCCAGCGCTTCCCGAGCGAGATCAAGAAGGACAGCTTCTCGAACCCCAGCATCAAATTGGCGGGATTCGGCGGACAGGGCATCCTCTCGGCCGGCGCGATGATCGCCAACGCGGCCATGGAACAGGGCCTGCACAGCAGCTGGATTCCCAGCTACGGCCCGGAGATGCGGGGCGGCACGGCCTACTGCTTCGTGAACATCTCCGAGCGGGAAATCGGCAGCCCCACCGTGAGCCATCCCGACGTTCTCATGGCCTTCAATCTGCCCAGCCTCGTGAAGTTCGAGCCGGACGTGAAGCCCGGCGGGCTGCTCATGTACGACTCGACCATCATCGATCAGGCGCCCGAGCGAAGCGACATCGACGTGCTGGCCGTGCCCGCCACGAAGATCGCCGACGATCTGGGCAACACGCGCATGGCCAACACGGTGATGACCGGCGCCTATCTGGCCCGGACCGGCATCCTGAGCAAGGAGGCCCTGGAGCAGACCATGCCCAAGGCCATCAAGCGACAGAACATGGTCGAGGCCAACCTCAAGGCCCTGGCCGCCGGCATCGATTTCGCGATGAAAAGCGCATAGGAGCAAGTCATACTTGCCTTTGCCCCTCTCCCGAACCCGGGGGAGGGGTTCTTCCTGCAAGCGAGCGCGAGCTTTTGCTTTTCAAACTCCCCGATCTGCGTTCAAGCTGGCGTCCTCAACGCAGTTTTCCGAAGGGGGATCCGAATGTCTCGACCCAGTTTCTGGATCGCTACCCTGGCAGTTCTCGTTCTCGTGGCAGTATGGAATTGGATCATGAACGCCGCCGGCGTCTACGGCTTCACCGCCCCGCCCTGGGGCGCCTGGAGCTGGTGGAACGGGCAGCTCGCCTTCGCGGTCTTCTTCGTCTTCATCTACACGAAGGGCATGAGCGGAGCCAAGGGAGAGGGCCTGCGCTACGGGCTTTTCCTCGGACTGCTCTGGTACCTGCCGGGCCTGTTCATGGACTGGCCCTCCGCCGGCTTCGGCGCTTCGCTCTGGCACACGCTCGCGGGCATCCTCGGATTCATCATCTTCGGCATCGCAGCCTGCCTGATCTACAAGTCGCCCAAGACCGCCTAGTTTGACGCTCAGCCCTTCCCGGATCCGGGGAGGGCTTTTTCGAATCCGATTCTGGCCCTCAATTTGCAACTCATGGGAACCATGCTTGTCGGACCCGGGGCATCGCGTACCGGACAACCTTTGAGCTAGCAGCCTCGGGCTTCCCTTAGTAGATTCCATTTCCGGAAAGATCAATGCCAACGTCGGGAGGAGTCGCCGTGCCCATCTCCGAAGCCACTCGCGAACTCAACTGGAACGTATCCGGGACCTGGCTCATGTATCTGCTCTTCGTCGCGGCGGTGGCCGTGATGGCCTACGGCATCTGGCGGCATATCGCCCGATGGCGGAAGGGCCGCCCGCTGCCCCGGAAAAAGAGCGGCTGGGGCGGACGGCTCGCCTTCATGCTCGGAGAGGCCTTCGGACAGCGCAGGGTGCGCGGCTCGGCTTTCCCGGGGCTTTTCCACAGCTTCATCTTCTTCTCCTTCATCGTACTCACGATCACGACGACCGTCGTCATGCTGGACGAGGACTTCGGCACCCACCTCTTCAAGGGCTACTTCTACGCGCTGCTGTCGGTGGGATCGGAGATCGGCGGCTTGCTGATCCTCGTAGGCGTCGCCATGGCCGCCTGGCGACGTTGGATGACGCGTCCCAGCACGCTCGAGACGCGCTTCGCGGAGACCTGGCCGCTCATCCTGCTCTTCTTCATGGTGATCACCGGATTTCTGGTCGAGGGGCTTCGGGTCTCGGCCGCGGGCGATCCCTGGCGCGGACTCTCCTTCGCCGGCGCCTCCCTCGCGCCGCTCTTCGGCGGCCTGAGCGCGGACGCGGCCGCCGCAACCCACAAGGCGCTCTGGTGGATCCACACGGTCCTGGCCATGGGCTGGATCGCCTCGCTGCCCTTCGGCGGATTCCGGCATATCCTCGCCCTGCCCGCCAACATCTTCCTGCGCAAGACCGAAGCCCACGGCAAGCTCGTGCACGAGGACATCGAGGCCATGATGGCCGACCCCGAATTCGACGAGGCGAACTTCCAAGTGGGCGTGGGCGACAGCGGCCATCTCACGTGGAAGCAGCGTCTGGATGCTGACGCCTGCGTGCGCTGCGGTCGCTGCGAGGAGCAGTGCCCGCCATTCCTGACCGGTCACGACTTCTCGCCCAAGCGGATGGTCCTCGGCCTGCAGGCCGCCATGGACGCGGAGGCCGGCGGTCCGCAGCCCATCGTGGGCGGCACCCTCGGCGCCGATTTCGTCTGGCCCTGCCTCACCTGCATGGCCTGCGTCGAGGCCTGTCCGGCCTTCATCGAGCACGTGGACACCTTCGTCGATCTGCGCCGGAACGAGGTCGTCATGAAGGCGCAATTGCCGGCCGACGCGGCGGCGGCCCTTCGCCTCATGGAGACCGGCGGCAATCCCTTCGGAAGCCAGTCCGAGCGCACGGACTGGATCTCCGAGACCGGCGCCCGCGTGCTCGGCCCGGGCGAGGAGTGCGAACTGCTCTATTTCATCGGCTGCGCCACGACCTTCGATCCGGAGAAGCGGCACATCGCCGAGAATCTCATCGCGATCGCCAGGGACGCGGGCGTGGATCTGGCCGTGCTCGGCCAGGCCGAGACCTGCTGCGGGGATCCGGCGCGGGTCATGGGACAGGAATACCTCTACCAGACGATCGGCAAGCAGCAGGCGGCGGCGCTCGCCGAAAGGAAGTTCGGGAAAATCCTCACCTCCTGCCCCCACTGCTACAACGCGCTGAAGCACGAGTACGAATCCTTCGGCGGCGACTACGAGCTGATCCATCACAGCGAGTTCCTGAAGGACCTGATCGACGGCGGCCGCCTCGCTCCCGCCGGCGGCGGCGGGAAGACCGTCTTCCACGATCCCTGCTATCTGGGACGCTATCAGCGCATCTTCGACGCGCCGCGCGATGTGCTGAAGGCGGCGCCCGATACTGCGTTGAGCGAGATGAAAAACCACGGGCCTACCAGCCTCTGCTGCGGTGGCGGCGGCGGGCATTCTTGGATCGACCTCGAACCCGAGGAGCGCATCAACAATCTGAGGGTCGCGCAGGCCCGCGAGGCCGGAGCCGACACCCTGGCCGTGGCCTGCCCCTTCTGCATGCAGATGCTGAAGGACTCGGTGAAGCTGCTCGACCTGGACGAGACTCTGAAGGTGGTCGATATCAGCGAGGGGCTTGCGTCGGGCAAGGATACGCCGACCGCGAACTAGTGAGGCGCAGGCGAGTGCCAGCCGGGAAATAGATAAAATATTATTCGACCGAATCACCTCCAAGAGCAGATCTTCGACAAGCGAAGCTCATCCCGTCGGCACTTTTCGATCGGGATTTCGATCAGGAATCAGCTCCGGTACAAGATCGCCACGCTTGCGGACCACGGGCATTCGGAGCTAGAATTATACTGGTTGAGAGTTCGCAGGGCTCATTCGCCTGAGTGCCTCAGGCGGCCTCGCCACCCCCGCCGGCGGCGAATCGCCCCGTAGCGGAACAGGTCGTGTTGATGAAGGGAGGATGTGAGATGATACACCTGATTTCACGCATTCTATCCATACTGTCCATCCTGGCGATTCTACCGGCACTTCACACCCTCGATTTTTCGGAATCCATGGCCGTGCCCGGGGCGGCCCTGGGAATCGAGGCTCGGGGTCATTTGATCGACAGGCCCGAGGTGCCGCCGTTCCAAGGTGTCCCCCCTGCACGCATCTTCTCCAGAGACGAGGAAGACGAATGGGAATGGACCGGTGGTCCGAGCGGTGCGGTAATCACGGCTCTGGTGACCACGCCCCTGGGGACCCTACTGGCCGGAACCGACAACGGAGGGCTCTACAGATCGGAGGACGGGGGAGACAGTTGGACCGTGTCCGAGGATTATATCGAATGGCCCTGTTGCAACTACACGGTCCCATCACTCGCCGCGAGCGCATCGGCGGTTTACGCGGGCACTTGGGGAGGGGGTGTGGTCCGATCCCATGATGACGGTTATACCTGGACCGCGACCGGCATACTTCCCGGCGATCCCTACCCTATCGTTCTTGGATTGATCGCCTGGCGCTTCGGGGACACGCTCTGGGCCTCAGGCAATTTCGGCGTGGTCCGCTCGGACGACGCCGGCGACAACTGGTACGCACTCAACGCCGGGCTCCCAGAAACCTGGGTCGGCAGCCTGGCGCGTCGCGGCACGGATCTTTACGCCAGGCTGGACGACGGGGTCTATCGATTCGATCCGGATACGAGCGTCTGGAGCCTGTTCAATGAGGGCCTCTACGCGCCCTATGGAAATCAATCCCTGATTTCCACGGAGGAAACGCTATTCCTTGCGACTCACGAGGGCGGGGTTTTCCATCTGGATTGCGACGACGGATCCTGGTCGCCCCTGAACGACGGCCTCTGGAATGACAATGTGGACGCCGTCGTCCAGATCGACCGGGCTCTATACGCCGGCTTGATGGGAAGTGGGGTCTTTTCCTGGAACGCCCCTAGCTGGAGTTGGGAATGGCGGAGCGAAGGCCTCTGGAACCTCGACGTGCGGGTCATGGGTCGGCGAGGCCCGAGCCCCTATGCCGGCACTTTCGGAGGCGGCGTCTTCCGCTTCGATCCCGACGCCTTGATCTGGCAGAACCGAAGCGATGGCATGACTGCTCCACTCGTGAGAGATATCGAGGAGCATGTCGGCATTCTCTATGCCGGAACGATTGGGGGCGGAGTCTGGTGGTCCGAAGATCAGGGAGAAACCTGGACACGGTCTGAAGACGGGCCCGGAGATGTAAACGTCCACCAATTGGCATCCGACCCGGGCGCTGTTTACGCGGCCACCTGGAACGGTATTTGGAAATCGACTGACATGGGCGAAAGTTGGGCGGAATCGGGCCTTCAGGGCAACGGGATCTTCGCACTGGATTCGCTTGACGACTTCCTGCTCTACGCGGGCAGCTTCGGGGGTGAAGTGTGGTCCTCCACCGACTCGGGCGATAGCTGGGACGCGGTCGGAACGGGATTGCCGGGATCCGGAATCACCGGCTTCACTCGCATCGGAGGCGCAATCTACGCGGCCCTTTCCAGCCAAGGCGTCTGGGTGCTTCCCGCGGGTGAGACGACCTGGACCGCCATGAACGACGGCCTGCCCGAACTGAACTGCTGGTCGATATCCTCAATGAACGACACTTTATATCTTGGCATGTCCTCCACCGGTGTTCAGCGATGGAATATGGATACGCTGTCCTGGGTGGCCACCGCGTTGGATTCGGGGACGATCTTCAAGCTTCAGGTCCTGGACGAACGGCTCATGGCCGGCGGCTGGGGAATACTCTTCGGGAGCATGGACGGAGGCCAGACCTGGTCCGACGCGAGCAGCGGACTCAAACCCTGGCTGGCCGTACATGCGATCTCGCCGGGGGAGAACCACAACTATATCGGACTGGACAGCGGTGGCATCTGGCGCTCACCCGAGCCCACCGCAGTCGAAGAGCCGGGCTCCCCGGACTTCCCCGCCCAGGGATCCGATCGACTCGATGTGCTGCCTAATCCGTTCTCAGGAGGCGCGAAGGTCATCTTCAATCTGGATCAGCCCGGCCGAATAGAACTAATGATCTATGACGTGTCCGGCAGGAAGGTGGCGAGCCTGGCGGAGGGACGATGGCCCTCGGGATCTCATGAGAGTACTTGGGACGGAAGGCTTCTGGGGGGCGCAAAAGCTTCGGCTGGTATTTATCTGATTCGTCTCAAGAGTGGAGAAACCGACTTGGTGACCAAGACCGTGTATCTGCGTTGACACTTTGGGAAGGGCTTGCCGCCCTCCCCGCTATGAATCGCCCGCTCCGAAACTTCGATCAATTGAGTTCCCGAGGAGCAAGAAGAGGCACATGGGGCGGGGGCTTCCCTGCGACACGGCAGTTCACATACTCCAGCACGAGCGCTTCAAGAACCCCCGTCGAACTGCAGTCGAAAGTAGCTTGCGATTCTGTTATGTCCGGTATTGCGCCAGACAAGGGAAGATTTGCGTTAAACTTGCGATTCTGTTGAGAGTATTCTCCAACGAGGACCCTGCGTTGCGTATAGACTGATTTTATTTTCAATTCAGAAGAACTCTTGCCCACACTTATTACACAAATGGAAAGTTTTCCGCAGGTCCACAAGCACTCGATATCGGAATCGCCGCAGTCGCAGAATTTCAGAACACCGTCCGCGGATCCGGCGCTAGAGGCATCGAACCATGCACTAGCAACCCGATTCATCGCGACGTCCTCGCTCATGATGGGCAATGCAGCAGCATCAATAAACTCCAACACATACTCCCAGACACATTGCCGATCTGATCCAACGAGTTCGGAGTATTCCCACTGAATAGAGGATGATCGACCCGCACATCCCGGCAGGCAAAGAAGCACTATCGGTAGAACGAATCCCGCCACACATCTTCCCATCGCGTGCTCCTATTCATCCACCAGCCAGAAATCCCTAGGATAGAGCCGATGCACGACCTGCGGCTCCTCCACCGAGGCGATGTAGCTCTCCAGCGATTCGAACTGCGCCTCCGGTCCGATGAGGAAGAAGACGCCGTCCCGGCTCTCGGCAAGAGGCTCGCCGTAGCCGATGAGAACGCTGCCGTAAACCTCGTCCATGCGTGACCTCAGGTCGGCCGTCAGTTCGCTCCATCCGCGAAGCTCGAGCACTTCCTTGCGGAAGGCGCGCACCCTCTCGGGACCGTGGCCGTCGGCCAGGTCCGCCGCCATGGCCTGCCCGCGGGATTCGTATCCTCCCGCCGCGCGGGTACGTCCGAAGATGCCGGCAACGCAGTAGTCTTCGAAGGACGCGTCGAGTTCCGTGTCCTCCAGCACCTCCACCACGAAGCGCAGGGTCTGGGCCACGTCGGGACAGCGCTCGGCGTAGTAGCTGGCGATGCCCGTGTTCTCGCGATAGCCGAAGCCGTTGCTGTAGGCCAGTCCGGCAGCCCAGGTTCGCATGAAGAAACCGTGGCCTCCGCCGCCGCCGAAGAGCTTGCCGGTCAGGGCAGCGAGGGCCGAGGCGCGGTCGGGCTGCCAGGGCTCGGCGATACGGGCGGTGAAGAGCAGCGTGCCGTTGCGCGTGTTCTCGTTGACCAGACCCGCATAGACCGGAGGGGAATCAAGACTGCTGCGATCGCGGAGTCGCTCGTAGATGTAGGGACGTCTCGCATATTCCTGCCGCACCGGCGCGCCCCTCCCCGAAAATTCCTCGAGGAAGGCTTCGATATGCGGGAGCTTGTCGCCGCGAAGCGCCGAGCTGGAGACGAGGGAGAGCCGCGCGTTCTCCGCGCGGGCGATCAGATCCAGCGCCTCACGCATTTCCGCGAATGCGTCGGCGGGTTCGACAGCCAGCTCACGGCGCAGGATGGCGCAGAGGTCGTTCCAGTCGGCTGCGAGCGATTCGTCGGGCAGGGACGGCAGAGTCGATTGCAGTGAGGCGGCGATCTTCGCTAAGATGCCGCCGGCGGGCACCTCGGCGAGCAGGGCCAGCAGATCCTCGCGCGAGCGGTCTCGCCCGCGCCGCTGCAGATCGGCAAGATAGTCGAGCCCGGCCTGGTCCGGCTCGGTGAGCCTCCACTTGAGACGCAGGAGCTGATGGCTCTGCGTCAGGAAAGAGGCGGCGCTGAGGTAGAGAGGATCACTCTGATAGCGATAGGCCGCGGCCGGGTCGCCCACCCAGGATTCCTCGCTGCCCTGCATGCGCGTGCGCAGACTGTTCAGGCTCTGATCGAGCAGATCGCCGAGGCGAGGCAGGTTCTCCCCATCGAGCAGAGGCGCGGTGAGCGAGGCGCGCATCCATTCGAGGCCCCGATCGATTTCCCCGGGACGGCTCGCGCCCAGCGTGAAGGCCAGCTCCGCGCGACTGGTCTCGGGATTCGTCTCCAGAGCGGCGCCGTAGCTCAGCAGCTCGGCGCGAAGACGCTCCTCCATCTTGTCGTATTCCACGCGCTCGCCGTCCATCGTCACACCCACTCCCCGCATTAGGCTGGGCAACAGAGGCACATAGACAAGATGCGAAGCGGGCAGGACGTCCAAATTGAAGCTCACCTGCAGGGTGGCCGAACTCATGTTCTCGAAGGTGGCGGCCAGCAACTCCGCTCCGCCTGCCATCGAAATCGTCTCGTAGTCGAGCAGCTCGTCGATCTCCATGGGCGGATCTTCCATGAAGCCCGGCAGGGTCTCGCTCTCGGCGAGAGCTTCCAATTCCCCGGTATTGCGATCGAAGCGGTCGCGGAAGGCGGCCAGAGCTTTCTGCGGATCCTCATCTCCGTAGCGCTCTGCGAGAGTCTCGGTCGCGGCGGCCAAGCGAGCGGCCTTGGCGCTTAGGGCTTCCGCGATTACAGCGGGATCGGGGCGCACGCCCATCACGTAGGGATCGGCCTCGAGCAGATCCCATTCGTCCATGAGAGGACGCCAGAGATTGTCGTCGCCGGAGAGCAAATCTTCGGCGCGCTCGAAGTAGGGAGCCAGGACCAGGGACTTGCGGAAGCCGTCGTCGAGTTCGAGAAAGGCCATCAGGTCCTGCCACTGCCCGGCCATGCCGCCGCGGCGGTATCCGAACTGAGGAGGCGAGTTCAGGGCGCGATCCAGATGCTTGCCCAGTTGCGCGAGGTTGCTCTCGATGCGCCTGTTGAAATCGCTCAGCTCGCGGGATCCCGGCTCCAGTTCGTAGATGCGATGCAGTTCCTCGACGATAAGCCCGCGCACGCGGCGAAGCGTCCGGCCGTCGACGTGGCGATTGTCCAGCCCGTCCAGGCCGATGTGGATCGGCGCGCCCGGCTCGTCGGGAAGATATCCCCAGACGGCGCTGGCACCGAGGTCCACGCGGCGGGTTTCGGAGTTGATGAAGAGGTCGTAGAGCTCCGTGCCCGGGCCGCCGGCGAATCCGTCGAGGAAGGTGTCGAGCATGAAGCGCTCGAAGGCGTCCAGCTCGAGCCTGGGCGGCCAGGCGACGAGCAGCTCGCCGGGGTCTTCCGAATTGTCACTGGCGTAAGGCGCGATGCGCACCTCCCCTTCGGGCGCCGCGTCGGTGATTTCCGGAAGCCTGTATGCGTTCATCCCGACCAGGCCGCTCTCGTCGCTGCCCGGCTGCACGCGTTCGAGCAGGCCGCCCATGCGCGCGAGGAAATCGTCCAGGGGGAAATCGTCGGGCAGGGAAACGATGATGCCCATGTTCGACAGATGATAGTTGGCCGAGATGAACTCGTGCATGTGCTCGGGAGTCATGGCGCGCATGGAATCGGGATGCCCGCCCGAGCTGTTGGCCGCGGGATGGTCCTTGCCGAAGAGCATGTCCCCCATGCCGCCCCAGAGCGGATATCCCGGTCCCTCGAAGGAGCTGACCATCTCGGTATAGACGGTTCCCTTCTCGTCGAGCTGGAGCCGGCCGTCTTCGCCCTCCACCACGCTGAGGTGCGCCACCTCGCGGCG
>Ga0180429_10004360_pt1 | contig 11337 bp, 9 predicted proteins | sample SS_ome_FD_132428 | JGI IMG/M metagenome (GOLD analysis project Ga0180429, IMG submission 132428) | Hypersaline lake sediment archaeal communities from the Salton Sea, California, USA - SS_1_S_1 metaG | ecosystem: Environmental > Aquatic > Non-marine Saline and Alkaline > Hypersaline > Sediment ... | reverse complement strand
TTGCGTTGTCATGTCCAACGGCGTCACCGCCGTTTCAACGTTTGGATACCGATCATTCACCGTCAGGCCGCTTCTTGCCCGGGCGATCTCCACCGCCCCTGCGACCCTTGCCCTTGTCGCCACGCCCACGCACTCTATCTTTACCGCCGCGGCGCGGTCCATCCTGGCGGGCCTTCTTGAGCTTCTCGAGCTGCTCTTCGGTGAAGATAGCGTGGATGTCTTTCTTCATCTTTTCGATGATAGCTCTGCGATCTTTGGGCTCGGCGTCTTTGGCTGCGGCGAAGGCCTTCTTGCGAATGTCCTCGATCTGGGCCTTCTGATCGTCGCTCAGTCCGATGTCGGGCATTGGGCCTGGTCTGCGACCGTGCCGTCCGCCATGGCGGGCTTTCTTGAACTTCTCAAGTTGCTCCTCGGTCAGGATCGCTGCGATATCCTTTTTCATCTGCTCGATGATTGCTTTTCGCTCTTCGGGCTTGGCGTCCTTCATCTTTTCCTTAACATCTTTACGAATGGCCGCCATCTTCTCCTTCTGCTCGTCAGTCAGGCCCAGGTCGGGCATTCCTCTCCGTCCCGGTCCGCCCTTTTCGCGAATCTTCTTTAGCTTTTCTAGCTGCTCTTCGGTGAAGACGCCATGGATGTCTTTTCGCATCTTTTCGAAGATCGCTCTGCGATCTTTGGGGTCGGCTTCTTTGGCCGCAGCCATCGCGTCCTTGCGGATGCCCTCAATCTCCTTTTTCTGCTCGTCTGTCAGTCCGATATCGGGCATTTTTCCCGGTCCGCCGGGACGACGCCCTTCCCGCTTGCGCCCCTCGGGCCTGTCTCCGCGTTTAGGACGATCTTTGGTTTCCTTGGCAACCAGCGATCCTGCCATCAAAGCCAGCGTGAAAACCGTTACAAGTGTTGCGATCCATTGGCGTTTCATCTTTAGTTCTCCTAAGTAGTTATACCGCTTTCTCGCAGGGCGGGCTACGCAAGACCGCTCCTGTCGTAACAGTGGCGCCAACTATTGCCCGGTAACGAAGAAAATAGTTTTTACAGGCAGATTTGAGTACGGTTAAGCAATTGATATGTTTGGGTTTTCCTGCTATGATTCAATGATGGTGGGGCGCACTGCAAATGATGGCTTGTTCGTTATCGGTCGTGTTGTAGTCCGGCCCGTTGTTAATCTAATCAGCGGACCAAGATTGAGTTACTTGAGGAGTTCTCATGAAAGCAGATTCCAATCTTGAAAGGGTGTTGGCTTCAGGTCGCTTCGCGGTGACTGGTGAACTCGGACCGCCGATGAATTGCGACGCCCAAGTGGTTCGCAAGAAGGCCGACATTCTCAAGGGATCTGTCGATGCCATCAACATAACCGACAACCAGACAGCCGTTGTGCGCATGTCTTCGATCGCCAGCGCCGCAATCGTGCTCGCACAGGGCGCCGAACCGGTGATGCAGATGACCACTCGCGATCGCAATCGGATCGCGATCCAGGCCGACATTCTTGGCGCCGCGGCCTTGGGCATGAAGAATTGTCTTTGCATCGCCGGCGATCACCAGTCGTTTGGCGCCGCCGGAAGGCTTAAAGGTCATCCCGGGGCAAAGAACGTTTACGACATCGATTCGATACAATTGGTGAATATTCTCAAGAATATGCGGGACGAGGGCCTCCAGCAGGGCGGAGACTCCATAGATGTCCCGCCGAGGCTGTTCATTGGTGCGGCATGGACGCCGATGGGAGATCCCGTGCAGTTTCGCGTTACGCGTCTGGCCAAGAAAGCCGCCGCCGGCGCCGACTTTATACAGACCCAGGGCGTATATGATATCGAGCAATTCGCCGATATGATGAAGGAGGTCTGCAACCGCGGGCTGCACGAGAAGACGGCGATCCTTGCGGGTATTATTGTCCCCAAAGGCGGCGGTATGCTGCGATACATGAACAAGTTTGTCGCCGGAGTCAGCGTACCGGACGAAATGATCAAGCGTTTCCCGGCGATCAAGAAGGACATGCCCGATGACGAGAAGGTCCAGGCTCGCGCCGAGTCGGCGGAGACAGGCAAGAAGGTGGCGATCGAACTGATTTCCCAGGCCCGCGAGATCCCCGGAGTGCGAGGCGTCCATATCCAGGGAATCGAATGGGAAGAGGTCGTTCCCGAAGTAGTTCAAGGCGCCGGTCTCTTACCGCGCCCTGACATGCCCACAGGACAGACGGAGTGAGCTATGAGCGATAATCCTGAAATCAAGATCGACGACGAAACGTGCTTCGCACAGTGCTTCTCTTGTGCAAAATGCACTTCCGGTTGTCCTGTGGCTGACGAAATGGACATTAAGCCGCACCAGGCGATGAGATTGCTCCAGCTCGGCGAAATCGAGCAGCTTCTGGCGGCAGAGAGTCCGTGGTTGTGTATTGGATGTCAGACATGCCTGGCCAGATGCCCCAACAACGTTGACATTCCCGGAGCGTTTTCGCGGATACGCCAGGAGGCGATCGATCGTGGGCAACTCGACAAGGCGGGCAACGTTCCGGTCTTCGACGAGCTGATGCTTGGAATGATCAAGCGTCGAGGGCGCGTTAACGACGGGGTAATGGCCGTTCGCTACAAACTCAAGGCCGGCGGACTTTTCAAGGACTGGCGGATGGGTCTCAAAATGTTCCGGGCCGGAAAGCTCAAGTTGTTTGCGAAAGGTGTCGCCGACAGGTCAAGCGTATCGGGCCTGTTCGAAAAGCATCCTCGCACTCCGGAGGACAAGTAATGGATTCGAAGAGACTTGCCTTTTTTCCGGGATGTTCGCTGGATGGTACGGGCCGCGAGTACGGACACTCGACGCTGGCGGTTCTCGAAGCCCTCGGAAGGCCGGTGGAAATCCTTGAAGACTGGAACTGCTGTGGCGCCACTGCCGCACGCGGTATTGATCTTGGTCTGTCGGTTCGATTGTCCGGGCGCAATCTGGCCTTGAGCGCTCGCCAGGGCTGCGACGTGATGGTTGCTTGTGCGGCCTGCTATAACAATATGGCGTTCGCCAGGGATCATCTCGCCAAATGCCCCGAGGATTTTTCCGAGCCTGGTTTCGAGCAGGTTCGACCGGAGTCAGTCGAGGTTCATCACCTGCTGAGCGTTCTGTCGAGCGACAAGATGCTGGAGGCTGTTTCGTCCAGGATTTCCAATCCCCTCGATGATATGGTCCTTGCCTGCTATTACGGTTGCCTGCTGGTGCGACCCGGGAGCTACACGCAGGTTGACGATCGGGAAAATCCGCAGTTGATGGACAAGATGATGAAGCTTTGCGGAGCGAAGACCGTTGATTGGTCCTACAAGACCGACTGCTGCGGCGGTAGCGCTTCGCTGACCAGGAAGGAATCGGCGATAAAGCTCATGTCCAGGATTTTCACTGACGCGATCGGTCGCGGCGCTAACGCCATCGTCACCGCCTGCCCGTTGTGCCACATGAATCTCGACGCATTTCAGCGGGATGTCGGAGCTGAAATGGGCAAGGATTTATCGATGCCCGTGTTCTACTTCACTGAGTTGATGGCGTTGGCGATGGGTATTGAAGGCGCCGCCAAGTGGTTCAAAGGGCATCTCACCAGCCCGGCGCCGGTAGTGAGGAATTGCCGATGATTGAAATCGCCCGGGACAACCATGCAAAAGCCGTCGGGTCTGTGCTGGTCGTCGGTGGCGGTATCGCCGGTATCCAGGCCTCTTTGGATCTCAGCAGAACCGGATACAAGGTCTATCTCCTGTCTAGAGAAAGCGCCTTGGGCGGGCACATGGCGATGTTGGACAAGACCTTTCCGACAAACGACTGTTCCATGTGTACGATGAGCCCACGCCTGGTCAGCGTAGCGCAGGACCAGAACATCGAACTGATAACACTGGCGGACCTGATCGCCCTGGAAGGTTCCGCCGGTCATTTCACCGCCACCGTTCGAGTAAAACCACGGTACGTGGATAACGACAAGTGTACTGGATGCGGAGATTGCGCCGAAGTCTGCCCGGTAGTGCTGGATAACGATTTCAACCAGGCACTCAACGGGCGCACGGCAATACACCGCCTCTACCCCCAAGCCGTACCGAACACGTTTGTTATCCAGCGGGATCAGCGCCCTCGATGCATGAAGTCCTGCCCGCTGGGCACTAATCCCCAGGGTTACATAGCGCTGATCCGCGCCGGGCGTTATCACGAAGCGCTTCGAATGCTGCACGAGACCAACCCGCTGCCGTCGATCTGCGCCCGCGTCTGCCATCGCCCCTGCGAGTCCAGTTGCGGGCGGGCTGCATACGACGAGCCAATTTCGATCATGGCGCTCAAACGGTTCCTCGTGCAATACTGCAAAGACAACCCGCCCGACGCCGAACTGCAGGCCAAACTTGAAGCCGGCGACGAACGCATCGGGCGCAAAAAAGCCGATCCCAGCGGTAAGCGCGTCGCGATAATCGGAGCCGGTCCGGCGGGACTTACGGCGGCCGACGACCTCGCCAGGAAGGGCCATGACGTAGTGATCTTCGAATCGCTACCCGTCGCCGGAGGGATGCTGCGAGTGGGCATACCGGACTTCCGCCTCCCTCCGGATGCACTGGAAGCCGATATCCAGGCGATTTGCGACCTGGGGGTCGAGATTCGCTGCGGCCAGACGCTCGGGCAAGATTTCACGATCGCACAACTTAAAGATGACGGGTTCGACGCGGTGCTCGTCGCGATCGGTGCCCACGCCGTACGGAAACTCGACGTGCCCGGCGAAGATGCTCCCGGCGTGCTGGACGGTATGCACTTCCTGCGGGCGGTCAACCTTGGCGAATCTGTGACGGTTGGTTCGAGAGTCGCGGTTATCGGCGGCGGTAATGTGGCCGTCGACGTCGCACGAACCGCCCGGCGGCTTGGCGGACAGGACGTCACGATTCTCTACCGGCGCAGCGAGGTCGAAATGCCCGCGCTGCCCGACGAAATCGCCGAAGCTCGTCACGAAGGAGTTAAGATCGAAATACTCGCGGCGCCGATCCGCGTGATGACCGATGACAAGGGCTCCGCTACCGGTATCGAGTGTATTCGAATGGAACTCGGTGAACCTGACGATTCGGGCAGGAGACGCCCGATACCGATACCGGGTACCGAATTCCAGGTTTCCGCTGATACGATAGTCACCGCCATCGGGCAGCAGGTTGACACCGGCGCCATAGGAGATGCGGTCGAGTTGAAGTGGGGTCGTCCCGCAGCCGACGAACGCAGCCTCGAAGTTTCCCAACCGGGTGTTTTCGCCGCGGGCGACGCCGTTACCGGTCCGGACACCGTCACCAGGTCGATGGCCCAGGGACGCCGCGCCGCGATCAGCATCGACAACTATCTTGCCGACCGGCCTCTGGAAACCGGGCAGCGAGAAAAGGCGCCGCTCGAATTGCCCCCCGTTGATTGTGCGAGTCTCAGACCATCCGGCTTCCGGCGGCCTAGAGAAAGCCATCCCTCGCTTACAATCGCTCAGCGGCTGGCGGGTTTCGATGAAGTTGACCTTCCGATGGACGAGACGGCCGCCCTTTCCGAGGCCGGGCGATGCCTGCAATGCGGTTTGTGCAGCGACTGTCGCCAGTGCGAACGCGTATGCGAGGCCGGCGCGATAGATCTCGACCAGACCGAGAGCGAGAGAACCATAGAAATCGGCGGTGTAATAGTAGCTCCCGGACACAAAATGTACGATGCGACAAGGCGCGGGGAATTCGGATACGGGCGGTATCCCAATGTCGTCACCTCGCTTCAATTAGAGCGCCTGCTGAGTGCATCGGGTCCCACCGGAGGACAGGTGCTCCGCCCGGGCGACGGAAAGGAGGCCCTCCGCATAGCGTTCATCCAGTGCGTCGGTTCTCGCGATTCCACTGACGCGGGCAACGAATATTGCAGCGGTGTCTGCTGCATGTACGCCACCAAGGCCGCCATGCTCGCCATGGAGCACGCCAAAGGCGCCCAAACCACAATATTCATGATCGACATGCGCGCTCATGGAAAGGGTTACGAGCATTACTACAATCGCGCCCGGGACCTTGGTGTGCGATACGTGCGATCCATGGTCAGCGCCGTTCGCCAAAACTTCGACACCGGCGATCTGAGTATCGAGTATGCCTGTCCGGACGGACGGAATACCAATGAGACATTCGACCTGGTGGTCCTGTCGAACGGTCTGGAATGTCATTCCGATGCGAAAGACATTGCGGAGATACTCGGCGTCGAACTCGACGAGTATGGATTCATCGTGGGCGGATCGGATAACGGCGTTTCGACCTCACGCCGCGGAGTGATGGTTTGCGGTACGGCTAGCGGACCTAAAGATATCCCCGATTCAGTAACCGATGCGTCCGCGGCTGCGGCCACTGTAGGAAGGGATCTCTGCGAGTCGAGATTCGACTGCGTAACCAGGCTCGAATACCCGCCCGAGCGGGACGTTTCGGGCCAGCCCCCGCGCATAGGCGTGTTCGTCTGCCACTGCGGGAACAACATCGCCGGGGTAGTCGATGTGGACGACCTCGTCGAAGTCGCCAAAACTCTTCCGGACGTAGTCTTCGCCGGATCAAACCTGTACACGTGTTCACCTGATGGTCTGGCGGTAATACGCGACGTGATTCAGCGTGAGAATCTCAACCGCGTCGTCGTCGCCTCATGCACCTATAGAACGCATGCGGCCATTTTCCAGCAGGCGCTGATGGAAGTCGGACTCAACAAGTACCTGTTCGAAATGGCCAATATACGCGATCAATGCACATGGGTGCATGGCGATCAACCGGATGAAGCGCTCGATAAGGCTCGCGACCTGATGGTTTCGGCCGTCAGCAAGGCCCGGCGTCTCGTCCCGCTGGTCGAACACACTCAGGGTGTCGAGCATTCCGCGTTAATTGTCGGCGGGGGATTGGCGGGCATGGTCGCCGCGGAGAATCTCGCCGGGCAGGGTTTTGAAGTTCACCTGGTCGAACAGGCCGATTCGCTCGGCGGACAGATGCAGCACATTCGTACCACGATCGAAGGTGTTAATGTTCGAGAATTGTCCGAGAGGCTAACCAAGCGCATGCGGGACGATAAACTTATCACTGTGCATTTGAACAGTACTGTGGTGGAGAACAACGGATCGGTCGGTAATTTCGCCTCGACTATCGCTTCGAACAAGGGTGAACGAAAGACCGTACAGCATGGTGTGACGATTGTTGCTGTCGGCGGGGAGATGTATCAGCCTGACGAGTATGGTTGCGGATCCTGCCCGAAAGTAATCACGCAGCGTGAACTCGAGAGGAGGCTCGGACAGGGGCAGGGCGGTTCGCTTAATTCCGTTGTCATGATCCAGTGCGTCGGATGCCGTAACGACGAGAGGCCTTACTGCAGTCGCATCTGCTGTGGCGAGGCGGTGAAGAACGCGCTGGAGATCAAGCGGATCAACCCCGATTGCCGGGTTGTAATAGCCTACAAGGATGTTCGTACGTTCGGGTCCATGGAGAAGTATTATCTCGAAGCCCGCCGCCTGGGCGTGGTGTTCGTCCGCTACGATGACGATAACAAGCCCGAGGTCCTGCCCGACGGGACGGTGAAACTGATCGATCTGAACGTCGCCGGGGAATTGACCTTCGAGACCGATGTGGTGGCCCTTTCGGCGGCGGTGGTAGCGCCTGATACCCACGAGCACCTGGCGAAGGTCCTTCGCGTTCCCAGGACACTGGACGGTTTCTACCTCGAAGCCCACGTTAAACTCCGACCGGTGGATTTCGCTTGCGAAGGCGTCTTTCTTGCCGGTATGGCCCACGGACCGAAGTTTATCAGCGAGACGATCGTGCAGGCTCTCGCCGCATCGGGACGGGCGGTGGCCATTCTGTCGAAAGACGTTCTCACCGCCGGAGGCGCCGTGGCGACCGTCGATCCCGACCGGTGTGCGGCGTGCCTTACATGTGTGCGAGCATGCCCATACGGCGTACCGTGCATTAAGGATGACGTCGCCAGCATCGAACCGACTGCCTGCCAGGGGTGCGGTTCCTGTGCGGCGCAATGTCCGGGCGGGGCGATCGAGTTGCAGTACTTCACCGACGAGCAGATATCCGCGGCGGTTGAGGGCCTGTTCGTCGCCCAACCCTGTCCGGCGATTCAGGAGACCAGGGAATGAGCCAATCCGTCGAACAGAGCACCCCCGCCCCGACGCGCGATGCGTTCGTTCCGAAGATCGTGGCGTTCTGCTGCCATTACTGCGCTTACACAGCCGCAGATGCCGCGGGCGCGTCGCGCATGAAGTATCCGCCGAACGTGCGCATAGTTCGCCTTCCATGCAGCGGTAGAGTTGACATCCCGATGATGCTAAAAGCCTTCACCGCTGGAGCCGACGGAGTCTACGTGGCTGGTTGCCTCGACGGCGACTGCCACTTTATCCTCGGAAACGAGCACGCAAAACGCCGCATCCCCGAGGCCAAAAGACTTCTCGCTGAAGTCGGAATCGAACCCGAAAGACTGGAAATGTTCCAGCTTTCAGCCGCAATGGGGGCGCGATTCGCCGAAATCGCCACAGAGATGACCGAACGCATAAAGAACCTCGGACCGAGTCCCGTAAGGCGCCGATGATAATAACGGAGATGCTTCCATGATTATAGCCCAGCGCAAACCTATCGACGAAATCTACGCGATGATCGAGCCGTTCGACAAGGTTCTTGTCGTCGGATGTGGTGGATGCGTGACCGTCTGCCTTACCGGTGGCGAGCGGTCGGTCGAGGTCCTCGCCGAGCAGTTGAGGCTCAAGGACAATATCGAGGGTGGAAAGCATACCTTTACCGAATGCACCATTACCAGGCAGTGCGACGCCGAGTACGTCGAGGAGATACGCACCCAGGCCGCAGAGGCCGACGTGCTGCTCTCGATGGCATGCGGTGTAGGCGTGAACTACATGAACGAGGTGCTCGGCGACTGCATTACTCTTCCCGCCATGGACACCAAATGCCTGGCAGCCAACATTCGTCCCGGCGAGTGGGCCGAACGATGCGCCGCCTGCGGAAACTGCATGCTCGAGCAGACAGGCGGGATCTGCCCCATCGCCAGGTGCTCGAAATCGTTGATGAACGGGCCTTGCGGAGGTTCGCAGGACGGTAAATGCGAAGTTAATCCCGAGATGGATTGCGCCTGGGCGAAGATTGTCGAACGCATGGAGAAACTCGGACGCCTGGACGAATTGGCGGAGTTTTCTCCTCCACGCGACTGGTCAACCGGAAGGCACGGCGGTCCGAGAGGCATGGTTGTCGCCGAAGCGCTTGTGGATGAAGACCCCGAGTGCGACCACTAACGTCGTCCGGACGCCACGTCAGCGGCGGAAGTCTCTACCGCCCAGGTGAGCGACCGGTTGTTCCGAGAGGACCACGATGTCTTTTATGCTTTGGGCGGCGATGCGAGCGAGGCATTCTGTTGCCCGCGGATTGTTCCTGATTCAGCATTTGATGATGGTATCGCCTTCGGTGCGGATTGTTCCTGCCTGCTTGAGCAGCAGGATTGCCGAATACATTGCCGCCGGGCTGATCCCGCGTCTCTCCCGGAGGTCCCGCAGCGAGGCGCTTCGATTGCGTTCGAGGTTCTGAAGGATCGCCTCCTTCGCCCGCTCGATATTCTCGATGTTCTCCCTGGGATTGGTGGGTTTCACGATCATTCCCCCAACCGGGGATGCGACCATCTCGACCGAATCGTTTCCGACCGAAACGCCCAATTGCGCCAGGATATCGTTGTGGGCCTTGCTCGCGACGTGCATCACGGTATCGCCCAGTTCCCTGTCCCATGCCATTGACGCCGTGCATGGGTAGCTGTGCATCCTCTTGGCGACGACCTCGTGCTCGAGGTCTTCGTTGATGCTCCTTCCGACAAGCCACCTGGCGACGAAGTAGGTGGCCCCGCAGGCGGCCGAAACGCGAACGTGGGCCCCTTGGATGATTCCGCCGGTCACAGTGAGTTCGACGTCGGGTCTTCCGATGCAAAATGTCTTTCGGAACTCGGCGAGGAAGTTCCCGGCGGGCGGGTCGAAGTCGCAGAACGGTTTTGGGAAGTCGATTTCGACGCCGCGATCCGCCGATATGTCGCGTGCCTGCTCCCTTGCGGCGCCGGAGATCCAGTCGTGTGCCTCCATCGGCACGATGACCCCGCGGGTGCCGAAATCGCCGCAGCGCTTGAGGAACTCGATCAGGACCTGCTCGTGTATCCGGATCGCAATGGCCAAATCGTGGTCCGGGATATTCTCGGGAACGTGCCCGGAGGGCTTTTCCAGCAGGTGCGGAAGCACGGAAGGGAATTCGATCACGCCGGCGATACTGGAACCGAATCGGCGATCGTAGCCTTCGCGACATAAGTTGCAGTCCGGTCCACACGATGTACAGAAACCTTTGTCGCCCTTGAGATTTCCAATTACCTTGTCAGCGAAGCGGCTGCGGAACTTCCGGGAATACGGATCGGTCGGTTTCGCCTCGCCGGTCGGAGGCTTGCTCCGCAGGATGAGGATTTTCATTATTGCACGTAGGAGTCCGCGTAGATTTCCTTGTCCATCACGAGTTCGGCGGTTCGCGCGGAGTTTACGAGTTCCGTGTCGAGGACGTCGCAGATCGCGGCGCTCATACCGTTGTTGATGGCCATGACAAGGAAAATGCGGTTGATGAGTTCCTTGTGCTTCGTACCGGTCGAGATGTTCGACAGCCCGCAGACGATGTTTGGCGGCGGATCGGAAAACAGCAGGAACTGTCGGGCGGCCTCCAGGATGTTTTTCGACTGGTCCTGCATGTACTTCAGGGGCATGACGATCGGGTCGAGGAAGACGCGATCCGGCGACATTCCGAGTTCCATTGCCTTTGCGAGGATCTTCCCGGCGTTCTCGACCCGCTGGTCGACGTTCTTTGGCGTGCCGGATTCGTCCATGACCAGGCCGATGATCGAGGCGTTATGCTCCGCGGCGACGGGCATCATCGCATCGAGTTTTTCATCGGCGGCGGTCGTTGAGTTAATCAGCGCGCCGGGGCGTGCGACCTTGATGGCCTCGGCGAGTATGTTGGGCTTGTTGGTGTCGATGCAGACAGGCGTTTCGGCGACGTCCTGTACTGTCTCGATCATCCAGCACATGTCGGCGGGATCGGCCGAAACCGCCCCGAGGTTCACGTCAAGGAAGGCGGCGCCCGCTTCAGCCTGTTTTTTCGCCCATTTCTGCAGCGGCGCGGGGTCCTTGTCCATGACCGCCTGCTTGATGTCTTTGAAGCCCGTGTTTATACGTTCACCAATAAAGATCATCTTGCTGTCCTTTCTTCAGTTAGCCATCAGTGCATCGATAGCCTGGCGCATCGCGGCGATGGATTTGGGATGCGCCAGCGTCAGGATGTCGGCGCC
>Ga0180429_10004359_pt1 | contig 11338 bp, 13 predicted proteins | sample SS_ome_FD_132428 | JGI IMG/M metagenome (GOLD analysis project Ga0180429, IMG submission 132428) | Hypersaline lake sediment archaeal communities from the Salton Sea, California, USA - SS_1_S_1 metaG | ecosystem: Environmental > Aquatic > Non-marine Saline and Alkaline > Hypersaline > Sediment ... | reverse complement strand
GTGCCCACGAAGGTGAACGTGTGCCCGGCGAACGTCGCCTCCTGGTCGGGCACGAGGCGCAGCTCGGTCTGCTGCACGTAGGCCTGGCTCGCCGCCAGCGCCACGGCGATGCACACGACGCCGATGTGCACGACCATGCCGCCGCTCGTGCGCCCCACGAGCCCATCCGCCCCCTGTCGACGGACGGCGAGCGCAATCTGGCGCACGGCCGTGCCCAGGGCGAAGCCGCCGAGGCCGAACCCGAGGAGCGGGGCGAGGCCACGGGCACCCACGGCCACGGCGAACACCACCGACGCCGTCCCCACCGCCGCAGGCCACAGCAGGCGGGTGGCGATGATCTCCCCCGACGTTCGACGCCACGTCAGCACCGGCGCCACGGCCATGAGCACCAGCAGGGCGAGACCGAGTGGCGCACTCATGCGGTTGAAGAACGGCGAGCCCACCGAGATGCGGTCGTCGTTGATGGCTTCGACCACGAGGGGGAACAGCGTGCCGATGAGCACGGTGGCCGCCAGGGCGGCGAACACGACGTTGTTGACGAGGAACGACCCCTCGCGCGACAGCGGCGACTCGATGGTGCCGGGGCTGCGCAGCAGGTCACCCCGCCAGGCGATGAGCCCCACCGACACCACGACGATGACGGCGAGGAACCCGAGCAGCGCCGGGCCGATGGAGGAGGTGGTGAAGGCGTGCACGCTCTCGAGCACCCCCGAGCGGGTGATGAAGGTCCCCAGGATGGTGAGGGCGAACGTGGCGCACAGCAGCGACAGGTTCCACACCCGCAGCATCCCCCGGCGCTCCTGCACGATGACCGAGTGCAGGTAGGCGGTGCCGGTCAGCCACGGCAGGAGCGAGGCGTTCTCCACCGGGTCCCAGCCCCAGTACCCGCCCCACCCGAGCACCTCGTACGCCCACCAGGCACCGAGGATGATGCCGGCGGTGAGGAACGCCCACGCCACCAGCGTCCACGACCGGGTCTCCTCGAGCCACCCCTCCCCGAGCCGGCCGGTGACGAGGGCGCCGATGGCGAAGGCGAAGGGAACGGTGAACCCGACGTAGCCGAGGTAGAGCATCGGGGGGTGGAACGCCATGAGGATGTGTTCCTGCAGCAGCGGGTTCGGTCCCGGCCCGTCGAACCCGGGCGGCGCGTCGAAGGGGACGAAGGGCTGGGCGGGGCCGAGCACGAGGGCGAAGAAGAACACGGCCACGGCGAACAGCGTGACCATGGCCCAGCCCACCAGCGGATCCTCGATGCGGTGGCGGAACCGCAGGGCGGTGAGTCCGATGAACCCGGCGAGGACCAGGATCCACAGTAGGATCGATCCCTCGAGCGCCGCCCACAGGGTGGCCACGTCGAAGGGGAACGGCGTCTGGGTGGAGCTGTTCTCGGCCACGAAGGCGATGCTGAAGTCGTCGGTGAGCAGGGCGTACTCCATGGCCCCCACGGCCAGCACGGCGCCGGCCACCACACCCACGACGCACCACATCCCGATGCGCAGGTACCGGGGGTTGGACGTGCGCATCCCCACGAGGATGGACAGCGCCCCCCATGCGGCGGCGATGAACCCGAGGGTGATCCCCGCCCGACCGAGGGCCAGGCTCATGGCGTGCTGCCGCTCGCGGCCCCGTCCCCAGCCTCGTCGATCCGGTCCGAATTCTCGGCCACGTAGTTCTCGTCATGCTTGACCAGCATGCGATCGCTCACGTACACCGCCCCCTCGTTGCTCCCCGACCACGACCCCTCGAGCACCACGGGAATCCCGTCGTCGAACAGCTCGACGGGGTCACCGGTGTGCTCGACGGGAACCTCGACGCCGTTGTAGGCGACGGCGAAGGCGACCCCGCCGGGGTAGGCCTCCACCGACCCGGGCACGACGAGTCCCTGCAGCCGGAAGCGCGACGTCCCCAGATCGCCCCGCTGGGCCACTGCCTCGTCGGCGTTGCGGAAGAACAGGGTGGCGTTGTCGAGGGCGCGCACCACCACGAAGCCACCCACACCGATCACGGCCACGAGGGCGAGCACGCCGACCCAGCGGCGGGCGCCCCAGCGGCGGCGGGTCGGCACCGGCCCGGCCTCCTCCGGACGGGGGGTGAGGTCGAGGGGGGCACCCGGGTCGTTCACAGCCACCGCTGCTCCCCTGCCGGCACCCGCCGACTGAGCCGGCGACCGCGCTGGAGCACCACGACGACGTAGGTGATCACCACCACGAGCGTGATGGCCCAGCCCAGCGCCACGTACCCCCACGCGCTCACGCGTCACCTCCGGTGCCACTGCCGGTGGTCGGGGCCGCCGTCGGGGCGAGGTCGACGACGGGCGGCACGCCGCCCTCGGCCCGGCGGGCGGCGACGGCGTCGTCGAGGCGTCGTTCCTCGGCCCGGTTGGCCAGCCAGCCCACCCGGAACCGGTGGATGAGCAGCCAGGCCAGCAGCACGAGGCCCACGACGGTGGCGAACATCCACGTGAAGAGCATGAGGCCTTCGATGCGGAAGTCGAGGTCGGTACGGAACAGCGTGGCGTCCTGGTGCAGCGATCGCCACCACTCCACCGAGCGGTTCACGACCACGATGTTGGGGATGAGCAGCAGCCCCACCACGGCCGAGCGCCGGGCACGGGCGTCACGGTCGGGGGCGGCGGCGCGCAGCGCCTGGTAGCCGACCAGCAGCAGGAACAGGAACAGCGTCGAGGTCAGGCGCGGGTCCCACTCCCACGCCGTCCCCCAGGTGGCCTGGCCCCAGACCATGCCGGTGAGCAGCGTGACGGCGGTGAACACCGAGGCGATCTCCGCAGCGGAGGACCCCACGATGTCCCACCATTCCGAACGCTTCCACAGCCACATGGCCGAGGCCACGAAGGTGATGCCGCAGGCCAGGTAGGCCACCGTCACCGAGGGCACGTGCAGGTAGAGGAGGCGCACCGACTCACCCTGCACCCGGTCGGCGGGGGTGGCGATGAAGGCCAGCCACACGACGAGCGCGCTGCCCACCAGCGTGAGGACGCCGAGGATCCGCGTGGCGCGCGAACCGGTGGAGCCGTGCGGGGCGACGTCGTCACCCGGCGGGCTGGTCGTGGTGGTCCCGGTGCTCACGACTCCTCCAGCAGCACTCCGTAGAGGCCGGCCCCGGCGACGAGGTAGGCCACAGCGAACAGGGTCAGCAGCCCCGCCCACGGCCAGCCGTCGGCGGGAGTGCCGTCCAGCGCCGCCTCGAACGCCCGGGTGGCGGCCAGCAGCACCGGCGCCAGTACGGGCAGTACCAGCAGCGGCACGATGGTCTCGCGCACCCGGAGTCCCACGGCGAGGACACCGTAGAGGCTACCGGCGGCGGCGATCCCCGCGGTAGCCGGGAGGGCAGTTCCCACGAGCAACGCCCACCCCGCCGGGTCCGCCCCGTAGAGCACCACGACCCCCACCCCCAGCACGAGTTCCGCCACCACGAGCTGCACGGCCACGGCCAGTGCCTTGCCGAGGAACACCCCGGCGGGAGCGAGTGACGTGAGACGCAGGGCGTCACGCACCCCCTCCGCCGACTCGGTGGCGTAGGCCCGCTGGGTGGCGAGCACCGCCACGAACAGCACGGTGACCCAGAACAGCCCCGGGGTGGCGGCGTCGAGGACGCCCCGGTCGGGGTCGAGGGCGAAGCCGAACAGCACGAGCACGAGCACGGCGAACGGGAGCACCTGCCCGAGTCCGACGCGGGTACGCCACTCGAGCCGCAGGTCCTTGGCGGCCACGGTGAGGGCGTCAGCGACCACGGGCACCTCCCCCCGAAGGCCTGTCCGCCGTCGCGTCCACCCCGTGTGGAGCAGCGGGTGGGGGGGTGTCTGACGTCGCCGCCGTCGATGACGTGTCTGCCCCCACCACGGCACCACCGGCCAGCCGGACGTGTCGGCACCCGAGTGCGCCCGTGCGATCGAGGTCGTGGGAGGCGACGACCACCGTGGCCCCGGCGGCCACCGCACCGGCCAGCACGTCGTCGAGCAGGTCCCGACCCTCAGCGTCGAGTCCGGCGTGGGGTTCGTCGAGGAGCCACAGCCGGGGTCGGCGCGCCACCAGGGCGGCGAGCGCCACCCGTCGACGCTGACCGGTGGAGAGCAACCCCACCCGGGTGCCGGCCAGCCGACCGGTAACGCCGAAGTGGGCGGCGGCCGCCGCGACCGCTGCTGGGTCGAGTCTCGACGCACGGGCGAAGAACCGCAGGTTGTCGGCGGCGGTGAGGTCCTCGTAGAGCCCGCCGCTGGGGCCCAGCAGCCCTACCCGGGAACGCACGGCGCGCGGGGCTCGGGCAACGTCGACCCCCAGGACGAGGGCCTCCCCACTGGCCACGGTCACGAGCCCGGCGCACAGCCGCAGCACGGTGGACTTCCCCGCTCCGTTGGGCCCCACGAGGGCGACGAGCTCCCCGGGGGCCACCTCGAGGTCGACGCCGGCGAGTGCGGGGAAACCCCCCAGCACGGCGACGACCTGTCGGAGCGAGATGTCCGGTGCCATGGGGACCTTGAGGGACAGCGCCACACGGGGGTGACGGCGGAACCCCCAGAAGGTACCGCTGTCCCCACGACCCCACCAAGGCAGCCGCCCCGGTGGTTGGCGCCCCGAACCGCAGACCTACCGGCGCAACGGCGGGGCGACGGCAGGGCGCCATCGGGGCGTCGGTAGGGTGGGGGGCATGCCATGGCGGACGATCCTCGGCGTGACCGGCCGCCTCCTCATCGCCGCCGGTGTGGTCCTGCTGCTCTTCGTCGGCTACCAGCTGTGGGGCACCGGGGTGCAGACCCGGGCCGCCCAGGACCGCCTCGAGACCACGTTCGAGTCCCAGCTCGCCGACGTCGCTGCGGCCGACGCCGCCTCGGGAGCCCCGACGGGGTCCGGCGGTGGCGAGGCTGCCGTGGCCACGCTCGCCGCGCTCCGGACCGGGGACCCCGTGGCCCGTCTGCAGATCCCCAAGATCGATGTGGACTACATCGTCCTCGAGGGCGTCGACCTCGGCACCCTCGAGTCCGGTCCCGGCCACTTCCCCGAGACGCCGCTACCCGGCCAGCCCGGCAACAGCGCCATCGCCGGCCACCGTGCCACCTACGACGCCCCCTTCAACCTGCTCAACGAGATGGTCCCCGGCGACGAGATCATCGTCACCACCGTGCAGGGTGAGTTCCGCTACGAGGTCCTCCCCAACGCGGGCGCCCCCGAGGTTCCGCCCGGGTCGGTCTACGGCTACCGCATCGTGAGCCCCACCGCCCTCGAGATCCTCGACGACAAGGGCGACGACCGCATCACCCTGATGGGCTGCCACCCGCGCTACGGCTCGAGCTCGCGCATCGTCGTCGAGGCGCGGCTCGTCACCGACACCGCCCCGCCCACGCCGCCACCCCCCACCGCCACGGCCGCCGCCGCCAGCGAGGGCACCGAACTGCTCCGGGGCGAGCCGGGCAGCTGGGGTCCGGTCCTGCTGTGGTCGGGCGCCGTGATCGTCGTGTGCGCGCTCGCCCTGCTCGCCGCCCACCAGTGGCGGCGGTGGCGCTGGGCGTTCTACCTCGCCGCCGTGGCGCCGGTCGGGCTGCTGCTGTTCCGCTCCTTCGAGGCAGTGACGAACCTCAGTCCGGTGGCCTACTGATGCCCAGACGACGGGTGACGACCGGTCGCCGCCGACTCACCGCCGTCGTCGCTGCGTGCGTGAGCGTCATCGCCGTGGCCGGTTGTGGCGGCGGTGCGGCCGAGGAGGTGGCCGAGACCACCACCACCACGACCACGGCGCCGACGACCACGACCACCGAGGTTCCCCCCGACGCCGCCCAGGTCCTCTTCGTCTACACCCCCGGTGTCGGGGACTGCTTCGACCGCCGCCGGCTCGAGGACGGCCCGGCCATCCTGCTGGTGGACTGCACCCAGCCCCACACGTTCCAGGTGTTCGGCGTGTTCGACTTCGACGAGTCCACCCTCCCCCCGAACCTCGTGGCCACCGAGGGCCTCGCCACCAGCGGCGAGGGCACGACCGGAGCCGTCGGTGCCGGACCGCAACCGTGGCCGGGGGAGGACCCGCTCATCGCCGCCGCCCGACGTCAGTGCCCGGCCCTGTTCGCCGAGTGGGTGGGCCTGCCCTACGAACGTTCGGTACTCGAGCTGTCGTGGGTGCTGCCCGACGAGGTGGCGTGGGACAACGGGAACCGCACCATCGGGTGCACCCTGTGGGACCCGACCACCGAGCGCATGGCCACCGACAGCCGCGGCGCCGCCCGCTGAACGAGCGCCGGGCGCGCCCGGCGCTCAGCGACCCTCGAAGCGCGGCGAGCGACGCTCGCCGAACGACGCCAGCCCCTCGGCGAGGTCGGCGCTCGACCACGCCTCGGTCCACGCTGCCCGGTAGGTGTCGGAGGTGGCGGCGAGCGCCTCGGCCTCGTTGCACCCCACCTTGTGACCGGCGATGGTGAGCGGCGCCAGCGCGGCGATGGCCGTGGCCCACTCCAGCGCATCGTCGAGTCCGCCGAGCCGCTGGACGAGGCCGAGCCGGTGGGCGGCCTCGCCGCTGAGCGTCTCCGCCGCCAGCAGCATGGCCCGCGCCGTGCCCTGCCCCGCCATCGACACCAGGCGCTGCACCGTCCACCCGTCGACCATCAACCCGAGACGGGCGGCGGGGATGCCGAAGGTCGCCCGGGGGGTCGCCACCCGCAGGTCGCACGCCACCGCCAGCTGGGTGCCGGCACCGAGGGCGGCACCGTCGGCGGCGGCGATGGTCGGGAACGATGCCGACCGCAGGCCCTCGAGCACCTCGTTGAGCCGCACCACGAAGGCGGGGTCCTCCACGCCCGACAGGTCGGCACCGGCGCAGAAGTGACCGTCGGCACCGGTGAGCACCAGCACCCGCACACCGGCAGCCGTCGCCTCGGCGATGCCGGCGGCGAGGCCGTCGAGCGCGTCGTGGTCGAGGGCGTTGCGACGCTCAGGACGGTCGATGGTGAGCACGAGCACCCGGCCGTCGTCGTGGGAGGCCGTGTGGATCACGACGGGGGCCCTCCGTCGGCCCGCCAGGCCGGTGGACGCTTGGCGTGGAACGCCGCCATCCCCTCGGTCGCCTCGGTGCCGTCGGCCACGATGCCCAACAGCGGGTGCAGCTGGGCGAGGGCGTCGTCGGCGGCGAGGTCGACGGTGGCGTAGAAGGCGCGGCGGCCGATGCGCATCGCCGCTGGCGGCTTGGCGGCGAGCGTGCCGGCCAGCTCGTCCACTGCTGCGTCGAGGTCGGCGGCGGGCACCACCGAGGTGACGAAGCCGAGATCGGCCGCCTCGACGGCGTCGACCCTCCGGCCGGTCATCATGAGCTCCAGCGCCCGCTTGGGGGGCATGGCCCGCACCATCGGCACGGTGATCATGAACGGCCACAGGCCCACGTCGATCTCCGGTGCCCCGAAGACGGCGTCGTCGGCAGCGACGATGAGGTCGCACGACAGCGCCAGGCCGAACCCCCCGGCGAGGGCGTAGCCCCGCACGGCGGCGACCGTGGGCTTGCCCACCGACCACAGGTCCCCGAAGAGTCCGGCGAGCTGCCCGCGCGCCTCGTGCAGCGCCACGCTGTCACCCCCCGCCATGCCGCGGAGGTCGGCACCGGCGCAGAACGCCCGGTCGCCCGCACCCCGCAGCACGATGACCCGCACCGCCGGGTCGGCGTCGGCGTCGGCCAGGGCGGCACGCATTGCTCCCACCAGTTCCCACGTCAGCGCGTTGCGACGTTCGGGCCGGTTGATCACGAGCTGCGCCACGGCGCCGTCCACCCCGTAGCGCAGTCCCGGTGCCACCTCGGTGTCCTCGGCCATGGCCGCCGACCCTACCGCCCACCCCACCACAGCGCCGCCACCTCCCCCCTGCCGGCGGTCAACGTGCTGACGGGTCCACCAACGGGCGCCGGCGGCGCCGTAGCGTCGCCGCCATGGAAACGCTCACCGACACCAGTGGACCGCTGGGCATCCTCCTCGTCGCCCTCATGGTCGCCACGCTCGCAGCGGCGGCTGTGGTCGCCGTGTGTGCCGTGGCGGCGCTGGTGTCGAGGGTGCGCACCGGTCGGCGACCGACGGCGGCGGTCACCCGTCTGGCGCCCGCCATGTCCCCCGACGTGCCCGCCGCACCGCACTTGCCCGCCGGTGCCGAGGCGGCCCTCAACGCCATCACCGAGTTGCGGCCCGACCCCCGCAACGTGGTGGTGACCCACCGCGACCCCACCGGCGAGGTCCGGTTGCGGCCCTACCCCCGCTCGGCCTGACGCCCGATCCACTCGGCCACCACGGCGGCCACACCCGTCCACGACTGCGGGGCCGCTCCCGTGGTCGTCCCCGTGTCGGGGTTCCAGTACTCGCCCCACCCCGATGCCACCGCGCCACCCACGAGTCCCTCGGCGACGACTGCCGCTGCCGGGTGGTCCCAGCGTCGACCGGCGAGCCACAGCAGGTACGACAGCTGCGGCCACGACGGTCCGCGCCAGTAGCGATCGGGGTCGCGCACCGCCTCACCCCGGTGCACACCCGCCGGCCCGAACCGGGCGCCGAACGCCGAGGTGTCCACGAGCTGGTCGAGGGCAGTGGTGCACTGGGCGACGTCGTCGACCACGAGCGACGCCACCAGCGGGTCGAGGGTGCGCACCACCGACGTCACCGCACCGCTGGGATCCACATCGGCCCACGTCCCCACCGCCGGATCCCAGCGGCCGGTGAGCACGTCGGCGAGTTCGTCGGCGGCAGCGGCGAGTCGTCGGTCGGCCGCCGGACGGCGACCGAGACCTGCCAGTTCGCGCCCGTTGAACGCCACCAGGGCGGTGAACGACGCCGGCTCCACGACGAACCCGTCCGGCCTGCCGGCCACCAGGTCGGCCACCAACGCCCCCTTGCGCGCCCGCCACGCCTCGGGCGTCCACGCCGGCGGGCACCAGCGGTCCCACCGCGGGCTGTCGTCACAGCCCGACTCCCACGGGTGCACGATGCGCACCCCCCCGGCCCCGCCGGCGCGACGCACGTCGAGCAGGTGGGCGAGACCGGCGTGGGCGGCGTCGACGAGGTCGTCGGGCGGGTCGATCCCCCGGCGCGCCAGCTCGGCGAGGGCGTGGCCGTACATCGGCGGCTGGGTGATGCACGACGTCGCCGTCCGGCCCCAGAAGTCCACTGCCGCCGCCGGGTCCGACCAGTACGTCAGGTGGGGGACGAAGCCGTCGTCGTCCTGGTGGGCGAACACGGCCCGCAGCTCCTCGACGGCGCGGTCCCCCTCGCCGGTGTGCGCCCGCACCACGGCGTGGAAGCACGAGTCCCACAGCCACTGGTGGGGGTAGGTGGCGGCATTGGGAACGCTGTAGCCCGGCGGGCGCCAGTGCCCGTCGAGCACCTCCACGGCGCCGGCGACGAGCACCGACGACGGGGGTGGGCCGGGCTGCGGCAGTAGCGTGCGCTCGTCGACGGCACCGCCGGGAGAATCCCTGCGCTCCCCACCACCGCCCTCGACACCACCACCGACCATGTCCCCACCCACCTGCGCCATCGTCTCGTTCCGCCTCGGACTCACCGACGGGGTGTCGGTCGTGGCGGCCACCTGGGGGGACATCCTCGCCGATCTGGGCTTCGACGTGGTGACCGTCGCCGGCGAGGGACCCGTCGACCGCCGGGTGCCCGCCCTCGCCATCGGTGCCGCCGCACCGCCGGGGGGCAGTGGCCCCGACCACAACGACGGCCTCGACGCGACGATCGCCGACGCGCTCGGTGACGCCGACCTCGTGGTGGTCGAGAACCTCGCCACCATCCCGTTGAACCTGCCCGCCGCCCTGTCCCTCGGTCGGGTGCTCACCGGCCGGCGCGCCCTCTTCCACCACCACGACCCCCCGTGGCAGCGTGCCGAGTGGGCGCACGTGGAGGACCTCCCGCTGCGCGGGCGCGATGGTCGCGGCGACGCCGGTGCCGGAGGATCGTGGCGGCACGTCACCATCAACGCCCTCACCGCCACCGAGTTCGCCGACCGGGGCATCCCTGCCACCTGCATCTACAACGGCTTCACCCCGCCCCCACCACCCGACCCCCGGCGGCGTGCCGGTGTGCGCGCCTCGCTCGACGTCGACGACGCCGACCTCCTCATCGCCCACCCGGTGCGGGCCATCCCCCGCAAGCGCGTCGACCGGGCCATCGCGCTGTGCGAGGCGCTGGAGGCCACGTACTGGCTGTGGGGCCCCGCCGAGTTCGGATTCGGCGCCGAGCTGGACCACCTCGTGGCACACGCCCGCTGCCGGGTGGTGCGCACGCCACCACCGAACGCCGACGCCGGGTACGACGCCTGCGACCTCGTGGTGTTCCCCTCCGACTGGGAGGGGTTCGGCAACCCGCCCGTCGAGGCGGCACTGCGGGGGATCCCCGCTGCGGTGGGCACCTACCCGGTGGGCGCCGAGCTCGCCGCCATGGGCTTCACCTGGCTCGACGCCGCCGATCCCCCCGGTGTCGCCGCCGCCCTCGCCGACCCCGACACCGCAGCGCTCGAACGCAACCGGTCCCTCGCCCGGGACCGGTTCGGCGTCGACCGGGTGGCCGATGACCTCGCCGGCCTCCTCGATGGGGCAGGCTGGCTGCCGTGACGCCCCCGCCCGCCGACGCCGACCCCGCCAACGGCACCGGGTCGCCCGACGACGATCCCGTCCTCGCCCGTCGCCGGCGCATCGCCGCCATCACCACCGCCGGCCAGCGGCTCGGCTACCTGCTGTACGGGCTCGCCGCCGTGGGGTTCTTCGGAGGTCTCGCCGTGGGCTACGCACCCTGGCTGGTGACCGCCATCGTGGCGTGCCTGCTCGCCGGGTCGGTCGTGCTGGCCCCCGCCATCGTGTTCGGGTACGCCGTGCGGGCCGCCGACCGCGCCGATCGAGAGGACGACTGGTAGTCGGGTCACCCCGCACCGCCCGGAGTGGATGCCGAACGGCTCCCTCGGGCGGCACGGGGCCATGGGACCCGCCTGCCCAACGTCTGACCCGCCCTGGTGGGGGCTCCGGAGCGTGTGGCCGTCGGACGTGGTGGGCTGACGGTACCGGACAGTCCTTCGACATGGAAGGCCAAACCGTTGACCGATCGGTCAAAGTTCCGCACCGGGCACCGGGAGTTGCCCCCGACCCCCCCACTTGGGACGATGGGGGTCGGCCGGGGTCCGCATCCCGGCAGGATCCGCTGAGGAGGGACCACCATGGCCAACGCCGCCATCCTGTTCGAGCCCAACGGCGCACTCGAGGTGCGCGACGACGTCGAGGTGGCCGAGCCCGGCCCCGGCGAGGTGCGCATCCGTACCGGGGCATCGGGGGTGTGCCACTCCGACCTGTCGGTCGTCAACGGCACCCTCCCCCT
>Ga0180429_10004358_pt1 | contig 11338 bp, 11 predicted proteins | sample SS_ome_FD_132428 | JGI IMG/M metagenome (GOLD analysis project Ga0180429, IMG submission 132428) | Hypersaline lake sediment archaeal communities from the Salton Sea, California, USA - SS_1_S_1 metaG | ecosystem: Environmental > Aquatic > Non-marine Saline and Alkaline > Hypersaline > Sediment ... | reverse complement strand
GGCTCGAGGGGTGCGCCGAGAAGGATGCTCGCGGCCATTGGCACATCGAGAAGCATGCGGCCGATGCCGCCTGGGATGCGGCCTCGGACCCCACCCAGAAACGGGCCCGCAAGGCCGGCGGGGCTCCGCGCCGCGATCCCACCCCGCCCCTTCCCGGGGTAGACGAGGAGGAGCGCGCCGGCGAGCGGCCCCACGCCCCGAGCACCGGCGGGGGCGAGGAGCTCACCCACGCCCGAGCCTCCGCGCGCTACACCGGCGCCAAGGCCGAGCTGGCCGAGCTCGAGCTCCGCCGGAAGCTGGGCGAGCTCGTGCCCGCGGCCGAGGTGCGGGGCACCCTGTTCCGCCTGGGCCGGAAACTGCGGGACCGCCTGCAGGGAATCCCCAACCGGATCGCCGCCGAGCTCGCGGCGGAGAGTGAGCCCCGCAAGGTGCACCTGGCCCTCTCGGCCGCGATCGCCCAGGCCCTCGAGGACCTGGACCGCGCCGAGCGCGCCGAGGGGGGCACGTGATCCACCACGCCACCGAGCTCCGCCCGGAGGACCTGGCCGCGAGCTCCGCGGAACAGGTGGCGCGCGAGGCCCTGCTCTCCGGCCTGCGCCCCGAGCCCGAGATCACCGTTTCGGAGTGGGCGGACGCCCACCGCGTGCTCACCGAGGAGAGCTCCAACGAAACCGGCCCGTGGCGCACCTCCCGCACCCCCTACCTCCGGGAGATCATGGATTGCCTCTCGGCGAGCTCCCCGGTGCGCAAGGTGGTGGTGGCGAAGGGGAGCCAAATGGGGGTGACCGAGGTGGGGCTCAACCTCCTGGGGTACGTGATCGACCACGACCCCTCGCCGATGATGGTGGTGATGCCCTCGGACAAGACCCTCCGGCGGCATTCCCGGCAGAGGGTGGATCCCCTGCTCAAGAGCGAATCCCTGGCCGGGAAGGTGGCTCCCAAGAAGAGTAGGGATTCCGCGAACACCACCCTCGAGAAACACTATCCCGGCGGCCTGGTGGTGTTCGGCTCGGCCCAGAGCTCGGGGGATCTCCGCTCCATCCCCCTCAAGTACCTGGTGCTCGATGAGGTGGACGCCTACCCCGAGGACCTCGACGAGGAGGGGGACCCCATCGCCCTGGCCGAGCGGGGCCAGCAAAACTACCCCGGGTCCAAGACCCTCGAGCTATCCACCCCCACCCTCATGGGGCGCTCGAGGGTGTGGCGGGACTTCGAGCTCACAGACCAGCGCCACTATCTGGTGCCGTGCCCTCACTGTGACCACCGCCAGAGGATCGAGTGGACCCGCAAGGACGGCCGGCGCGGGATCGAATGGGAGCGGGTGAAGGGGGAAACCCGGGCCGCGCTCCGCCAGGCTCTCCTCAGCGGCGCGCGGGAAATCTGGCTCCGGTGCGAGGCCTGCGGGGAGAAGATCCACGAGCACCACAAACCGGCCATGCTCGAGGCCGGGGAGTGGGTGCCCCAGGCCCCCGAGAATGGAGACCTAGAGCGCGGCTACCACATCTCGGCGCTCTATGCCCCTTTCGGGTGGATCTCCTGGGGGGAGATCGCGGCCAAGTTCCTGCGCGCCGAGAAGGTGCCCTCCCTGCTCAAGGTGTGGGTAAACCAGCAGCTCGGCGAGCCCTGGCAGGAGAAGGGGGAGACCCCGGAGTGGGAGGTGCTCTACCGCCGGCGCGAGGAGTACCCCATGGGGGTGGTGCCCGCCGGCGCGGTGGTGCTCACCGCGGGGGTGGACGTGCAGCGGGACCGCCTCGAGGTGGAGGTGGTCGGATGGGCGCCCGATTTCGAGTCTTGGAGCGTGGATTACCGATCCCTGCCGGGGAAGCCATCGGAGGGCCAGGTATGGAAGGACCTCGAGCGCCTCCTGGCCTCGCCCTGGCGCCATGCCACCGGGCCGGTGATGCACGTGCGCATGACCGCGGTGGACTCGAGCGACCAGACCCAAACCGTGTACGGATGGGTGCGCCGGCAACCGCGCTCCAAGGTAATCGCCATCAAGGGCCGCGGCGGGACCTTCTCGAGGCCGATCGGCAACCCCACCCCCCAGGAGGTGACCGTGGGGGGCCGCCGGCTCAAACGGGGGATCATGCTCTGGCCTCTGGGGGTGGACGTGCTCAAGGAGGAGCTCTATGGGTGGCTCCGCGCCGAGCTCCCCCTCAAGCCCGAGGAGGAGGGCCTGCCCTATGGGTGGTGCCATTTCCCCGAATACGGGGAGGAGTACTTCAAGCAGCTCTGTGCCGAGCAGCTCGTCCCGAGGACCCGGAAGCGCACCGGCCAGCGGTTCTATGAGTGGCAGAAGGTACGCGAGCGAAACGAGGCCCTCGATTGCAGGGTGTACGCCCGCGGCGCCGCCGCCGCGATCGGGATGGACCGGTGGGGCGAGGACCAGTGGGCCAAGGCCCGCGAGGAGCTCGGCCTGGCCGCCGAGCTCGAGGCCCAGCCCAAGCCCCCCCGGCCGCGGCGCTCGAGAGGGGGCCGGAGGAGACTGGACCTCGAGCGCCACCGCCGGCAACGTAGGTAGACGCCATGGCCTACACCCAAGCCCAGTACGACGCCCTCACGGCCGCGATCGCCGAGGGGGTGGCCGAGGTGCAGTATGAGGACCGGCGCGTGCGCTACCGGAACCAGGACGCCATGCTGGCCCTGCAGCGCATCATGGCCCGAGAGCTCGGCCTCGAGCCCACGGGGCCGCGCCGGAAGCGGATGGCCAGCTCGAAAGGGATCTGGCCGGTGACCCTCGCCACCTTCGATAACTCCCTGCCCTGGCACGTGAGATGAAGCTCCTAGAGCGCGCGATTGCGGCGGTTGCCCCGGAGCGGGCCCTGCGCCGAGCTCGAGCTCGATTCGCCGCGGAGACGATCCACCGCCACCTGGACATGGGCCGGCGCACCACCTTGGCGCCGATGCCCGGCACCCGGGTGCGCCGGTATGAGGGGGCCGGCCGCGGCCGGCGGTTCGATGGGTGGGTGACTCCGGGGGGAGGCCCGAATGCCGAGATCCGCGGCGCCCTCGAGATCCTGCGCGCTCGATCGCGGGACCTGGTGGCAAACAACCAGTGGGCGAGCAAGGCGGTGCGCGTGCTCTCCTCGAGGACCATCGGCACCGGGATCCGCCCCCAGGCTCGCCACGAGAGCAAGGGCACCGCGCGCCGAGCTCAAGACCTCTGGCGCGAGTGGGCCGAGACCAAGGAATGCGACGCCCGAGGGAAACGGAACGTCTACGGCCTGCAGCGCACGGTCCACCGCGAGGTGGTGGAGGCCGGGGAGTGCCTGGTGCGCCGCCGGTTCCGCCGGCCCTCGGATGGCCTCACCGTGCCGATGCAGCTCGAGATCCTCGAGCCGGACCACCTCGACTCGAGCCAGGACCGCCGACTCACCAACGGGGGCCGGATCGTCCAGGGGGTGCAGTTCACTCCCATCGGCGGCCTCGAGGGGTACTGGCTTTTCCCCGAGCACCCCGGCGAGGACGTGGCCAGCCAATCCCGATTCGTGCGCGCCGCGGACGTGCTGCACGTATTCCGCGAGGACCGCGCCGGCCAGGTGCGCGGGGTCCCGTGGGGCTCGTGCTGCATCCTCAAGCTGAGGGACGCGGACGAGCTCGACGATGCCGAGCTGCTCCGCCGGAAGATCGCCTCGTGCTTCGTCGGTTTCATGCAAGACAATGAGGCCGGGATGGACGGGGATACCTCGATCGTGCCCACCGTGGCCACCGGGGAGGATCCCACGGACATGCTCGACCACGGCACCATCGAGATCCTGCCGCCCGGGAAAGAGATGACCTTCACGAGCCCGCCCAACGCGGAGGGGTACGTGGAGGTGGCCAACCTCACCCTGCGCGCGATCGCCGCCGGCTACGGGGTGACCTATGAGGCCCTGACCGGGGACCTGCACCGGGTGTCTTTCACCTCCGGCCGCATGGGGTGGCTCGAGTTGTGGGCCGAGATCGTGCAGCACCAGCACCTCGAGCTCCTGCCCACCCTCTGCTCCCCGATATGGCGGTGGTTCGTGGATGCGGCGGTGGACTCCGGCCAGCTCGGCGAGCGCGTGGGCGCGCGGTGGACGATGCCGCGCCGGCCCTACCTGGATCCCCGCAAGGAGGTGCTGGCCCAGAAAGACGGGATCCGCGCCGGCCTCACCACCCTGCCCGAGGAGATCCGCGGCCAGGGGCGCGATCCCCTCGAGCTCCTCGATGAGGCCGCCGAATTCCAGGCCGAGGCGGAGGCCCGCGGCCTGGTGCTGGATACCGACCTCTCCGGGAACGTGACCCCCGCCGGCGCGGCCTCGAGCTCGAGCTCGGGAGCGCGCGGCCTGGACGTGCGCGAGACCGCCCGGGGACTCGCGGCCCTGCTCGTGGAGGGCAACCGCGAGCTCGAGGACCTCGAGGTGGACCTGGCCGAGCAGCTCGAGCAGCTCGTGGCCGCCGGCCACAACGGCCACCCACGGCCTTGATTCTCCCCGCCCCGGTGGCAACCCTGGGGGCATGGTAGTAGCACCCACCACCCTCCGATTGGAAGCGGCGCCGGTGTACCTCCGCGCCGCCACAACCCCGGAGACCTTCGACCCCGAGCGGCTCACCTTCGAGCTCGTGGCCTCCACGGGGGCCCGCGTGCTGCAGAGGCCGTGGATGGGTGAGCCCTTCTATGAGGAGCTGGGGCTCAAGCCGGGGGAGGTGCAGCTCGAGCGCCTGCGGAATGGCGCGCCCATCCTGGACTCCCACCGCCGGTATTCCGTGCGGGATGGGGACGTGATGGGAGTGGTGGAATCTGCCCAGCTCGTGCGTGATTCCCAGATCAACGTGCGGGGCAGATTCAGCCGCCGAGACGACCTCGAGACCGTGCGCCAGGACGTGGCGGATGGGATCGTGCGCCAGGTGTCCATCGGATACCGCGTCTTTGCCTATAAGGACGTGACCCCCGAGGGATCCAAGGTGCGCGTGCTCCGCGCCACGAAATGGGAACCTTTCGAGGTGTCTTTCCTGCCGGTGGCCGCCGATGCGGGTGCCGGCATTCGAGCAGAAACCGACGACCCCTCGATGATGCGCGCGGCCGAGCTCGGCCCGCATGAGTGCACCATCGAGACCACCAACCCCGAGCGATTCAGGACCATGGCCAAACCGACGACCTCCGGGCCGGCCGCCCAGCCCGGCCAAGATTCCCCGCCCACCGGCGCCGGCCCCGGCGCCGCGCCGGCCAACCCCAACCCCGAGACCGGGGGCGAGCGCGCCGAGGGTGATCCGCCCGCCGACCCGCCCGCAACCCCGCCCGCCGACTCGCCCGCCGATCCGCCCGCGGACGGTGCGCGCGGTGAGGCTCCCGCCGCGCCGGCTCCGGCGCCGGCTCCCGCCTCGCCCGAGACCGACCCCGCCCAGGTGCGCGCGGAGGAGCGCGCCCGCCAGAGCTCCATCCGCGACCTGGCGCGGCGCCTGGACCTCCCCGAGGCCTGGTGCACCCGCCAGATCGACGGGGACGTACCCCTGGCCGATGCCCGCGTGCGCGCCCTCGAGGCCGCGGCCGAGCGGGACACCCAGCTCGGTGGCGGTGGCTCCCACGTGACCACCGTGCGCTCCGAGATGGACACCGCCGCCCGCGGGATCGAGACCTGGCTCCTGCACCGCGCCGGCTACCAGGAGCGCGGTGAGGACGGCTCCCTCAACCTGCCCGAGCTCGACGACGGCGCGCGCCGGTTCCGCGGCATGCGCATGGTGGACCTCGGCCGGTGGTGGATGGAGAACGCCCACGGGGTCCGGTGCGAGGGCCTCGTGCCGATGGAGGTGGCCACCCGTGCCCTGCACGGCCAGAGCCATTTCCCCGAGCTCCTCGCCAACGTGGCCAAGAAGTTCCTGCGCACCGCGTACGACGAGAGCCCGCGGACGTTCACCCGGTTCAGCACCCGCAAGGACCTGCCCGACTTCAAGCAGGCCAAGGTGGTGCAGCTCGGTGGCGCGCCCTCCCTCGTCAAGCTCGAGGCCCAGGGTGAGGTGACCCGCGGGGTGCTCGGTGAGTATGCCGAGCCGGCCCTGCTCTCCACCTACGCCATCATGCTCGGCCTCACCCGCCAAGCCATGGTCTCGGACGACCTCGACGGCTTCTCCCGGATCCCGCGCGGATTCGGCGCCGCCGCCGCGGCCACCGAGGGTGACCTGGCTTACGCCCTGCTCACGGACAACGTGACCATGAGCGACGGTACGGCCCTCTTCGATGCCGGCCACGCCAACCTCTCGGTGGGCACCCTCAACCCGGCCACGCCCGGCACCGGCCTCACGAGCATGCGCAAGGTGATGCGCAAGCAAACGGGGATCGCGGGCCGCATCCTCAACCTGGCCCTGCGCTACCTGATCGTGCCGGCGGCCCTCGAGACTCACGCCCAACAGGCCACCGGGGTGGTCAACCCCAACGCCCCCACCGGTGTCAACCCGTTTGCCAGCCTCTCCCAGGGGGTGATCCCCGAGCCCCGGCTCGACGCCACCTCGGAGACGGTTTTCTACGGGGCATGCGACCCGGCCCAATGCGATACGCTCATGTACGGCTATCTCGAGGGCATGGGTGAGGGCCCGCGGGTGGAGACCCGCGCCGGCTGGAACGTGGACGGCACCGAGATCCGGTGCCTGCACGATTTCTACGTCATCGCCGCCGACTTCCGCGGCATGGTCAAGAGCGACGGGGCCGAGCCCGCGTAGGCCTCCCGGAATCGGACACCACCCCGGGCGGGGGTGAGCTCGGCTACCCACCCCCGCCGTGAACGGGCCAAGAAGAGACACCGCCAAGGGGCCCGGCCGAGGGGCCCCGCGGCATCCCCAACCCGATCAATCCCATGCCCGATCTCGATTACGTACAGCCCGGCGATTCCCTCACCTTCCCCGTGGCCGGCGCCGCCCTCACGGCCGGTGATTGGCTCGTGGTGGGCGCCATCCTCGGGGTGGTCAAGGAGGACGCCGCCAGCGGCGCGCCCTACACCATCCAGGTGCGCGGTGTGTTCCGAAACGCCCCCAAGACCACCGGCGCCGCCTGGACCGTGGGGGACGTGCTCTACTGGGAGACCACCGGCCCCTCCTTCACCAAGACCGCCAGCGGCAACACCGAGAAGGGGTACGCCGCCGCCGCCGCCGCCTCGGCCGCGGCCGTCGGCACCGTGCTCCTCACCAACGCCAGCGGCCTGGCCGTGCCCTAGCGCGTGACTCCCCGCTCCGGCGGGGATCCCACCGTGGGATGGGCCGAGCAGGTAGGAAACGTCCAGGACCACGCCACGCGGACCTTTGGCGAGCGTGGCGTGGGCCTGGTTCGATGGAAGCCTGCAGCCGGCGGGGAGTACCTGGTGCGCGGGATCTTCCGCGCGCCGCATATCGCCCTGGACGGTGAGCTCGAGGCGGGGATCTCGGAGACCGAGCCCCGCCTCGGTGTCAAGATCGAGGACCTGCCGGCCGAGCCCCTCAAGGATGATCTGGTGGAGGTGCCGGATGGAGGGACCGAGTACCGGGTGATCGACGTGCAGCCCGATGGGGAGGGCATGGCCGACCTGATCCTGCACGAGGTGGTGACGTGACCCTGCAGGCCAAGCGCATCCGCCTCGAGGTGCTCAACCTCCTCCTGGCCGGCAGCACCGCCGCCGAGAATCGGATCAAGGAGGACGATTCCACCCCGGTGCGCCTCTCCGAGATCCGAAAGCCCGAGCTCCGCCTGCACGTGCGCTCGGAGGACATCGAGCAGCGCGGCACCGCACCCCTGCAGTTTCTCCACCGCCTGCGCCTGGCCGTGGAGGGGTACGTGGCCGAGAGTGCCAACGCCAAGGACCTCGACGGTGCCGTGCTCTCCCAGGACGACGTGGCCGACGACCTGGTGCACCAGATCCTCGACCTCCTCCTCCCCAAGATCCGCCTGCCCGGGATCGACCCCGAGCACGTGGCCCTCGACGCCTCCGCCTGCACCTATGAGGGCCGCGAGACTCAAGACGAGTGGCAGGGGACCCGCCCAGAGGGCACCTTCCGCCTCACCTTCGTCTATGCCTACAGCACCCAGTGGCCGGAGCAGGCCACGGCCACCTTGGACGCCCTGGGGGAGTTCGGGGTGGACTGGAACCTGGCCCCGCCGGATGTCAACCTGGAGGCCCAGGACACGATCACCCTTCCCACGAGCTAACCCGCCAATGGAATCCCACCTCACCCTCCGCCCCACGAAAGCACCCGAGGGCATGGAAGTGCCCGAGGAGCTCGAGGGCCGCCGCCTGGTGGCCTTCCCGGACCGCCCGGCCAAGCCCCTCGCCCCCGAGGGTGAGCGGGTCCGCATGTCCACGTACTGGGCCCGCCGCCTGGCCTGCGAGGACGTGGAGACCGTGGCCGCCCCGGCCAAGCCCACCCGCAAGCCCACCCGCACCGAGGAGTAGCCCGCCATGGTCAGTTTCACCGGCATCCCCGCCAACCTCCTGGTGCCCGGATTCTGGGCCGAGTTCGATGCGAGCGCGGCCCAGCAAGGGCCCAGCATCCAAACCTACCGCATCCTGGCGCTCGGCCAGAAACTCGCCGCCGGCACGGTGGCCGAGCTCGTGCCCAAGACCTGCACGAGCGCGGACCAGGTGGGCGAGTACTTCGGCCGCGGATCCATGCTCCACGGCATGGCCATCGCCCTGTTTGCAAACAACCGATTTACCTCGGCCACCTTCGTGGCGATCGACGACGCCGCGACCTCGGTGGCCGCCACCCAGACCGTGGTGGTGGCCGGCACCGCGACCGAGGCCGGCACCGTGGCGCTCTACTGTGCCGGCCGGCGCGTGACCGCGACGGTGGCCAGCGGGGACGCCGCCACCGCCGTGCGGGACGCCCTGGTGGCCGCGATCACCGCGGATGACACCATCCCATTTACCGCGGCGGCCGGCACCGGCGGAGGGGACATCGACCTCACCGCCCGGAACAAGGGCACCCGCGGCAACCAGCTCGACGTGCGGCATTCCTACAACGCGGGGGAGGCCCTGCCCGCCGGCATCACCCTCACCGTGCCGGGGTTCTCGAGCGGCGCCACGGATCCGGATATCTCCGAGTTCTGGGCGGTGCTGGGAGAGACCCAGTACAACGTGATTGCCAACCCCTGGACGGACGCCACCAACCTCACCGCGCTCAACACCGAGCTCGAGGAGCGGTGGGGGCCCATCCGGGCCATCGAGGGGGTGGCCATCTCGGCGATCCAGGACACCCACGCCAACCTGCTCACCGCCGCGGCCTCCCAGAAGACCCGGAAGCTGTGGAGCATCATGGGGTACGCGAGCGCGCCCACGCCCGACTACGAATGGGCCGCGGCCATCGCGGGAGTGGTGGCCGGCGCGGCCCAGGCCGATCCCGGCCGGCCCTTCCAAACCCTCGAGCTCAAGGGGGTCCTGGGCCCGGAGACCGCCGACGATTGGACCGTGGCCGAGCGCAACCTGCTCCTGCTCGGCGGAGTGGCCACGTACAAGATCGACGGGGGCGGGGCGGTGCGCATCGAGCGCCTGGTTTCGACGTGGAGCGAGAATCCCCAGGGGGGTCCGGATACGACCTTCCGGGACATCAACACCCCGCTAACCCTGGGGTACCTGCGTTTCGACCTGCGCGCCCAGATGCTCGCCAGCTATCCCCGCCACAAGCTGGGCAACGACGGCACCCGATACGGTGCCGGCCAGCCCGTGGTCACCCCGCGCGAGATCGAGGCCAAGGTGGTGGCGATCGCCCAGGGGTGGGCCGAGCTCGCCCTCATCGAGGACCTTGACACCTTCGCCGCCAACCTGGTGGTGGAGCGCAACGCGACCGACCCCAACCGCCTGGACCTGCTCCTGCCCCCGGACATCATCAACCAGTTCCGGGTGGGCGCGGCCTCCATCCAATTCCTGCTCTAGGAGGGCACGACCATGAACGGACCCGTAGGGGGAACCATCTTCCTCAAGGCCAACGGGGCGCGCCTCCAGGCCAAGGGGAATTTCCAGTATCGCCGCCCCTCGGTGGTGCGCGAGACCGTGATCGGCGCGGACGGCCCGCACGGTTACAAGATCCAGCACCAGGCCGGCCGCATTGAGGGGGAGATCACCTTGGACGGCTCCCTCACCCTCGCCCAGCTCCAGGCCCAAACCGATGTGACCATCTCCCTGGAGACGGCCCGCGGGGACGTGCTCACCCTCACCGGTGCGTACTTCGTCGGGGAGGCCATGGCCAACACCGAGGAGGGCAACGTGGCGGTGGCCTGGGAGAGTTCCCAAGGCGAGCTCGTGCCCGCATCGTAGACACCGAACCCGCAACCTCCGGGGAGCTCGGCCTGGGCGCCGGCTCCCCGTGACCTTGGGAGGATCCCATGCCCAAGCCCACGACCGATCCCGCTCCCGACTCCGCCGCCACCCCCGACGAGGAGCCCAAGCGGCCGGAGCCCCGCCCCCAATCCGATGGGCCGGCCATCGTCCACCGCCTCGAGCTCCAGGTGCCGATCCGGTGGGGCTCCGAGGTGGTGCGCGTGCTCGAATTCCAGCGCGCCCACGGCAAGCACGTTTTCGCCACCGAGGCGGACGATACGACCATCGGCCAGCCCTTCCGCATCGCCGCGAAGCTGGCCCGCGTGCCGTACGAGCTCCTCGAGGAGCTCGAGCTCGAGGACGCCGCCGCCGTGCAGGAGTACACCCTGGGGGTGCTCCGCCCTTTGCGCGAGGCGGTGGCGCGGGTCTCGATGCGTGGCGCCGCACCCTCGGAGCCCTAGCCTCCGCCTGCGGGTGGGAGCCCCGCACCCTGCTCGAGCTGACCTGGGAAGAGGCGGAGTGGTGGCTCGAGGCCATCGGGGACGCTAGAAAGGGGGGGAAGGGATCCCCCTAGCATGGCCCTCTCCTCCTTCCCCCTCTCGGTTGTCATCTCCGGGGTTGACCGCCTCTCGGCCCCCCTCGGCCGGATGGGCGGCAAGCTCGACGCTTTCGGGGGCAAGGCCAAGAAGGTGGGCAGCGCGCTCTCTCTCGGAGTGACCGCGCCCCTGCTCGGCCTCGGCACCCTGGCCATCTCCACCGCCACGGACTACGAATCCTCGATGCTCCGGGTGGGCGCGCTCACCAGCGCGACCGGCGCGGCATTCGAGGGGCTCAAGGCCCAGGCCCGCGAGATGGGGGCCACCACCCAGTTTTCGGCCAAGCAATCCGCGGACGCCATGGGATTCCTGGCTCAGGCCGGTTTCGACGTGGGGGAGGTGCACGAGAGCCTCCCGCCCACCCTCGACCTGGCCGCCGCGGGAATCATGGACCTGGCCCAGGCCGCGGATCTCGGGTCCAACGTGCTCACCGGCTACCGATTCGAGGCGGACCAGTACGGCCGGGTGGTGGACCGCCTGGCCGGGGTGCAGGCCAAGGCCAAT
>Ga0180429_10004357_pt1 | contig 11340 bp, 10 predicted proteins | sample SS_ome_FD_132428 | JGI IMG/M metagenome (GOLD analysis project Ga0180429, IMG submission 132428) | Hypersaline lake sediment archaeal communities from the Salton Sea, California, USA - SS_1_S_1 metaG | ecosystem: Environmental > Aquatic > Non-marine Saline and Alkaline > Hypersaline > Sediment ... | reverse complement strand
GGCGACAAGCCGACGGCAATGACCTTCTGCACCGACAAGGAATTCGGCGCGCTGGTCAAGAAGTGGAAGGCCCTCGGCGAACTGATATACGTGAAGCCCTGGTCTCAGGGCGACATGGGCAAATAGCCCCCGGCGACCAAGGCCCGATTCACCGACCGACAGTCAGCGCGGGCGCCTTGAGAACGATCAAGCGTTTCTTGACCGTTATGCCGACATCGCTGGGCATGTGGACTGCATTGACACCACTTGCTTTGCCGCAGATCTGGCCGTTCTGCTGGTGGGTTGCCGTTGTCATCGACCACTTCTCACGCCGGGCAATGGGCGTCATGGTATTCAAGCAACCCACGTCCATCCAGGTTCGCACCTTCCTCGGCCGCCTGTGGGCCAAAGTGAAACCCAAACACCTTATCTCCGACAAAGGCTCCCAATTCTGGTGCGACGCATTCAAGGCCTGTTGCAAGAACAAAGGCGTCGAGCCGCGCTTTGGCGCTATTGGCAAGCACGGAAGCATTCGCCGATCATCCAACTCAAACGAGTAGCGTGAGACGTTAAACGCGGCCTGCGTAACCAGTGAGCGTCTGCGCTCATCAAGCCCGAAGATCCGTTGGCGCCATCCAATTGTCAATTACTACCTGTTCTGCACGGCCTCAGCACCGCGAGAGTCGATAATATCCATCATCAAATTCGGTTCACTCCGCCCTCAAATCCGATCCGAAAACTCGGTGGACCCACACACCACCCTCAAATCAGGTCTGAAAACTCCGCGGCCCGGCGCACCAGTACGCTTTCGGCTCGCTTCAAATCCAGATTCGTCTCTACAACTCAACCGAGGCTCCGGACTCTACGCTGGCGACTTCGGCCTCAACTATTCTGATCGACTCGGCGGCCTGCTCGGCGGTCACAATCGTCGGCGGCGTGCCGGCGGTGATGCACTCGGCGAAGTAGGCCAGCTCGCCTTCGTATCCGTCCGAGCCGGCGCAGGTGATCATCTGCTGCTGGCCGCCGACCGACAGCAGCAGCGGGTTCTCGCCGCGGGAGAAGTCGAAGTCGGCGGTGGCGTTTTCGAAGTTGACGCAGTAGCTCATGTTGAAGCCGAACGCATCGGCCATGCACCAGGCCCCCTCGGCGACCACCAGCGGAATGTCGTCGTAGACGTATCGCGTGACGATGTGGTCCACGCCGTCTGTGGTCTTGGAGTATCCGCAGCTCACCACGGTCTTGGGCATGCCGAAGAGGTACTGGACGAAATCGGTATCGTGCAGGTGCAGGTCCAGCGCCGCGGCTCCGGACATCTCGGCGTTTGAGAACCACCCCGGCGGCATCGATCCGACGCGCCTGAACGTGGCTCCGAGCACCTTGCCGTATTCGCCGCTTTCGACGGCGTATTTCAACCACTTGTACTGCGGCCAGAAGCGTATGCACATGCCCGGCATGAACATCCCAGGCGAAGCCGCGGCGGCGGCGGCGATGCGCTGAGCGTCGGCAAACGTGCGGGCGAGCGGCTTTTCGCAGACCACGTGCTTGCCCGCCTCGAGCGCGGCGATCGCAAGATCAGCGTGGAACGGAGTCGGCACGCAGACGTCGACTACATCAACGTTCTCCATCACGATCAACTCGCGCGGGTCGGTCGTCCCGGTGATCTTCTCCATGTCGATCGTCTTGGCGTCGGCGTCGATGTTGCCCCATCCGCCCGACAGATCGCCCGAGGCACGCTTGGGATCGCTGTCGGCGACGGCTACGACTTCGGCGCCCTCGGCCTTCTCCCAGCCGGCCAGGTGGCATCGCCCCATCATTCCCAGTCCGATAATTCCTACACGGATCATTATTCGCCCTCCTTACCGGCCTTGGCCAGGATGAAGTCTCGTGCTTTGCCGATGTCGCCCACCCGGTCGTCGCCGGCCTCTCGCTCGATGCACATCTCCGCTTCGAATCCGCCTTCGTCCAGGGCGGCCAGGAACGCATCCCAGTCGACCGCGCCGGTTCCGACGACTTCCTCGCTGCCCCACGTTCCGGGCTCAGCGGTCGGCAGAGCGTCCTTGATGTGGATCTGCTTGAGATACGGCATGAGCGTCTTGACCGAAGCGACGGGGTCGCCCTTGGCGTAGAGGATCATATTGGCCGGGTCGAAGTTCACGCCGACATTGCCCTCGCCGAGCGTATCGAGGAACGCCTTGAGCGTGCCGGCGTCCTCCTGGCCGGTCTCCAGCGCCAGGTCGATTCCCTTCTCGGCGAACAGCTTTGCGATCCGCCGGATTCGCTCAGTGAGCTTGGCGTAGCTCGGATCGTCGGACGATTCGGGCAGGAAGCCTGCGTGGAAGCTAACCAGCGTCAGCCCCATCTTCGCCGCCAGTTCAGCGGCCGCGGTGATGTTGGTCCAGTTGTCCTCCCAGGTCTCGTCGGGAACGATCCCGCCAGTGACCTTGATCGCGTCGAGCGAGCTGTAGTCCTCGCCGATGCACCCGAACATGCCCGAGGCGATTTCTATCCCTGCTTCTGCGAGCATTGCCGGCGTGTCGGCCCATTGGGGCTCCGAGACCAGCGGGTCGAGCGCCAGTTGGATCTTCTTGATCCCGATAGTGTTCACTTTCTCGATAAGTTCGGCCGGTCCGGACGGCTGGAGCGACCAGCTGCATACGCCCAGGCGGTCTGCGACGGAAGTGTTTGGCATGATGTTTGTCCTTTATTCTTCGTTCCAAAGTGGGAGGCCGGTCTGCTCGTCAAAGCCTCTGTTAAGTTGCGGTCCCTCAAACGCCTGGACCACGAATTCGCAAGCGAAAATCTCACATCCGGGCACGAGATGCCCGCCGATCGCGGCCCCGGCGTCGTCTGACAGCGTAACGTGCGCGTGCACGATGGGCTGAGAATCCTTGAGCGACACGTTGCCAACGAGGTTCGTAATCTCAAGATGTCGATCGAACTCGAGCGTCTCGTACTGTCGGGTGTCCTGATTGTAGTATCCGAGCTTCGCCCTGACCAGAGCGCCGAGCGCCTCGACTCGCCCGAGCGTGATTCCGCGGTCCCTGCAGAAGTCGGTGATCTCGCCCAGCAGGTCGCCGCCGTGGGCGCCTTTGCAGATGTAGCCGACAAGGGGTTTGATCTCTTTATAAAACGCCATCAGGTTCGTTTCTCCTTCATCATCGTCCGCAGCATTTCTTGTATTTTTTGCCGCTGCCGCAGGGGCACGGTTCGTTCCGGCCGACCGATTTTTCGCCGGGGCCGTCGGCCTCGGCGCGGGCCTGGCGATGTGCTTCCGCTCGCTCGCGCCGCACGTCGTCGGCCAGCTTGCGAAACGCCTTGAGCGTGTGCGGGTAGAACTTCCTCCATCCGGCGCAGAGCGAACTGAGCGTTTTGGGATTTCCGCCAGGCTGCTCGATGCGATGCTTGAGGCAGTCGCCGCTGCAGAAGTTCAGATAGTCGCAGTTGTCGCAGTCTTCGTGCCACTGCGGCTTCATGGCGCCAAACTTGCGGTACTTGTCGCACTCCTGCATGTCGGCCCACGAATCGGTCAGCACATTGCCGAGCTTCAGCGGCTCCTTTACGAAGAAGTCGCACGGGTATACGTCGCCGTTGTACTCGACGACGAAGTACTGGCGGCAGTCGCGGCCCATGTGGCATACGTTGTAGACGTCGTCGACCATCTTGGTCAGGATCGAGTCGAACATGCGGACCGAGACTTTCCGCGTGTCCTGCGGGTACCACTGATCGAATATCCCGCACAGGAAATCGCCCCACTGCTCGCCTGAGATCGCAAACGGCAGGAGGTTTCCGTCAGAGTCGAACTCGACGCACGGGATGTATTGCTGATAGAAGCAGTCCATGCCGCAAAGGTACTTGTAGACCTCCGCGGCGTGCTCCACGTTCGAGCGGCTAACGAGCGTGAGGATATTGTACTCAACGTGATTTCGCTTCAGAGCCGACAGGCCCTTCATCACCGCCGCATGCGTATCGCCGCCGCCGGAGTTGCGGCGGTAGTGGTTGTGTATCTCGGCCGGTCCGTCGATGCTGACGCCGACGAGGTAGTTGAACTTGGCCAGGTGCCGGGCGAAATCATCGTCTATCAGCGTGGTGTTGGTCTGCAGTCCGTTGGAGACCACCGCCCGGCTGGAGTTTCCGTAGGCCCGCTGGAAACCGATGGCCTTCTGGAAGAACTCCAGCCCCATCAGCGTGGGCTCGCCGCCCTGCCATCCGAAGGAATGCTGCGGCTGCTCGGTCGCCAGGTACGTTCGCACCATCGCCTCGAGCACTTCGTCGCTCATGCGGTGCACTTTGGCGTCGGGATACAGTTCGCACCGATCGAGATAAAAGCAGTATTCGCACCGCAGGTTGCAGTCCGCCGAGGCGGGCTTGACCAGCAGAGAAAACGGTCTTACGGGTTTGGAGCTTCGAGGCACTATGTCGCTGTCTCCGGCGCGGGATTCCCGGCGGCTACTGCCGGATCACATTTATGAATTCCGTGTTCCATCCGCCGTCGGGCGACGCTATGCACCTGGCCGACAGCGTCCATCGACCGTTGCGGTAGATCAGCACTCCGCTGACATCCACTGTGTTCGTCCGCCCGGGGTCCACTGTAATCGTAAGGGCCGGTCCGTACTTGCTCTTGGTCCAGGCGCCCTGGGTCCAGTGCAGCGGCTTGCCGCCGGCGTCGACGGCGTCCATGGAGTGAATTGTCAGCTCATCGAGCTTGATGCCCGGATAGCGCAGTCCGGTTACCAGGAGGAACGGCTGTTCGGTCGTACCATGTGTCCGTCCTCGAATGCCGGTCTCGCCGCCGTCGACAACCCATTGCCCGGCTCCGACAGTAGCTCGCCCTGCTGTTTCCAGCCCGCCGACGGTGGCTTTGCCGGCGGCGCCCAGACCGTCGAGAATGGTGTCGCCGAACGGACGCGTCGCGTCGCAGCCGACGAGGATCGCCGCGCAGATCAGTGCCGCAATGAACCCGAGCCGCCCCAGCGAACCGGCCCGCCGCTTTCGATCGTAGAACATGGCGTTTCTCCTGTATAAAATCTTACCCGGTAAGCGTCGGGCTGCATCGTACCATCCAGCCGCCCCCGCCGCCAGTGGAAAGACCAGTGAACGGCCAGTGGCCAGCAACGACAACGGCTAACGGCAACGTCACAGCGCTGATTCGCTGACACCATTGCCTTTCTCCTTATCCTTGCCGTAACCTGTTTGCCGTTAGTCGTTGTCGTTACCGACCACAAGCCGTTGTCGTTACTGGCCACTGGCGTTGCCGTTACTGTCCGTTAACTGGAGTCGCAAATGAGTCAAACTGCAATACTGCTTCTGATCGCCTTCTTCGAGAGCTTCGTCACGATCCTCGACGAACGGAGCTCGTATTTCTTCTGCAAGGAGCGATTGGGATTCGGATCGGCCGAGAATCTGTGGCTGGCCCTCACGTTCGGCGGCGGCTACGTTCTCGCCGCGTGGCGGGCTCATTGGCTCTCGTCCCGCATCGGCGAACGGCGGCAGTTGGCGCTGGTGATAGCAGTGCTGGTGGGCGTGCACGTGTGGCTGTTTTTCCATGTCTCGCCGGCAATCATGTTTGCGGCGATGGCGCTGCTGGGATTGGCTAACGGGGCCAAATGGCCCGTCCTGGAGGGCTTCCTGGCAAGCGGGCTCACGCCGTCGCAGACTGCGAAAGTCATGGGTCGGTTCAACATCACCTGGGCTGCGGCCGTCCCGCTGGCGCTGGCGGCTTCGGGGCCGCTGATAGCCATTCACCCCACCGCCCTGTTCGTTGTCGGAGGCTCCGCTTCGCTGGCGAGCCTTGTCCTGGCCTTCTGTCTTCCCAGACGACCCGACGCGCCGATTGAAGCTCTCCTGGACGCCGATCGACACGAGCATCCCGAGCACCTGGCCGGTCTGCTGGTCGCCAGCCGGTGGGTGATGCTGGCGGTCTACATCTCGGTGTTCGTCTTCGCGCCGCTGGCGCCGAGGATATTCGAAAGACTCGGATGCTCTGGCCAATTGGCTCCGGCGACCTCGGGCGTCCTGGACGTAATGCGATTGGGCGCATTCGTGACGCTGGGCTTGTGGCGAGGCTGGCGAGGGCGGGCCAGGTGGCTGGGGCTCACGATCTGCGCCCTGCCGGTCGGGTTCTTCATGGTGATCCTGGGCTCGAATCTCGCGGTGGTGATGATCGGAGAGATGCTCTTCGGGTTCGCCGCGGGGATGTCGTATTCGTCGGCGATGTACTGCGCTATGGTCGTCAAGGAAGCCTCCGTCGACGCCGGCGGCGGGCACGAGTCCATGATCGGCCTGGGCCTGATGATAGGACCGCTTGCCGGACTGGTCGGCGATTCGATCCATACCGCAACCGGTTCGTTCACGCAAGGGTACGTGATCGCCATGGCGCCGGTGCTGGGGATATGCATAGCAGCGGCGTTATGGGCAATAAGCAAACGCCCGGTCGGGAGTCAGTGACTCGGCCCACCGCTATCAGGACCGATTGCCGGTTGCCAACAGCAGGCCGAAGCGGTCTAATTACGCAAGGATATTTACGGGATCTCTTCTGGAGAAATCGACTATGCGTAAACTGATCTGCGAGAAATGCATGGAGGCGTTCCAACAAGCCGAGAATTCGACGTGTGCGGGATGCGGGGACGAGTGCTTCGATTTCAGCAACAATGACAAGTTTCTGCTGACCGAGGCTCCCAAGGTGACCGCCAAACGCAAGACCGACGGACTCGACGGTCTTGTTGGCGGGCTCGAGTGCGTGATAATCAACACTGAGCCTGACCGCCTGCAGGCCGCGGCGATCGAATTGCTCAAGTTCACCGGCCTGCAGTTGGACGACGCGTTCGAGGACGACGACTTCCGAACTCTTGTGCTCAAGACCGAAGGCTCGGCGGACTTCCTGATCCGCTCGCGGAAATGCGCCAACCCGTTTCCATCGACCTTGAGCTACCCGAAAGCCGCCGGGCTGCCGAACACCCGCCTTGAGGCGTTCGTGTTCGCCTCGCCCGACCTGGGGCGATACGTCGAGATCCAGCGGGCCAACGGCGTTGAATTCCTGAGCGACGACATTATCGCGGCCGACACTCACCTGTTCATCCAGACGATCCCGTCGGCGTTCACCGACATTTCCATCGGCTTCATCCAGCGGCTCGGGTCAGACCGGGATTACCGGACACCGTCGGCCGAAACGATCGAAACGGATATCGCATCGGCAGGCGCGGGGACCCTGTCGAACGTTAAGGAGCTTGACCATGCGGCCGTCCGGGTCCGCGCCCGCGACAGAGACGCGGCGATACTCGAGTTCATGATGCTCACGAACTACAACTTCGCATTCTCGATCTACGTGAAACTCTTCAATTCGATCACAAACGTATCGCGTCTGTCGGCCGACGATTTTGCGCTGGTCTTCACTTCCGGCATCCGACCGTACGAATCGGACGCGACCTCCGGCCCGACCGAGAAGTTCCTGCACAACTACGGACCTCGCGTGCATCACATGGCGTTCAGGACCGAGCGGATCGAAGAGACGTTTGAACAGCTCAAGGCCAGGGACATGGAGTTCCTGATCGGCCTGGTCGGCTCGGAGGACGAAGGGCTCAAGCAGACGTTCTCCGACACGTCGCCCAACACGCTTTTGGTCAACGAGTACATCCGAAGATACGGCGACTTCGACGGGTTCTTCTCGCCAAAGAACGTAATGCTGCTGACCGGCTCGACGGATAAGCAGTGAAGCGACGATCAGGATTCTGCGGGCTTTATGATCGGCGATTTCTCGCCGGCGGCGATCATGCGTCGTTTCAGAATAGTCGCCAGTTCCGCGCGAGTATCGGCGTGTTTGGCGTCCTTGACGAGGTTGTCGCGCTCGTGGGGATCGGCTTGCAGATCGTAGAGAAAATCCTCCACGTACTCGCCGACGGGGTCCTTTCGACGGGGATTCGGAACTCGAACCGAATACTTCCATCGCTTCGTTCGAATCGCCCTTCCAATCTGCGATTCGCTTATCTGAATGAACACGTCCCGGGGCCAATCTTCCGCGGAGCCGTCGGCGAGGGTCTGCAAGGGTCGGCCCTGCAGATAGCCGGGCAGTTTCGCCCCGCCGGCAGACAGGACAGTCGGCGTAAGGTCCACGAGCGAAACCATATCATCGACAACCTTGCCGCCCTCGAAACCCGGCCCGCAGGCGATCAGCGGCGTGCGGATGGAGTTGTCGTGGCACGAGCGTTTGTACTCGCCGTTTCGCGTGCGGAAATGGCACGCGTGATCGGTCGTATAGAGTACGACTGTGTTCTTGTCCATACCCAGACGCTCGAGTTCGGCTCGCAGGCGTCCGATGTTCTCGTCCAGCGACGCGCAGCAGCCGAGGTAGTCGGGCATCTCCTTTTTCCAGTCGCCCCTGGTTCCGACAAGGTCGCCGGGGACCCGGTAGTTCTTGTACTTTTCCTTCGCCCCGCGGGGCCCCTGGAAGCATCGGCGGTCGTTCTGGTGATGCGGCTCGATAAACGACACGAACAGGAAGAACGGTCTGGGCGCGCCCTTGCGCGATCGGAGGAACTCGATCGCCCAATCGGTCTGCGCGTCGACGCGGTATCGATCCTCTGGGAACAGTCGCTTCTGTCCGGCTCGGTCGAACATGTACCCGTCGTATGCGTGCGAGGTGAACTCCAGCACGTCTGCGGCCAGCCAGTAATCCTTGTATCCGCCCCGCCGCTCGGGCGGCACGGGTTTGGTTCGGCAGTTGAACGCCCTGGCTCCAGGCCGGTCCCGCCTGTCGGAGGCCAGATGCCACTTGCCGAGATAGCCAACGTGATACCCGGCGTCAGACAGCAGGTGGGCCATTGTCTTTTCAGTTGAAAGCAGTGAAATCCCGTTCGTATGGCAGCCGGTCTGCGAAGCGAACTTCCCGGTCTGCAGCGACGCCCGAGCCGGCCCGCAGACCGGCTGGCAGGTGAACGAGTTGGCGAACCGCACGCCGTCAGCAGCCATCTTGTCGAGGTGCGGAGTCAAGCCCTTGAAGATCGGACTGCCGTAACATTCGACACTGTCCCACCGCTGCTGATCGCTGAACACAAACAGTATGTTCGGACGCTTCTTCGGCCCGGCCACTGCGCTGTGTGCGGCGGCCAATCCGACAGACGCCGCCAGCCCGGCACGTTTCAAAAACTCGCGTCGCTTCATTTGTTCTTCTTCCCTTTCCGGCGTTTGAGTCCGGCGCCTGGTTTGTAATTCGGATCGTACTTCGGGTTGGGCTCAGTCGGTACGGGCGCCTTGGTTTCTTCCCGCCATTTCCGCATCATTGCGTGGAGTTCTCTGGTCTTGTCGGGCATCTTGTCGGCCAGGTTGTTCCGCTCGCCGAGGTCGTCTGTCAGATTGTACAACTCCAGGCCGCCGTCTTCGAAATATTCGTGAAGCTTCCAGTCGCCCAGACGCATCGCACAGCCCGGACGCGTGCGGAACAGCGGATCGCGTCCCCCGTCCTGTGAACTGTAGTTCTGCAGGTAGATCGGAAAATGCCAGAACAAGGCACGGGCCTTCAGTTCGCCGCTCTGAGTCAGCAGAGGCATAAGGCTGATCCCGTCCAGAAGTTTGCCGTCTGGCTTTTTCGCTCCTGTCGCCTCAAGCAGGGTCGGATAGAAGTCGATCCCGATCACCGGCGTATCGCACCTGGTCCCGGCTTTGATCTTCGCCGGCCAGCGGACGATCAACGGCTCGCGGATCCCGCCTTCGTAGTAGGAGCCCTTGCCGGCGCGCGCCGGAGCCTGGGACGATATCTTGGATATCCCCCCATTGTCGGAGGTGAAGATTACAATCGTGTTCTCGCGCAGGCCGAGTGCGGCGATCTTCTTCATGAGCCGACCGATGTTCGTGTCGGCGCTTTCGATCATCGCAGCGTACGTAGCATGGCCCTGCCCGCCGGCGGGGCCTTTGGCCTTGTACTTCGCGGTGATCTCCTTCGGAGCCTGGATCGGCGTATGGACCGAGAAATACGGGAGATAAAGGAAGAACGGGCGAGCCTTGTTGGCCTCGACAAACTTGATCGCCTCGGTAGTCAGGCGATAAGGAAGGTGCTCACCCCTGGGGCCGTCGGGGAGCCTCTTGTTGCGGTACGGACTGAAGTACGTCGGCGGATGCCCCGCCGAGGAGCCTGCGACATTAACGTCGAAGCCCTGCGTTTTCGGGTCCTTTCCCAGGTGCCATTTGCCCATCGTCGCGCTTATGTAGCCGGCGGGCCTGAGGGCCTCGGCGATCGTAATGTTATCGTCCGGCAAGTCGGTGCGGTTCTTGGTCGGGATCAACTTGCGTGTCCTGGCGTTTCCGCGGGCCGAACTGCCGACGGTGTATACGCCGTGGCGCGGTCCGTACTGCCCGGACATCACGCACGCACGGCTCGGGGCGCAGTTAGCGGCGTTGGAGTATGCGTTGGTGAATATCATCCCCTCTCGCGCCAGCTTGTCGATGTTCGGGGTCTCGTAGAACTTCGAGCCCATGAACGCAACGTCCCTCCAGCCCAGATCGTCCATGTTGATAAACACGATATTCGGGCGTGACGGTTTCTTCGCATCGGCGGCTCCTGCGGGCCGCGGCAACACGGCAGCCGTAGCGGCCAGCGACGCACTCTTGAGAAAATCACGACGTTTCATGCGGAGTATACTCACTTTTTCTTCCTGGGAACGTAGTTGGGGTTGGGGCGCGGTATCCTGGCGCCCTGCTTCTTCAACGCCGCGGCCAGTGTGGCGTCAAGCTCCTTGACCTTCTCGGGCATCTGCGGCGCGAGGTCCTTCGTCTCGCTGAGATCCTTGTCGAGATTGAACAGTTCGAACTTCGGCGACCCGGCGTATCGCTTGATCAGTTTCCAGGGGCCTTCCCGTATGATGCTGTAAGGCGGAATCCCGCGCCCGCGATAGTGGGGGAAGTGCCAGTAGATCGCCTTTCGCTTCAGTCCGCAGCACTGGGTCAGGAGCGGCGTCAGATCTTCGCCGTCAATCTCGCGGCCGGCGGGAGTCTTGATCCCGACTGCGGCGCAGATCGTGGGCATGAAGTCGACACTGATCACCGGGGTGTCGCATACGCTGCCGGCCTTGATCTTGCCCGGCATGCGGAAGATGTACGGCACGCGAATTCCGCCTTCGTACGGATAGCCCTTGCCCGATCGCAGAGGCTTGTTGTTCGTCGGCCCCAGCAGACCGCCATTGTCGGAACTGAAGATCACCAGCGTGTTTTCGGTGAGTTTCAGTTCGTCCAGCACCGCCATGACCTTGCCGACCGCATCGTCGACCGATTCGACCATCGCGGCGTACGTCGCGTTCTTCTGGTTCGTCACGGGTCTTGTCTTGTACTTGGCGACCAAGTCCTTTTTGCCCTGGATCGGCGTGTGGACCGCGTAGT
>Ga0180429_10004356_pt1 | contig 11341 bp, 8 predicted proteins | sample SS_ome_FD_132428 | JGI IMG/M metagenome (GOLD analysis project Ga0180429, IMG submission 132428) | Hypersaline lake sediment archaeal communities from the Salton Sea, California, USA - SS_1_S_1 metaG | ecosystem: Environmental > Aquatic > Non-marine Saline and Alkaline > Hypersaline > Sediment ... | reverse complement strand
TAATAGTCGTTGTTCGCTCCGCGAACAAGCGTAAGTAGCAGTAGTTCGCTCCGAGGCCGTGAATCATTCGGAAACAGCTTGTACGCTGGTTCGCGGAGCGAACCACGACTATGTGATTCTCACCCTACTGCTCTTCTTTTTCATCTTCATCATCTTCTTTTTTGGCCGGCTGGATGAATACCGGTCCCCCCCAGGCATCGTAGATGGCCAGCACGTTCAACAATCCGGCAATCATCGTGTAGACAGTACCCAACTCGAAGTAGCGGTGCAACCGGCGGTGAAGAGTGTGGGCGGTGGGCTGATTTGCGTTGAGGTCATCCGGCCCGTGGTGTCCGGCGATCAACGGCGGAGCCATCATTCCGCCAAACAACACCTTTCGAGAATTGCTCATTCGGTTGGCCTGGACCAAGGCCGGAAAGGCGGGCAGACCGACACCCACCTGGCAAAGATACGGTAGCCGCCTGTCGCCCACCCGCCAGGAAAAGTACACTACCCGGCCCCAACCCAGCGTGCTGCTACCGCCAAGGTAGCAACCGTACACAAACGTCCCCATGATGCAGACGAAGAACAGCGCGGCTTTTGCCCGGCGTCCTTGGTATAGATGGCCCAAGCCGGGGACCAGCCAGGCCAGGAATGCCGCCATCGCGGGGTCTTTCAGGTCGACCGATTCCTGGACGGATTCTTGTTCGGGGTTCATGGTTACCTGCTTTTCTCCGCTACCGGGTATACAAACCAGGCATCCGTTAGGGGGTGCAGTGTACACCATGGTGCCGGTTAAATCAAAACGCGTATCGTCTAATTCTAGTTCCCGACGACGACTTTGCCAGTAGGGGTGTCCTGACGCAGCCCACCGCTCGCATCCATAAGCTATGATTCTTAGGGTGGATAGTAGTTTTCGGCCGATCCCAGTGCATCCGATTTGAAGGGTGAGTACCTCTCCATGTCACCGATACCGACATCTTTGCGGCAAAACGACTCGAAGGAAAACAACTTCGAGGAGTTGAAACAGCGGATCCACAGCAAGCTGGTCGACAAGCTCGACCTCTCGCGGGTGGGAGAGCTGGAGGGCGACACCCTGCGACGCGAGATCCGCCTGGTCGTCGAGCACCTCTGCGATACGGAAGAGACCCTGCTCAACCGCAGCGAACGCGATCGGCTCGTCAACGAGGTCCTCGACGAGACGTTCGGCCTGGGGCCGCTCGAGATTCTGCTGAAAGACCCCAGCATCAGCGATATCCTCATCAACGGTCCGAAGAGCATCTACTGCGAGCGACGCGGCAAGATGGAGAGGACCGACGTAGTGTTCCGCAACAACGATCACTTGATGCAGATCATCGACCGGATCATCTCGAAGGTAGGCCGACGCGTCGACGAGACCTGTCCCATGGTCGATGCTCGAATGATCGACGGCTCACGGTTCAACGCGATTATCCCACCGTTGGCCCTGGACGGTGCCGCCGTATCGATTCGTCGATTCGGTGCCAATCCGCTGAAACTGGAGGACCTGCTGAACTTCAAGGCCTTCACGCCCGAGATGGTCATGCTGCTCGAAGGTGCGATCAAGGCACGGTTGAACATCATAATCTCGGGCGGTACCGGATCGGGAAAGACGACGCTGCTGAACACGCTTTCGAGTTTCATTCCCAACGCCGATCGGATAGTGACGATCGAGGACGCCGCCGAATTGCAGTTGCAGCAGGACCACGTGGTGCGGCTGGAAACGCGGCCGGCCAACATCGAGGGCAAGGGACAAATCAGCGCCACCGACCTGGTCCGCAACGCCCTGCGAATGCGTCCGGAACGAATCATCATCGGCGAGTGCCGAGGATCCGAAACGCTTGACATGCTCCAGGCAATGAACACCGGCCACGACGGTTCGCTGACCACGTTGCACGCCAACAGCCCTCGCGACGCGTTGGCCCGGCTGGAAACGATGATCATGATGTCCGGATTCGAACTGCCGCTGAAGGCCATGCGCACCCAGATTGCCAGCGCCGTGGACCTGATCGTTCAGGCCACCCGACTGCAAGGCGGGCCGCGAAAAATCACGTACATTACCGAAATCGTCGGCATGGAGCAGGATACGATCGTCATGCAGGACATCTATCGATACGACAAGCAGGGGATCGACGAGACGGGCCGGACCTACGGCAGGTTCATCGCCAGCGGCGTTCGGCCCACCTTTATGGATCGCCTGGAAGCGGCAGGCGTGCGATTGCCGGCCAGTGCATTCCGAGAACGCGTAATGTTGGAGGACTGAACCTTGGGAACGGGTACTCTTCTGATTGCTATTGCCGCGTTTGTCGGAGTGGCCGCACTGGTTGGCGGTCTGGCGATAGTCCTACGCGACAAACCGGGTAACAAGATCGAAGATCGGCTCGATGTGCTGACCGGCACAAGCGCGCCGACGGCCGCCAAGGACGGGCTGCTGAACTCGGGCAGCGTCCTGTCACAGCCGCTCGACAAGGTGCCTGGATTCTTCGAGGTCTTCTTCGAGCGTTTCGGCAACATCAACTTGCTGTTTGAACAGGCCGATACCTCGTTGACGATTGGCCGCCTGCTTCTGGTCTCGATCATAATGGCGATCGCCGGTGCCGGCATGGCCGCCGCGGTGGGGTTGCACCCCGCGCTGCTGCCGGTGGTCGGGCTGGCGATGGGAACCGTGCCCTTGCTTTGGGTGCTGTTCCGCCGCAAGCGGCGGCTGAAGCGGTTCGCCGCCCAGTTGCCCGACGCCCTGGAAATGATGGCCCGGTCGCTCCGCGCGGGACAGAGCCTCGGTTTCGGATTCAACTCGGTAGCCAGCGAAATGGGGCCGCCGATCGGAAAGGAATTCGGAAACGTCTTCGAAGAACAGAATCTCGGCGTCCCCCTGGAAGACACGCTGCGGTCGCTGACTGAAAGGATCCCGAATCTCGACCTGAAATTCTTCGTTACCGCCGTGATCCTGCAACGGCAGACCGGCGGCGATCTGGCCGAAATCCTCGACAAGATCGGGAGCCTCATCCGCCAACGGTTCCAAATCTGGGGACAGGTTCAGGCACTCACCGGCGAAGGGCGGCTCTCGGGGATCGTGCTGCTGGCACTGCCCTTCGGACTGTTCCTGGCCGTATACCAACTAAACCCCGACTACATCATGGTCCTCTTCAACGACCCGATGGGTACGCAAATGCTCACGGTGGCTATCATAATGCAAGTCATCGGGGCATTGGTGATCCGTAAAATCGTCAACATCAAGGTGTGACCAAACCGTGATCCTGATCGCAGACGCAGAGTTGATGAGTATTGAAACGCTCGTGCCGTTGGGCCTCTTCGGCACGTTTGCCGCATTGGCATGGTGGGCGCTCGACATGGTGGCCAGCGGCAAGCCGCGTGCCGTGGAACGGCTCGAAGAACTGAAAAACCCCGGCGCCCGACGCACCAAGCAGGAAGAAGCCGCGCTGAAGAAACCCGATAGCGTCACCAAGATGCTCGAAAAGGCCACGCCCGCTCTTGCCAAGCCGCTGCAGCCGAAAAACGAAATGGAACTCGGCAAGCTCAAGACCAGGCTGGCGGTGGCCGGTTTCCGCAGCGAGACGGCCGGAAGCATCTTTCTGGGCCTCAAGTTCATCGGACTGGTCGCGGGACTACTGATCGGCGGCGGCACGATCGTAACCATAAACGGCATCAAACAGAACTCGCTGCTGTCGATGATCGCCATCGCCGGCGTGTTGTTCTACTTGCCCGATATCATCGTCGCGCTGATCGGCAGGAGCCGAAAACAGGCCATCTTCCTCGGACTGCCCGACGCTCTGGACCTGATGGTCGTCTGCGTTGAAGCCGGGCTGGGACTCGATCAGGCCATGCGTAAGGTCTCCGATGAAATGGGCAAGAGCTATCGGATACTGGCCGAAGAGTTCTCGATGTCCAACTTCCAACTGCAGATGGGACGCACCCGAATTGACGTCCTCCACGAGTTGGGCGTGCGAACCGGTGTATCCGACCTGCGAAGCCTGGCGGCCGTTCTAATTCAGGCCGACAAGTTCGGCTCCAGCATCGCCCATGCGCTGCGAGTCCAAAGCGACTCGATGCGCACCCGGCGAAAGCAATTGGCCGAAGAAAAGGCCGCCAAGACGGCCGTCAAGCTGATCTTCCCGCTGGTGCTGTTCATCTTTCCCGGAATCTTCGTCGTGCTCGTCGGCCCGGCCGCCATCACGATGGTCCGAGAGATGTTCCCCATGATGGCAGGGCAGTAGCACGTCCACCTCTGAAAGTCCGTTTTCGGAGCGTCTCGCCCGGTAATTGGACGTATCCTCATTGGCCCCCACCCATTGGCCAATCCTTGCCGGGTGCTTCCAGAACAACCATGGCTTTCTCATAAAATCCATGGCATTTTCAAAAGAAATCTTGTCTTTTCCGGTATCTCCTTGGTATCCTACAAGTTGGTATTTGGTGGTTTCCTGAAAGGGGGTCACCAATGGACCGCGAGGCAACACGGAAAAGGTGCCAAGAATCCGTCCGAAGGATTGGCGCCTTTTTTGTGTCTGTTCATCGGAGTGGCGAAGGAAGTACGTCAACCTTTCCAGGCTGACCCAATGCTGAAATGTCAGGCTGGAAAGCCTGACGTACGACATTTGGCTGAAGTGTTACTCAACGATAAACCGGAGAGAACGATGAACACGACAACTCGACGACGTACTCTACTTGCAACGATCTGCCTGTTCGCACTGGCCGCCGGCACCGCCCGGGCCGACGTGGGCCGGCTCGACGAGACGTCGCTCGCCGCCTGGGGCGACAACGACGATGGCCAGTGCAACGTCCCGGCGGGCAATTTCACCCAGGTCGCCGGGGGACGGTATCACGGCCTGGCGCTGAAGTCGGACGGCTCGCTCGCCGCCTGGGGCTACAACGGCTCTGGCCAGTGCACCGTGCCCGCGGGCAACTTCACCCAGGTCGCCGGGGGATATCGGCACAGCCTGGCGATCAAGTCGGACGGCTCGCTGGCCGCCTGGGGCAGAAGTGAATACTACCAGTGCGACGTCCCGGCGGGCTACAACTTCACCCAGGTCGCCGGGGGAATGTATCATAGCCTGGCGCTCGGGTCGGACGGCTCGCTGGCCGCCTGGGGCCACAACGACTATGGCCAGTGCACCGTCCCCGCGGGAAACGACTTCACCCGGGTCGCCGCGGGAGCGGGTCACAGCCTGGCGCTCAAGTCGGACGGCTCGCTGGACGCCTGGGGCTACAAAAACGCTGGCCAGTGCGACGTGCCCGCGGGCAATTTCACCCAGGTCGCCGGGGGAGGGTATCACAGCCTGGCCCTGAAGTCGGACGGCTCGCTGGCCGCCTGGGGCCACAACGGCCATGGCCAGTGCACCGTCCCCGCGGGAAACGACTTCACCCAGGTCGCCGGGGGATATCGGCACAGCCTGGCGATCAAGTCGGACGGCTCGCTGGCCGCCTGGGGCTACAACGGCTATGGCCAGTGCAACGTCCCGACGGAGGGATACTTCATCGACATTGCCGCTGGCGATTACCATAGTCTGGCGGTCAAGTACCGCGACAGCTACGACGACATCCTGGTCACCGGCAGTGGCTTGACGACTCTTCTCCAGCGCTCCATCGACGTAGCGGGCGACGCGGTGATCGAGTCGATGATGGACGTCCAGAACAACGCCACGATGACCGTGGCCGGGCGGACCACGATCCGCGCAACCGGCGGCATCCGCGGCGCCGGCACCGTCGCCGGCCGAGTTTCGGCCGAGTACGGCTCGCAGATTCAAGCGACCGGCGACTTGACGCTCGGCGATACCACGCAATTCGGCGCGCTGCTTCTCGACGGCGAGTTGTACGCCGGCGCCAATACGTTGACACTCAACGACAGGACCACCGCCCAGTTGGGACGACTGACGGTGATCGACGGAGGAACGCTCGCCTCGACCGGCGGCTTGCTCGTTGTGCCGGGTACTACCTTGGCGGGCATGGGCAGCGTCAACGGCCGGCTCATCAACCAGGGCCTGGTGGCCGCCGGTTCGCCCGGCGAGGAACTCACGTTCAACGATCCGGTCAGCGGGGCCGGCAGCTTCACCGGAAGCACCGTCTTCAGCGGCGGCTTCAGCCCCGGCAACAGCCCCACCGTGCAACATCTCGATTGGGCCGAATTCACCGAAACCAACACGCTGGTCATGGAACTCGGCGGACTGATCCCCGGCGTGGAGTACGACCAGTTGATCGTCAACGAGTCGCTATCGCTCGGCGGCACGCTCGACGTTGAATTGCTCGGCGACTTTGCGCCCGAGTTGGGTAACACGTTCACACTGTTCGACGGTCCGTTGACCGGGCAGTTCGCGGACGTCAACCTGCCGGGGCTCGACGACGGTCTGAGTTGGGACGACTCGGAGCTTGTCACGCTGGGCACGCTCACCGTGGTGCCCGAGCCGGGATCGTTGACGTTGCTGGGCTTCGCAACGATCGGTCTGCTAGCATACGCCCGGTGGAAGCGGCGGCGTTGAGCGGCACCCGGCGCACAATCGCAGGGGATAGCGAACTTCTCTTACCAGAAACGCCCGCCGTGCCGATAAGGATGTCAGGCGCTTGTAGTGTGCGTTGCCGAAGAGTGCATATCAACGCCCCCGTCGAGGGGATAGATCCGCCGCGGAGAAGGAGATCCATCATGGCTCGGTTCGTTCGTGCTACTGCCCTGACGCTGGTTTGCCTCGCCTTTGCGGCGCCGGCGGAGGCCAATTTTATCTGTGATTTCTTCTCGCACCTTGCCCGGCAGACGAAGCGTCGCAATTGTTGGCCGCAGCCGTTCGCATGTCCCGACCGTCACGACGCCCGGACGCCTTTCGCCTTGATGGTCCACAACGGGTGGCGACTGCAAAACACGCTGTCGGACAACCATTTCATCGAGAATACGGCCGAATTGGCCGAGGCCGGACGGCTGAAGGTCCACTGGATCACCACCGAAGCCCCCCAGCAGCACCGTTCGATCTACGTCTACAGAACGGATGACCCTGAACTGACGGCCGCCCGAATCACGACGATCCAGCAACTGGCCGCGCGGCTTTCAATCGACGGCCGGATGCCAAACGTATTGGAGACGACCACCCCAGCCCGGGGATGGTCGGCCGCCGAGGTCGACAGCATTGGACGCAGCTATCGATCCTCCGCTCCTGAACCTCGGCTTCCCGGCAGTGGCGGAGAAGGCAACTGATTCTGCGGTCACCCGCGAAAAACGCCAGTTCGAGACACCATCCCGAGACACCAGGGCCGTTAAACTCTGCCTGATTTCCCGATTATGCTGCAAGATTGGCGGGAGAACGGTCGATCAAAGGGTTGAAGCTGTCTAAATCGGCCGGTGGGCAGGGATGCACGGCGGGTGATTGCCCCGTGGATCTCTTCGCACGGAGCGAACGCAGCGCACGGAGGTATGTTCTTGTGGACAAGTTCTCGCTGAAACACTGGACCCTGTACCCCTTGGCGATGGGGCTGGTGGGCTGGTTCGGTTTTGCGGTCGTCGGGTCGATGCCCTGCGTAGCGCAGTCTCCGCACCCGGGCTCCTGGGGCTCGATGGTAAGGAAGCCCTCGATGACCGAGCGGTTGACCTCTCCGATCAAGCAGGGTTGGAACAAGTTATCCAGCCAGATGACGGCGCCGGTGAAGCCGGCCGGCGATCCGGTTGGGCTTTCCTCCGAAGCGAAGCCTTCGGCCGAGCTATTCACGGCGATGGGGTTGCTGCACGAGCAGTCGAACGATTACTCCAAGGCGGTCGAACAATACCAGAGGGCCTTGCAGCACACGCCGGACTATTTGGGAGCCCTGTTGGGATACGCCCGGCTGCAGGATCGGCTCGGCCGTGCGGACGAGGCCTTGAAGTTCTACGCCCGGGCCGCCCAATCGCATCCGAAGAATCCGGCGGTCTACAACAATCTGGCGCTGTTCCAGGTCCGGCAGGGCCGGCTTGACGAGGCGGTCGGCACGCTGGGACGAGCTGCCCAGTTGGAACCGGCCAATGCCAAGTACCGCAATAATCTGGCCACCGTGCTGGTCGAAATGGGGCGCAATCGGCAAGCGTTCGAGCAGCTCTGCTCCGTCCACCCGCCCGCCATCGCGTACTACAATCTCGGATACCTCTTGAAGAAGAAGGGGCAAATACAGGCCGCCGGATATCATTTTGCAATGGCCGCGCGGCTTGACCCCACGCTGATGCACGCCAAGCGGGAATTGGCACAACTGGGAACTTCGCCCGTGATGGCACAGCGACCGACCGATCCGCACAGCAGACCGGACGCCCGGCCGGCACAACCGGCACCGCAGGCTACGCCCACGGTTCCGCACGACGCAGCACCGAAGGCCGAGTTCCGACCGCTTCCCAACACCTTGCCGCCCAACCGGAGAATGGCTGTAGCGGGCCAGAGCGGCGTTCCGGAGAATCGAGCCCCGGCGGTTGGCTCGCCGCCGAACGTGTCGCCGGGCGGAACGGCGAATCCCGAGTTCCACATGCTTCCACCGGCACCGCCGCGCGGCGGCGCGCCGATGCCGGCCGAAATCCCGCTTCCTCGTCGTCTCCCGCCGATCGCAAGCCAACCGACAGGTCCGCAAGTGCCCCCGATGCCGCCGATGACCTACGATCGGCCGCCGACCGCACCGATGCCGGTGCCGATGGCACCAATGCCGTCGAGCCCCGACGGAGGTCCGGCGTTTCATCTGCTGCCGCCGTTGTAGTGATTAGACTCGGCCGGTCGCCGCCAGGGTGTGCTCACCTGGAGATTGTGATCGATGCGGCAGAGGCTCCCTTCCAGACATTTGCCTGCTGACTGGGCTCGGCGTGCTCGATAATCGGGCAGAACTGAACGCCCGCGATGCGACTTCAAGCCAAGCGGTACAGCGCAACGTGTTGTCAGCAAAGGACATACGCAATCTGCACTCGGTGCTCCCCGCCTTCAATGGCACTTGCTTTGCATTTTTCCTGAGCCTATCGACTTACAGAACACAGACCATGGCTGGTTTCATAATTAGAAAGGAGGGTTCATCATGACCCCCAAAGAGGTACTGGCGTTATGCCGGGAAAAAGACGTCAAGGCGATTGACATGCGATTCATGGACTTTCCCGGTCTGTGGCAACACTTCACCATCCCTGTCGGGCACCTCGACGAAGAGGTCTTCGAGGACGGCCTGGGGTTCGACGGCTCAAGTATCCGCGGCTGGAAGGCGATCAACGAGAGCGACATGCTCGTGGTGCCGCAGCCGGAAACGGCCTCGCTCGACCCGTTCGCCAAGATTCCCACGCTGTCGATGATCTGCAACATTCAAGACCCGATCACCCGCGAGGATTACTCGCGCGACCCGCGCAACGTCGCCCGGAAGGCAGTCAACTACCTGAAGAGCACCGGCGTCGGAGACTCCTGTTACATCGGCCCGGAGGCGGAGTTTTTCATCTTCGACGACGTTCGCTTCGATCAGCGACCCAACGCCGGGTTCTACCACATCGACAGCGTCGAGGGCGAGTGGAACCGAGGCCGGATAGAGGAACCGAACCTGGGCTACAAGCTTCGACACAAAGAGGGCTACTTTCCCGTGCCGCCGGCCGATCAAATGATGGACCTGCGCAACGAGATGATGCAGATGATGATCGACTGCGGGCTGGACGTCGAGTGCCAGCATCACGAGGTGGGCACCGCCGGCCAGGCGGAGATCGATCTGCGTTTCGACACGCTCGTCGAGATGGCCGACAAGATGATGATGTACAAGTACATCGTCAAGAACGTCGCTCGCCGGCACGACAAGACGGTGACCTTCATGCCCAAGCCGATCTTCGGCGACAATGGCTCGGGCATGCACACGCACATTTCACTGTGGAAGGGCGACGCGCCGCTGTTTTCCGGCAACGGTTACGCGGGGCTTAGCGAGATGGCGTTTTACGGTATCGGCGGTTTGCTGAAACACGCCCCGGCGATCCTGGCGTTCAGCAACCCCACGACCAACAGCTACAAGCGGCTGGTACCGGGTTTCGAGGCGCCGGTGAACCTGGCCTATTCGCAGCGGAACCGTTCGGCGGCCGTGCGGATTCCGATGTACAGCCCCAACCCGAAGACCAAGCGGCTGGAGTTCCGTTGCCCCGATCCGAGCTGCAATCCCTATTTGGCGTTCTCGGCCATGCTGATGGCGGTGATCGACGGGATCCAGAACAAGATCGACCCGGGCGAACCGTTGGACAAAGACATCTACGACCTCACGCCGGAGGAACTGACCGACGTGCCACAGACGCCCGCTTCGCTGCACGAGGCGCTCGGTGCCTTGCGAGCCGATCACGAGTTCCTGCTGCGAGGCGACGTCTTCACTCCCGACGTGATCGACACCTGGATCTGGTACAAGACCGAGAACGAGGTCGACGCATTGCGTTTGCGTCCGCACCCGTACGAGTTCTGTATGTATTACGACATCTAGCATAACGCGGCAAGGCCGCAACCCAGTCAACTGCTCGTCCAGCTTGGCCGCGCGTTGGGTCAGTTGCCGACTCCCAAGGCAGGCTTTCAGTTCTCGTTTCTTCATGGCCCGGTACAGTAGCGATTGCCACCGAACGCGACAATATGGAAAGCGACGCCCTACCCAGCCCCCGCTCAGTTGGGGTTCTCTGCCGAGTTTCCCGGATTTCTTGGGGGGGGGGCAAGAAAACTGCTGCATCGGCGCGGATTGGTGCTATGATCGGGGTTGTGTCGTTTGGGTAGGTTACCCGGCGTGGATGGGGCTTCAACGGCTACGTTTCTTTCACACTGAACCTGACCAACTAAAGTAGCGAAGGCAGCGAACTTTGCACCGGGAGGAAAACCATGTTCGAGAAGACTTTGTTTCGATCGGCCGCCGTCGTGGTGACGCTGGCAATGCTGGTGGGGACTGTCCAGGCCGACACCGTGGTAATCAATACCGTCGGCGTGGGCAACCCGGAAAACGACAATGACGCGGAAACCGGATACGGCAGCGTGGACGAGGCGTACGCGATCGGCAAGTACGAAGTGACCAACGCCCAGTGGCGGGAGTTCCTCACCGCCAAGGCGAGTGTCACGGACCCGCACGGCCTTTACACGACGTCCATGGCCGGGACCTACGGTGGCATTGACCGGACGTGGTCGGCGGACCATTACGTGTACACTGCCAAGGGCGACGATGCGAATTGGGACGACCGGCCGGTGAACTGGGTGAGCTTCTGGGACGCCGCCCGCTTCTGCAACTGGCTGCACAACGGCCAAGGCAGTGGCGGCGATACCGAGACGGGGGCCTACATCAACCTCGACAACCAGGATACGTTCACGCGGCAGCCGGGGGCGAAGTATTTCATTCCCACGGAGAACGAATGGTACAAGGC
>Ga0180429_10004355_pt1 | contig 11341 bp, 9 predicted proteins | sample SS_ome_FD_132428 | JGI IMG/M metagenome (GOLD analysis project Ga0180429, IMG submission 132428) | Hypersaline lake sediment archaeal communities from the Salton Sea, California, USA - SS_1_S_1 metaG | ecosystem: Environmental > Aquatic > Non-marine Saline and Alkaline > Hypersaline > Sediment ... | reverse complement strand
GTCCGCAGGGCGCGTTCGGTTGTTTATTCCATGAATTACGGCCACCTGGGAACCGGGTTGCCGTATGCCATCGGTGCACGGCTGGCGGCCCCTGATCGCGCGGTTTACTGTGTCACCGGAGACAGCGCATTCGGTTTCAATCTGCAGGAGCTGGAAACAGCCGTGCGGCGGCGCCTGCCGATGATAATCATCGTGGCGGTGGACGGCGCTTACGGCATGGAGAAGAGCGCACAGCAACGCCTTTTCGGTCGGGACGCCGACTGGTTCGGCCACGACCATGCGCCGGTGCGGTACGATCAGGCAGCGGCGGCCATGGGATGCCACGGCGCGTATGTTGAAACCGGCAATGCACTGAAGCCGGCGCTTGAGCGGGCCGCCGCCGCCGACAAGCCGGCGGTGATCCATGCTGTTGTGGACGCACAGGCCAATGTGGATCCGCCGGGAAGCTGGCTGTGGGCCGCCGCCAGGTCCGGCCGACTATAAATGGGGGTCGTCACCGCCGGCAGCGGAAACCAAGCGCACTATTCTGTTTTCTCCAGGATGGCTTTGGCCGGGATGAGACCGGTGGCGCTGGCGGAAACGATGTTGCCGGCCACGCCGGGGCCGTCACCGGCCACATACATGCCGCGGATTCGCGTTTCCAGGTGGCGGTTGGTTTCCACCTGCGTGGCAAAGAATTTGATTTCCGGCGTGTACAGCAGGGTTTCGTCGTTGGACACGCCCGGCACCACGAGGTTGAGCTTTTCCAGGCCTTCAATGATGTTGGTCAAAATGCGCTCCGGCAGGGCCATGGCGATGTCGCCGCAAATCACGTTGGTCAGGGTGGGCGTGATGTAGCCTTTTTTCACCCGGTGCCAGGTGCTGCGCCGTCCACGCTTCAGGTCGCCGAAGCGCTGCAGAATCGGTTTGCCGCCGCCGATGAGCGTGGCCAGATTGCCGATGGATTCGCCGTAGGCCTGATTGTCGGTCACCGGCTCTGTTAACACGACCTTGGACAGAAAGGCGAAATTGGTGTTGTCCGACTTCTGGTTGCGGAAGGCGTGGCCGTTGACGCAAACAAAATTGGAATAACTTTCCTGTGATACGTATCCGCCCTGGTTGGTGCAGAAAGTGCGGGTCTGGTCGTCGTATTTCTGGGTCTGGATAAAAAAGGTGGGATCGTATATCACATCGCACAGGTCCTGCATGATGTCATTGTGGACCTCTACCCGTACACCGACTTCGATGCCGCGCTGCTCCAGCCCAAGGCCGTAACGCATCGCCAGTTGTCCCATCCAGTCGGCTCCCACTCGGCCGGGCGCCAGGATCACGCTGCCCGCGCGGTAGGCCCTCTTGTCCGTCACAACACCGGCGACCGTCCCATGTTCAACCAAAACGTCCTGAACCGTTTCGCCGGTGTGAATAACGACGCCTTTGGAAGCGATGGCGTCGGCCATCGCCTGGATGTGTCCCGGCAGACAGTCGCTGCCCAGATGCTTTTGCTTGATGATCAAAAGGTCGATACCGTGTTTTTTGGCGTTTTTTCGGATGGCTTTGGCTTGGGCCATGTTCGTAGGGTAAACCGGGCCGTCCATGCCGAAACGGTTGAAAACGGCCTCGGTTTCATCAATGACCCGCCGCGCTTCGGTTTCAGAGAGAAATTGGGTTAAATCGGTCTTGCCGAGTTTGTGAATATAATTCAGCTTGCCGTCCGAAAACAGACCGGCGCCGCCGATGCCGCAGAGGATGTTGCACGGCCGGCACTGATGACACTTCTGATCCGCTTTTATGGGGCAGCTCCGCTTGAGCGAGGGTTTGCCCTTTTCGATCAGCAGAACGCGGCAACAAGCGTGTTCGCTCAAGTAGTAGGCTGCAAACAGCCCTGCCGGGCCGCCGCCGACGATAATGACATCAAAGGAATCAGGATGCGTTGTAGACATATTCATGGGCGTTTCAGGCAAGGAACGGAACCCGTTGCGCCGGCGCCGGGATTAAGAATCGTCTGCTTCGCGTCGGTCTCGCCCGCTTCTTCTGTATTTCAAGCTGCGTCTTTCCGGACCGTTGTAGGATCGGCGATCCCGGCCGGTGCGCCGGTCGCCTTTGGATCGCCGGTCCCGTCCGCAGCGCTGGTCCGTTGGATGGCAATTGTTTTCCGTCCGCCGTTCTGGAATATGGCAGTCATACGAAAATTGGCGCCGATCCTGACCGGACCGTCTTTCTTTTTTATCTTCTGCAGCGGTTTCATTCATAGGGCGTCTCTCGATTTCGGATGTTCTTTCAACACATGGCTGACAACAGGTGCAGCACGCAACCGCCGAACGGGCGATCCCGGTGGTATGGGAATGCAATATTCGTGCAATCCGCGGCCTTCATGGATATTTCAACGGCGGCGGCCTGTAACCGGCGGGTTGCCGCCAAAACCGTTCAAGCACATTTATAATGTTATCAAAGAGTAAACGCAAGCACCCGCGCCCGCCCGGCCATAGTGAAAAAGCATGGGTTGCGTCGGGTGCCGGCGGCGGCCATGTTTCATGATTTGTTTGTTACTCTATTTGGATAACATATGCCAGTGTTTTAGGAAATGTTTTTCTCAATACACCGCTTCCATGTTTCTGCTTGCTTTGTGATCTTAAGGTGTTGATAATGGTGTCTGTCGCGGGGCCGATGTCAGGCCCGCCAATAAGGGTTTTGTTCAACGGGTGCCGGAAAGGATTTTCATCATGCCTGCAATTGACATAAGAGGGGTCTATCCACCGGTCCCCACACCGTTTTTAAACAGCGGCGGAATTGCGTTTGACGAACTCGAAACCAATGTCCAAAAATGGAGCCGCACCGGGCTGCACGGCTTTGTGGCGCTGGGTTCCAATGGTGAATATGTCTATCTGTCGCGCGAGGAAAAGATCCATGTTGTGGAGACGGTGGTGCGCGCCGCACCGGGCAATCTACCCGTGATCGCCGGGACCGGCTGCGAGTCCACCCGTGAGACCCTTGATCTGACGCAGGCGTGCGCCGCGGCCGGTGCGCGGGCCGCACTGGTGATTACACCGCATTATTACGGCGCCCGCATGAGCGAAACCGCCCTGTCCGCCTACTACAAAACGGTTGCCGACCACAGCCCCATACCGGTTTTGCTATACAATGTTCCCAAATTCACCCATGTGGTGATCGGCGTTGAACTGGTGGTGCACCTCTCGCGCCACCCCAACATCATTGGTATCAAGGACAGCAGCGGCGGCGTGGATCGATTGGGCGTCTTTGTGGATCGCTGCGAACCCGGTTTCCGGGTTCTGGTGGGAACCGCGGGCGCCTTTTTCGCCGGTCTCGCCCTGGGATGCGCCGGCGGCGTTCTGGCGCTTGCCAATCTGGCGCCGTCCGCGTGCCTTGACATTTATCATCACGTTCAAGCCGGTCGCATTGAGGACGCCCGCCGGGTTCAGCTCGACATGCTCCCTGTCAACCAGGCGGTTACGGAAACATTCGGTGTGCCGGGCCTCAAGGCCGCTCTGGACATGACCGGCTATTTCGGCGGCCGTCCGCGCCCGCCGCTTCTGCCGTCCACCGAACCGGAGAGAGCGGCGATCCGCCGCGTATTGACGGCGGCCGGGTTGACAGACGGCTGAAACGCCGCTGCATACGGCGGAAAAAAGGCGGGTCTTCCGCCGGCGCGTGAGGCGGCAAAACGCCTGCAGGCTTGACTTCGCCGACGATTTTTGAAATATTTATATTGTTGCTGAGATTGTGGTTTTTCGTTTTCAGTGGACAACATTGCCGTTGTTTTCGGCGATGTTAACCGCTTCCGCCCGCCGTTTTCGGGGGCGACGATTCACACCACCACCGGCGTTATGCGCTGCCGCTGGCGGACGGCGCGCGCACGGGTTGTCGGTACGCTGGCCCATGGCAAGTTGATTGATCAGGAAATTTTCAAAGAAGACGTTGAATCATGAAAAGAAACCCTTGTCAGGATCAGTACCGTGGCCGCCGTTTTCGGGGTGTTTTTGCGCTGTGTGTGGTTGTGCTTCTGACCGCGGCCTGTGGTTCGACCCCCAAAACGGAGCAAAAACCGGCCTTCCGGGTCGTCGAGACAACGCTTGCCAAAGCCGTCGACGATGTCGGCGGCCAAGACCTTCCCCTGCATCCCACCACCCGATTCACCACGCAGGATCCGGCGGTCATCGCGCATGTTTCGCTGGCCGATCTGTCCGGAAACCACCGTATTCATTGGAAATGGTATGATCCGGACGGTCGCCTCTATCTTAAAAGCCCCGAACACGTGCTGGGGACGCCGCCGGACAAGTACGCCGCCACCGCCGCCGCCTGGCACAAGATATCCCTGAAAGGAGAAAAGGCCGCGCGTCTGCCCGGCGGGTGGCATGTGCAGATTTACCTGGATGAAAAGCTGGTCACCACGCGGCATTTCAACATCGACATCGAATCCCCGGGCATCAGTGCCGACGCGGGTTTCCACATACCGCAAACTGCCATGCAGAATCCCGACGGGGTCGCCGTGGTCATCGGCAACCGCCGCTACCGGCACCCGGACATTCCCGTGGTGGAATATGCCCATCGTGACGCTGAAGCCGTCAAACAGTATCTCGTCCAAACGCTGGGATACCGGGAAAACAATATTTTTCTGGAAAAGGACATCAGCAAGGCCCGTTTTGAGGCCTTGTTCGGCATCAGCGGCAATCACCGCGGGATCGTTCATGATTATGTCAAGCCGGACCGGTCGGATGTTTTCGTTTACTACAGCGGCCACGGCGCCCCCGATCTGGAAAAAATGAAAGGCTACTTTCTGCCGGTGGACTGCGATCCGGCCAAGATCGCACTCAACGGTTATGCGCTGGATGTTTTTTATATCAATCTGGCTCACATGGCGGCGCGGCGCATCACCGTCGTGCTGGACTGCTGCTTTTCCGGCGGCAGCAGCCGCGGGGAGCACCTGGTGGACAGCGCCAGCCCGGCGCTGATCAAAGTCGACACCGCACCGATACTGCCGGCGGGCGCCGCCGTGCTGACCAGTGCGGGCAGCGATCAGATCAGCAGCTGGTATGATGAAAAGGGGCATGGGCTGTTCACCTACTTCTTCCTGCAGGGAAGCGGCGGCCCGGCCGATGCGGACAGGGACGGCCGTATCACCTTTGAAGAAATGCACCGCTACCTCTCCGACCGCAGCGAGGGTGTACCGTACTGGGCCCGCCGGCTGCACGGCGGCCGGACCCAGACGCCCATGCTTTACGGCAATCGTGACAACGATGTGTTGGTGCAGCTGTATTAGCATCTTTCCGCGAAAAACAAGGCACAAAATTCGATGAGGAGCGTTGCGTGAAAATCATTCGACCGTTTTTGGGAATGCTTGTTTCTCTGCTGCTGGTCCTGCATCCCGGCCTGTCGGCGGCCGAGCAGCACCGGGCGGAAGACGGTTCAGGGGTCACGGTTCACGAACCCAAGAGTCGCACATCCGAAATTGAACCGCTGGCGCGTAAAAAAGGCGGCCGGACCTGGTTGTGGATCCTTGTCGGCGTTGCTGTCGTGGCCGGCGGTGCGGCCGTTGCCGCCGGCGGTGGCGGTGGCGGCGGCGGCGATGACGGCGGGGGCGACAATGGCGACACGACACCGCCGCCCAGTGGCGAAACCGGCAGCGTGGATGTGAGCTGGTAAAAATTTTCGTTTGTCATCGGTAAAAGCCCTTGAAAATGAAACGAAATTTTAACAATTTTACTGAGTTTCGGTTTTTTGAGGATGTGATGAGGCGAATTGATTGCTCAAGCTTAGGTCGTTACCTATTGATGACGGGTATTGCGGCGATAACGGCCGTGCTGGTTTTCGGCTGCGGCGACGGCGACGGCACGACGGTGGCCGCGTCCTACAACACGGGCGCCGTGGCCTTCAATGTGGTCTGGGGCGGCGACACGGAGGGTGACAGTGATATGGATGGCCGTGCATTGTCGACCTGCGAAGCCGTAACCTATGTAACCGCTGAAATATTTTCATCCGGCGGTGTTTTCATCAAAGGCGGAAGCTGGCTGTGCGAAGTGCGTCACGGCAGTATCGAAAAAGTACCGGTCGGCAGCAACTACATGCTCGTAATCAAAGGGACCGACCGCTACGACGGGATCGTTTACTACGGGGAAAAAACCGGGGTGGACGTTGTGAGCGGCGAAACCACCTCTGTGGACGACATTCAGGCGGATTCCTTTATACCGGCGCTGATGTCGCCGGCGAACGGCGCCGAAATCAGCGAGGGAAACGTGACGCTTCGCTGGGAAAAGGTGGACGGCGCCACCGACTATTATGTCGCCGTCTGCGAGGACGAGAGCTTCAATGCGAATATCAACGATACGACCACCATCAACAATTATCACACCCTGACCAGCCTGGAGGCCGGCGGGACCTATTACTGGTATGTGGCCGCCGGCGATTTTCGGGAAGAAATGAGCGTTGATTCCGAGCACTGGCAGTTTACCACCAGCGCGGGCTACAGCGGCGGCCCGGTAACGCCGGCGGCGTTGTCGGTGCCGGAAAATTTCTACGCCGTTCCCGACGACGGAGAGGTGAGGCTGTCCTGGAGCGCCGTGGACGGCGCCAGCGGGTACCGTTTATATTACCGGACAGAGAACGACCCCGATACCATTCAGGACATCACCGCGGACAACAGTGATGTGATTACGCTGCAGAGCACGGACACCCTGTATTTTCATCAAGGGTTGACCAACGGCACGATCTACTCCTATGCCGTCACGGCTTACAGCGACGCCGCCGAAAGCGGCTTTTCAGACCAGCTGACGAAAATTCCGGCTTGGGGCAATAATTATCAGCCCGACCGCTGGGACGGGGAATGGGTTTCCGGCTTTCTGGGCGCGGCACCGGTGGTTTCGGGCAGCGACGGGGACTGGTACCAGATCGAATTTAACGAAAACAATGTGCAGCTGACCATTGAGTGCCAGTTTTCAAACCAGGACGGCGACATCGACATGGTGTTGTACAACGTTTACGGCTATGAGAACGCACAAGCCTTTTCCAAAGACGACAACGAGCGGATTGATTATGCGGCTGTCGAGGCCGGTCTGTACTACATTCAGATCTATACAACACCCGGCACATCCAACCAATACGACCTGCGCTGGAGCACGTCACCGCGTTAGCGCGGTTTGCCGGCATGATATCTTTGCAGGCAAAAAACCACCGGAAAGTGGTGTCGGAACGGCGGCTTAACCGTGTTCTGGGCCAGGTGCTGCTGCTGACCTTTATTTTTTTCTTTCAGTTTGTGGTGCGCCAGATCGTAGGTCCCCTGCTGCCGGCCGTGGAGGCGGAAATGGGTCTGCGCCACACCCAGGGAGGCCTCTTTGTTTTTTCGCTGGGCATCGGCTTTTTCATCAGCCAGCTCGGCGCGGCCTTTTTCGCCGCCCGCTGGGGCTACCGCCGCTGCATCCTGATATCCATATGGGGGTGCGCCGTTGGGGCCATGGTCCTGGGACTTGTGGATGCGCTTCCGTCGCTGTACGGGGGCTTTCTGCTTTTGGGGCTCTGCGGGGGGCTCTACATTCCGTCCGCCTTTGCTCTCTTGACGGCCATGGTACGCCCGCAGGACTGGGGCAAGGCCCTGGCAACCCACGAACTGGCCCCCAATATCGCCCTGATTGCAGTGCCGTTCATCGCGACGGCCGCCATTTCCCTGCATTCATGGCGCCTGGCTTATCTGGCCGTCAGCGGTGTGCTGGTTCTGCTGGGGTTTGTGCATGCTCTGGTCGGCACGGATGTCCCCGATCGGCCGCCGCCCCCGGATTTACGGCGCATCCGTGAAATTGCAGCCAATCCGGACTTCTGGCGTTTGGGCCTCCTGTTGAGCCTGGGCGTGGGGATCGAAACCGGCGTTTATTCCATGATCCCCCTGTTTTTGACCAGCGAAAAAGCCTTTGCGCTGGCCGATGCCAACCAGCTGCTGGGGCTGTCCCGCATACCGGCGGTGGTCATGGTCCTGGTCTCGGGATGGATAGCGGATCGCACCCGGCCTGCGCTGACCATTACCATCACCCTGGGGTTGACCGGTCTGGCGGTTATCGTGCTCGGCATCGGTCCGAAATACCTGACAGCGCCGGCTGTCTACCTTCAGGCCGCCGCGTCAGCGGCTTTTTTCCCGCCGGTACTGGCAATGACTTCCCAGATATCCCGTGCCGACAACCGGGCGCTCACATTTTCACTGATACTGGCCGTAGCGCCGGCCGTCGGCGGAGGTCTGCTGCCGGCGGGGATTGCGCTGGCCGGGGATCTGGGCTCTTTTGCCGCCGGGATGGCGGGCGCGGGGCTGTTGACCCTCTGCGGGATTGCGCTGATCAAGAACCCGCCACCGGGCCGGCGTTGACAAAGGCTTTAAACGGCGTCCTTCCGGTACAGGCTGCAGATGCAGCACAGAAAGGCACCGGGGCCGTCGTCTATGTTCTGCATGCCGTGCGGCATCATGCCGGGAACAAAAATCGCATCTCCAGGCCCGACCACTTTCTGTTCCACCAGCGCATCCGTCTCCGCATCAAAGGTCCAGCACTCGAAGCGGCCTTCCAGAATGTACATGGTCTGGTGGTAAAAGTGGTTGTGAATCGGGATTCGGCCCCCCGGCAGAAGCGTAAAGTGGCGCAGTCCGTATTCCGGATAGCCGTTGCGGTCCGCGCCCACTTTGGACAGCCAGCGGATGGTGGTGTCGATGACATCCTCCTGTCGGCCTTTGTAGGGGACACGCTTTACTTCCTGGGCTTCACAGTCCTTCCAGTTGACAACTTCCATGGCGATACTCCTTTCTGTGTGCGGGCATCATGCCCTAACGCGGTCTTGAAGGCAATAGAACGTTTGTCAAAACAAGCCGTGGCAATTGGTGACAAGCACCGGGATGGTCTTGACGCCCGCGCCGATAAGGTTGTATGGTCAACAAAAGATCTTGCCGCGTGTTAATCGCGTTACCAGGGACGATGGAAAAATCTTTGCGATGACAGCAACCTGCGATTCCCGAACAGTGTCGGGGCAACAGCTTTAGAGGACATGCGGATGGTATCATCGTGGGCTGAAATCGCGACGGCCGTTAATTGGATGAAGGCCGGCAGGAAGGTGGCTTTGGCGACCGTTGTTTCCACCTGGGGCTCTTCCCCCCGCCCCGCCGGCAGCCAGCTGGTGGTGGATGAAAGCGGTGCGTTCGAGGGCTCCGTTTCCGGCGGCTGCATCGAATCCACGGTGATCACGGAAGCCCAGTTCACCATCTCCGGTCGAAAGGCACAGCTGATACGCTTGGGCGTCAGCGATGATCAGGCCTGGGACGCCGGCCTGGCATGCGGCGGCAGCGTGGAAATATATGTTGAGCCGGCGCAGCCGTTTATGGATGTGTTTCAACAGCTTCTGCGGTGTTGTGAACAGCAGCAAAGCGCATGCCTTGTGACGGATATCGGCAGCGGGTCCAAACAAATGATCGCGTCGGATGCGGATCTGAGCGAACTGCCGGCGGCGATCGGCGAAACCGCCCGGCGCGTGCTGCGAGCTGGAAAAAGCGCGCTGCTGGATGTGGACGGCCGCCGCTGCTTTGTCCACGGTTTTGCCCCCCAGCCGCAGCTGATCATTATCGGCGCCGTCCACATCACCCAGTCTCTGGTTCCCATGGCGCGTCTTTTGGGGTATGAAACCGTCGTTGTCGATCCACGCACCGCCTTTGCCACAACGGACCGGTTCCCGGATGCCAGACGCGTCAGCCTCTGGCCGGAAAGGGCGTTTCAGCAGGTACGACTTCACGCCAACACCGCCCTTGCCGCCGTCAGTCATGCCCCCCGGCTGGACGACCCGGCACTGGTGTATGCGCTGCAATCCGATGTTTTTTATATCGGCGCGCTGGGCAGCAAAAAAACGCATGCCGCCCGTCTGGATCGCCTGTCCCGGAAAGGATTTTCCAGCAGACTGCTGGCACGGATTCACGGTCCCATCGGCATCGCGATCGGCAGTGTGACGCCGGAGGAAATCGCCCTGTCGATCATGGCCGAAATCACCTGCGTCCGACGCGCACAATCTTTTTCTCAAGATGGACCCTGAAAACGACTTGATATCGGTTCATGCGACCCAAAAACGACTCAACCGCTTGGTTGCAAGCACCGGAAACCCAAACAACCCGCTGATAAAACAATGTTTTTTATGTGATGATGCGTGGCATTGGTTTTGCTAGTCAAAAACAAGGATTTGTTTCAGGCTCCAGTTCAGCCGTTCCCTTTCGGGATTCCTTCAGGCGCTGCCGTTTTATTTGACATCCAGATCCGGTGCCGAACCAAAAAAGAAGGAGGCAGGTGATGAAAAATTGGTACACAAAAAAACTGGCCGCATATGCCGTCAAGACCCGTTTCGAAGACTATCCCGAAGATGTTGTCGGACAGGTGAAATTGCTGCTGCTCGATTCGCTCGGGTGCATGTTCGGCGGCACGCAAACCGCCCTGGGCGGGGCGATTGTTGCGCCGCTTAAATCCATGGGGGGGCAGCCGGAAGCAAGCATTATCGGGGCCGGTCAAAAAGTGCCGACCATCCAGGCGGCGTTTGCCAACGGAACAACCGCCAACGCCCTTGATTATGATGACACCCTCTTGGGCATCGGCCATCCCGGCGCCTCGGTCATTCCGGCCGCCCTGGCCATGGCTGAGTGGCGCCGCGCTTCCGGCAAAGCGCTGCTGAATGCCATTCTGGTGGGCTATGATGTCGGCGACCGCATCGGCCTGGCGATTCAGCCCAGCTATGAACGGCTGCAAAAGGTCTGGGGTGTCGGCACCTGGCAGACGTTGGGTGCGGCGGCCGCGGCGGCCAAGGTGCTCGATCTGGATTTGAATCAAACCTTGAACGCGTATGGCGTCGCCGGTGCAACGGCACCGTTGCCCAATACGCAGAAGTGGGGCTGGGACCTGTCTGAACGGCCCATCCACTGGGTAAAGGAACCGACGGGCTGGCCCAGCTGGACCGGCAGCACCGCGGCGGTACTGGCCCGGAACGGGTTTGTGGGCAATCGGTACATCCTGGACGGGGAAAATGGATTCTGGATCATGGCTGGATCGGACCGGTGTGATTTTGAAAAAATGACCCGGGGTCTCGGCAGTGAATTCGAGGTCAACAACATCGCCATCAAGCCATATTCATCCTGCCGCTGGCAGCATGCCGCGCTGGATGCCGTCAACAATCTGAAAATTTCACATCGCCTGCAGCCCGATGACATCCAGGATATCGCTGTTCACTCCTTTGCCTGGGTAAAAACACACGAGGTTTACAACCCCGTTGACATGGTCGATGCTCAGTTTTCCATCCCTTATACCGTCGCCATGGTGCTGCTGGGATTGCATCCGGGTCCCGCCTGGTACGC
>Ga0180429_10004354_pt1 | contig 11341 bp, 5 predicted proteins | sample SS_ome_FD_132428 | JGI IMG/M metagenome (GOLD analysis project Ga0180429, IMG submission 132428) | Hypersaline lake sediment archaeal communities from the Salton Sea, California, USA - SS_1_S_1 metaG | ecosystem: Environmental > Aquatic > Non-marine Saline and Alkaline > Hypersaline > Sediment ... | reverse complement strand
CGTTTCGATACTTCCGCCAATGGGGCGCCATTTCACCGGAGTACATGGCCTCGGTCGAGACGAAGATTGTCCAGGCGGTAGAGATGGCCAAGACCGATCTTGCTCCGGCCACGCTGTACCTGGGCAAGAGCCGTGCCGTCGGGGCAAGCAACAATCGCACCACCAAGGCCTGGAAAACCGACGAGCAGTTCACCAAGGATTCCACCGACGCGGAGCGCTGGCTCGACACAATGGTCTACGTGCTGCATTTTGATCGGGGCGAAGGCCAACGCAACCTTCTTTGGTATCATTTCTCTGCCCATCCGGTTTGCTACCGGGACGACAACGCCGGGCCCGACTGGCCGGGACTGGTCGACGAGTTGGTTCGACAAAAGCACAGAATATCGCCGTCATACTTGCAGGGCCATTGCGGTGACGTGAACGCCGGGGACGCACACCATTGGATTGGTTCGGCTGAGAAGACAGCCGCACGGGTGGCTGCCGCGATTGCGCGGGCGATCAACACGGCCGGGCGGGTCAAAACTAACAACTTGTACGCGCAAACGCAGCAGGTCCCGCTTCCGCTCGACATGGAGTTGTTCGCCGAGTGGCTGGCCGTGTACCGAAAAGAGCCGTCCAAGTGTAACGGCGGCCCTTGGGTCGATAGGGGCTTTTCCAAGGACTGGTTTCAAAGCTCGGTCAAGCGCGACATCAGCCAGGCACACGTGTCTGTCCCGCTCAGTGCGATGCAGTTAGGCGAGTTGGGACTCGTGTTTCATCCGTCGGAGCTTTACAGTTGCTACGGGCTGACGATCCGGCGAGATTCGCCGCTGGCAGACACGCTCGTGATAGGCTACACCGACGACATCATCGGTTATCTGCCGGACCCAAACGCCTACAAGGCCGGTGAATACTCGGCGATCACCGTGCCCAAGATCATCGACTTGCCACCTTTTGTGCCCACCGCCGCAAGGACCCTGACCGGGGCTGCCGTGGCGATGCTCGAAAGGCTTGTCGCCTGATCCGGGACACGCGTGGCAAGATGTGTGGCGATAGCCGTGACGCGGACTCACACGGTTCACCGCGAGAATCGGACCGAATCTACCTGCGAGGCATACGCTACCGTTGCTGTCGACTGGAGGCGTACTATCGGTTTGAGACCTACCAACTATCTGGCCAGCGTCGTTGATGTCTTCAGCCTCGCTGTGATAGTGCTCGTCCGGCAGTACATCAAGATCGGTTATCACTCCGTTCTCCCACAGGAACGCATGCGTACCGCCGGCAGTCTGGTGCAGCCCGTACCACCGGCCGAGTCTAGATCGGCCACATTCCGCGACCTGGAAGAGAAGGGCGTTCTCGACGAGTTGCGGGAGGCCCATGTAATCTATGTCCAGGACGTGGCCACGAAGCAAATGCACATGGTTTTCGGCCGCAACCTTCTCACCGAGCTTGTCGCCACCGGAGAGAAGAGGGAAGGGCTGCTGGCCTATGCCGTTGAACTGGACGCCTGAAGGAAAAGTACCTTCAGCACTGCGAGCAGACGTTGAAGCCTGGGACCGTCGAGAACTATCGACACCACATAGCCACGGTTCTCGAAAGCTTCCCGCGCCGGGTACGGGAGGTGTCGGTCAGTGATGTACTGATGCACCGCAAGGAACGGCTCGCCGCCGGCACGAGCCCCGGCACTATCAACGCGGAATTACGCTCCGTTAGCATCATGTTCAATTGGGGCGTAGATCCCGCCCGGATTATTGCCACCAACCCACTCAAGGGCATCAAGCCCATTCCGAATGACAACCCCAAGGAGGGACGAGCCCTCACGGGCGAAGAGGTTGCCGCGCTGCTCGATGCCAGCCCGGCGCACCGGCGGGATAAATGGTTCGCATTTCTGGTGACCGGTTGTCGCAGGAACGAACTAGCCCAACTCCGGTTCGATGACATCGACTGGGATGCACGGGAACTCATCGTCCGCCGTGGTATCGCCAAGAATCACAGTGCCCGACGACTGCCGATTGATGATGAGTTGTGGGACATTCTTAAGCGGTTGGAGGCCGGGCGGGAGCACCGACAACCATCAACTAGGCAAGGGGAGGCGGGGGTAGCGGCACGTGAGCGGTTCACGCGAGACCACGTGTTTGTATCCAAGCAGAACACACCCCTAGCCAAGCAGAGCCTCATCTACCAGACGTTCCGTCGCCATTGTCGGAAAGCCGGTGTCTGCATTCGGGCCGATCGGCCGGACGGGACCATCGAACACGTGGACCTACACGGGTTGCGCCGCACGTTTGCAACTGCCCTGATTGTGGAGGGCGCGGACCCCAAGACCGTGCAGGAGTTAGTAGGCCACAAGACGCTAGCGATGACCATGAACCTCTACGCCAAGATACACACCGGGACGAAGCGGCAGGCCGTTGCCCGGCTGCCATGGAGCCGTGGTGTCAAGGCGCCGGACCACGTGGTTGAGTTCCCCATGCGGGCGCAAGATGGTCACGTTTTGTCCACAGTGGCGAATCCTTACGCCGCAAGTGGTTGATATCACACGACTTCTGTTGCACATATTATACACTACCAGTATGGGGTATGCAGGGGTAGATGACAACCATCCGTACGGTCCGCCTTGCCGGAAGCCGTGACCGTTGAGCGAACCCGACGCCGATATCCGTTGCCAATTCACGGTCTCTGAGCGATAATGGAATAGGTACCGGGGGAGATCCGAATAACATGTGTGCTCTTGCCCGATCCGGCATGTTTCTTCCGGTGAGAGGGGTAGTTTCAGCCCATGCCTGCCCGTATTGTACCACCCACAAGTACCGGTGGTGGTCACACAAGCCTGTGACGCAACTCCAGAACGCCGACAAGAAACGCAAGAATACGCTATTGATTGTGTAGCAACCCATGGCGGCTTCTGCCGCCCGACACGTAGAGACGCTCGATGGCGAAGTTCGATCCATATCGAAAATGGCTGGGAATTCCTCCCCAGGAGCAGCCACCGAACCATTATCGCCTGCTGGGTGTCGGGCTGTTCGAGTCCGACCCGGACGTGATCTCCAATGCGGCCGACCGGCAGATGTCTCACGTGCGGACGTTCCAGTCGGGCAAGCGATCGAAAACGTCGCAGCGGATTCTCAACGAACTGGCGGCTGCCCGGATTTGCCTGCTGGACGAACAGAAACGGGCCGCCTATGACGAGCAGATTCGGGCCGCCTCGGCTACTGCCGCGGGCCCGATCCCGCCGTCGCAATTCGCAGTGGCTGCCGCCGTGCCCAATGGCGCGGTTCCGCCACCGGTTGCCGGGACCGCGCCACCGGTTGCCGAAGTGGCGCCACCGGTTGCCGAAGTGGCACCGCCGGTTGCCGAAGTGGCACCGCCGGTTGACGAAGTGGCACCGCCGGTTGCCGAAGTGGCACCGCCGGTTGACGGGCCCCCGGCGGTCCCTCAGTTGACGACACCTTCGAGTGCATTCCCCGGGACCGCTCGGCGGTCGACCGCTTACGCCGTCCGGCGGAAGAAGGCGTCGTCGTGGGAGGTGCCCGTCGTTCTCGGTGGCCTGGGGGTGGTGTCGTTGATCCTGCTGGTCTTTGCGCTCAACTCGTCGCAGTCGGAGCAGACGCCCGGGCCGAGCGCGCCACCGGTGAGATTGGGTGGCAACGGTTCGTCGCCGTCCCATCTGCCGAGTCGGCGCCACGGTGGATCGGCGTCGCGAAACGGTCGCGCCACGCCGGGCCGATTGCCGCGGGAACAAGCCACCGATGGTGGTCCGATCAGCATACCGGGCATCGTCGGGTCCGGCTTACCCGTTGAGGGCGCTGTTGATCCCGGCATCATCGAGCCGGCGGATTCGTCCAATTTGCCGTCGAATACCGGGAACGGCGAAGACTCGCCCGGCAATCCGAGCGATCCTTCTCAACCGGCAGTCCAGCGACAACCGCTACCCGATCCCGCGGCGCGGAAGGAGTTGATGGAGGAAATCCGCACGATCGACTTCCGCGACGACTTCATCGCCGCAGACCGGCCCTCGAAGCGATTGGAACTGGCCCGGAAGCTCTTGACCGCCGGCACGGAGCCGCGGGATGATTCGGACAGGTCGTACGCCCTGTTGCGGATGGCGTGGGAAGAAGCCGCCAGGCTCGGCGATCCCAACGTGGCGATGGACGCAGTCGAGGAGATTGGAAAGCGGTTCGAGATCGACGTAGTGGGGGTCAAGGCAAAGACACTGGAATCGGTCGGCAAGACAACCTCCGGTTGGTCGTCTGCGCACAAGCAAGAGTTGGCCGAGAGAGTTCTCGCAGTGCTGGACGAGGCCATAGCGGCCGACGATTACGCGGTAGCCGATCAGTTGGTCCTCCAAGCCCGCGGACTCGCCGCCGGGGTGCGCGGCAGCGAGCCGCTTTCGAGGATCGTTACCGCCCGGGAAAAGCAGATCCAGGAACTGAAGCAGAATCGCGAGGCGTTCCTGCATTCGCTCGAAGTCCTTAAGAGCCAGCCCGACGATACGGCGGCCAACGAAGCCTTGGGCAGGTACTACTGCTTTCTCAAGGGCGACTGGCAAGAGGGACTCTCCAGACTCGCCGCCGGCGGTGACGACGAACTGAAACGCATCGCACAGGCCGACCTGGCCAACCCGCCGCTGATCGTCGACCGGCTGGCCTTGGCCGACGACTGGTGGGCGGCTTCCGAAAAGGCGGCTAGCCCCACAAAGGAACAACTCCAACTCCGAGCTGCCACCTGGTATCGGATGATCGAATCGGACCTCGCCGGAGCCGACCAATCGCGGGCACGCCAACGCCTGAGCGAGGCCGGCGACCCGGTGGCCGCCCCCGAACCCGATGACTTGCCGACGCTACTCGGGTTCGAGTGCCGCGAGGAGGAAATCAAGCAATCGCTATTGAAACTCTACGGCGGAAACGAACACAGCGAGGCCGCCGTACACCGAGCCTGCCAGTGGCTGGCCGACCACCAATACCCGGGCGGCAACTGGGATTTCAGCCACGAGACGCCGCGATTCAAGGGCAAGGTTCGCAACGCGGGCAGCATCTCGGCCCCCAATGCAGCTACGGCATTGGCGTTGCTGCCGCTGCTGGCGGCGGGCAATGGTCCACGGGCGGGCGAGTTCAAGAGGAACGTCGCCACCGGAGTGACCTATCTCCGCGGCCACATGATCCGCTACGCGTTTGGTGCTACCATGTTCGAGGATGTCAAGAACGTCCCTTCCCACGCCTTGGGAACCATGGCCCTGTGTGAGGCCGCCGCGATGGCACGCGACAAGCAGATCCGCGGTGCCGCACAGATGGCGGTGAATTTCATCAGCATGACGCAGAACGCGGACGGCGGCTGGGGGTTCGCTCCCACGCGCCCCAAGAAGAACCCCGACCCAAGCAACGTGGCCGCCACCGCTTGGAACGTCGCGGCGCTGCGGACGGCCCAATGGGCAACCCTGAAAATCGATCCGACCGTGCTTGCCGACGCCTTGAAGTACCTGGAATCGATGAGAACGCCCGACGCCTTGGGCTATCTGCCCAACAGCACTGCCGAGACGCCCAACGACGAAGCCACGGCCGCGGCGTTGCTTTCGGGCATGTATCTCGGCTGGCCGAAGGATCATGCCGAGTTGTCGGCCCACGTCGCGCGGTTGGAATCCTCGGGCCCCTCGACCCGGGGCAGCGTGTTGCTGAACTTCCGCAACTCCCAAATAATGCGCGATGCCGGCGGCAACGCGTGGGAGACCTTCAACGTGGCCCTGCGCGATCACATTGTCGCCGCCCAGGAATCGCTGCCCGACGAAGCGGGAAGCTGGTTCTTCTCCGGTGCCGAGCGGGAACTCAAAGGCGCCGGGCGGTTCTTCTCCACCGCGATGGCTACGCTAGCCCTGCAAGTCTATTACCGCAACCCGCCGCTGTAGAAAAAAGGGGTCAGGACCCTATTTGGCATTCTGGGCAATATTCCATGGCCGGCCAAAGCCCTGGTTACACGCGGAAGGTACTTTCGCGGACGTTCAAATAGCCTGTCTTGCCAAATAGGGTCCTGACCCCTTTTCTGACCTAGTGCCGTCTCCTCGTGCCGGGTAGAATCTGCCGCCCCAATAACTCACATGGAGGTGGGTCATGTCGCGTGTTACCATTCACCGTTGGCGAAATAAGGCTCGACAATTTGAGCATCGCGGGGACCACGAGGACCTGCCCGACGGCCCTCCACCGCGTCGCCGCCGTCGTCGCCGGCTGTTCATCGCCGGCCTGCTGCTGGGCACCCTGATCTGGTTCGCGCCGGGACTGGTCGCCCATACCGGGCTGCTTACGTGGGGACTGGCCAATGCCATGGCAGACCTCAACGGAACGCTTGTCGTTCGCTCGGCGTCGCTGGGCTGGATCTCGCCGGTGAAGGTCCGGGAAATCGAAGTCCGCGACGCCCAGGACAAGATCGTCCTGCAAGCCGAAAAACTGACCAGCGGCAAGTCGCTGGCCGGGATCCTCTGGGAAATCTCGAAGCCGGGGCACTTCCGCATCGAAAAACCCAAGCTCAGCGTTGTGCTTCGCAAAGACGGCAGCAACCTCGAAGACCTGCTGGCGAAGTACCTTCAGCCGAGCGACGAGCCATCGGCCCGGACCGCCGGCTTCGATCTGGAAATCGTCGATGGCAGCGTCTCTGTCACCGATCAGGACAGCCAGCGGTCTTGGCAACTCGAAGGCCTGCAGTTGAAGCTGAGGATGCCGGCCGATGCGTCGAAGCCGATCGAGGTCGAAACGTCGGCCGCGGTCGCCGATCCGCAACGACCCGGCCAGCTCGACGTCCGGCTCTCCATGCAGCAGCCGGGCGCGGATGCCGAATCTTCCACAGCCGGCGGTGAATCTTCCACAGCCGGCGGTGAAGCGAACGTCAGCGTCGACGGCGTCCCGTTGGCGATGTTCGAGCCGCTCATCTGCCGATTCGTCTCGAAAACACAACTCGACGGGCAACTGGCCGCCAACGTTCAAGCCCAATGGGGTGAGAAAAACTCGCTACGGGCCGACGTCTCGACCGACGCCCTGGTGATTGCAGCCGCTGGCTTGGGAACCGACAAATTGCAGGTGGAGCGGCTGCACGCGGTCGCCCAGATCACCCAGCACGGCGATCGGGTAGACGTGGGTGAATTGTCGCTCGACTGCGAGTTGGGTTACGTCTCGGCCGGCGGCACGCTGCAACTCGGCAAAGGCTGGGTCGATCGCCTGCCCGACTCGGCGCTGGAACAGACCTGCAAGATCGAAGGCCGCGTCGACCTGGCCCGGCTCGCAGAGATGCTGCCCGAGACGCTTCGCATTCGCAAACAAACGCAGATCACTTCGGGCCGCGTGCAACTGGCCGTCAGCAGCAGCCCCGATTCGGCCGGCATGGTCTGGCAAGGCCGCGTCGAGGCCGCCAAACTGACCGCCGTCGACCGCGGCCGACAGATCGCCTGGGAGCAACCGATCTTGATCACGCTCGCCGCGCACGATACGGTGCATGGTCCGGTCGTGGATGAGTTGAAGTGTACCTCCGACTTCCTCAAGATCCACGGCGCCGGCACACCCGATGACCTGGCCGCTTCCGTCAGTTTCAGTCTCAAGCAGTTGGCCGACCAGTTGGGACAGTTCGTCGAACTGGGAGGGCTGCAACTTGCCGGCGACGGCTGGGGACACTTCAATTGGAAACGAGACCCGCAGCAGAAGTTCCAGGCCGACGCCGAACTGCAGCTTCGCAACTTCCAACTCGCCGTACCCGACGGGCAGACCCTCGGCGAGGAGAACCTGCTGTTGTTCCTCTCGGCCACCGGCCGGACCGACCTCGCCTCCGACACGCAACTCCACGGCGGCACATTGAAAGTCCGCACTGAATCGGATCGCGTTGAAGTGAAATTGACGCAACCGGTGCTCGATTTCCGCGGTGGTGGAACCTGGCCCGTTGAAATCGACGTCCACGGGCAGCTTCAGCGCTGGCCGCCGCGGATCGGCTCTTGGCTGCCGCTGGACGCCTGGTCCGTGGCCGGCGACTACCATCTGACCGGCCAGGTTACCGTCTTGGCTGACGGGGCGACCGCTCGCGAGGTCAAGCTGAACGTCGCCGGGCTGAAACTCGCCGGGCCGTCACTGAACATCGACGAACCCAACGTCGAGTTGACCGTGTCGGGAGGCTGGAGCCAACCGCAGCGGAAACTGCACATCGAGCCGGGCAGCTTGAGTGCCGGCAGCCTGCTGGTCGAGGCCCGCGGCGTCGCCTTGGCCATTCCCAGCGAAGGGCCGTTGAGCCTGGCCGGCCGATTGAGATATCGGGGAGACATACAACGCCTCGGCCAATGGTTTGCCGACAAGGATACGCTGCCGAAGTCGCGCGTTGCCGGGGAGTTCGCGGGAACGGCAAACGTGCAACAGACCGGGGAACTGATTGCCGCGCAGATCGACGCCGACGTCGTCAAACTCAGCGTCACCGGTGTCGGCGGCGAGCCGTTTCGCGAACCGCGAGTCCACCTGGTGGCTTCCGGCGACTACCATCAGCAGACCGGCGTCTTGCGGCTTCAACAGGCCAATCTGACTTCCAGCATGATGGGCCTCGACGCAAAAGGCCGGATCGCGATGGCCGACGGCCAAGAAGCCCCCAGCGGCCGAACTACCGTCCAACTCGACGGGCAGGTTCAATATGACCTGGAGAAGCTGGCCGGTCTGCTGCGGCCGTACATCGGCTCGGAGATCCAGATCGGCGGCAGCGGCAGCGGTCCGATCTCGTACCGCGGGCCGCTGGTTCCCGCCGAAGCAACGGCCGCCGCGTCGGTTGGATGGGACTGGGCCAACGCCTACGGTTTCCAGGTCGGCCCGGGAAGTCTGAAGGCGAAATTGGCGGCCGGAATACTGCAAGCCGAACCGGTCGACTTGGCCGTCAGCCGGGGCCGGATGGTGCTGGCACCCCGACTTCGACTGACGCCGGAGCCGATGGAATTAACCTTGCCGCCGGGTCCTCTGGCCCAGCAAGTGCAGATTACGCCGGCGATGTGCGACAACTGGCTGAAGTATATTGCCCCGGTGATGGCCGACGTGACGACTGCCCGCGGCGGGTTCTCGATCGAGTTGGAAGACTGCCGCATCCCGCTCGGCGATCCTGCCCGGGGTGACGTATCGGGCCGGTTCATCATCCATTCGGTCGAGATCGGTCCCGGACCGCTGGTGCGGGAACTGGCCGTGTTGATGGGGCGTGCCGCGCCGGCCTCGTTGCGCCGCGAGTCGGTGGTGCCGTTCCGGATGGTGGAAGGCCGCGTGTATCATCAGGGGCTGGAATTGCAGTTCCCCGAACTGACGATCCGCACGCACGGTTCGGTGGGACTCGACCAGACGCTAAGCATAATGGCCGAGATGCCGGTGCCGCCCAAGTGGCTGGGGAACAATCCGATCGGCGATGCGCTTCGCAATCAAACGGTGAAGATTCCAATTGCCGGCACGCTGAGCAAACCGCGTCTCGACCAGCGCGAGCTTTCACGGATCAGCGCGCAGTTCATCGAGAACGCCGCCCGAAACGTGATCGGCGAGGAAGTGGGGCGGCAGTTGGAGCGGTTGCACGATTTGTTTGGTGCGCCGCGGTGAGTTTTGTGCGGAACCGGTCGGGTTCGCGTGGAGGCGGGGAGTGGTAGGCCGGTAACGTCTAGGATCACCCGGCGGCGGGAGTTGATCTACCATCGTGATTAACCGAGCCACCGCCGCTAGGGTGCATCCGTTTGTTCAGCGGTGGCAGTAGTTCGCCGCGCCATAGTTCGCCAGAGTGAATCAGCGAACCAACGAGGCGCCACCGCGTGTTTTCGCGAGACAGCGCCAAGAAGCGAACTACGGAACGCCTTGCGTTGCGTGGAGTTCCAGGTGTCCAATACATGTTAATCGACGCTTTCCTGCGATCCGTTGTCTGGGTTGGTATGGCGATCCGCAACAAGATGTGACGGTTCTTGAACCGATGTGGAACATCAACCATTGTGTACCCATCGGTGCCGGAGTATTGAAAACAGCAACACCAATCTAGTTCTGGCAACTCGGTGCGGCTGTATCCAACGCCTCCGTAGCCTGATGGCCAAGCAAATTCAAGATCATCGACACGCCACCGTGTTTGATGTGGTCGAAGCCACGATGAGCACGGACCCACGACCAGAAAAACATCGCGTTTCGATTGCGATTCGAAGATTTCTGTCGAGATGTCGTTGCACGCAATTCCGAGAACGGCCTGCCAAAGGGAGGGATCATCCGTATCGGTCAAATAGGGTTCGATTTCATCAAGGATGGCGTTCATCATTGTTCTGGAATTGGCGGCAAGGAACGAATTCGGAGTACTCAGCCGAACGCGACGCCCATCGTCTTACCCCGTTGATAGTATCGCCCTTCGCCTCCACCACCAATCGCAAGCCTGTTGCACGAGGCCCGTGCAACCCGCCTTCAGGTGCATGTAGCTCGTCGTCGCAAATGGGCCGCTTGGCCATCGGCACATTATCTCTTCGCCGAACGAACGAGACAATCCTCTTGTTGCCAAGGCAACCCCGACGATTTTCCAAGAAAGTCTTCTGCGGTGGGAAGCCTACTCCGGAAGGTCCGAAAAAAGGGTCCCGACCCCTTTATTCTTCCGATGACGCCGTCAGAGCAAGCTCTCCAACAACAGCCGCATCTTGCGCATTTCGGCCAGTTGATCGACATTCGGCATGGGGGCAACGTCGACGCACAACGCGCGATTGTAGCCGGCTTTTCTCAACTGATTGATCAACCGGCCGTATTCGACCTCGCCTTGCCCCACGCGCACCTGCAGTTGGTCTTTGCTGGTGTCGCGAAGGCGGACGTGGTAGACGTGTTTCATTACTTGCTCGAACCCCTTGCCGGCGTGGGGTCCGTAGATGTAGTGGCTGGGGTCGAGCGTGATCCCCAACCCCTTGACGCTATTGCAAAAAACGGTGGCCGTGTCGGGGTCCTGCGACATCCGGCCGGCTTCGGTGAGGATCCCGACGCGGACCCCTTCGACCGATCCGAGCGCCGAGAGACGCTGAAGCCGTTCCACCTCGGCATTGAACGGCGTGCCCAACTCGGCCGAGCGGACAGTTACCGTGACCACCTTGACGGCCTTGGCCAGTTTGCAGCAAGCGGCGAATTGCGCGTAATATTCGTCGCCCTCGGACAGATCGGTTTCGAAGCTGAATGCGCAGGGAGTTAGCCGGTGCGTCTCGCGGCACGTCCGTACCGCTTGATCCAGGTTGGCTAATACTTCAGACGGCCTGATATGCCCCCCCGATTCGTGGATGCAGATCTCCACGTTCGTATATTCCAAATCGACCAGGCGCCGCAGGGCGGCATTAAGGGTCTCGGCCGGAAAACACCGGCTCATGGCGGCAACAAACACT
>Ga0180429_10004353_pt1 | contig 11342 bp, 5 predicted proteins | sample SS_ome_FD_132428 | JGI IMG/M metagenome (GOLD analysis project Ga0180429, IMG submission 132428) | Hypersaline lake sediment archaeal communities from the Salton Sea, California, USA - SS_1_S_1 metaG | ecosystem: Environmental > Aquatic > Non-marine Saline and Alkaline > Hypersaline > Sediment ... | reverse complement strand
GACGACGTGCCCCACATCCCCGAACGGTGCTGGGACGCCGCGGGGATGAAGATGACTCGTCCGCCCGAGGTGGTCGGTCTCGAGGTCGACGACTCCGCATGGGTCGTCGAGGAGGATCTGGTGAACCGCGCGACCGGCGAGCCCTACCGGAGCATCCCGCTCCGGCATCCGGTGACCGGTCTCGAGGAGACCGTCTACATGCCGATCGGTCCCTTCGAGATGACCGTGACCGAGTTCAGCCCCTCCGATAATCGGCGACGCCGCCAGACCGGCGGATACTTCTTCGTCGCCAACGGCCGGATCACGCCGAGCGCGTTCGGAGTCCGAAGTCTGGCGTTCAGCCTGACCGACGAGTTCGCGTATTACTGCAAGGTGCAGGTGACGACTTCCAGTTCGACGTCCGATGACGAGGATCTCGGCGAGTACCGCGCGATCGCGTCGGAACTCGTCGAGGAGCTCCTGCCCCACCTGATGAAGAGGCTGCCGCGCTGGCCCGACTACGAACAAGGTCCGGATCCGATCCCGTCCGGGTCGGACGAGGAGTGATTCATGGCTGCGAAGTTCGACCGCAAGTTCATCCTGATCCTCTCCGTCTCCGCGATCGCGGCGGTGGTCGTGCTGGGCGTGGCGCTGGCGATCCTGCAGCCTTGGGGGCCCGCGAGGCATCTGCGTCGTGCCGAGGCCGCCGCGGCGGAGGGCGAGTGGCGGCAGGCGTTCGCGTTCTACGGAAGAGCGTTCGGCAAGGAGCCCGGCAACGTCTCGTTCCTCGACCTGACCCGCGACGCCCTGTTGCGGATCGTGCCCGAGACCGCCACCGAGGCGTCGGAGCGATATCAGACCCTCCGCTCCATTCTCGACCGCGGAACCCGCGTCGGCAGCGCCGATCCCGAACGGTGGCGCACCTACCTCGAGTTCATCGAGGAGCAGGCGATCGCCCTCGACGATTCGGGTTCGTGGAACGCGCTGGCCGAGCAGGCGGAGTTGATGGCGGACTCGTTCGGTTCCGGCGACCCGGCGCGCGACCTCGCGGAGGAGTTCCGCTGCTTCGCCCTCGCCCAACGCCTCGACGCCCTGCGATCCGACGAGTTGGAGACGCTCGAGGGCGATCTCGAGGCGTTGACGTCCCTTCGTCCCCAGTCCGACCGGGTCTGGGGGACGCTGGCCCGCCTTCGTGCGCTCGACGGGATCGGCCTCGCCGGAAGCGGTCGTCGCCTCGAGGCCGCCGATCGTCTCGCGGAGGCGCAGGAGACCCTCGAGGCCGCGGCGGAGGCGAACGCCACCGGTCCCGAACTGCTGCTGGCCCAACTCGAACTCGCCAAGTTCCGCGTCGGGATCGGCGAGGCGGATCCACTCGAGATCGACGCCCTGATCGAATCGATCGGCGAGGCGGCGTCCGAAGTCGGCGGCTATCCGTCCCTGCGACTGGCTCGCGCCATGCTCGGTGCGGGCCGGGTCGAGGCGCTCGCACGGGTGGACGAGGTGCTCGAAGGACATCTCGCCTCGAATCCGGACGACCTCTTCCACGCCCAGCTGCTCGCGTTCGTGCGGCAGGGGATCGATCGCGAGGGCGGCCGCGAGATCGCGGCCTCGTTGCTCGAGCGTCCCCGTCTCTCCGTCGGCCTGACCGCGGCGTTTCAGGACGAGATCGCCTTGAGGGCGGCGGCGCAGATCTTCGACGTCGACTTCGGAGACTGGTCGCGGGCGACCTCCGCCGAGGAGCGGGAGCTCGCCGTCGATCGCATGGTGAAGGGGCTCGGGCAGATCGAGCGACTCACCGCCGGAGCGAGCGACGATTCCCTGAGACTGCGCTGCGAGGCGAAGCTGGCCCTGGCGAGGAACAACGCGGCCCTTGCGGCGGCGCGGTTCGAGGAGGTGCTCCGACGCGGTCGTTTCGACGACGCGGACACCCTGTACCACGCCGCGATGGCGTTGCGGCAGATCGGCGAGGTCGGGCGGGCGTATCAGCTGCTCGAGGGGGTCGTCGCGCGTCAGCCCGACAACGTGCTGCTGCTTGGTCTGCTCGGCGAGATCGCCATTCAGACGGGTCGCAACGACGAGGCGGAACGATTCGCGGCGCGGATTCTCGAGATCGATCCGCAGAACGCCGGGGGGCGCCGCCTCGCGGAGGCCGCGGTGCAGCGGGAAGGACTTGCCGTCGGCGTCGCGGACGATCCCGCGTCGCTTCGACTGAAGGCGGCGGAGTCGCTGTACGCGGCGGGACGACTCGAGGACGCCCGGCGAACGCTCGCCGAGGGACGCGAAGCGTTTCCGGACGACGTGCGATTCCTTCGCGCGGAGGCGCAGGTCGCCCTTCGCGAGGGGAACGTCGACGAGGCGCGGGAGCTCGTCGACGTCGCCCTCGAGATGGACCCCCGCGACGCCACGCTGATCCGCATGAGATCGCTGCTCGCGACCGAGGATCCGATCGAGCGGATCCGTCTGCTCACGGAGCAGACCCACGCCGGCGATCCCGACCTGTCGAGTCGCCTGTTCGCGGCCTTCGAGGCCGCGCGACGCGAGTTCCAGCGGAAGTCCGAGGAACTGCTCGACGGCGATCCGGAAGCGGCCCGCCGCTTCTCCGAACTGGCCATCCGAGCGGCGGACGCGGCCCAGGAGGCGCGTGCCGAACTCGGCGAGGGGGAGGCGGTCCCGGCCCTGATCGCATCGCGGTTCGACGAGGCGGTGCGGGCGGGCGACTTCGACGCCGCCCTCGCGATCGCCGACGACGCCGTGGCGTTGGGGGATCCCTCGGTGCGTCCGCTGCTGAGATCCCGCCTCCGGCTCATCCAGGGCGATCCGGCGGCGGCGCTCGAGGAGATCGACGACGCCCTCGAAGCCGGGGTGGTGAACTCCCGGATTCACCGCCAGCGGGGGGCGCTTCTGGAGGCCCTCGGTCGGCCGGTCGAGGCGTTGCGGGCCTACGAGGAGGCGTTGTCGCGTCGGCCCGACGATCTGGACACGATCCGGCGGCGCGCGGGGCTCCTGGTGCGGGCGGGGAGAAACTCCGAGGCGTTGCAGACCCTTCGCGACGCTCGCCGGATCGCCATGCAGGATTCGCAGATCGAGGAGGCGTGGCTGACCCTCGAGGGGCAGTTCGGAGATCGTCGTCTGGCGCTGGAGCGTCGGGCCGAGCGGTACCAGTTCGACCGCGAGGACACCGCGAACGCCCTCGGACTGGCCAATCTGCTCGTCGAGCTCACGCCGCAGCGCACCGACGTGAAGGACCGTCAGGGACGGGTGCGGTTCGGCGTGGGACAATGGGAGTCGCTGTCGCCGGTCGAACGGCAGGAGGAGCTCGCCGAGGTCGAGCGGACCTGGCGGAACGGCGCCGTGGAGATCTTCACGGCGTTGGCCGCGGCGAACCCCGACGACCTGCAGATCGCGGCCTCGCGGGCGGGAGCGCTTCGCAAGCTCGGACGAGCCGCGGACGGCGAGCGGATCCTGCGGTCCTTCATCGCATCCCAGGGTGCCGACGCCACCGCCGAGGCGTGGCTGGCGTTGGGCGGCTTCCTCGTCGAGTCGCGCAAGGGCGCCGAAGCCCTCGCCGCCTTCGACCGCGCCGTCGAGATCGAGGATCCGGCCACGCGTCCGGCGAGCCTGTTCCTGGCCGACTTCTGGTTCCGTCGTGCGGAGTGGGAGCGGGCCCTCGGCCACCTCGAGGACGTGCCCCCGGCACGCGAATCGACGTTGCGGCGGTCCGAATGCCTGACCCGGCTCGGTCGCCTCGCGGAGGCGGAGTCGCTGCTCGCCGCGCTCGAGGATCGCGACACGACCTCGATCCTGCTGGAGGCGGCGATCGCCGAGGCGCGGGGGCGGCAGGCGATGCAGGATTCGCAGGCCGAAGCCGCGACCGACGCGTACCAGCGCTTCGAGGCCCTGATCGCGGAGGCGAGGACGCTTTCGCCCTCGAACCCCCAGCCGCTGGTGCAGCAGGCCAACAGCCTCCGGGTGCGTGGTCTGATGAGCGGCGATCGCCTGATGCTGCAGCGGGCGGTCGAGACCATCGACGAGGCCCTGCGTCTCGATGCGGGAAGCTGGGCGGCGACCCGTCTTCGCAGCGAGGTGCTGATCGAGATGGGCGACGCCCTCGGCGCGGCGGCGGGTCTCGAGGAGTTCGTGGCTCGGCAGCCCGATCTCAAGGAGGCGCGGCAGGCGCTGGTCGAGGCCCAACTTCGAGCCGACAACGTCGATCGGGCGACGGAGGTGGTGCGCGAGGCGATCGCCGCCGCGCCCAACGACGCCGCATGGCACCAGTCGCTCGGCGAACTGAGCCTCCGCGAGCGACGCTTCGCCGATGCGCTGGAGTCCTTCCGTCGCTCGTACGAGCTGGCCCCGAACCCCTCGACCCTGCACCGGGTGGTCGACATGCAGTTGCGCCAGAATCCGCCGGACTACGCGGGGATCATCGAGGTCCTCGAGGGCGCCGAGAACGACGTCGAGCGCTCGGTCTACCTGCAGTCGGCGGAAGCCGTGGCGATCGCCAACACCGGCGACGAGGAGGCGGGCCGGCGCGAACTCGCCGAGAGCTACCGGTACGCCATCGAGGCGATCGCGGACGGCCGCGGAGATCCGTCGGTGCTCGACGGCTGGTTCGCGAACCTGCGGTTCCTCTACGGGCCGGAGGATGTGGAGCAGGCCGAGGCGTTCGTGCGAACCGCCGCGGACGTGCCGGTGCACCCGATCGGTCTGCGCTGGCTGGCGGAACTCGCCGCGGCGGCGGGCGAGTCCGGCTTCCCCCGAGCGGCGTCGCTGCTCGAGGAGGCGATCGCCACCGACGACGGATCGGATCCGCGCACGACCGCCCGCCTGCATCTCGATCGCGGCAATCTCCACTACGTCAGCGGCGACTGCCGTGCGGCCATCGAGTCCTTCGAGCGCTCGGCCGCCAGCGGTCCGCCGAATCCCCAGACCCTGAACAACCTCGCCTTCCTGTGCGGCGACTGTCTCGACGATCCCGAACGCGGCCTCCCCCACATCGAGCGGGCCATGGCCGTCGCCGACCGCGTTCCGGAGTTCATCGACACCTATGGATTCCTGCTGTGGAAGGCGGGACGCCTCGACGAGGCGGAGACCAATCTGCTCCGGAGTCTTCGCCTGCGACCCACCGCCCTCGCCAACTACCACCTCGCGGAGGTGCTGGCGGCCAAGGGCAACCCCGCCCAGGCCCGCACCGCGATCCAGCAGGCCCGCGACCTCGATCCGGATCCGGATCTCGCCGCCTCGATCGACGATCTCGAACAGCGGATTCGCTGACGCCCGACCCGCCGAATGGACTCGGCCCCCGAGAGCACGACATGACCCGCATCGGTTCGCCCCCAACGTCCTCCCCCCGTTCGACCGCGCCTCCGCGTCCGTCCGCCTCCGCGGCGCCGAACATCGATCCGATCCGACTGCTGCGGCAGAACGCCTGGCTGCTCGCGGGCACCGCGGCCGGCGCCGCCCTCGTCGGAATCGTGCTCTTCGTCGTGCTCGCGCTCTTCGCGCCGGCCTATCGCGGCGAGGTGTTCTTCGAACTGCCGCCCACGGTGAGCGGGACCGAGGACATGATGGCCGTCGACAGCCGCAACGAGGACATCGTGGTCCGCATGGCCGAGACCGAGGCGGCCCGCCTGATGAGCCGGGAGACCCTGACCCGGGCGGTCCGGGGTCGGGACGTCGAGAGCACGGAGTGGAGCGGTGGATTCCGCGACGCCACCGGGGCCTTCGTCGTCGACGACGCCGTCGACGAGCTGATCGAGGACCTGTCCGCCGGACACCGGCGCGACACCCTCTACTTCACGCTCTCGTGGCGTGCGGGCACCGCATCGGACGTGCCGGTCATCCTGAACCGGATCGCGGACACCTACATGGAGGCGAAGGCCGCCGACGAGAACGCCCGGTTCGCGAGCGATCTCCGCCTGCTGCGGGACCGCGAGAAGGACATCGACCGCCAGCTTGCGCTGCTCGGCAACGACATCGCGACCTTCATCTCGCAGAAGAACATCACCGCCCTCGACGAGCGCCTCGACCAGGGCCGCACCGCGATCCAGAACCTCGCACTTCGGATCAACGAGACCAACTCGATGCTCTCGCTGCTCGTGGCCCGCCGAAACCAGACCCAGGCGAAGCTTCAGGGAACCCTCGAGCCCTCCTCGGACGACCGCCGCCTCGCGGAGACCAATCCCGAGGTCATGCGGATCACCGCGGACCTTCGCCAGTTGAAGATGCGCCAGTCGACCTCTCGGGAACGGTTCGGTCCCGAGCATCCCGAAGTCCGGCAGATGGACCAGATGGTCCGGTCCGCGGAGAGCGAGCGCACCGCGGCGATCGACGCCATCATCCAGCGGAACCTGACCGCCGACTTCAAGCAGATCACCGACCAGATCGAGAGCTACACCGGCCTCCTCGAGAACCTCGACACCGAGTACGAGACCCAGGAGACCCGCCTGAAGGCCCTCGCCGCGGACATGGCCGAACTCGAGGCCAAGCAGGCTCGGAAGGAGCGTCTCGAGGAGGAGCGGACCGACGTGCAGCGGCAGGTCGGGGAACTCGAGCAGTTCCGCCGTCGCGATGCGGCTCGCAAGGTCACCATCGCCCAGAGGGCGACGACGCCCCGTGGGACCGTGTTTCCCAAGTGGTACATCGTGGTGCCGCTGACGATGCTGGCGGGACTCGGCGGCGTCGCCGGATTCCTCGTCACGCGGGAACTCCTCGACCAGCGGATCAAGTATCCCAGCGACCTCGCGGCGCTTCCCGGATGCCGGGTGCTCGGCGTCGTTCCGGACCGCTCCGACGACCCCACGCAGCCGGTCCGCAGCGAGATGGTGGTCCGCGAGCAGCCGGCGGCGGTGCTGTCGGAGAGCTTCCGGCAGGCGGCGACCTCCGTGCAGCGGGCGATCGACGACGAAGGTCTGCGCACGGTGATGGTCGTTGGAGGTCTTCCGGAGGCGGGAACGTCGACCATCGCCTCGAACCTCGCCGCCTCGCTCGTGGCCGGAGGCCGGACGGTGCTGCTCGTCGATGCGAACTTCCGGCGGCCGCGTCTCGGCGAGATGCTCGGGCAGTCGCCCGGCCACCCCGGTCTCGGGGATGCGCTCTCGGGGGCCGTGGATCCCGGCGACGCGATCGTGGACTGCGGGGGCGGTCTCCACCTCATGCCCGCGGGCACGGAGATGCATCGCGTGGTGGAGCGCCTCGGCACGGGGGCCATGGACACCCTGCTCGACGATCTCCTCAATCGCTTCGACATCGTGATGCTCGACGTCGCCCCGTGGGTCATCGCCGGCGACGGTCAGGCGATCGCGGGGAAGGTCGACGCCTCGATCCTCGTGGTTCGAGCGTGGCAGGAGCAGCGGGGCCTCGTCGCGCGGCTCGCCTCGCAGCTCGGTCAGGCCAAGGCGTCGTTCCTCGGCGTGATCTTCAATCGCCCCCGCAACACCGCCGGGGGATACTTCCGCAAGAACTTCGAGGCCATGGCCAACTACGCCTCGAGCCGGAAGGACTGAACGGACCCCGTGAGACCGCCTCGGTGACTGCTACGCCCGCCCATCGCCGGTTCGTCGTGCACGGGAGTCGTGGATGACGGTCCCCGAGTCCACCGGTCTGGAGACGCCGACCGCGGTCGGCCTGCTCAACGCCTACGTGCCGATCTTCCTGATCGCGTTCGCGACGGCGCTGCTCGCGACGCCCCTCGTGCGTCGTCTCGCGGTCCGGCAGGGCATCGTCGATCGCCCCGATGCCGCGCGGAAGCTGCACACGTTCCCGGTGGCCTATCTCGGGGGGCTGTCGGTGTTCGTGGCGGTGGTGGCGGGCATCCTGCTCTCCTACACCAGCGCGGAGCCGCTGGTGCTGGCCTCCGATCCGGTGCCGATCGCGGTGCTGGTGGGGATCCTCGCCATCACCTTCACCGGTCTCGCCGACGACGTCTGGGGCTGGGATCCGCGTCTCAAGATCGCCGGACAGCTGGTGGCCGCCGCGGCGCTGGCGGTGCAGGACGTCGGGGTCCGCGTCGCGGAGGGGATGTTCCGTCCCTTCCTCGGAACGTCGGATGCGATCCTGCTCGATCTCGGAGCGATCGCGCTCACCAACGGCGACCTCTACTACTGGTCGGGCACCGCCCTGGTCGCGGTGTTCGTGCTCGGCGGGTGCAACGCCGCGAACTTCATCGATGGACTCGACGGGCTCCTGTCCGGAAGCGTGGCGGTCATCGCGGTGGGCTTCCTCGCGATCTCGCTGGTGATGGCGACCCATGTCGGGGCCGCCGTGGACACCGCGTCCGGAAGCCGGATCGTCCTCAGCCTCGCCCTGCTCGGCGCGGTGCTCGGCTTCCTGCCCTACAACTTCAATCCCGCGGTGATCTTCCTGGGCGATTGCGGAAGTCTGCTGCTGGGCTATCTCTGCGCGGTGATCATCCTGATGTTCGGAGACCAGGGGCAGACCCATCTGGTGTTCGCCGGCCTCATCGTCTTCAGCCTGCCGATCATCGACACGGCGCTGGCGATCCTGCGACGTCGCCTCGCGGGCGTCTCCATGGCGACCGCGGACAACCACCACATCCACCATCAGCTCCGTCGGAGTCTCGGCGGCGTGAAGCGGGCGGTGTTCGTGCTCTACGGCATCTCCGCCGCCTTCGCGCTGCTCGGCTTCACCCTCGCATGGATGGTGCTGGAGACCCTCGTGCGGGTCCGCGTCGTGTACGCGGTGGCCGCGGTGCTCTTCGGAATCGTGGTCGCGTTCGCCATCAAGGCGGCCCGACGCGTGCAGTGGGAGGCCGGTCTCTCGAACGAGGTCGTGGGACCGTCGCCGCCGACGCCGCGGGAGACCTCTCCGAAGTCGGAGCCCGCGGTGGCCCGCGGGTCCTCGGTCTGACCGCGACCGGCGGCGGCACCCCGCGATTCAGTCGATTCGATCCGGGGGAACCCCGAGGTGGTGGAGGGCGGCATCGAGGACGTCGCGCACGACCGGTCCGGCGAGGGCTCCGCCGCCGTAGGCATCCGGAAGCGTCTCCTTGTCCGGATCGTCCACGACGCAGATGACCGCGATCCGGGGTCGTTCGAACGGCGCCCCGCCGATGAAGCTCGAACGGTAGCGGTCCTCGTGGTACCCGCCGCCGTCGGCGCGAACGAGCTGCGCGGTGCCGGACTTTCCGAAGATGCGATAGCGGTCGCTCCGGGCCTTGCGTCCGGTGCCCTCGAGCATCACCTGCTCCATGACCTCGCGGGCGAGACGCGCCGTTCTCGGCGAGACGACGACCTCGGGCGGTGTCCACGACGGTGGTTCGCCGAGGTGCAGCGAGGGCAGGGTGCCGTCGCCGCAGAGCGCCGCGAACGCCCGGAGCATCTGCATCGCGGTGACCCCGATCTCCTGACCGAACGAGACCGAGACCTGCGTGTAGAGGCGCTTCCAGTCCTCCGGTCCGGTGACGATGCCCGCCGACTCGCCGGCGAGTCCGCAGTCGGTCGGACGCCCGAAACCGAAGCGACGCAGGCACTGCTGCATCTGGGCGCTGGTCATGCGCTGCCCGACGATCGCCATGCCGGTGTTCAGGCTCTTGACCAGCACCTTCCGCCACGAGGAGGGGCCGTAGTAGCGGACGTCCCGGATGCGTCGGGCGCCGCGGCCGTCCCGAAGCACCAGCGGCGCCGCCGAGGGCGTCGGCAGCACTTCGTCGGGATCGACCAGTCCCAGCTCGACCGCGTAGGCCCACACGAACGGCTTGAAGGTCGAGCCGGGCTCGTAGGGATCGGTCACCGCACGGGGACGGGCGAGGGCGGGATCGCCCCTTCGAAGGGGATCGGTCGCGGCCCCGTCGCGGCCGACGTCCTCTCGAATCAGATCCGCGATCGCGAGCAGGCCGCCGTCGACCAGATCCACGACGATCACCTGTCCGCCCGCCGCGTTCGATCGCTCCACCGCCTCGGCCAGCGCCCGTTCCGCGGCCGCCTGCACGACCATGTCGATCGACAGACGGACGTCGCGCCCGTCCCGGGGAGGGATGAAGCCGCCTTCGAAGACCTCGAGCGTTCGGCCGCGGGCGTCCCTTCGAAAGCCGATGCTGCCCGGATGGTGGCGCAGTTCGGCCTCGAAGCGGGCCTCCGCACCGGCCTGTCCGGCATGCGGTCGGGCGGACTCCCCTTCGCCGGTCCAGCCGACCCGCCCGACGAGGCCCGCGGCGAGATCGCCGAAGGGGCGAATGCGAACGAGACCCGATTCGAGCCCGACTCCCGGGATGTCGAGGGCCGCCACCGCCTCGGCCTGCCAGGGTTCGAGCGGGTCGGCGAGCACCACGTATCGCGACTCGGCGCGATCGCGAAGCCGCCTCGCGAGATCCTCCACCTCGAGACCGGTCGCCCGAGCGAGACGCAGAGCGAGACTTCCGAGCGGATCGACTCCGCCATCCCTCCAATGCTCGCGAAGGAATCGAGGGTCTGCGAACAATCGCTTCGACGGCACGCTCAGGGCGACGATCTGCCCGCGGCGGTCGAGCAGCCGTCCCCGCATCGCGGGACGCTCCGCGGTCGAGGCTCGCGGTTGGAGATGCGTCTCGAGTCCGGCGTCCGGCGCCGCCTGCAGCTGGGCGACCCGGACGATCGCGCCGGCGAGCAGAAGCGAGAGCGTCGCGAGCACGACTCGCGACCAGCGGCCGATCCGGTCGCGGGAACGCCCACCCGGCGCCGCGTCGCCTTCGGCGGTCACGGGGCGGCCCGCGGCGCTTCGAAGAGCGGCGCGAGCGGAATCGGATCGAACCGCGTCGGGATGGGACGCCACCGCGGCGTGCCGTCCCCATCGGACCCGGCCGGATCTTCGAGGACCGCCAACATCTCCTCGAGGCGATCCGGCCGGATCGACGTCGCGATCTCGGCTTGCATGAGTGCGAGCGTCGTCTCCTGGTTGCGGAGACGGTCGCCGCATCGGGAGATCTCGACGGCGACGTCGATGCGATGCTGTCGGTTGACCAGCAGGGCGCCGGAGGTCAGCCCAAGACCGCAGAGCGTCGCAAGCAGCTTGGCGAACATCGGTGGGATCTCGGCGGAATGCGGCGGGTCAGGGAAGACGGAGTTCGGTGCCCGGCCGCACCCGGTCGGGATCGGCGATGCGGTCCCGGTTTGCGGCCACGATCTCCGGCCAGCGTCGTGCCGATCCCAGACGGGCTGCGGCGATCTCCGAGAGCGTCTCCCCCTCGACCACGACATGGATGCGGTCGGTGGTCTCCACGAGCGGATCCCGGACCGCGGCGCCCGGCGGAGGGGATGGGGCGGGTTCGGCCATGCCGAGATCCTCCGGTTCGGGAATCACCAGCAGCAGACCGACCCGCATGCGGTCGGGATCGGGGAGTCGATCGCGATTGGCGGCGGCGAGATCGT
>Ga0180429_10004352_pt1 | contig 11344 bp, 12 predicted proteins | sample SS_ome_FD_132428 | JGI IMG/M metagenome (GOLD analysis project Ga0180429, IMG submission 132428) | Hypersaline lake sediment archaeal communities from the Salton Sea, California, USA - SS_1_S_1 metaG | ecosystem: Environmental > Aquatic > Non-marine Saline and Alkaline > Hypersaline > Sediment ... | reverse complement strand
TCAACCGGCTGGACGACATCATCGTGTTCCACTATCTGGAGCCGGAGCACGTACGCTGCATCGCCGCCATGTTCATCGCGGAACTGGCGCAGCGCCTGGCTCAGCGCCGGATCGAACTGGTGGTGGAAGACCCGGTGCTGGACCGCCTGGCGCGGGAAGGATTCGATCCGGTCTACGGCGCGCGGCCGTTGCGCCGGGCGGTGGAACGCGAAGTGGAAAACCCGCTGGCGATGAAAATCGTGCGTGGCGAATGCCCCGCCGGCAGTCGGGTGCGGGTGCGGCTGGAAGAGGGCGACGTGGTGTTTCAGCTGGACCGTGCGCAGCCCACCGCTGAGAACGCCGCCGAACAGCCGAGCGCGCAGGTAGACTGCTGAAGGCGGACGCGCGTTGTTCGCCGATTGCGGACGGTCAATGCGTGGGATAATCTGCCCGTCCAGAATACGCCGCGCTATCCGCCACTCACACGCCGCATACCGTGAATAAAACGCTCCCCCTGATCCTGATCGCCCTGTCGTCCCTGGCCCTCGGCTGGGTCCTGTTGTTCTGGCAACCGTCGGACAGGCCCGCCGAGCTGGCGCTGGACGCTCCCGACGGCGGAGACTTCACCCTGCAATCGGCCGGCGGTCCGGTAGCTCTGGAGGATTTCCGCGGCAAGGTGGTGCTGCTCTATTTCGGTTACACCTTCTGTCCGGACGTGTGCCCGACCAATCTCGGGTTCATCGCCGCCGCTATGGAACAACTCGCGGCGGCGGAATCGGAGCAGGTCCAGGTACTGTTCGTCAGCGTCGACCCGGAACGCGACACCCTGGAAAAGCTGCAGGCATACGCCGGTTTTTTCCATCCCAGGGTAATCGGGATCACCGGCACGCCGGACCAGGTAGCGCAGGCCGCCGCCCTGTACGGCGCGGCCTATCGCAAGGTGCCGCAGCCCGACTCGGCCACCGGCTACCTGGTCGATCACTCGGCCAATACCTATCTGCTGGACCGCTCCGGCAAGATGCGACGCGTTCTGGCCCACGCCACGGCGCCGGACGAAATCGCCGCAGCGGTACGCGCCCATTTATGACCACACAGGGAGAATCGATTTATGCAAACACAATTCGTACCGCTGCTCGTCGGCTTCGCGTTGCTGGCGTTCTCGTGCGGCGCTTTCGCCGGCGCCGCCGACCTGGTTACGGTGAACGAGCCCCATGCGCGGGCGGTGCCGCCGGGACAATCCGTAAGCGCCGCGTTCATGGAACTGGCGAACACCTCCGCTGCGGACCACGCCCTGGTGGCGGCCGAGAGTCCGGCGGCGGAAACCGTTGAACTGCACGAACACACCATGCGCGACGGCATGATGGCCATGCGCGAGATTCCGCGCATCGACCTGCCCGCCGGTCAGAGCGTATCGCTGCAGCCCGGCGGCCTGCATGTGATGCTGATCGGACTCAAGCAGCCGCTGAATGCCGGCGACCGGGTGGAGATCACCCTGGTGTTCGAAGACGGCAGCCGGCAAACCATCGAGGCGCCGGTGCGCAAAGCGGGGGTCATGATGAAGCACCATCACCACTGACCCGTGCGGCGGCAACGGCGCGGGACTGCCGTTGCCTCTCGCGCCCAGGCGGGCGGATCAGAATTCGCCGGCCGCCCCGGCCTGCATCATTTCCCAGATATTCTTGCGTACCGACAGGGCGCCTTCCTTCAATTCGGGAGGCAGTGTCTTGCCGCCGTGAATCATCAGGTCCAGATTCATGGAATACAGCGTCAGGTTGCCGCTCTTGTCCTCCACCAGGGCGATGCGGCAGGGCATGAACCCGCTGTAGTGGTCCTTGTACTCGAGCATCAGCTTGCCGATTTTCGCGCTGCAGAAGGAGAGGAAATTGATGTAGCGGTCCTTTTCCCCGGTCATGGCTTCCACCTGCTGGTAGAAGGGCGACTCGCCGACGAAGAGCATGTTACGGGTCGATGCCTGGCTCTTCAGGGAGTCCACCACCTCGTCGACACCGATTCCTTCCTCCACCGGTACCGACCACATCATGGCGACCCCCGGATCACCGGTCTCCAACAACCGTTGAGCGAACTCCTGATACACCGAGACGAACTTCGGGTCGAATTGCTCCAGCTTCGGGCCGATCGTGTAATAACCCCAGCCGACCGCGAGCAGAACCAGCAGACCCAGCAAGGCCAAGATATTGCGAATGAAGCTCATTTCTCTCTCTCCTTCTTGTAGTACGCGCCAGCTTCCCGCCCAGCGGTTCAGGCGCCTTATGGCCGCGCCCCATTGCACTGCGGCACGGATGGTTTTCCCGCTAGATTACCAGCCGTGGACACAAAATTGAAAACCGCCGGCGCCCGGTCGATCCCGGACCTCTGGTTGCGGCGGGCTCGCGCCCGCCTACCGGAGGCAGCGGCCATGGGCGGCTGCGGCGGCGATTTGAGCTATCGGCAACTGGATGGGCTGGCCGACGAACTGGCCGGACGGATCGCGTCCGTGCTGCCTCCCGGGGCGGTATTGGCCTGCGCGCTGGAGTCGCGCCGCGCCACCGCGTTGGCCCTGCTCGCATCGATCCGCCTGGACTGCCCGCTGATGCCCGTCGATTGCGCCATGCCGATTGAGCAACAGCGGGCGTTAAACGCCCAGGCGGGCAATGCGGCCTGGCTTGGTGCGGCGCCCGAGCCGACCGCGCCCCGCCTGTCGCCGCGGCTTGTCGAGCCGGAAAGCGACGCCCCAGTCGCGCCGGGCTGGAGGCACGGCGGCGGTTTCCGCCTGATCGTGCCCACCGGCGGCAGCAGCGGCACGCCGAAAGCGGCAATGCTCGACGGACGGCGGATCGCCGCGGCGGTTGCGGCGTCGCGCCGGCGAATCCCGCTGGAGCCGGGGGATTGCTGGCTGTGTTGTCTGCCGCTGCACCATATCGGCGGCCTGTCCATACCGCTGCGTTGCCTGCAGGCCGGCGCCGCCTGGCGGTTGCACCAGCGCTTCCATCCGGAACGGGTGTGGGCGGAGATCGCCGGCGGCCGCGTGAGTCACGTCTCGCTGGTGCCGGCCATGCTCGCCCGCCTGCTCGAACTCGGCACCGGACGTCCGCCGCCGCAGCTGGCCCACGTTCTCGTCGGCGGCGCCGCCCTGCACCCGGAACTCGCACGCCGCGCCCACCAGGGCGGGTGGCCGCTGCGCGTCAGCTATGGACTGACCGAAGCCGGCTCCCAGGCGGCCACGGACGTGGGCAAGGATGCGGGCGTTCGACCCGGACGCGTCGGTCCGCCATTGCCCGGCGTCCGGGTGCGTATCGAGAACCCCGATGCCCAGGGCGTGGGCCGTATCGCGCTGGCCGGACGCGCACTGATGGCGGGTTACCTGCGCGCCGGACTGGAACCGGGGGCGGGACTGCATGGCGGCTGGTTCGTCACCGGCGACCTGGGCCGGATGGAAGAGGACGGCGCCCTGAGCGTGCTCGGCCGCGCTGACGATCTGTTCGTCAGCGGCGGCGAGAACGTGCATCCGCTCGCCGTGGAGAACACCTTGCTGCAGTGTCCGGGGGTCACCGGCGCCCTGGTCAGCGCGGTGCCGGACGCGCGTTGGGGCGACCGCCTGGTGGCCCTGTACAGCGGCGCCGTCGACCCGGACGCGCTGGAAGTCTGGTGCCGACAGCGCCTCGCCGGCGCGCGCCGGCCGCGCCGGTTTCTGCAATTGGCGCAACTGCCGGAACTGGCTTCCGGCAAGCCCGATCGGCGCCGGGCGCGGGAACTGGCTCTGGCGCGTTTCGCGTCTCGCGAAAACGCCGACTGATCCGGCTCTCTTTTCTTGCGCCCGGGGTTAGCCGGCCTCGTCCTCCGCCTCCGGCAGACGCGTCAAGGCACGGCGCAGGTGTTGCGGCAACGGCCGCGCCTTGCCCGTCGCGGCGTCGATGGCCACGTGCACCGTGCGCACCCGGGCCAGGGGTTTGCCCGCCGCGTCCGCGAAGCGGTAGCCGAGGGTGAACGAACGCTCGCCCAGGGCGATGCGCGACATCCGCACCAATACCCGATCGCCCAAGCGCATGGGCGCGAGATAATCCGCCGCGCAATGCACGATGGGCAGATGCGGCCCTTCGGTCAGCAGCCGCGCCAGTTCGATGCCCGAGTGGCGCAGGAACTCGTCGTAGGCGTCGTGGGCATGGTGCAGCAGGTGCGGAAAGAATATGACGCCGGCCGCGTCCGTATCCTGCAGACGCACGGTAAAGCCGAAAGCCTGCAAGTCAGAATCGGTCATCGCAATTTTCCGCTGCGCAGCCGAGTCCGGGGGTATCCGGCAGGGCCATTTCGCCGGCCCGGATCTCCGGTCCGGGGGCGAAATCCCGCGCCAGCCAGTCGCCGGTCGCCAATCCGTGCGCCATCGCCGCGCCCTTTGCATCCACCGCAGCCGCCAACTGGGCCGCCGCCCAGCGTCCGACCGCGCCGTCCAGACTGGTGGTAACCAGACAGCGAATTCCGGCCGCCGCGGCACGCCGGGCCAGATCGAGGCAGGGCAGCAGGCCACCGAGGCGCATGGGTTTGAGCACCAGCACGTCGACCGCCGCGCTTTCGACCACCTGGTCGAGGCTGCCGGGGTTCAGACTCTCGTCCAGCGCCACGGCGATAGGCCACTTCTCCCGCAAGGCGGCAATCTGCGCGGGACCGTCCGCCAGCGGCTCTTCGATCCATTGCAACCTGGCGTCGATCGGCGCGCGGGACAGGAACGACTCGGCCTGTGCGCGCCGCCATGCCCGGTTGGCGTCGAGCCGGATCTCGATCCGCGCCGGCAGGATGTCGAACAGCGCCCCCAACGCCCGCGCCTCCGCTTTCGGTGAGTAAACGCCCACTTTCAGTTTGAGGCAGCGATAGCCTTGGTTCATTACCTGTCGCAAAGGATCAGCGCGCCACTGCGGCATGGCCCCCAGCACGCCGGAAACCGTTACCCGGGAGGCTGCATCGGGGCGCAGCAGGCAGCGCAGAGGTCGCCCGATCTGCTGTGCGGACAGATCCAACAGGGCGGTCTCCAGGCCGCAACGGGCCGCGGGAGGGGCGGCAGCGGCCGGCGCCAGTTGCGTCAGGGCGGTATCCGGCGTTGTTCCGACCAACCGGGGAACGGAGGTCGAAAGCCATCGCGCCGTGACTGCCGGTTGTTCCGTGCCAATCGCCGGCAACGGCGCGGATTCCCCCCAGCCGATCCGCCCCCGTTCGTCCACCAGCCGAATCAGCCACCCGCTGCGTTCGTTCAAGGCCCTTTCGGCAAAGCGCCAGGGTCGGCGCAGCGGCAGGCGATACGGGAGCGTCTTGGCGGAGGCGATGCGCGCACTCACCGCCTTACACCAACAGAGCGGCGCTCAGGACCAGGCCGAACGCCAACTGATAGCCGGCGGTAGCCGCCAACACCCGGTTCAGGCCGGAGCCGGGCGGTTCGCGCACAAAGCGCCGGGTGAGGACGACGGCCAGGGGCAACGCCAGCAGGATCGGCCATGCCGCCGGCAGCACCAGGACCAGTAATACTGGGGCGAACAGCAGCAATGCATAGAGCGGACGCGAACGTTCCCGTCCCAGGTAGTGGCACAGGGTCAACTTGCCGGCGGCGCGGTCGTGGTCCAGATCCCGATAGTTGTTGACCAGCAGCACCGCCGCCGCCGGCAATCCAAGCGCTGCGCCAACCGCCAACGCGGTCAGGCTGAACTGGCCCGTCTGCAGATAATGACTGCCGGCCACCGCGCCGAGGCCGAAAAAAAGAAATACGAACACCTCTCCGAGGGCGCTGTAGGCGATAGGTCGCGGGCCGCCGGTATAGGCGTAGGCGGCGGCCAGGGAAGCGAGCCCGAGCAGCACGATAGGCCAACCGCCGACCCACGCCAGATAAATCCCGCCAAGGAAGGCCAGGGCGAAAGCACCTGCCGCCGCCTGCTTGATCCGCCGCGCGCTGATCCAGCCCTGGGCGGCCGCCCGCGGCGGACCCAACCGCTGCGGGCCGTCGGCGCCACGCTCGAAGTCCGCAGCGTCATTGTGCAGGTTGGTGCCGATCTGGATCAGCACGGCGGCGGCCAGGGTGACGGCCGCAGTCGGCCAGGATAGCGCGCCGCCTTCCGCCCAGGCCAGACTGTTGCCCGCCAGGACGGGGGTAGCGGCCAGAGGCAAGGTCTTCGGTCGAATGGCCAGCCACCAGGCGGTAATAGCGTACATGGTCGGTGTCAATCTGGGAAAAGGCTAAGTATCGAGGCGCGCAACCGTTCGTGTAAACTTCAATGCCTGGTTCTGATCACATGCGGGAGCGAGATGCAGGCCCCCTTCGATTCCCTGGAAAACTTTCGCGACGCCTTCACCGCAGGACTGCGGCGTCTGCTCGGCGAGCCCGGCCTCGGCGCCCACATCCTGGTACTGGCCAATGCGGGGTTCGACCGCACCATCCAACGTGATCTGGGCGACGAGCTGGCCCGGCGCTTCGAGGAGCACGCTGCGCGTTGCCGCGAGGCCTTGTCCCGGGGCGATGACCTGAAAGAAGCGAAGGACGACCTTCTGGTATTTCTCGAACTGCTGGCACTGGGCTTCGATCGTCTCGGTCACAGCGAGTTCCGCGACGCCGGCCCTTGGGAGGTGCAGTTCAACCTGATCCGCTCGTTCCGCCCCCGGCGCATGAGCGCCAGCGTCGCGCACGGCGCGCAAAAGCCGTTCAATCCCAACGCCTTTCATTTCAATAAACCGTTTCTGCGCAAGGAAAGCTTCTGGGAAGGCGAGCTGTTCGGCCGCCCGGTCGATCTGCTGTACAACAAGTTTCCCTTCGTCGATCTGCACGGGCTGCTGGTGCCGGATCGGGAATGCGCGCTGCCCCAGTTCCTCACCCGTTCCTATCACGACTACCTGTGGGACGCTGCCGGCGAACTGGCCGCCACCCTCCCCGGCGTCGGTTTCGCTTACAACAGCTACGGTGCGTTCGCCTCGGTCAACCACCTGCATTTCCAGATGTTCGTGCGGCACCGGCCGCTGCCGGTGGCGGACCGGCGATGGCGCCACAACGGCGGCGCCGAGGACTATCCCGCGCCCTGCCTGGTGTTCGATCGGGCGGAGGCGGCCTGGACCTATATCGACCACCTGCATCGGGCAGAGATCCCGTTCAATCTGCTGTACCTGCCGCAGCGCCTTTACTGCCTGCCGCGCGCGCGCCAGGGTAGTTACCAGGGCGTCGACTGGAGCGGTGGCTTCGCCTGGTACGAAATGGCCGGCGGCATAACCACTTTCAGCAGGGAAGATTTCTCCGCCCTGACGGAGCGGGACATTGCGCGCGAGCTGGCGCGGGTGGGCAACGTCGATCCTTATCCCCCGGCGCGACTGTGACCGGATGACCCCGGACAAGGGCGCGCCGGCCGTGATGCGCCGGCATCACGCCCCATGTTCGGCGCGATGCCGCTCGGCCAGTCGCACGTAATGATCGGCGCTGTACTCCAGGTAGGCCAGTTCCCGCTCGTTCAGCGGCCGCACTTTTCTGGCCGGAACGCCGACCCAGAGATATCCGCCCTCCAGACGTTTGCCGGGCGTCACCAGGGAACCGGCGCCCAGCAACACCCGCGGCTCGACCACCGCGCCGTCCATCACCTTGGCGCCGATGCCGATCAGACAGTAAGCGCCCACTTCGCAACCGTGCAGCACCGCCTGATGACCGACCGTGATCCCATCGCCCAGCAACAGGGGATGGCCACCGGGCGAATGGGGGCTGTCGTGGGAGACGTGCAGCACGGCGCCATCCTGAATGTTGCTGCGCTCGCCGATGCGGATGCGGTGCACGTCGCCGCGTATCACCGCCATGGGCCACACGGAACTGCCGGCACCGATGTGCACGTCACCGATCACCAGGGCGGCCGGATCGATCCAGGCGGTTGGATCGACCGAGGGAACATGGCCAGCGAAAGGTCTGAGATGGGTCATGGTTTTATGCCTTAGAATGCGCAGGCCAGCCGCCCGGCGTTCCGCTCAAAGAGCCGCCTGCGCTGCCGCTAACGAACTGTGCAGTTTACCGGAGCCTGTCCATGGAAATCATCCTCATCATCCTGATCGCGGCCCTGGTGGCGACAGCCATCTACGGCGTGATCCTGTACAACGGCCTGGTGCGTCTGAAGCACGGCGTGTCCAAGGCCTGGTCCAACATCGACGTGCTGCTGAAGCAACGCCACGACGAATTGCCCAAACTGGTGGAGACCTGCAAGCAGTACATGAAGTTCGAGCAGGACACCCTGGAACGGGTGATGCGCGCGCGCGCCGCGGTGGCGTCCGCCCGGGAGAAGGGTGACGTGGCGGGAGTCGGCAGCGCGGAGAACGAGTTGCGGCTCGGTCTGGGCAACCTGTTTGCGGTAGCCGAGGCCTACCCCGATCTGAAAAGCAGCGAGCGGTTCCGCCACCTGCAGGAGCGCATCACCGACCTGGAAAACAGCATCGCCGACCGGCGCGAACTCTACAACGAATCGGTGAACAACAATAACGTGCGCATCGAGCAGTTCCCTGACGTCATCCTGGCGCGCCTGTTCGCGTTCAAGTCGGCCCAGTTACTGGAGTTCTCCCCGGCGGAGCGGCAGGACGTGGATCTCAAGGCCCTGTTCGGCTGACGTTCGATCGCGCAGCGGCCCGCGGCGCCGGTGCACGGCGCGGCAGGCGGTTCGCGGCGGTTTATCCTGAATGGTTACCGTTACCACGTCGGCGCCGTCCTGGTTCCATGTCGCCTTCGCCGCGGCATTTTGCCTGTTCGGCCTGTACTATCTGTTCCGCAACCTGCGGCGGGCGCGGATGATCGAGGACGTGCCCACCGCCCGCGTGCGCTCGGCGCCCCAGGGCTATATCGAACTGGAAGGCGTGGCCGAGGCGGGGCCGGACGGCCTGCTGTCCACGCCGTTGACCGGCGCCGACTGCTGCTGGTACCGCTACAAGGTCGAGAAACGCCACGGCAAGGGGTGGCGCACGCTGGATCAGGAGGCCAGCGCCGCGCCCTACGTGCTGCGCGACGACACCGGGGTCTGTCTGGTGTACCCGGACAAGGCGGAGGTGACCCCCGCCGACCGCAGCGTCTGGTACGGCAACCGGCGCCGCCCGCTCGACCGCAATCCCCGCCGCGATCCGGTCAGGCCGCCGCGCTTAGGCGCGCCATCCACCTGGTTCCAGGGCGTCAGCCTGGTCGCCGGCCATTACCGCTATACCGAAGAGCGCATTTATCCGGGCGACCCGATCTATGCGATCGGCCAGTTTCACACCGAAGGCGAGCATGAACACCGTTCCGAACGCGATCTTATGGCGCGCGAGCTGCTGCGACGGTGGAAATCGAACAAACCCAACCTGCTGGCCCGCTTCGACCGCGACGGCGACGGCGACATCGACCTCGAGGAATGGGAACTGGCGCGCCAGGCCGCCCGCCGCGAAGCCGGCACCGCGCAACGGGTGCTGCTGCGCTCGCGCATCCGCCACCGCCTGGCGGCGCCCGACGAGGGCGGCCATCCGTTTCTCATTTCCAGCCTGCCCCAGTTCGACCTGGTCCGGCGCTACCGCTGGTTCGCCGCCCTGTCCCTGATCCCGTTTTTCGGTGGCGCTGTCGCGGTGACCTGGATGCTGGTATAGAATTTCGCCCATTTCCGCCGAAACCCCATTGCCCGAACCATGCGCAGATCCATCGCCGCCGCCCTCCTGCTGCTCGCCGCCAGCGTCAACGCGGACGCCCGCGACCGCCCGTTCATCGACGAGCCCGACCCGAAAATACGGGAAGACCTGCCGGAGGTTCCGGAATGGTCGGAAGGCGGATACGCCTTGCCGCCTTATCCGGACGACGACGACCTGGTGGAGTTTTCCGTGGACGATCCGGGCTCGCCCTTCCGCTATTTCCTGGATGCCGCCAGCCTCAGCATCGGGGAAGACGAGGTGGTGCGTTATACCGTGGTCATCCGTTCACCCAGCGGCGGCAACAATGTGTCCTATGAAGGCATTCGCTGCAACGAGAGACTGGCGAAGGTTTACGCTTACGGCAGCGGCCGCGGAAAATTTCATCCGGTGCCTGGCGCCAAGTGGCAGCCGACCCACGGCAGCAGGGCCGCACCACACCACAAAGACTTGCGAGAGTTTTATTTCTGCGTTCCGAACCAACATATCCCGTATGAGGCCGACGACATCCTGCGCAACCTCAGGATCCGCCACGGCCGGGGCGGAGATCCCGCGACCTTTTACCCGTGAACGCGCGTCGCCGCGCATACAATCCGCGGCGCGCATCCAGTCGAAACGAGAGTGACGAAACATGAGCAATCCTTTGCTGGAGCAGGACGGCCTGCCGCCGTTTTCCAGAATTCGCCCGGAACACGTCGAACCGGCCATCGACCGCCTGCTGACGGACAATCGGCGCGAGGTCGAGCGGCTGTTGAGCGCGGAAGACACCCCGACCTGGGCCTCTCTGGTCGAGCCCCTGGAGGCCCTCGACGACCGCCTGGGCCGGGCTTGGTCGCCGGTCAGCCACATGAATTCGGTGGTCAACACCGCGGAATTGCGCGACGCCTACAACGCCTGCCTGCCGAAGTTGAGCGACTACGCCACCGAGATGGGCCAGAACGAAAAGCTGTTTCACGCCTACAGACAGGTGGCCGAAGGCCCCGAGCAACTGGATCAGGCCCAACGCAAGGTGCTGGATAACGCCCTGCGCGATTTCCGCCTGTCTGGCGTGGACCTGCCGGAGGACAAAAAGGCCCGCTTCAAGACCATCAGCCAACGTCTGTCCCAGCTGTCCAGCACCTTCAGCGAAAACGTGCTGGACGCGACGGAGGCCTGGACCAAGCTGATCGCCGACCCCGCGGAACTGGCCGGCCTGCCACAATCGGCCCTCGACCTGTTGCGCCAGAACGCCGCCCAGCGCGAGCAGGAAGGCTGGCTGCTGACCCTGGAGTTCCCCTCCTACCTGCCGTTGATCACTTACGCCGACAACCGCGAGCTGCGCCGCGAGGTCTACGAGGCGTTCAACACCCGGGCGTCCGACGCCGGCCCCCAGGCCGGGCAATGGGACAACGGCCCGGTGATGGAAGAATTGCTGCATCTGCGCCATGAACTGGCCGGACTGCTGAGCTTCGCCAATTACGCGGAAAGATCCCTGGCCACCAAGATGGCCCGCTCGCCGGACGAGGTGATGGCCTTTCTGCAGGATCTGGCCCGGCGCTCCAAGCCCCAGGCGGAACGGGAATTTGCCGAACTGCAGGCGTTCGCCCGGGAACAGGGCGGGCCTCGGCAACTGGAAGCGTGGGACGTAGCCTATTATTCGGAAAAACTGCGGGTGCGCCGCTACGACATCAGTCAGGAAGAACTACGCCCCTATTTCCCTGCTCCCAAGGTGATCGCCGGCATGTTCGAC